>Ga0181525_10000633_pt1 | contig 30561 bp, 22 predicted proteins | sample PEATcosm2014_Bin_48_FD_121100 | JGI IMG/M metagenome (GOLD analysis project Ga0181525, IMG submission 121100) | Peatland microbial communities from MTU Mesocosm Facility, Houghton, MI, USA - PEATcosm2014_Bin06_10_metaG | ecosystem: Environmental > Terrestrial > Soil > Wetlands > Peat | place... | reverse complement strand
TGTTTGCCGATGAGGAGCAGGAGATGGAGGAGCAGGCGCGCCACATCGCTGCTTGGGGCAAGAATGTGTTCGTCAAGGTTCCGGTGATGAATACGAAGGGAGCGCCCACTTACGATCTCATTCGCAGTCTTTCCGGTGAGGGAATTCAATTGAATGTGACGGCGCTGCTTACACTGGAACAAGTGCGGAGTGTGTGCAAGGCCTTACAGGGAAATGCGCCCGCCTACGTTTCTGTCTTTGCCGGCCGTATCGCCGACACCGGACGCGATCCTGTACCGCTGATGCGCGAGGCCGTAGCCATGGTCAACGACGCGAGCGCTCAACTCATGTGGGCTAGCCCCCGTGAGCTCCTCAATGTTTTCCAGGCGGACGAAGTTGGATGTCACGTCATTACCGCGACCACCGACGTTTTGAAAAAACTTCCGCTCGTCGGAAAAGACCTGCACGCATTCTCCCAGGAAACCGTACAGATGTTTCGCCGGGACGCGGTGAAGTCCGGCTACTCTTTGGCGACGGCAAAGCAGGGAGTTGTAGTGGTCTCCCGCCGCTAGGAATGGTTCACAAAAATCACTTTGCCTGAAACTTCGCTGGCGACGTGCAGCGGGCGGGGGAGCAACGCCTCCACTTTGGCCCGTTCGTGCTGTGGCACAAAAAGAAAAACCCGCTCGGACGAATTCCACGCACGCAGCAAATCCTGATCATCGAGAAAGATGTGTGGGGCATCAGCGTAAGTTGATCCCCACCACATGGAAGTCGTATTACCATTCACCAGTTCCATTGGACGGCGCAAATAGAACAGCAATGACGAACCAAAGGACTGATCGCCATAAATCATCACCCGGTCTCCGGTTGTTAGTTCGGGAGCGATTTGTCTCGCCATGCTTCGCGATCCGAGATAGGGGTCAAAGCGCACGAGCGCGAGGTGCGCGGCGAGCAGGAAGATGGCCATGGTCCCGGCGGTGGCCCAGGTAGCGGCATACTGGGCGCCACGCCGCCGCAGCCAGAAAGCCAAAGCCGGTCCAAGCAGCAGGATAGCGGCGGCAATGATCGCAGGAAGACGCAACGCAGCGAACGACTCCCCCGTGAGATCGAGCATGTGCCCCATGGAAAGGGTTTCAGCCTGCAAATCGGGTTTGGCGAGCACGGTACCGATATCCGTCACGAACGGAAGATGACGCGAGTTCCAAAGGCCCGCGATTAGGACGGCGGAACATGCAATGCAGAGAAAGGCGAGAACACCGGCGCTCCAGAGCAGCCAGCGCCGTGAACCGGACTCCTCTTCATTCCCCAGTCTCTCTGCAATCAGCAGCAGGATCGGCAAGTACGCGGGAAATGTGTAGTACTCCTGGTTGGTCGAGAACGAAAAGAAAACGAGCGTCATTCCCGCCCAGACCAGACAGAGCATCTGAGTTCTCGAACGGAAATTGTGCGACGGGCGAAGGCGCCAGCCTTCTCCACGCTTGCGGCGAGCTATCCATTTCGCGATCGGGCTCCGCAGCGCCACTGGCAGATACAAACTCCAGGGGAAAAGCCATACCAGATGCAGAGTCCAGTAAAGTGAGCTGGTTTGCTTGTTATAGTCCTTTGGGATGCGCTTACCCAAAAAGCGCATGAAATGCTCGTTCACAAAATAGAACCAGAAGAAATGCGGATTGCGAATGCCGGCGAGCACGTGCCAGGGCGCGGCGATCAACAGGAAGAGTAACGCGCCGGTAAACAGATGGAACTCGCGCCAGCGGCGCCATTCCCCGCTCATCGCCACATATAGCAGGAGAGACAATCCAACAACGACCACGCTCAGCAGGCCTTTCGTGAGCACAGCCAGCGCAAGGCAGGCGTAGCCGCCATACCAGCGCCATGCGCTACTGTTTTCGAGCTTGCCATCTTCGAGCGCGGTTGCGAAGAGGTAGAACGAGGCCGCGATGAAGAAACTTAGAATCGATTCCGGGATCAGAATGCGCGTAAAAAGGTAACAGCCCGCGGACGTGGCGACGAACAAACCGGCATAGGTAGCGGCGCGGCCACCGAATGCGCGACGTCCCCAGCGCATGGCCAGCAGCACCAGAAGCAGCATGGAAACCGCAACCGGCAAGTGGGTGGCGAATTCATTGCTGCCGAAGCAGAAGTAGCACAACGCCACCGCCCAATACATCAGAGGAGCTTTTTCGAGATACCGATTGCCGTTTACTTTCAGCGTGACGTAATCATGCGTGACCAGCATCTCGCGCGCGGCTTCGGCGTGGGTTGAATCCGCATCGTCCTGCAGCCCGGGAGAAAAAAGCGATCCGACGTAAATCAATGCGAATAACACGAGCACGCCGACCATGTGAATTTTGTTAACGGTAGAGTTGCCCGGCGAAAGCGGCGTGCTATTTTCGGAGTCGTTGGCGATCAATGGGATGGAGTCCTCAGGTCTGGTGCTCGGGTCTTGTCCTCGGGTCCTGGCAACTTGGAGTTATCGTGCCGTTCAAGAATGCCACACGGCGCCAGCCGCAGTCACTGCAGGAGACAGGCAATGTCAGCCGGCGAACCTGGCCCTATAATCAACAGTCATGTCTGGGCTGGATCATTCTGCCATGCTGGCGGTGGCTTTGGCGGAAGCTCGCAAAGGGCTGGCTGAAGGCGGCATCCCCATTGGAGCCGCTATCTTCGACGCCGCCGGCAGGCTGGTGGGCTCCGGTCACAATCGCCGCGTGCAGCATGGCGATCCTTCCATGCATGGAGAAACCGACGCCTTCCGCAACGCCGGGCGCCAGCGCAGTTATCGAGAACTGACCATGGTTACGACGCTCGCTCCATGCTGGTACTGCAGCGGCCTGGTGCGGCAGTTTGGCTTCGGCACGCTGGTGGTCGGGGAGAGTCGGAATTTTCAAGGCGGCGTAAAGTGGCTGCAGTCGCTCGGAGTGCGGGTGATCGATCTTGATTCCGAAGAGTGCGTTGCAATGATGGCGGAGTATATCCGGTCGAATCCTGCCGTGTGGAATGAGGATATCGGGCAGGAGTGAGCTGAGTCGCGGGGCGGCCGGACGCGCCGCCCTCGCAAAATGCCCAGCTAGAACGCCTGCACTAGAAGGTGAGGCTCAATGACATCCGAATCTGCCTCGCGCTTCCGATGGTCTTGTTCACGACACCCAGACCGCTGCCTGTTGTAGGGCAGACGTAAAGAGATCCCGGGGGCGACGGTGGGGTCTGAGTGAAGCTGGTGTTGCAGGGATTCAAGGTCGCTGCCAATCCGACGACAGGGAAGCCCTGAAAGCCGATGTTCTGACTCACGTCATCGATTGGAATGTCGAAGCTCGCGGTGTTCGTCAGGTTGAAAACGTCGAAGCTATACTTCAGGGAAGAGTGCTCGGTAATCTGGGTTAATTTCACCAGTGAGATATCGGCGCGCCTTTGCCAAGACTGGCGGAAGATATTGCGTTCGCCGTGGGAGATGAAGTTCGTCTCGTAGGGATCGTTGGAAGGAATGGCGCCGTTCAAGCCGCCCGGGGCGAACAATGGGATGCCAAAACAAGCGGCGTTCAGCGCGGGCTTGGCACCTGCTCCGGTTGCTCCCGTGAGCGCCTGCTGTGGCGAACAACTGGCCAGCGGAACGATGGGATTTGTGATTCCATCGTTCACGCCGTAAAAGATACTGCCAACCGCGCCCGAGTAGTCGATGACGCTATAGGGTTGACCACTCTGAATGACGGTTAGACCAGAGAGCGCCCATCCGTCGGCAATCCTGCCCTTCAAAGTGGATGCCGAGAAAAATTTGGGGAACTGGTAGGTGTAAATGAAATTCATCACGTGCTTGCGGTCGAAGTCGGAGAGGCCGTAACCGGAGCGCAAATCCAGGGGATTGTTGCCGTTGTAGAAAAGTCCCAGAGCGCTTTGTTCGTCGTCGGAGTGCGAGTAGGTGTAGGAGAAGCCGACTTGTATGCCATGACTCATTCGCTTCTCGATGTGAGTTTGAAGTGCGTTGTATGCTGAAACTCCCGCCGCTGTGTAGGACTCGGACTCGGAGGAATAACCGATGTACGGAACTCGCAGATCGACGTTGCCGCCTTCGAAGGTTTCCTGGTAGGCCTGCGCAGGCTTTCCGTTGGCGCTGGGGAGGTTGATGGGCACGCAATTTCCAAAAATAGCAGGATTGCATGTGCTCGGCCCAACAATGCTGTAGCCGTAGGTATAGTCCTGCTCAATCGGTGTGCCCTTCCAAAGTGGATTGGAGGGCGAGGCAATTCGCGCCTGGTTGAAGGGCAAAGGAACGATCTCATGGCGGCCGAAGTTGCCGACGTAGCCAATATCGATGGCGAGGTCGTTGCGCGGCTGCCACTGAATGTCGAGCGTCTGGTTCAGGGTGTAAGGAAGCTTGTTGGAACGGTTGTAATCGGCGAACGAAAATAAAGGGATCCCCGTTTCAATTGAGGCCGCATTCGGCAGGGACAAATCTTTAGGATTGCCGCTGGGTGGGGGATTCAGCGTAGTTCCCCAGGGATTTTCGAACGTGCAGTTTGTGTATGCGTACGGGCTGCAAGCCGTCGTGTTGACCCAGGGTGGAGTCTGGTTTACGCCGAAGGGACCGCCGGCGATCACACCCGAGGCAAAACCGGGGGAGAGGTATGTGAAGAGTTCTCCGCGATCGTAATACAAGCCCCAGCCCGCGCGCACTACGACCTTATCGTTGAACATCTTTGGGCTCCAAGCCATGCCGATGCGCGGCGCCAGGCCCCATTGGCGGCCGGTCAAAGTCGAATTGCTGACTCCCTTGGTGGGGAAAGAAGGGTTGTTACCAGCCACGACGAACCCATTGGAAACGATGGTGTCGGTAGTCGCGTTGTAGTCATAAGCCGACGGATCGAAATTAAAAATCTTTCCCGTCTTTTCGGTCAGACCTCCGTGATCGTCGAAGCGCAGGCCGGCGCTGATGCTGAGATTGGAACGGATCTGATACTTGTCCTGGAGATATAAGCCGTATTCGTCAGAGCGGTAATAGCGGTTGGCATTGCCCTGCAGAAAGTTCGTATCAATGAATCCATCCGCGTCGTAGGTGATGGGAGCGCCGGTGAGGAAATCGGCGAAACTTAGAAAGCCGATCGATCCGGTATTCGTCCTTCGGTCACGTGCGTTGAGCTGAGTATAGGAAAAGCTTCCGCCGAAGGTAACGGTGTGTTTACCGAGGCTCCAGACAGCATTGGCTGAGGGCATCCAGCGGTTCTGAAAAACGCCGGTGAAGGCGCCTTGGGAAGCAGCTGTAAAACCGATGTTAAGCCCGGCGTTGAAAGGAGGGCCACAGGCTGCGGGGTCCTGATTTGGTGTGCAATTGCCGGAATTGGCTGCCGCATCGTTGCCTAGATCGTCGACAATCGTGATGCCGGGAAAAACGTTGGAGCCAAACGCATTGATGCCGACCGATGCAGGAGTAAAGGGCTGGGCAATGGTGCTGTAAACTTTTTCGCGAATAAAGCCGAAGACTTCGGCGACGCTGAGGTTTGGCCGGATCGATTGCGTGTTGGTGATGGAAGCAACGTGGCTGCCGGCGTCCAAATGCTGGGGAAAGCCTTCTACAGAAGAAAAACCAAAAGGCGCGGTGGTGGGATCGTGCTGGTAATAGTACTTCAATGCCAGCGTATCTTTCGAAGTAGCCAGGTAGTCGAGGTTCGCCACCGCCTGATCGGAAATGAAATAGGCCGGCTGCGTGAGGAAAACATTCTCCGGGAAGTTAACCGTCGGGATGAAGTTTGGATTCGGCGACGGGATCAGGTACTGGCCGTTGGGCAATTTGGCGGTTAATAAGTTGTAGGCAACCGGGTCTATGCCACCCGCTGTACCGACGGACGGATTAACGACGGTCCCCCAGTCATTGAGGGCGACGGCTGCCAGCGCAGCCGGGCTACGGTCGTCTGTGAGCCCGAAGGGAGTCGCAGTGCGCGACGTTCCGATCTCCAAATCCGAGACGTGAGTATGCTGATAGGCGGCGAAGCCAAAAAGTTTGTTCTTGATGATCGGTCCGCCCACGGTTGCGCCGGCACTATAGCGGTAGATGTCAGGAACCTTTTCGTTAGCGGGGATGTTGGCGTCCTGATTGTAAAAATACGGGGCAGCGCTCAACCAACTGGTTCCCCGATGAACATAGGCCGTGCCATGAAAATTGTTAGTGCCGGAGGCGGTGTGCATATCGATGTGAGCGCCGCTGGTGGAGCCTTGCTGGGCGTCGTACATGGAGGTGTTGACGCTAAACTCCTGCACGGTTTCAGGAGCGGGCGTCGGTAGCGCCTCGCCGACAGCCAGATAAGGCGAGGCTGTGCTCTGAACTATTTCCGCGGTAGTGCTGGAGGCGCCGGCGACGCCGGTGTTGTTGACCACGCGCGCAGAGGCTACCTGGCTGGTGCTCTTGCCGTTAAATAAATTGCTGGCATCGACGCCGTTCAACAGAAATGTGTTGCTGGTGTCTCGCTGGCCGTTGGCCCAGATGGGCTGGTTCCCCAAGCCCGCATTGGCGCCGGTGCCGTTTGGCAATTCAGCGTTCACCCCGGGCGAGAGAATCGCCAGACCGGTAAAACTCCCAGTCGGCAGCGGCACGTTATCGATCTGGTCTTTTTCCAGAATGTAGCCATTTGTCGTGTCTACAGCATTCATCATCGGCTCAGCCTGGACCTCGACGACCGTACCCACTTGACCAACGGGGAGAGCCAAATTGACGGTTGCGGTGCGATTGGCTTGGACTGTAATCGAGGGCACCCTTTGCGTCTGAAAGCCCACATGAGTGAAGGTAAGTGTGTAACTGCCGATCGGCAGGTTCACGAAGTCGTAGCTGCCGTTGGCATTGGTATTCTGGCCGCGCGTTAGTTTCGTCTGATCGCCCACGATGGTTACAACCGTATCCGGCAGTACACCTCCGGTCCGGTCGCTAACGGTCCCGGTGATGCCACCGAGCGTTTGCTGAGCTCGAGCGTCTGGTAAAAAGACAAGCGGCATGAATGAGGCCGCGACGAAGAGAGCGATAAATCTGATCCCGCTTTTCTTGAGCTTCAGTTCAATGAGCCTCAGTTTCTTGAGCGTCCGTTTCTTGAGCATCAGTTTCTTTACCATCAGTGGCCTCGCACAAGTGTGTAAATATACGCACGCAGAGAATTCTTGCGGGCGGGCCGAGCCGCTAGTATTGTCCAAAGAACCCGTGCAGCAGGGTTTAATTGACTGCTCCGCCCCGTGCGCCAAAACGATTGACCGAATCTACGCGAGTTGAATACGGAACGAAAGCGTTATATTCAGTCAAAATTTCTTTGCCAGGGATTAGATATTTTTATGCGCCCGATGTTCTGGATTTGACCGTTTCCGGCTTCGTCGCATAGGAAAATGCCCTTTCGCTGGAGGGCCCATGACACTGCGGATAGCGAAGATGCTTCTGGTATTTGCGGTCTCTGGTTACCACTTGTTGGTCGTTCTGAACAATACGACCGATTACGGCACAAACTACGAATTCGTTCGCCATGTCCTGATCATGGACTCGACGCGCTCAGGTAACGGCGGCATGTGGCGCGCTATGAATTCGGCGGTGTGGCACACCGCTTTCTATCTCTCGATCGTCGCCTGGGAGATGATCACAGCAGTGCTGTGCTGTTGGGGAGGGCTAAATCTGGCGCGGACTCTGGGTGGGACCGCTCAAGAGTTCAATCGAGCAAAACGAATTGCAATCGCGGGGCTCACCTTGGCTCTGCTAATGTGGCTGGTCGCTTTTGTCAGTATCGGCGGCGAGTGGTTTCTGATGTGGCAGTCGAAAACGTGGAATGGTCTGGACACTGCCTCCCGCATGTTCACCGTCATCGGTATCGTGCTGCTGTTCTTGGCGCAACCCGAGGCCGAAGGCCAACCTTAATCGGGGATCGCCGGCTCATTGCCACGTCCGCGAAATGCAAACCACAAAAGTCCCGCCGTCAAGTATGCGAGATAAATGTAAGGCAGCTTGCCGTAAGGGCCTTCGGGCACGGGATACAGATTACCCACCAGCGCCAGCAGCATGGCGAGGCCGGCCAGCCACGGAATGATCTTTGCTCCGGGATGGTAAGCGCCATGGTCGCGCAAGTATCGCGGGAGCGCTACGCAAACCAATGCGTAGGCGACGATGAAGCCGTAGGTCGCGAGCGACCCCAGCCAACCGTAGACATCCAAACCGCTTGCCCCGCGCGCTGCAAGTACAGCCACCGGAACCACGGCGGCAACGCCGGTGATCACAATTGCACGACCCGGCGTTTGGTTCAGAACGTGGGTGGCGCGGAGAGATCCATGGGCCAGGCCATTGTGCGCCATCAGCAGCAACACGCGTGCCGCCGCGGTGATGCAGGCCAGCGTGCCAGCGAACAAGCTCACCAGCGCTCCAACATCGATGAGCAATCCCAATATCGGACTGCCGGCCTCCCGGGCTAATACGTGCATCGGGGCCTGGCTCACGCCAAGATCTTCTCCTGCGGCATGAAAACCTAGCACCTCCGCGTAGGCACAAAGGGTGAAGAAGGCACCGGCGAGAATCGCGCTTTGAATTACGGCTCGTGGAATCGCCTTCAACGGGTTGCGCGCTTCTGAACCCAGGGTCGTCGCGCTTTCGAATCCAACAAAGCTGAACAGCGCCAGCACCAACCCAAGCCGTAGTCCACTGCCGGTCATGCCGCGCAGGTGAAGTTCATCCCAATCCCAGCGCCAGCCGTGGCGGACCAGCAGCAACACCACCACGATGAGAATCACGGTAACGGAGAGAGCTTCAATCCAGAGCATCAGCCGCGCCGAGATCTTTACATCGCGCCAGGCAATCCAAATCGAAACGCCGGTCACCAGCAAAGCCAGCAGTACCGCAGAGTACGCGTGTCCCGGAGGGCGGTGGAGTAGCAAGTTCGCATAGTGATAGAAGCCGCCAATCACACTGGATCCCGTTGCCACATAGGCCAGTAACAAGCTCCACGCAACCGTCGCCCCGAGCCACGGAGGCAGGGTCATCGAAGCATAGGTGTAGAGCGAACCAGGCGAGGCCGAAATGCGCGCATAGCGGCCGATACAGAGCGCCACAAGCAGCACCGCCGCCGTCGCGAGCACGTACGCGAGCCATGTGCCGTTGCCGGCAAGCGCGCAAACCAGAGGGATGGTCGCCGCGGGCGTGGTGGTTGGCGCCATGGTGGAGACCGACTGCGCAAGCGTCTCCATGGGAGAAAGGATCCCGCGGCGCAAACCGTAGTCGGGCATCGGCGAAGACTCGGGAACGATTTGCGTCATGCCGCGGAGTCCCTTTCTCAACTCGGGTTGGGGGATTGTACAACACGGTTTGTATCCCGCTTGTGCAGCCGCCGGTTGCAGACGTTAGGAGAAAGAACGCGCCCCCGGAGCGGTGTATCATCGTGCAAATGCCCCCTGGCGGTTGTGGACATTGAAAAACAGCCTCAGGAGCGGAATCTCTTTCATGAAACTCAACACAGAATTATTGCGCAGACTTCCCAAAGTGCTTTTGCACGAGCATCTGGATGGCGTCCTGCGACCGCAAACCGTGATTGACCTGGCCAAGGATGCAGCATATAAGGAGCTGCCCACCGCGGATCCTGAGGCATTAGCGCAATGGTTTCATCGCGGAGCGAATCAGGGAAGCCTCGCCAAATATCTAGAGGGCTTCTGCCACACCATCGCTGTGATGCAAACGGAGGAGGCACTGGAGCGTGTTGCCTATGAACAGGCCGAGGATCTCAGCCGGGACGGCGTTGTTTATTTCGAGACGCGCTTTGCTCCCGTCTTTCATACCCAGAGAGGATTGACCCACCAGCAGATCGTGTGGGCCGTTTTGAGAGGCCTGGAACGCGGCCGCAAAGATTTTGGAATCTCCTCCGGGCTGATCATCTGTGCCATGCGGAACCGGCACGAGTCCCTTGAGATGGCTGAATTGGCGGTCGATTTCCGCTCGCGGGGCGTCGTTGGTTTCGATCTCGCGGGAGAAGAAGGCGGTTACCCTGCAAAAAAACACGTCGACGCCTTTCACTACATTCAGCGGGAAAATTTCAACATCACGATTCATGCCGGGGAAGGTTACGGCAAGGAATCGATCTGGCAGGCGATTCAATACTGCGGGGCCCATCGCATCGGACATGGAACGCGGCTCATCGACGACGTGGCGGTCGTCGATGGCAAGGCTGTCAAGTTAGGCGACCTCGCCCAATATGTTCTCGATAAGCGAATTCCGCTGGAAATTTGCCTCCTCAGCAATGTTCACACCGGCGCCACACCCAGCTTGGCCGAACATCCTTTCCGGATTCTTTACCAGGAAAAGTTCCGGGTCACGTTGAACACTGATAATCGATTGATGAGCAACACGACGATGACACAGGAGTTTGAAGCCGCCGCCAGCAGCTTCGATTTGTCCATGGAGGATTTCGAAAAGATTACTCTCAACGCGATGAAGAGTGCATTCTTGCCCTATGCCCAGCGCCTTGATTTCATCTACTCGGTCATCAAGCCCGGTTATGCCAGGGTGCGCAATTCGATGGGCCAGTTGGCTCCTTCTTAGCCGCAACCTTCTGCCGTCAAGGAATTCGATCAGGTGGATGAATTAAACCTTCGGGGTGAGCAGGTGAAACTATCCTTGCAAATCCTATTGGCGTCGGCAGGGCTGGTTGTGTTGCAATCTGAGGACTCGGGCCCAAGCGTCGGATGGACTTCACAGCACACTGCGATTTTCTTCAAATAGGCGTCATGCTCAAAGCCTTTACAGGGTTCGTACTCGGATTCATTTTCTCCCTATGTCTTTCGAGCCTGCTGTGCGGCCAAACCACTTCGAGTTCACCTATTCGCATCAAGATCGTAGTTGTCACCATGTTTGAACGGGGAGAAGATACCGGGGACGAACCGGGCGAATTTCAGTTCTGGGTGGAGCGTGAGCATCTCGATCAGGTTCTATCGCTGCCTGCCGGCTATCGCCATGTTCGATTGAACAAGGACGGAGTTCTTGGCATGGTGACCGGAGTGGGAACGGCGAAGGCTGCCGCGTCGGTGATGGCCGTCGGTCTCGACCCGCGCTTTGATCTGTCGAAAGCGTATTGGATTATCGCCGGCATTGGTGGAGGTGACCCGGGCGATGTTTCAGTTGGTTCGGCGATTTGGGCCGATCATGTAGTCGATGGAGACCTGGCGTTTGAGCTTGATGCGCGCCAGATTCCCGAGAACTGGCCGACCGGCTACGTTCCACTGAGGAAGGGCGCGCCCTACGAGCAGCCCGCCAGCGATCTCTACGGCGAACTTTACACACTGAATCCGCTGCTGGTTGGCTGGGCGGTTCGCCTTACGCGAGACGTGCCGCTCGCCGACTCGGACGATTTGCGCAGGTCACGGGCACGCTTCAGGGGATTCCCGAACGCGCTGAAACCGCCGTTCGTGGCCCGGGGCGACGTGTTATCGGCGAGCACGTTTTGGCATGGCTCGAAGATGGACGAATGGGCCAACGCCTGGACGCGCTACTACACCGGCGGTGAGGGTAACTATATGGTCGCGGGCATGGAGGATTCGGGCACGCTTCAGGCTCTAACATTCTTGAGTGCGGCTGGGCGCGCGGATTTGCGACGTGTGCTGGTGCTCCGCACCGTGAGCAATTACGACCGCGAACCTCCCGGAACGGCCGTAGCGGAGAGCCTGAAAGAAATGGTTTCCGGAAATTACTCGGCTTATATGCCCGCTCTGCAAGCAGCCCAAATGGTGGGCGATAAAGTCGTGCGGGATATCGTGGAGCATTGGCGGGAGCGCGAATCGACCATTCCCCATGACCCCTAGCGCCGTTCCGACTATTCCGACAGTCGGGCCAGCGTTTCTGCGAGCACGAGCGAGCCGTGCGCAATATCCTCGGCCGATGCGTACTCATCGGGACGGTGGCTGTATCCGTTGCGACAGGGAATAAATACCATGGCAACGGGGGCAATGCGGCCGATAAACAGCGAGTCATGATAGGCGCGGCTGACCATGGGAAGAGAATTTAACCCATGCGTGGCGCAGGATTGAGAGAGTGCTTCGACGACCAGGGTCGCGCAGTCTCCCGGAGCGTCAGCATTCAGCAACTCGGTATGAATCGAGACTTGCCGCTTGGCCGATATGGTTTGCGCCGCGGCATGCAAGGCCTGCGCCACTGCATCGCGCCGTTTCAGTTCAGTGTCGCGAATGTCTGCGGTAAGACGAACCTGGCTGGGAATACTGTTCACGGCTCCGGGAAACACTTCGCACATGCCAACCGTTGCCACGGTGTCGATCGCTCCAGAGGAAAGCGCTGCATGTTCGATTGCCAGGATCAACTCCGCAGCTGCACAAAGCGCATCGTGACGATCGGGCATCAGTACTCCGCCGGCATGGCCGCCGGCGCCCTCGATTAAAATACGCAGGCTTGCCGGCGCGGCGATCTTCGTAACGATGCCGAGCGGACTGCCAGCGCGCTCCAACAAGGGACCTTGCTCGATGTGCAATTCCACAAACGCTTTGTAGTAACCGCCGGGCAACTTCACATCTTCCAAGGCGCCCGTGAATCCCGCAGCCGTGCGAACGCCATCCACTGACGCACCATCGCGGTCGGTTAGTTTTCGAACTGCATCTGGCGAAAGGGTTCCAGAAAGCATGCGGCTTCCCAGACACCCAATTCCAAAACGCGTCGGTTCTTCCGCGGTAAACACCAGCAGCTCGATCGAGTTTCTGGGACGAAAGCCGGAGCGCTGCAGCGCCCGAATCGCCTCCAAACCTCCCAGCACTCCAACCACTCCGTCGTACTTGCCGGCGTTGGGAATGGCATCGATGTGCGAACCTGTGCCCACCGCCGGCGCCGCTGGATCGGAACCTTTCCAGCGCGCAAACGTGTTTCCAATCGCATCGCAGCGTACGTCGAGTCCGGCTTCCTCACAACGGCTTTTCAACCAGGCGCGAGCCTGGAGATCCGCCGGAGTGAAAACGATTCGTGTTACCGCCGGGGCGTCGGCGTCAGAAAATGTGGCGAGAGTTTCTATGTCAGAGACCAGGCGATCCTGATGAATCTCAAGATTCATGGCTGCGGGCCAGCCCAGGGATGGCGATGAAAATCTTTGTAGATAAGATATTTTGCGGGGACCTTGCCGAGCGCTCCAAACCACTGCGGGCACCACGGTCCCATCCAGATAAAGTCTCCGGCTGTCACCGGATACCAACAGTCGCCGAGCCGGTAAATCCCTCCGCCTTCGAGCATGATGAGTCCATGTTCCATCACGTGCATCTCGACCGTGCTTAGCGCTGCTCCCGGCTGGTACACCATGGTGTTCACGGCGAAGTCGAAGCTCATCTCATCGGGCAGAAGACGCTTCACCTGTACACTTGGGTCGTCTTCAAGAGGATGCGAGGCAACCGCATCTTCACTGGATACGATGATCCCTGGGGCCTCGATAGCCTTGAGAGCGTGGTAAGTCTTCTCAATCACAGCCACGCGACTCCTCCTCGCGCCCAGCACGCGGTGCGGCAAGCCCTCGGGTAGAAAAGCGTATCCGCGGGCACCGAGTTCGTTGGCCTTTCCCTTCGTCTCGACCTTCACGCTGCCCTCAATCACAAAGATGAAGCGCTGCGCGACCGTGCCGCCAAGTTCCCCGCCTGCTTCAAACTCGGCGGTGTATTCCGTGAATCGTGCCCCCAACTCCGGCCCCACATGCACAATCGCCGCGCAGGCTTTCATCCCCGGCAGCGTGGTACGCACAAATGTGTCCGCGGTCAACAAGACATGGTTGGGGTGATGAGAGCTCCGTGTCTGGCCAAGATTATGCACGACCCATCCTCTCCTGGAGCAGGGTGGAACTGGCGAGCTGATCGAGCAGATGCAATCCGCATTCGATCGCCTTTCCTACGTCCTCGACTGCAACAGACTCTGCAGGGTCGTGGCTGATGCCGCCGGGCGTTCGCAGAAAAATCATGGACGAAGCAATCTTTTCAGCCATGATCATTGCATCATGCCCCGCCCCGCTCATCATCCGGTGGGGAGTGCAACCTGTTTTTCGAATGGCTTGTTCGATTTCATCCACCAGAAACGGATTCATCGGCACGGCTCGCTGGTCGAGCGAGGTGTTCCAATGGGCTGTGATGCCGCGGCGCTCAGCTATGCCTTCTGCCCCCTCAACGAGAGTCTTTGCCGCCCGCACTCGAATTTCGTCCGAGCGATGGCGAACGTCGAGAGTCAGCCGCGCTTCGCCGGCAATCACATTCGTGGCCCCCGGCTTGGCCTCGATCTTTCCCACGGTCGCCACCAAACCCGTCGTGTTGCGAGCCACACTCTCGACCGCGGTGACCCACTCCGCCGCAGCCGCAAGAGCATCATAGCGAAGATGCATGGGGGTGGTACCAGCATGATTGCTGCGACCGAAGAATGTGCACTCTATCCGGGTCTGCCCCGCAATCGTTTCGACCGCCGCGAGGGGCAGCCCGAGTTTTTCCAGAACTGGCCCCTGCTCGATGTGAAACTCAACGTAAGCAAATGCTTCCTTGGTCGGACGAGCCTGGGCTTGCTCGGCAGGGTGCAAACCAAAATTCTGAATAGCTTTTCGCACAGAAATTCCTTCGCGATCCTGAAGCTCCAATAGTTGCTCGTCGAGCCGCCCCACCAGTGCGCGGCTGCCGATGAATGGCACACCGAAGCGTATGCCCTCCTCGTCGGAAAATCCGATAACCTCGATTGCGAAGGGTAGCCTCCGCCCCTCCAGAGCCTCCAGCAAGCTCACTGCAAGCACCACCCCGAGAACGCCGTCGAAGGCCCCGGCATTCGGAACGGTATCAAGATGCGATCCAATCATCAGCCTCGGAGCACCGGGTTGAGCACTGGGATACAGGGCCCGCAAATTACCGGCGGGATCCAGACCCGGCGAGACACCTAGGGGTTTCATCCAGCTGGCAATTTCCCTGTGGCAATCTAGCATTGGCGGACTGAGAAACGTGCGTCGTATGCTCGCCGGGTCTTCTGAGAAAGTAGCTAACTTGCGGCAGCGCGCAAACACTTCTTCGGCGCGTTTGCGATTCTCAATTGTCTGCATCTCGCGGCGCTTCATCTTCGAGATGGGTGCCATGCGTTCCTCGGCATAGGAATCGAATCCAAAAAACCGGTCGGGGCGACTCAAGCCTCGCGGATCAGCTTCGCCGCAATCCAGCCGATGAGCACGAGCGCAACCAATATCTCCCAGGCATAGTTATTTCCGTAGGTCGCCACCGGAAAGTGATTGCTGATCATGATAAAGACAACCGGAACTGCCATAAAAGTATTGTGTTTGGAACGCAGCTTCGCCTGAGCGCCGAGGGCAGCATCCAACTGGCCTCCCGCAGCGGCTGCGGTGATCATCTTGCGTTGCGAGGGAAGAATTCGGAACCATACATTCGCCGTCATGATCGTTCCTAACATCGCTCCTACATGGATGTACGCTGCGCGTCCGCTAAGAATATGCATCAATCCCCAGGAGACGATTGCAATTACGATGAGCGAAAGAAGCGGAAACGCGGTCTGAGAGTTGCCCAGCGACGATCGCACCGCAAGATCGTAGATGAACCACCCGCCCACCAGGACGCCTAGTCCGATCGCGATACCGGTTCCTTGTGTTATGTTCGCCACATCCGCATCAATCAGTCCTGAACCCGAATAGTAGACGAGGAACAAGAGCACCATCCCGCTCAGCCAGGTCATTAGAGCTTCCCAGCGGAACCAGCGAACTTGCTCCGGCGGCACCGCCAGAGACTTCTGCTTCGCGACCTTGTAGAAACCGCCGCTATGCACCATCCAAACCTGAGGCGGCATCCCTTCTTTTCCCGCTTCTTTTTCGAGCTTTCCAAATTGGCCGTCAAGCCAGGTGAAGTAATAGGTCTGGCCCACCCACATGATGGCGGCAAAAACGTGAAACCACCGCGCACTCAGGTTCAGCCATTCTCGAATTGAAGAAGTCAATTTGCCAACTCCACGCCGAAGTGCATAAGACGATCAGCTGCCGCGATAAGTCGTATACCCGTGCGAACTCAGGAGCAGTGGGATATGAAACTGGGTTTCACCCTCCCGCACTTGGAAAATGATTTCGATTACCGGGAAGAGCGCGCTAATACTTTGCCCTGCGTAATATCTGCCGGTATCGAATGACAAGCGATACCAGCCGGGTGAGAAAATATCTTTTTGCGGCAGTAGTTGACCGCATCGGCCATCAGGGTCCGTACGCTCCGTTGTCAGCAGGCTCCAGCCCGACCCTTCTTGCTTCTCGAACCGCACTGTCACGTCCTGGGCTGGCTTGCCCAGCGCGAGGTCCAGAACGTGGGTCGATACACGTTTCATCCCTGAAGCCATTTTCTTAGCCTGACCTGAATAATCTGCCGTTGCTGCTCGGCTGCTTCGGCGAATTCCGTTCGGGCGTCATTCAGCAGCCTGCGGCGGAGCATCCCCAAAAGTTCCTGCGCCGATTTTCCTGTCGCGCAGACGATGAAGATTCGCCCGAACTTCTGTTCGTACGCACGATTCCCTTCGGCCAAAGCGATCTTAACTGCTTCGTCCGCACCCGCGACTGTTTCTTGCTCCTGCCGCGCCCAGGCCTCCGATTTTTGAGCCGCCTCGGTTGTTTCCGACTCAGCGGTCGTCTTCGACTCACCGATTCGGGGATGACTATGGAAAGCTTTCATCCAGTCGTCCTCGCCGAGATGGCGCCATACATCGTCGGAGGTTGTCAATAGAACATCTTCGTCTTTCAATGGTCTTCGCGCTGCCATCGCACGGGCCCATTTTAGCGAGCCACAGCAAGGTAGAACCTGCATCTCGGCTGCATCGCTCGGAGCGGCGTTCCAGCGCGCCAGCACATCACTTGCGCCTTTGTCCGCACCTGTACCTTTCCCGGCAGCGTTTAAAAGGTAAAGAAACTCGGCAACGAGATTGCCGGCAACCGCGGAGCGATACTTGGCCGTGGACCGAATGTCGTTAATGGGCCGGACCTCTGCGACGGCCGTCTTTTGGGCCAATGATACGAGCGACGGATCGATGACCTTTCCGATCAAGACATGCTCCGTTTCGCGCAGGCGAAGCGGAACCGGCGCCACGCTTCCCAGAGCGACGCGCAAGTCTTCGATGGGTTGGCCCATGACGGTCCGACCTACGACCTTCCGATCCATGGCCGTGGCGGGGGCAAGCCTCGCCAGCGCCGCGATGCAGACTTTTGAAATCGCCTGGGCATTGCGGCTTCCGACCTTGCGCGCATGATGGACATATCCGGCAAACTTTCGCGGCAGGCATACCGCCCGAATCAATTCGTCGGGGGCAAGCTTCGTCTTCTTGTAGTCCGTATGGAAACCTTCGTAGGGTAATCGACGCTCGCCCCGCACCGACACAAGGATCAACTCCGCATCGTAGGCCAGCAGCGCGGGAAGTGAATCCGCCGCGGGCGACGCATTCACGATATTGCCTCCGATGGTCCCGCGATTTTGATTGGCGATTCCACCAGTCCAACGGGCAGCGCGCGCCAGCATGGGAAATTCGCTCTCGATCACCTCCTGTTCGCGAATGTCGGTATAAGTGGAACCAGCGCCGACCCGAATTTCATTTGCTGTCACCTCAATGCTTCGCAGCTCTGGAAGATTCCAGATGCTGACCAGCTTGCGAAACGGCAGCTTCGCCGCCGCGTACTGCACCATGACATCCGTGCCTCCCGCGATCGGAAGCCATTCGCCGGGACTCCGCGCCAGCAGGGCTACGGCAGCCTGCAGACTGCCGGGAGCGACGAGTTCATAATCTGCGGGATCGGACCTCATCTGAACCTCATTGTGATGACGCCTCACCCTGCCGCGCCGCTCTCGCCACCGCTTCGAAAATCTGAATGTAACCGGTACAACGGCACAGGTTCCCGGAAAGCCCTTCTTTTATCTCGTCCAGCGTGGGAACAGGCTTCTTGCTCAAGAGATGGCTGGAAGCAAGAATCATACCCGGCGTACAGATTCCACACTGCGCGCCGCCGCATTCCAGAAAGGCTTTCTGCAGCCCATGCAGTCGCTCGCCAGCGGCAATCCCCTCGATGGTGACGACGCTCGTATCCGCCGCTTGCAAGATCGGCACGAGGCAGCTATTTACAAGTGTGCCATCTATTAACACAGAGCACGATCCACATTCGCCTTCTCCGCAGCCTTCCTTCGCGCCGGTCAATCCCAGTTGGTCCCGCAACACATCCAACAGCCGCTCCATCGGGAAAGCCCGCACAGTCCTCGGAGCGCCATTCACGGTGAGCGAGATTTCAGACCGGCCGTGAATCTCGGATGAACGGGACATCGACGAGTGGATCATCGCACCGCACTCGTAATGTCAGATTCGCATGCCAGCGCCCGTCCGGTGAGCCCCTCGAAGATGTCCTCCGGCAGCAGCGGAATTGAGGCGAAGGAGAATCCCAGAGCATCTTCGATCGCATTCAGGATCGCGGGCGCAGGCCCGTCCATGGGAAGTTCCCCGATTCCCTTCGCACCAAATGCGCCGTGTACGTTGCCCAACTCCTCGAAAAATACGCGGATGGGAGGAAGGTCGCTGGAAGTTGGCATGATGTAATTCGTCATCTGATTGTTTTGCATACGTCCTTTCTGCCAGATGACTTTCTCGTACAAGGCAAAGCCGATGCCTTGAGCCACCCCTCCCGCGATTTGTCCGACGGCGAGCACCGGGTGCAGCACTCTTCCAACTTCCTGCAGCGCGACAAAATCGTCCACCGATACTTTGTAGGTCGTCAGATCAACCGCGACCTCCGCGACGTAGACTGCCCATGAATATGCGGCATAGGCTTCTCCACGATATTTTTGATCGTCCCAGAAAACATCTGCGGGCGCCTCATACTGCGACCATGAACGCAGTTGGCCGTGAGCAGCGACCTGGCTTCGGCAGGCCACGCGGAACTCCTCCACCGAATAAGAATCGCCGAGTCGTCCGGCCATCTTTAGCGTATGCAGCACGCCACGCGCCGCCGATTCCACCAACTTTCCAACCACCATCACCGTCCGCGATGCCACCGTAGGTCCGCTGTTTGGAACTTGTGTCGTATCCGGCTGCGCAATGCTGACATCGTCGTAGCCCAGACCTAGCGCCTCGGCGGCGATCTGACATAGAACCGTTTTCGTTCCCTGGCCGAATTCCGTGCTCGACACCAAAATGCGAACGCCGCCGTCGGCGCATCCCTCAACGCCGACCACGGAACTCAGATAGCGCTCCCCCGACCCCGTAAATCCCGCGCCATGCAAAAAGGCTGCAATGCCCATTCCCTTCTTTGTCGTCCCAGCTTCATTTTCTTTTGCGAATCGCTCTTTCTTCGAGTGATATTCCGAGAGACTGAGGGCCCGGTCGAGCAGCTTTCCAAGATTGATCGGCTCGCGCAGGATCTGTTCGGTGGTGGTCGCTTCTCCGGGCTTCAGGAAGTTCCTGCGCCGGATCTCAACTGGCGAAAGCCCGACCACGCGCGCGATCCGGTCCATATGCCGTTCCATGGCAAACAGACTCTGAGGCGCTCCGAAGCCGCGAAAAGCTCCGTGCGGAGGCGCATTCGTCGCCACCGCTTTCCCCTGGATTCGAATGCTCGGCCAGGAGTAGGCGCCGCCGGCATGAATTACGCCACGGGAAAGGACCACCGAGGACAACGTTGCATATGCCCCGCCGTCGATGGTGAACTCGATCTCTCCGCCGAGAATTTTGCCGTCCTTTGTGACCGCCGTGCGATGACGGGTCCGGGATGGATGCCGTTTCGTGGTGGCCGCCATATCTTCCGCGCGGTCATAGATGATTTTCACCGGTCGACCCGATTTGATCGCCAGCAATGCCGCGTGCGCCGCGATCATCGACGGATATTCTTCCTTGCCGCCGAAGGCTCCGCCGGTTTCCATTTGCACGACGCGAACTTTTTCCGGCGGGAAGTTAGTCAGCTCGATTAAAGCCTTATGCACGTAGTAAGGGCACTGCAAAGAACCCCACACGGTGAGGCCATGCTCCGCATCATAAGCGGCGATCATCCCGTTATTTTCTATGTAGAGCTGCTCTTGTGCGCCAGTCGAGTATTCCCCTTCGACAATGTAATCGGCCTTTGACCAAACGCCATCGATATCGCCTTTATCGATACGATACGTCTTGAAGATGTTATCCGCGCCCCAAACGATTTCCGAGCAGAGTTCACTTTCTTCAATCGTGAACACGGCGGGCAAAGGGTCGTATTCGATAGCCACCGCTTCTATCGCTCTCCTGAGAGCGTAGCGATCCCGGTGGGCCAACAGCAACACGGGCTCTTCAGGATGGTTCACCACTTCACCGGCCAGGCACGGCTGATCCTCGCCGATGAGCGCGATGCAGTTCTTCCCTGGAATATCTTTTGCGGATACGATCACAAACTCGTCCCATGGAAGTCCGGGGGCGAAGCTTATTTTCTTGATTCTGCCTCGTGGAATCTGGCTGCGAACCGTCCCTCCAAACAGCATTTCCGGCAAAACCATGTCGTCCACGTACCGGGCTTGCCCCGTCACCTTTTCGCGGCCTTCCCTGCGCGGAACCGCCCTGCCGACGATGCGTTCCTTGCTCATGGTCGAGTGTTCATCCAATCCGGTGGCCGCGACGCAAGCAATCAAATCGTTCCACCTCGCCGGGCACGCTCCGCGGATGGGATAGTGTAGCTGAGAATCCCAGCTCAGTTGGTTGGAATCTTGGGAGAGGAAGAATCCAAAAAGCCTATGAGATCGATCACGCGGATTTGTTGTGCGCCATCCGGAACTCCCGCCCCACGGGCCGTCCAGGAAACTGGCCTTCCACGAATACCGGCTGCCCCCGCAGATATGTCGACTTCACCACTCCGCAAAGCCGCTCCCCAAGGTATGGGGAAATGGAGTGACGATAGTGCAACCGATCCTCCGTCACGACAAACTCGCTGTCGGGATCGAAAATTACGAAGTCGGCATCGGATCCCGGCTGAATCTTCCCTTTGTGTGCTTGACACCCGGCAAGCTGGGCCGGTTTTTCCGCCATCCATCGCGCAACGTCCGACAAAGAAACACCTCGCGAGCTGGCCTCGGTCCACATGAGAGGCAACGCCACGGAAAGACTTGAAATCCCACCCCAGGCAGCTCTGAAATCGCCTTCCTCGAATCGCTTTAGCACCGGAGGGCAGGGAGAGTGATCCGTGACCACCAGATCGATCACCCCGTTCCTCAAACCCTTCCATAACATTTCGCGATTTTCCCGGCTTCGAATGGGCGGCGCGCACTTGCACGCGGTGGCTCGGTCTTTGATTGTCTCGGATGTCAGATGTAAATAGTGCGGGCAGGTTTCCACGGTGACAGCAAGTCCTGAGGAACGCGCCGCACTCAGTTCTTGCAGAGCCGCGCTCGCCGAGAGGTGGACAATGTGCAGATGAAACCGATACTCGCGGCACAGCGAGAGTAGCAACCGAATTGCTGCCAGTTCCGCTTCCTCGGGGCGCGATTGAAGATAGGTCGAATAGCGGGTCCAATCCGCATGGGCCAGAGCATCCGAGGCCGCGTCGATTGGCCCGGGAAGTTCTGCATGCACGAGCAGAGGCAGACCGGTCTGAGCGACTGCGGGCAACGCAGCTCGAAGCTGCTGTTCGGTAACCATCGTGAAGCCCTCGATCCCGGGGTGAATGAGAAAGCATTTAAAACCAGGCACACCTGCGGCAGCGAGATCTGCGATATTGGCTTGATTATCAGCGACGACTCCGCCCCAGGTTGCCCAGTCGACTCGACATCGTCCCCGCGCGGCGGCACGCTTGGCTTCGAGAGCAGCGACGCTGGTCGTGGCCGGAAGGCAGTTCAAAGGCATGTCCACCAGAAGCGTGTAACCTCCCGCCGCGGCGGCGCGCGTCGCGTTATCGAATCCCTCCCACTCCGTTCGTCCGGGATCGTTGATGTGCACGTGCGAATCCACAAGTCCCGGAAGAATAGTCGCTTCCCCGAAATCACGAACCGTATAGTTCTTCGGCACCTGATCCGGCGAAACGACTGCCGTCACCTTCTCGCCCTCCACGAGAATGGCCCCCCGACGAATTCCCTCAGGCGTCACAACCCGGCGCGACAAGAAAGCTTGCGACTCCACCATTTCCTCTCCTGAGAATCTCAAACCAGAACCGAAAGCGTCTCAAACGAAGCTTTCGCGGCATCGTTGCCAGACCAAAAAAACATTTTACAAAGAACATTTTACGAATTGGCGGCTCCCAGCTTATACTCCCTTCTCAGCAAAGCGGCTGCGAAAGAGTCCATGTTGACTGCTGTGCTCGCGGGTTCGCAAATCGCAGGCGTGGCTATACTGTCGCCGGTGATGGGTCAACAGAGCAACCACATGGACAACCCTTTCATGGCACGCGCCATTCAGCTCGCCCTGCAGAACGTCCAGTCGGGACAAGGGGGCCCCTTCGGCGCAGTTATCGTGAAAGATGGCAAAGTGATTGCCGAGGGCGCCAATCAGGTGACCTCGACCAACGATCCCACGGCGCACGCCGAGGTGCTTGCGATCCGCGCCGCCTGTGCGAACCTCGGCGCCTACGAACTGCAAGGTTCGGAGATCTACACTTCCTGCGAACCGTGCCCCATGTGCATGGGGGCGATCTATTGGGCTCGGTTGTCCCGCATCTATTTTGCAGGCGCTGCTGGCGATGCCTCCGCTGCTGGTTTTGACGATTCGCTCATCTATAGCGAGATCGCCCAGCCGCATACCAAGCGGACTATTCCCATGATTCAGCTCATGCGCGACGAGGCGCTTGCTCCGTTTCGTGCGTGGAGGGAAAAGCCCGACAAGATCGCCTATTGAGATCACCTCTTGCTCGATCGCTACTTCAAGCTCGCCGAGAACCGGACCTCCGTGAAGCAGGAGATGCTCGGCGGCCTCACCACTTTTGTCACCATGGCTTACATCGTGGTGGTGAACCCCCAGATTCTCGCGCAGGCGGGAATGCCGCCCGATGGTGTCGTTTTTGCCACGTGCGCCTCCGGCGCTGTCGCAACTCTTGTGATGGGACTCTACGCCAACTATCCCATCGCCCTGGCCCCCGGTATGTCGCTAAACGCGTACTTCACTTATTCCGTCGTGATGGCGATGCATGTGCCGTGGCGCACGGCGCTGGCGGTGGTTTTCTGTTCGGGTTTTCTTTTCCTGATTCTTACTGTGACGCGGGTTCGGGAGCAGATCGTGAACGGCATGCCCGAGTGCCTGAAACACTCCACTGCCGCGGGAATCGGCATGTTCATCGCTTTCGTGGGCCTGCGTAATGCCAAGCTCGTGATCGCGAACCCCGCAACGTTTGTCGGCCTGGGCAGCTTCTCCGACAAAGAGGTGCAGACAGCCTGTTTCGGACTTTGCCTGACGCTAATCCTGATGGCGCGGAAGTTTCACGGCGCGATCTTGCTCGGAATCCTCGGCACCGCTCTACTCGGAATCCTCCGCGGCCTCACGAATTGGCCGGCGGCGATTTTCTCAATGCCGCATCCATCGTCCACATTCCTGCAATTGGACTTTCGCGGCTTGAGACATCTTGGCTTGCTTGAAATAGCTTTTGCATTCTTGTTTGTGGATCTCTTCGACAACGTCGGCACGCTCGTGGGAGTTTGCGAACAAGGCGGTTTCATACGGGATGGCAAGATTCCCCGTGTCGGCCGCGTGTTGCTGGCAGATGCTGTGGGCACCGTGTTCGGCGCTCTGACCGGAACGTCAACGGTCACGAGCTACATCGAAAGCGCCGCCGGAGTTGCGGCAGGAGCGCGAACCGGCCTGAGCAACATAGCCGTCGCGGCCCTGTTTGTGCTGGCGATGTTCTGCTCGCCGCTGGCGACAGCGATTCCGGGTTATGCCACCGCCCCAGCTCTAATTCTGGTCGGCGTATTGATGTCGGAATCGATCGCGCAGATCCAGTGGCGGGAGTTCAGCGAAGCCGTGCCGGCGTTCATCACCATCCTGGCCACCCCCCTCACATTCAGCATTGCCACTGGTCTGAGCCTGGGCTTGATTTCCTACACCGTGGTAAAAATCGCGGCCGGAAAAATTCGCGAGATCAATACCCTGGTATGGATCCTCACCGTGCTTTTCATTCTGCGCTATGTCTATCTCGCGGTGGCATAGAAACGCTGGACCAGAAATCACGTTATAGCCGCAACTCGACCACTGTGGCGCCGCCACCGCCTTCTTTCTGCGGAGGCTCAGCCACCGACTCCACGTGCGGATGCTCCTGCAACGCCTGGCGTAGCGCTTTGCGCAGGATGCCCATTCCACTGCCATGCACTACGCGCACCCGCGGCAAGCCCGCTAGAAAGGCGCGGTCCACAAACTTCTGCACTTCGCGGGTCGCGTCGTCCACGTTGTATCCAATGACATTGATTTCAGAGCGCGCGTTTTGACTCTCATTCTCGAGCGACACGGAAATCCCCCGCGCTCGCGCCGCCTTCAACGGAGAATCGCCTGCCCGCGCGCTGCTTAGCACTTCAGCGATATCATCGCGCGCAATCTTCATTTTCATTGCGCCCATTTCCACTTCGAAGTGATCGTCATCCATCTTGCGGGAAACTCTGGCGGAGCGGCCGGTCGACTTTAGCTTGACGCTATCGCCCTCGCCGACCTGCTTCACCACTTGCGGCTGCGCATGCGGATCGCCCTGGTCCGCTCCGCTGGCGTGTGCCACCACGGTGGAATCGAATTGCTCGCGAAATTCGCGCCGCAACTTGGCGACGCGTCGTTCCGCATCCTTCGAAACTTTCTGCGCCGCTGCGTGCTCCCGGATGGAACTCACGGCCTCGCGCGCGTGGTATTCGAAATCGCGCAACACGCTCTCCAGCTTCTTTTCCATCTCTCGGATCTTCGCCTGCTGCTCCCGCTTACCTTCGGATTCTAGGCGCGCGGTCTCGCTCTCCAGTTCCTGCTCCCGCGCGCGCTGGCGAAGCCGCTCGCTCTCCACCTCACGCAATCCGGCATGAAGGCGGTCCAGGAATTCGCCCACGTCGCGAGCCTGCGTGCCCAGCCGCGCCCGCGCCGCTTGAATGATCTCCGGATTCAGCCCCAGCCGCTGCGCGATATTGATTCCCGCCGATGCTCCTGCCATCCCCATCTTCAATTCGTAGGTAGGTTGCAGCGTAGTCTCGTCGAAGCCCACCGAGGCATTGATCACACCTGGAGTATTCGCGCCGTAAACCTTTAACGAGGTGTGATGCGTCGAAATCACAGTCATGCAGCCGACTTGACCGAAATGTCCGGCAATTGCCACTGCCAGCGCAGCTCCTTCTTCCGGATCCGTGGCTGAACCCAGTTCATCCAGCAGCACGAGCGACTGCGCGGTTGCAATCCGCGAAATGAAATCGATATTGGTGACATGCGCGGAAAAGGTCGAAAGATTTTGCTCGATCGATTGGTAATCGCCAATATCCGCCAGAACCGCATCAAACACCGGCAGTTCTGCGCGGTCCGCCGGAACCGGAATCCCTGACTGCGCCATCAGAGCCAGCAGGCCCACTGTCTTCAGGGTCACGGTCTTCCCGCCGGTGTTGGGACCGGTGATTACCAACTGCCGCCGCTCGCCTTCAAGCTCAACACTGACGGGAACCACAGCAGCGCCTTTGAGCGTCAGGTTGCGCTCCAGCAACGGATGCCTGGCGTTGTGCAGAAGCAAGCGAGGGCTGCTATCCCCCCGCGGTTCTCGCTCACCGTCTTCATCCCCAGAAAGCGCCACGGCCACGCAGTTATACGCTTCCGCGAAGCGCGCTTTGGCAAACTGCAGCTCCAATTCGCCGAGCACCTCGGCCGACGCCAAAATTGCGTCCGCTTGCTCGCCGATGCGTCGCGTCATCTCGAGCAGGATGCGATGAATCTCCGCTAGTTCGTCGTCGAGCAGCCGCACCAGTTCGTTATTCTGTTCGATCGTTTCCAGCGGTTCAACAAATACGGTTTGGCCGCTGGAGCTTGCACCATGCACCACGCCTTGCACGCGCCGTTTTTGTTCGATTTTCACCGGGATGACGAAGCGCTCGCCGCGGATCGTAACGAGTTCATCCTGCACGGCGCCGCCTTCGGCCAGCCGCCGCATATATCCGCGCAGCGATTCCTGAATGACGCGCCTTTGCCGTTCGATCTCGCGGCGAACCCGCGCCAGCGCCGGCGAAGCGCTGTCCTCCAATGTGCCATCGGGCTGAATCTTGTGTCGAAAAGATCGCAGAAACTCGGTGAAGTCCGGCACATCTTCTGAAAGCTCTAGAATTCGCTGCCACTCCGTTCTCATGCTGGTTGGAGGATGAAGCGCAATCTCGAGCCACTCGGCGGCGCGATCCACCAGCAGCAGAACATCCCGTATATCGGTGGCTTCAAGAGCGGCACCGGCAATGCGAGACTTCTCGACCAACCTTGTAACCTCCAAAAGGCCAGAAAAATCGAAGCGACCGCCGACACGGCGGAACTCCCTCACTTCCTGAGTGAGCTCCTGTTGCTCGCGGATCCATTCAGAATCGACCGTAGGTGCGAGCTTTGCGATCTTCGCGCGCCCCAGCGGAGAGGACGCGTAACCGCCCAGCAGTTCGCGCAAAGCATCGAACTCGAGCACACGCGCCGAAGTGTGGTTGAGCGATTGAGACATCGAATTTAATGTTACAGCAATGGCCGGGGGTCAGCAGGCAAGATAGCGCGAAGGCGCTACGACTTAGCCGCGGCTGCCAATGCTTGGGGATCCGCCTGGTACGCTATGGGCAAGCGCAGCACGAACACCGCTCCGCCCTCAGGCTGGTTCTCGCAGGTGATCTGCCCTTGATGATCCTGCACTACGCCGTACACGGCGCTCAGTCCAAGGCCTGTGCCTTTGCCGATCGGCTTGGTCGTGTAGAAAGGATCAAATACCCGGTCGGGCTCTTTTATTCCCGGCCCACTGTCGGAGAAGTGCACAATCACTTCTTTTCCCTGGGGCTCGGCGCTGACACTGAGCAAACCGCCGCCCACTTCCTCCAGCGCGTCCAAGGCATTTTCGACGATTTGGACGAACGCCTGGAACAACTGATGGCCGTCGCCCCATACCAGCGGCAGGTCCGGGTTCACATGAGTCTCGATGCGAATCTTCTGATCGTGTTTCTGCAGTCCCCGCATCTGCACGCTGCGCTGAAGTAGCACCGACAAGTCGATCATTGCCTTCTCCCCGGAACTTTGCTGTGCAAAACTGAGAAGGTTGGCAACCAGGTCACCAGTCCGCTGGGACTGGCTCACAATCTTGCGGACCAGCGCGTCCTGCTCGCTGCTGAGCCGCTGATTCGACCACAGCTTCTCGGAGTATCCCAGGATGGCGGCGAGCGGATGTTTGATCTCATGTGCCGCCCCCGCAACCAGTTGACCCAAAGAAGCCAGTTTCTCCCGCTGCACCAAGTGGCTCTGCAGGCGTTGCTCATTCTCGAAAGTGAGTCGGAAATGCTCAAGCAACTGGATCAGCGCCCGGTCCTGAAGATACTGACGAACAAAAACGAACGCGCCCAAAACCAGCATTGCCACCAACACCGTGAACAACCGAAACGTTTTCTCTGCCGACGACGAAGTGTCCCAGCCAAAGGTCCACAACCCTAGCACCGGCAGGGAGAGGATGGCAAGCATCGCCAGGCGGGGGGCCACTGCGCTCCATCTATCGTTCCATTGGGCTGGGGTCGCTTCCGGCTTCTGTTCTCGCGCGCTCAGCGCGGTCGCGGCCATCCAACTGGTCGCGCCAAAGAGTGGAATGTCGTACAGGCTTCCGGTGTAGTACTTGCCTCTGGTGGCGGCGACGTTTGTGGCTTGCGAAGCCACCGCGTACAACGTACTGGACATCATCAGGTTAAGGTAGATCGCCTTCCACCTTGTCAGCGAACCTCGAGCCGCCACCCCAAGCACGAACACCAGCACACCGCTTTCCAGAACATAGAGAAGCGTGAAATTCTGGTCGTAGACCTTTACGTTCAGGGATACGTATTGCGCTGGAAAAACCACGAACGCGTACAAGAACATCCACCAAACCAGCAAGAGGAAAAAGTCCAGCGTACCCAAGCGGAATTTCTGGTCCCCTTCGGCGAGCTGGGGACGCAGTCCGGCTGCCGCAATCATTGGCACCAGGTGAAGGAAGAGAAAAATGTCGGGGACCCAGGGGTCCGGAACGGCCACCCGCCGGAAAACCTCGTCATAAACCCAGGCCCCTTGATTGGAGGCCAGCAAAAAGAGGCCGGCAGCCATCAAGGTCCAGAATCGGCGGTTGGCGCCCTGTGCAGAAAGTGCGGTGACCAGCATCGCCAAGCCGGTTCCCAAGGTCAGCAGAAAGTATCCGAGATCGAAAAGTGCGGTCAACGCCGGTCCACGCGGCATGGTCAAGGAGAGCAAAGCTGAACCCAGCGTGATCCCCCATGCAACCGCAAACCAGCGACTTCTTCTGAACAAACTCATCCGTCATCCATCATAGGGATAAAGTCCCACATTCCCAGATCGCTTTCGGAGTCCGGCGTGTTACTTTCGTCATCCTTGCGCACGACTTCCCGCTTTACCCTTAGTCGAATCTTAGCGACACACCATCCCTGCTGGATTCCGTTCCCTGCTAAAATTAAGGGTTGAAAGGCACACAATTCTTCCTAGGTGATTTCTATGGCCTTTCCCGTGACCCGCCTTCGCCGCCTTCGGCGCACCTCCCAGCTTCGGGATCTGGTGCGCGAAACCCGTCTTACGCCAGACTCGCTCGTTTATCCCATGTTCGTCTGCCCAGGGGAAGGTGTGCGCAAGGAAGTCGGCTCCATGCCGGGCGTCTTCAACCTCTCGGTGGATGAAGCGGTGAAGGAAGCCCAGGAGGCTCATTTTCTGGGCGTGCGCTCGCTGATCCTGTTCGGCCTTCCGGACAAAAAAGACGAGGTTGCTACGGGAGCCTGGGCGGAAGACGGCATCGTGCAGCAAGCCGCGCGAGCCCTGAAACGTGAGGTCCCGGGCATGATCCTGATGGGGGACGTCTGCCTTTGCGAATACATGTCTCACGGACATTGCGGCGTCGTGAGCAAGACGCCCACGCCCCAGTCGCTTGGCGCTGCAGCCCGCGCGATGAAGGTAGTGACGGTCGCGACGCACGAGGAAAAGAAGAAAGCGATCGAGGCCGCGGCCGCCACGCTCACCGCTCGCTTGGCGGAAGCGCAATTTGAAGTAGAGAATGATGCCTCGCTCGAACTGCTGGCCCGTACTTCAGTTTCGCTCGCACGGGCCGGCATCGACGTCATCGCTCCTTCCGACATGATGGACGGCCGCGTGGCAGCCATTCGCCGCGCGCTCGATGAGGCCGACTTGGTAAACACCCCGATTCTTTCCTATGCGGCCAAGTTTGCTTCCGGTTTCTACGGACCGTTCCGCGAGGCTGCTGACTCCGCGCCGCAATTCGGCGACCGGCGCTCGTATCAAATGGATGGCGCCAACCTGCGCGAGGCCATGCGCGAGATCGAGCTTGACATCGAAGAGGGTGCCGACATGATCATGGTCAAGCCAGCCATGCCCTACCTGGACGTGATCGCAGCTGCCCGATTGCGTTTCGACGTTCCGCTGGCGGCGTATCAGGTGTCGGGCGAATACGCCATGATAGAAGCCGCCGCCCGCAACGGCTGGATCGAGCGCGAACGCGTCATCATGGAATCGCTTTTGAGCATTCGCCGCGCTGGAGCAAGCATTATCCTCACCTACCACGCCAAGGACGCTGCTAAGTTGCTGGCCTAAGGCTTCGGCGCAAGGCTGACAACGTGGCTTGACCGAGCGTTTTTCCTGCAGGAACGCAAAACTCTCAAATCCCCACCTTTCAAAAGGGAATGAAAAGTGGGGAAAGACTTAGGGATAATCGTGATCCAAAGTTTAGGGATGATCGTGATCCCAGTTTTGTTCAGTTTCCCAGCGATGCTCGTGACCGTTCCACCACTGGTGGAACTGCTCCCAGCAATGTTGCCGCTCGGCATTGAGGTCACGGCGGCGGTCTTCGGCCTCGCGGCTGTGGTCGCCACTATGTTGAATGGCTTTGTCCAGTCTGGCCTCGGCCTTTTCGACGGCATGCTGGCACTTTGATCGGCCATCATCGGCATGCGCGACGGGCGACGCAAAGAACCACGAAAGTACCGCCACGACTACCGCGGTTACGGCTGTTTTTCCAAATCGTTGAATCACAACTTTCTCCTCTCTGTTCTTGTCTTGCTCGAAGGGCGTCCTTCAACTCTACCTATGTGTCGAAGGAAATTTCACGGCTAACGAAATTTTATTGGCCGACCCCTCCCATTTCGATACAGTTCCTGCCGTATAACGTCTCGGTTAACCAGATGCCCGATCCGAGTGTGCAGCGAAGAATTCAGCCCTCAGGGCAGCGATTATTTCTTCGGGCCATTGGCGGTAACCAGGTTCTGGATTTTGTCGTAGGTGGCCTGCGGGATTAGTTTTTTCTTCAGCAAGTCTTGCTTTGAGCCAAAGGGACGCGCGTCGATGATCGATTGCGCGTAGTCGGGGCCGATTCCGGGCAAGGCGGCGAGATCTTTACTGGCTGGCGCTGTTCAGGTCGACGGGTTGACCATTCGCATGAGGCGTATCTTTCTATCTTTCTATCTTTC
>Ga0181525_10000631_pt1 | contig 30614 bp, 35 predicted proteins | sample PEATcosm2014_Bin_48_FD_121100 | JGI IMG/M metagenome (GOLD analysis project Ga0181525, IMG submission 121100) | Peatland microbial communities from MTU Mesocosm Facility, Houghton, MI, USA - PEATcosm2014_Bin06_10_metaG | ecosystem: Environmental > Terrestrial > Soil > Wetlands > Peat | place... | reverse complement strand
TATCGCACGCACCTCACCCCGGGCGAATTTCTGGGAGTTCGCCGAGGCCACTGCCGGGTTTGCCGAGGCGACGGCGGCTTAAGCCAACTCGGGCTCCAGCAGCGCGTCCGGCATAATCGCCGGGATGGAGATGATGCTGATGATGCGGTCCTCCGTCATGATCAGCCCCTCAATGAATTCCCCCGGCATGGCGCTGCCGGTGGCGGGGGTGGATTGGCGCATGGCGTCGGTGACGGTGATGATGTCGCACACCGCGTCCACCACCAGGCCCGCGGCCTTGCCGCCGTTTTCAATCACCACGACGACGGAGCCGGCGTCCGGCTCGCGCGCTGGCAGACCCAGGCGTTCGGCTAACCCGATGACGACGAGGACGACGCCGCGCAGGTTAATCATGCCCTTAATATGGGCCGGGGCGTGCGGGAGATAGGTGGCGGCACTCCAGCCACGGATTTCACGGATGGAGCGGATGTCCATGGCGAACTCCTGCGCGCCGACGCGCACGGAGAGCAGTTCGGTGCACGGGCCCGCCGGGTTGGCTGCGCGCTGAAAGATTTGATTCATGGGGGCTTGCTCCTGTTAGAATAATTCCAGGGAGCCGGATTGCATCGCGGTCTGCTCCGGCACCGGGACGCCTTGCAGGCGGTAGGCGAGGTCTGACAGCGAGACATGGCCCAGGGCGGTTTGCGAGTTGACGCGCCAATCCTCGGGCAGCAGCCGGCCGATGGTGAGGACGTATTTGGAAAGTGCCGCGAGGCGCTGGGAGAGCAGGTCCAGCGTTTGCACGTTGCGGTGACATTCCGGGTCGTTGGCGACGCGCAGCAAGGCCGGGCTCAGCGAGGTTTGAAACTGCTCGGCGAACAGGCCCAGCTCATGAAACTCGGCGCCCAGCGCTTCAAGGATTTCTCCCAGGGAGGCGTGGTGGCGCTCGTCCTCGCAGGTTCGCTCGGATGGCATGTTCTCTCTCCTGCTCAAAATAATTCCACCGCGCCCTGGCTCACCGGGGCGCTCTCCGGCGGATGGAGGCGCTCGGCCTGCATGATCAGCGCAGTCTCGCGTGCCAGCAGCACCTGCCGCGCGCGGCCGGAATGCGGCCAGAACTGGATGCGCCGCCCCTGCTCGCCGCGCAGGCTACCGCCCACCAAGGTGATCTCCTCTTCGCGCAAAAACCGTTCGACGAAACGCGCGTTCATCTCGCCGATGTCGGTGAGGCCTTTGATCATGCGCGCGCCGCCAAAGACTTTAGCCTGCAAGCGGCTTTTTTGCGCGCCACGGCGCAGCAGGCCGTTTACCAGCAGCTCCATGGCATGCACGCCAAAGCGCATGGCGTCGCCCGGCTGCTGGCGGTTGATGGAATCCGCACCGTCGCCGGGCAGGAGGAAATGGTTCATGCCGCCGACACCGGCTTTACCGTCCCAGATGCAGGCGGCGATGCAGGAGCCCAGGATGGTGGTGAGCACGGTGCTGGGATCATCGGAGACGCAGTTCTCGCCTTGCACGATGTGAACCAGTTTCTCCCGCGCCGGGGTGGCAAGTTGGGTGTCGGTCATGATGTTATCTTTTCCCGGCGTTGGGCGTTGGCGCTCGTCAAGATGCGGTCGGCGATGCGCTCCAGCGGGAGTTGGCGGACCACCGCGCCGAGTTCGAACGCTGCTTTGGGCATGCCGTAGACCACGCAGCTGGCTTCGTCCTGGCCAATGGTTTCAGCACCTGCCTCGCGCAATGCCAACAGGCCTTGTGCGCCGTCCCGCCCGAGACCGGTGAGAATGACACCGATGGCGCGGTCCTTCACGCTGCGGCACACGGAGGCGAACATGACGTCCACGGAAGGGCGATGGCCGTTTAGGCGTGGCGCGGCGCTGAGATGAAGGCGTGGCGGGGTGGCGCGGGTGAGTTCCAGATGTGAGTCGCCCGGCGCCAGATAGACATGACCGGCAGCGAGTGCAGCACCTTCCAAGGCCTCGCTCACTTGCGGCGCACTGAGTTTGTTTAAGCGCGCGGCGAAGCTTTTGGTGAAGCTGGCGGGCATGTGCTGGCTGATGAGCGTGGGCGGGCAGTTGGCGGGGAATTTGGATAAGATGCTGATGAGCGCTTCCACACCGCCGGTTGAGGAACCGATGGCGATGAGCCGGTCATCCGGGGTGAACGCGCCTTGCAGCGGGAGTTGGCCATGCTGCGTGGGGCGCGGGCGCGATTTTGCCGCAGCCTTCACCTTCTCGGTGAGGGAGTTGAAACTGTTGGGGTTGAAGATGGAAGGTTTGGCCACGCAGTCGAACGCGCCGATTTCCAGCGCGCGCAGATTAATCTCGGTACCGGCCTGGGTGAGGCTGGAGATCATGATGACCGGCGTGGGGCGCAGGCGCATGATTTTTTCGAGGAATTCCAGCCCGTCCATGTTCGGCATTTCAATGTCGAGCGTGACGACATCGGGGCTCAGGGATTTAATCGCGCGGCGGGCCTCGTGCGGGTCTGCCGCCTGCCCTACCACTTCAATCTGCGGGTCCGTGCTGAGCACGGCGGTGATCAACCCGCGCATGGTGGGGGAGTCATCCACGACGAGGACTCGAACGCTCATGATGCGCGCGGCCGGTAGATGGTCACACCGTCGCTGCGCAGCATGGCGTCCGCCGGGCCGGTGACGCGCTCGGAATGGCCGATATACAAAGCGCCTTGCGGGTCCAGCAACGGGACGAAGCGTGACCAGATTTTGCTCTGCGTGTCGTTGCCGAAATAGATGACCACGTTGCGGCAGAAGATGGCTTGGAATTTTCCCCGCATCGGCCATGTACCGATGAGGTTGAGCTTGCGGAAGGTGACCAGATCGCGCACGCTCTCAGCAATGCGCAGGCGGCCTGAGCCGTCATCCAGGCTTGAGAACCAGTTGCGGCGCATGGCGTCCGGTACGGCGTCCACCACCATCGAATCGTAAATTCCCGCCTCGCCTTCCAGCAATACATTCTGGTCGATATCCGTCGCCAGAATGCGGATGTCGTATTTTGCTGCATCGGGCATCAAGGATAGTAACGTTAGTGCGATGGAGTAGGGCTCCTGACCGCTGGAGCAGGCCGCTGACCAGAGCCGGATGGGGATGTTTTTGCGCGCCTGTTCGATCAGACCAGGCAGGATGCGGGTTTTTAGATGTTCGAAATGATGCGGCTCACGAAAGAAACGCGTAACATTGGTGGTCAGGGCTGCGATCATCGCCTGACGCTCATCCTCCCCGCGCGTGCTGGCCACCAGGGTGCAATAATCGCTGAAATTGCACAGGCCCAGAAGGCGCAACCGTTTGGCCAGGCGCGAATAGACCAAGTTGGCTTTGTTCTGGGAAAAGACAATGCCCGTCTCTGCCGCCATGATTTCCGCAATGGTGGAAAAATCCGGTGCCGTGAGGATAAATTCGGCGCTTTCGACCAGGCCGCTCATGCTGCCTCCAATTCGCCCGTAGGCAACACATGCTCGAGTGAGATCAGGCTGATCATGCGGCCATCCACCGGCAGCAGGCCGCGCACGAAGGTTTTAACCAGATCCGACGTGACGTCGGGTGCGGGTTGGATGTTCGCGTCGCTGGTGGTGAGAATATCCGAGACGGCATCTACCAGCAGGCCGATTTGCTGATGTGCGATTTGGACGACGACGATGACATTGCGCGCGGTAATTTCAGAACTGGGCAGGCCGAGGCGGATGGCGAGATCGATAATCGGCAGGACAGCGCCGCGAAGATTGATAACCCCCCGGACATAGCGCGGCGCGTGCGGCAGCGCCGTGGCCGCACTCCAGCCGCGAATCTCACGCACCGTCATGACGTTAATACAGAATTCCTGTTGGCCGACGCGGAAGGCGATGAGTTCGCGGCTTTCCGCTGCGGCGCTCGGCGGTGTTTTATTCATGGCTTATCTGGCCTCCAGGAGTGACAATTCCGGCCGGGGGGATTTGATGATGGCATCGACATCAAGGATGAGGGCGACGCGCCCATCGCCCATGACGGTGGCGGCGGCGATGCCCGGCACGGCGCGGTAGTTCGCTTCCAGGCTTTTAATCACCACCTGGCGCTGGCCGTGGATGGCATCAACGAGAAGAACGGTGCGGATACCCCCCTCGCCTTCCACCAGCAAGGCCACGGATTGTTCTGGAACGATAAACACGTCGCTGTAGCCGAGCGTTTTTGCAACGTCGACCATAGGGACATAGCCGCCGCGCAGGGCCAGAACTTTGATGTCATTGTCCAACGGGAAGACATCTGACGCGCGGGGTTTCAGGGTTTCGACAATCGCGCCAAGCGGGATGATGAGCGTGTGGCCGTGGGCGGCGACCACCATGCCGTCCAGCACCGCCAGGGTGAGCGGCAGGCTTAGGGTGAAGGTGGAACCCTGGCCCGGACGCGAGGTGATGGCAATTCTGCCGCCCAGCGCTGCAACGGATTGACGCACGACATCCATACCGACGCCCCGGCCGGAGATGTCCGACACCGTGCTGACGGTGGAAAAGCCGGGGAGGAAGATGAGGTTGTCGATTTCTTCGTCGCTCAGCGCGGCGTCGGGCGTGATCAGGCCGTTCTCGATGGCTTTCTCGCGCACGCGCCCGCGATTAATCCCGGCGCCGTCATCGGAGACTTCCAGGATGATACGCCCGGAGCGATGCAAGGCCGTGAGACGCACCAGCCCCTCGGTGGGTTTGCCCGCCGCCGCGCGCTTTTCCGGGCTTTCCAGCCCGTGGTCGATGGCGTTGCGGATCATATGCGTCAACGGATCGGTAATGCGCTCGATGACGGTTTTATCGACCTCGGTGCCTTCGCCTTCGGTGATGAGGCGCACCTGTTTACCGGTTTGCGCGGCCACTTCGCGCACCAGGCGTGGCATGCGCTGGAAGACGGAACGCACCGGCTGGGCGCGGATGGCCATCACGCTATCTTGGATTTCCCGCGTGAGATGCTCCAATTCTTCCAATGCCATGACCACGCCGGAAGCACGGGCGATGCCGGCTTCCAAGACGCGCTGGCTGAGCATGGCCTCGTTGATGACCAGTTCACCCACCAGGTCGATCATGCGGTCCACGCGGTCGAGATCGACGCGGATGGTGGCACTGACGGCGGCGGCGGCCTCGGCTTTTGCCGCCATGACTTCCACTGGATTGGCTTTGGGCGCTGCAACGGGTTCGGGTTCCTCCGGCTCGATGGGCGCAAAAAACTCGAAGGAGAAGCCGTTATCGCCGGTGATGATGCTGCCGGGGACCAAGGCGGGCTCGGGGGCGTTTGGTTCGGTGATTTTCAGGTCGCAATCGTCGTCGACAAATTCGAAGACATTGCGGACGGTTTGCGCGTCGCAATCTGCTTCCAGGAGAATACGCCAGGTGAGATAGGCGCCCTCCGGGTCGAGCGTGTTCAAATCCGGCAGATTTGAATCGTCCAGCGTGACGGAAATCGGGCCGAGGCGGCGCAGTTCGCGCAGGAGCAGAGCGGCTTCATTCGCCTTTGCATAAAGCTCCGGTCTTGGCGTGAAGATGATTTCCCATGCGCGCGCCGGCGGGGTTTTTGCCTCCTGCGGGGCGTTGTTGATGTGGTTGAATTCCACCACCAAAGCGGCGGTGCGTGATTCATCCACCGTGCCGCCCTCGCGCGCGGCGCGCACCAGATCCGCCAGCACATCGGCGGCGCGCAGCAACAGGTTCAGCACCACGGGACTTGCAGCCAGCGTGCCGGAGCGCACGCCGTCCAATGCGGTTTCAAACACATGGGCGAAGCGCACCAGCGCGTCCAGGGCAAAAATTCCCGCGCCGCCCTTGATGGAATGCACTGCACGGAATACGGCGTTCACCGTCTCCGCTTCGGCGGTGCCGTTTTCCATCAGGATCAGCCCAGCTTCAAGCTCGGCAAGCTGTTCCTCGCACTCCTGAAAAAACGTCTCGCGGATGGCTGCCATCGGGTCCAAAGTCTGATCTCCTACGCTCAGAGAATTTACAACAACAGCCCTACGCTGAGACGCGGCGAATGGCTTCAACGAGCTTGGCGGGATCGAAAGGTTTGACAATCCACCCGGTGGCCCCGGCGGCGCGGGCGCGGCTTTTTTTGTCGGAATCGATCTCGGTAGTGAGGACCAGAACGGGGGTGGAGCGCTGCGATTCATCGCGGCGGATGGCTTCGATGAAGCCAAACCCGTCCATCCGCGGCATGTTGATGTCCGTAACGATGACGTCGGGCCGCTCACTTTCTAAAACTTCCAGACCTTGTAATCCATCTTCCGCCTGCAGCACGCGGAACCCCGCCGCGACCAGCGAATGTCGCAGCATGTCACGCATGGCGCGTGAATCATCGACGGTGAGAACGGTGGTGCTCATGATGCCAGCTCCTTGCTGTAGGTTAATGCCTGTGGGGTGACACCCATTAATTCAAGCGCTGCCGAAAACTCTTCCGAGAAATTTTCGATTCTTAAAGGCTGATCGTCTGCTGCCCAGGCCGCGCGTGCCGCCAAAAGAACTTGCAGGCATTGTGCGCCCAGCCGCTGCACGCCAGCACCATTCACCTGCAACGCATGACCTCGGCGGTCGTGAAATGCCCCCAGCAAATTGGCCGCCGCGACAAGGTCCAGAATGGGCGGCAAGGTGAGGTCAACCGCACCGTTTTCAAAACTTTCAGTCATGCGTTGAGACTTTCATCGGGTGGAAGCATCAGAACTCATCCCAGTTTTCGCTGCCTGCGGCGGAGAGTTGAACCGGGCGGGACACCGGCACGAACTTGCCAACCGGCAGGTGAAGTGGATGCCTTGGCGGCGGCGCCACGACCGGCCGCACCATGATTCTAACCTGCTCGCCGATTTGAAATTTTCCAATCAGTAGGCTCAAAGCCTCCGCCTCATGCGCCAGGCTGTGGCTTGCGGCGGTGGATTCTTCCACCATCGCGGCGTTTTGCTGCGTCACCTGATCCATTTGGTTCACCGCGATATTGACCTCGCTCAGCCCCATCGCCTGCTCCTGCGCGGAGGCCGCGATGTCCGCGACCAGCGTGTTCAGACGATTCACATGCTCGATGATACGGCCTAAGGATTTTCCGGTTTCGCCAACCAGTTTCACGCCGGTGCTGACCTGCGCGCCGGAAGTGGAGATGAGCGCCTTAATCTCCTTGGCCGCATCGGCGGAGCGTTGGGCGAGGGCGCGCACCTCGGTGGCCACCACGGCAAAACCCCGACCGGCATCACCGGCGCGGGCGGCCTCCACCCCGGCATTCAGCGCCAGGAGGTTGGTCTGGAAGGCGATTTCGTCGATGACCCCGATAATGTTGGCAATCTGAACGGAGGATTTCTCGATTCCGCCCATCGCGGTCACGGTCTCGTGCACCACTTCGCCGGAGCGTTCAGCATCGCTTTTAGCTGCCGTTACCACATTGCGCGCTTCGGCCGCACGCTCGGCGGATTTGCGCAGGGTGGCGGTGATCTCATCCAACGCGGCGGCGGTTTGCTCCAGGCTCGCGGCCTGGCGTTCCGTGCGTTGGGAAAGATCGTCCGAAGCCTGGGTGATTTCCGCAACGCCCGTGCGCACGCCTTGCGTATTCGCCATGATGGATTTCATCGTCGCTTGCAGATGGTTCATCGCGGCGTTGAAATCGTTTTGCAGTTTTTCATATTCGCCCGTAAAATCCGCCGTTAAACGAAAGAGCAAATCCCCGCAGGCGAGCTGCTCAAGCCCTGCCGCCAGCGCATCCACGACATATTTCTGCCGCCCGGCCATGGTTTGTGCCTGCCCGCGCTCGGCCTCCAACTGTTGCGTCAGACTCTTGATTTCCTGCTCAAGGCGGCGGCGCTCCAGCGCGGACTCCTTGAAATAGCGCAGCGCGCGCGCCAGGGCGCCGAATTCGTCCTGACGCTCCTCGCCTGCAATCTTGACCTCCAATGACCCCGCGACGAGACATTCAGCCGCCGTTTGCAGATGCAGGAGCGGCGCTTCCACCCAGGCGCGCACACGGTAGAAGCCGCCGGTCAGGATGATCGCGACGCCGGTAACGGTGAGGTATCCGGTGAAAAACATCGCCTTAAGCACGAAGGCGGCCAAAGCTGCACGATCCTGCGGCGCAAGATTTGGCAGCGCGGATTCAATGCGCCACATCTGGCCGGCGCTGTAAAACGCCGTCAAAATAGAAAACGCACCCAAAATTCCTAAAATGGTTAAGAACTTGGTCATGATCGGGAGATTCTTCACAAGGCGCTCCTTCGTTACTGTCGAGAGGAACGACCGCTCTCAACAGAATGCCCTAAGGCACTGGTGCCAGTATGAAGTGTGTTCTTTAAGTTTTGGTATCCAAGGTGGGTTTCATTTGCCCGGCGCTCGAAGAACCCGTTACGAGATAAAAATGTTATCGCCCTCGGCCAGCGCCTCGCCGATGAGCACCAGCACCGGGCCATGTGGCGCCGCCTCGCCCAGCGCCGCGGGCAGCGTGGCCAGGGTGGCGCGCACAATGCGCTCGCTCGGCAGGGTGGCGCTTTCCACCGCAATGGCGGGCATCCCGGGCGGCATGCCGGCACCCAGGAAATGCGCCACCAGCCCCGGCAGCGTCTGGCCGCCCATATACACCACCAGCGTGCCGCCGGATTTGGTGAGCGACACCCAATCATGCCCCGGCAGGCCGTGCTCGGCGCCGTGGCCGGCGAGGAAATGCAGGGAGCGGGCAACGCCGCGCTGGGTCAGCGAGACGCCCAGCGCGGCCGCAGCGGCGGTGGCGGCGGTGATGCCGGGCACCACCTCAAAGGCGATGCCGTGCTGGCGCAGCGCGTCCATCTCCTCGGTGGCGCGGCCGAAGATCATCGGGTCGCCGCCTTTCAGGCGCACCACCAGCTGGCCGGTCCGCGCCTGCTCCACCAAAAGGCGGCAAATCTCCACCTGGCTGGCGGAGTGCCGCCCGCAGCGTTTGCCGACGTCGATTAACTTGGCCCCTGCCCCGGCCAGCGCCACCACTCTGGGGTCCACCAGGCTGTCATACAGCACCACCTCAGCGGATTGCAGCAGGCGCAGGGCTTTGAGCGTGAGCAGTTCCGGGTCGCCCGGCCCGGCGCCCACCAGGAATACGGTTGTCATGCGCGCAATTCTGCCAGTATCGGCGGCGCGAGGATAGCGCTGCCTTTAAGCGGCTCTGGCGGCGCCGGATTGCGCGGCGCGTCCCGCCAGCAGCCGGCGCACGGCTATTGGCACCTGGCGCGGGGCTTTGGCGCGCGGATAGGCCATTTCCGCCATCGGCCCGCCCGCATGCTCGGCCCAGTTGTTGAAGTTCATGCGGTCAATGTTGTCGACGAAGCTCTCGGCGGCCGCGCCTTCGGCCAGCAGCTCGTGGCTGGCCAGCTCCACGTGATAATAGGTGAAAATTTCCGGCATATGGGTCTCGCGCACAATGCTGACGCCGTTCACCAGCGCTCCGGCCTGGATGAGCACGCCGCCGATGAACAGCGCGTGGCAGGGGGAAACCAGCAGGTCGCGCGCGGGGATGTTTTCGCCCAGCGCCCCGGATTTGATGCGGATGGGCAGGGTGCGCAGCTTGTCGGCAAAGCGGGTGGACACCGCCGAACGCCCGAGCCAGCGCACCGGCAGCACCGCGCCGGATGCGGTTTTAAGCAAGGTGCCCGCAGTAACATTCTCCACCGCGATGCCGCCCGCCGCCGTGGCCAGGCGGGTTCCGGCGCAGAAGCAGCCCTCCACCACATATTGCCCGGCAACAATGGTGCCCTCGAGCGCGGCGGTGGTGGCGTCCGACGCGAGGGTGAAGTTTTCAACCTCGGCGACAATCGTGCCGTTTTGCAGAATTTCAAGGTTATTGGCGGAAAGACTGGTGGTGACCGAGGCGGTGGAGGAGATCGACCCCAGGTCAATCTGGTCCCCGGCGGTGAAATTCGTGATGGTGTGCGCGGTGTTCCAGATGGAATCCGCCGGAAGATCCACCACGCCGCCTGCGTCGTTGTCGAAGTTGAACGTGGCGCTCGAATAGGCGTCGTTACTCGTATAGGTGCCGCCATTAATGACCCAGGGCGCGGAAGCGTCGTCGGTGCCGGAGATCACGACCGTGCCGCCGGCATTGATGGTGTCGTTGCTGGCGCCAAGGCCGTTGCCGCCGCCGGTCATGTCCAGAACGCCATCAACGACGAGGGTGTCGGCGGTGCTGAGATTCAACTCCTGCGTTGTTAGCGTGCCGCCTGCTTCAACGATAAGTTCTGTGTTGTTCCCCGAGATGCCGCCGCCGCCGCTGAGCGAGGTGTTGCCGTAAATTCATTACTAACGTAAACGTGATGTTATTTTGAGCATCACGCATTACAAAACGTCAAGATTTTTAACGTTTTTATTTGTACGCAAATTTAATTCAGGCAGAAAAACAGGCGTTGCTTCGTTAAGCGACCATGCTGAATTTTGGCGCGGGGAGTTTGATGGCACTGGTCAGCACGCGCACCTCGGCTCGGGCGGCGATGTGGGAAAGGCCAAGCGCGATGCCGATATTGGCCTCGCGCACATCCATCAGGGTGAGGCCCTGAAGGTATAATTCGCGGAAGATCACGCGCTCGCCAAAGCCTTTGAGCGTGCGAAAGCCGATGCGTTTGGCCAGGGCGTCCAGCGTCTCGCCCACATCGCGCTTGTTGCGCGCCTCGGAGGCGGCCAGACGGTTGCGCATGACAATCCAGTCTATCTTGCCGCGATCCGCCGTAAAACGCTGTTTGCGCGCCTCCCACACCATCTCCGAGTAAATGCTGGGGTTGATGATGTTATGGTTTTCGGGGTCCACCTTCGCCAGCATGGAGAAATCCACGAAACTGTCGTTGATCGGGGTGATGAGCGTGTCGGCCTGGGCGTGGCCGTAGCGGGAGAGATAGGTGTCGGCGCCGGGGCAGTCGATGACGACGACGTCGCACAGCCCGGTCAGCTCGGCGAAACTCTGGTCGAAGCGGGCGCGTTCCTCGGCCTCGGCTTCCGGGCGGTGCGCGAGATCCGACCGGTGTACGGAGCGGAAGACCGGCATCGGCAGGTCAATCCCCTTGGTCTCGGTAAATTTGCGCCGCGCGTCCAGCGTGCTGGCCAGTGTGCCCTGGCGCGCGTCGAGATCCATCGCGCCGAGGCGGTAACCCTCACGCAGCAGGGCGACGATGACGTGAATGGCCGTGGTCGATTTGCCCGAGCCGCCCTTCTCATTGCCCAGGACAATGACATACGGGCGGGCACTGGCGGAAACGCTGACCATGAAAAGACACTCCGACTCGGTTGGCGCCGAGTCTAGCCGCGTCCGCCGATTCGTCCCCAGCCATGATGCTGGGGATTCGACGTTTTTAAGGCTGCACCAGGGAGCGCCGCCCCCTGGCGTTCTAAGGCTTACTTACCCGTGAGAATCCGGTCCACCAGTTCGCGCACCGTGGGGATGAACCCGTTGGAGTAGAACGGGTCCGTGCCGAAGCGGTAGGCGTTGTGGCCGGCGAACATCAGGTTGTTGTCCAGCGCGGCTTCATCGCCCGGTGCGGCGTGGGCGATGTTCTGCAACGATTTCTGGATGCAGAAGCTGCGCGGATCGGCACGTTTGCCGTTATCGTATTCCGGCGGCTCCTGGCTCCAGTTGGAGAAGCGGCACTGGCTCAGGCAGCCCATGCAGTTCACCTGGTCGTGGTGGATTTCCTCGGCCTTATGCGCCTCAACGAAGATGAGAGTGGAATCCGGGGTGCGCAGCGCGTCGGTAAAGCCGGCATCTTCCCAATCCTTCGCCCGCGCATAGTCCGGCGCGGTGAGGTACACGGAGCGTTTGCGCGCGCCGACGCCGTATTCCACGACATGCTCGCCCACCGGCTCCGGCGAATACGCCACCTGACGCTCGTTGCGGCCGCGCATTTCCATGATGAAGGCGTTGTTCACCGCCGAGGAGTAGAACCCGGTGGGGGAGAAGCGGTTGAGGAAGACGTCGCCGGGCTTGAGGCTGCGCAGGCGCTCTTTCCAGCCGGCCGGGATCGGGCTTTCCTTGGTCAGCAGCGGGCGGGTGCCGAACTGGAAGGCGATGGGGCCAAGATCGGGGTTGCCGATCCAGTCTTGCCATTCCTCCAGCATCCACACGCCGCCGGCCATGATGATCGGGGTTTCGCCCAGGCCGAACTCGCGCATGATCTTACGCAGGGCCAGCACGCGCGGGAACGGCGCTTCCGGCTTTTGCGGGTCTTCGCTGTTGGACAGGCCGTTATGCCCGCCCGCCAGCCAGGGGTCCTCATACACCACGCCGCCCAGCAGGTCCGAGACCTTGGAGTAGGCACGCTTCCACAGGGCCGAGAAGGCACGGCCCGAGGAGACGATGGGGTAGTAGTGGACGTTGAACTTGGCGGCGATGTCGGCCAGGCGGTAGGGCATGCCCGCACCGCAGGTGATGCCGTTCACAATGCCCTTGGTGCGTTCCAGAATACCGTCGATGACCCGCTCGGCGCCGCCCATTTCCCACAGGATGTTGGCGTGGATGCGGCCTTTGCCGCCGGAAATCTCGTAAGCCTGACGCGCCTGGGTGATGCCGCCCTCGATGGCGTAGGCGATCAGCTCCTCATGGCGCTCGCGGCGGGTTTTGCCGTGATAAATCTGCGGAATGGGCCGCCCCTGGGCGTCGTAACTGTCGGCGTTAACCGCGGAAAACGTGCCGGCACCGCCCCCGGCAGCCCAATGGCCGCAGGTGACACCGCTGGAGACGGCAACGCCTTTGCCACCCTCTACGATTGGCAGAATTTCAGTGCCGCCCATGCGGATCGCGTTAATTTGCTTCATTGTATGAAAACCTTGGCTTTGGCCGGGCCGGCTCCCGGCAAGTACGCGCCCTCTTCTAGCGGTCTATTACCAGATTGATACACGGCGTGAAGTGGGGGACAATTTAATTCTGCGTAGCGGCCTATTTGGCCCGCCGGGGCAGACATAATATAGTCACGCGATGGATTTGGATTTTTCAGAGGACGAGGTGCGGCGCTACGCGAGGCATATTCTGCTGCGCGAGGTGGGCGGCACCGGTCAGGCGAAGCTGAAGGCGGCCAAAGTGCTGATCATCGGCGCGGGTGGGCTGGGCTCGCCGCTGGCGCTGTATCTGGCGGCGGCGGGGGTGGGCACGCTCGGGCTGGTGGATGACGATGTGCTGGAACTCTCCAACCTGCAACGCCAGATCGCCCACGGGATGCCGGACCTGGGCGCAGCCAAGGTGGACTCCGCAGCGGCGGCGATGCGGCGGATTAACCCGCTGGTGCAGGTGGACACTTATAAACTGCGGCTGGATGCGCAGAACGTGGCCGGGCTGGTGGCGGGCTATGACATCATCTGTGACGGCACGGATAATTTCGCCACCCGCTTCCTCCTGGCCGATGCCTGCGTGGCGGCGCGGCGCACGCTGGTGAGCGCTGCGGTGCTGCGCTTTGAGGGGCAGCTCTCCACCTTCAAGCCGCATGAGGGCGGGCCGTGCTACCGCTGCCTGTACCCGGAGCCGCCGCCGGAAGGCCTGGTGCCGAGCTGCTCGGAGGCCGGCGTGCTGGGCGCGGTGACGGGCGTGATGGGCAGCTTGCAAGCCACCGAGGTGTTGAAGGAGATTTGCGGCATCGGCGAGAGCCTCTCCGGCTGGCTGCTGATCTGGGACGCGCTCTCCGCCAATTTCAGAAAAATCCGGCTGAGGAAGGACCCGGCATGCCCCGTATGTGGTTGAAGATTTTTGCCCCGCTGCTGATCCTGCTCGCCGCCTGGACGGCCGCCCCCCAGGGCACCGGCCCCGGCCCGGCGGTGGGTAACGTCACCAAGCTGCCGGTGCCGCGCTTTGTCTCGCTGCGCACCGATCAGGTGAATTTCCGCGCCGGGCCTGGCTTTCAGTATCCGGTGAGCTGGGTTTACCAGCGTGACGGCCTGCCGGTGGAGATTATCGGGGAGTTTGACGTGTGGCGGCAGGTGCTGGCGCCCGATGGCGGCACCGGCTGGGTGCATGAGGCGACGCTGCGTGCGCATCGCGGCTTTATGATCACCTCGACGCAGGCGGTTTTGCGGGAAACCGCCGATTCGGTGGGCGTGCCGGTGGCCTATCTCAACCAGGGGGTCAGCGGCAGCCTCCTCACCTGCGACGGCATTTCGGATTTCTGCAAAGTCACCACCGGTTCCGTCACCGGCTACCTCTCGCGGGAGGATTTCTGGGGCGTGTTTCCCGGGGAAGTGGTGAAGTAGCTTTTAATAAAAGTTTTCCACAGAAAAGGACTCGCCAAGATATTGCGAGTCCTTGCCAGCACCTCTACTGTATTTTGTAGTCAGATCAGAGGGAGCCACAATATGGAGTGGACAGACGAAGCTATCGCCAAATTGCGGTCCCTGTGGGCCGAGGGACTTTCAACCGCCGAAATTGGCCGGCGTCTCAATATTTCGAAAAATGCCGTGGTCGGCAAGGCGCACCGGCTGAGCCTGCCGCCGCGCCCGTCGCCGATCCGCCGCAACGAGGGCGAGGCCGCCGCGCCGCGCGCTGCCGTACCCAAGCGTACCCAGGGGCCGACCCTGCCGCCGCTTTCGGCTTCCATCGGCACCCCGGCGCCCGCTTTGCGCGCCATTATGCCGGCGCCGAAATACAGCCAACGGGCCACGCCCTGCTGCTGGCCCATCGGCGAGCCCGGCAAGCCGAGCTTCCATTTCTGCAACGCCTCCGCCGCAGCGGGTAAGCCCTATTGCGAGGAACACGCCGCCATCGCCTATGTGCGCGTGCGCGACCGCCGCGAAGACGCCGCCTAAACACGGCTGCTAAACCCGATGGCCCTGAACCGGTGCGCTTGCGTACCGCTTCATGGCCATCGCCGTTTTTAGGGTCAGGCGAACGGTATTAACCTAACATTAACAAAATCTAACGAAAAACCAGGCGATTATCAAAGCATTCGCCGCGTTGCAGCACATGATTCAATTGCTGTCCCACAATCGATGCGCTTAAACTACCCCTACCGGCATTATAAGCCGGGTTGCGTGGCCTACTTCCGGGTTAACCGGGGAAAAAAAGGTGTCGAAATGGAAGCACTACAGAGCGAACGTCCCGTGCAGGAAACCGCCCTCACCGGCGTGGTGAAATGGTTCAACCCCGGAAAGGGGTACGGGTTTATCGCCCCGGATGCTGGTGGTAACGATATTTTTGTCCATATCAGTGCGGTTCAGCATTCCGGCCTGCGTAAGCTGAATGAGGGTGAGCGCGTGCGCTTCGCCTTGCAGCAGCGCGAGGGCCGGGTCGCCGCCGTGGGGATCGAGCGCCTGCATTAAGTGCCGCTTGCCGCTTCGCCTGTTATGGTAACGGGCGAAGAAGGAGTCGGGCATGGCACAGCAGCAGGACGAGACGGCGAAACCCCTCTACGGGGTCAGGCCAAGCGGTTTGGCGGCGATTTTTGAGCGCTTTGCCCCTGAACACGTCGCTTTGGCACGTTTGCAGGGTTTTAGCGCGGCGAGCGGCGAGGTGGTCTTGCTGCCCGGCCCGGATGGGCTGAGCGCCGCACTGCTGGGTCTGGGTGAAGCCCCGGCGCTGCACGGCTTTGGCGCAGCGGCCAGGGCCTTGCCGCCGGGCAGCTTGTGGCGGCTGGAGCCTGGGGATTTTGACTCGGAAGAGGCTGCCTTGGGCTTTCTGCTCGGGGCGTATCGCTTTGACCGCTTGAAAACATTAGCGATGAAGCCCCCTGCCCGGCTCGTCCCCGGTCAGGCGACGCCGCGCGTCCTGGCCACGGCGCGGGCGGTCCATCTGGCGCGCGACCTCATCAACACCCCGGCCAATCTGCTGGGGCCGCAGGAACTGGCGCAAGCCGCACAGGACGTGGCGGCACGATTTGGCGCGCAGGCCACGCGGGTGAACGGTACGGAGCTTGCAACGCGCTACCCTGCTTTGGCGGCGGTGGGCGCGGGCTCCGAGCGCGGGGCGGAGGTGATGACGCTGCGCTGGCAGGGCTCCGGCGCGAACGCCGCGTCGCCGTTCATTTCGCTGTGCGGCAAAGGCGTGTGCTTCGATACCGGCGGTTACGATTTGAAACCAAGCTCTGCAATGCTGCGTATGAAAAAAGACATGGGTGGCGCCGCGATTTTACTCGGCCTCGCGCAGGTGGTGATGCAACTGGATTTGCCCGTCCGGTTAACTTTACGTTTAGGTTGTGTTGAGAATAGCATCTCCGGCCACGCCCTGCGTCCGTCTGACGTGTTACAAACTGTTGCAGGCCTGAGCGTCGAAGTTGGCAACACTGATGCGGAAGGCCGGCTTGTGCTGTGCGATCTGCTGGCCGAGGCGGCGGCTGAATCGCCGGACTGGCTGATTGATGCCGCCACGCTCACGGGCGCCGCGCGCGTCGCCCTGGGCCCGGATCTTCCTGCGCTGTTCTGCACAAATGATGACATGGCCAATATCATTCTGGATGCCGGCAACGCCGTCCACGACCCGCTCTGGCGGCTGCCGCTTTTTGCCGGCTACGACTCATGGTTAGACAGCCCGGTTGCCGACCTCAACACCGTGTCGGCCAAGCCTTTTGCCGGTGCGATTGTTGCCGCATTATTCCTACGGCGTTTTGTACCGAACGGTATCGCCTGGGCGCATGTCGATGTTTACGCCTGGAACGATTCCTCCCGGCCGGGCCGTCCCGAAGGCGGCGAGGCTCAAACTCTGCGTGCCCTGCTCCGGGCGATTGAAACGTGGGATGGTAAAGTGAAACATTAAACTTTTTGTGATACTCGGAATTGCAATGTTTTCATGTTTCAACGGGTTGCGTTAGTGGCAATCGATGCATAGTTTAGTGTCCTCGATTGTTTTGTTTGAAAGTTGTGTGCCTGACCAAGATTATTCCATAGGGTTTGTAAACTTTTTAAACTCGATGGAAGCGGTTTTTCGGAAGATAGCGTGATTCATCTGCGTGCCATCTGGGCGTGAATTGATGATCTACCTGCTGGCGAACCAAGGTTTTGGAACAAAACAGCTCTGATACTCGTACGTTAAGGAACATAAGACTATGGCCGCCCCAGTACTTTCATCCGATCAGCTTGTCGGGATTCTTCGTGACACCGTTGTCTCGCTGGTCCGGCGCGAAGGCGTCGATCTGTCCGCGCGGCAATTGGGGGTTTTTCTCACCTGCTACCTGAACGAAGGCGGGCATACCGTGCGCGGCTTGGCACAGGAGCTTAACGTCTCCAAACCAGCCATTACCCGCGCTTTGGACCGCCTGACCGAGCTGGATTATGTCCGCCGCAAGGTGGACCCGGCCGACCGGCGCAGCGTGCTGGTGCAGCGCACCGTAAAGGGGGCTGCTTTCTTGCGCGAAACGCGCCATATTATGACGGATGCACTCTCATCTAATAAAACCGAAGCTACCAGCCGGCGCGCAGCCGGTTAGGTTCCGTTCCATGACGCGCTGCCGGGTACTCCTGGCGGCGCTTTTGGCCGTTTGGGCCATGCCGGCCTGGGCACAAACCCCGCCGTTGCAGCTCACCCCAGCCGATCAGGCGCTGCTTTCCCAGGTGGAAACCTACCTTAACGACCAAAAAGGCCTCACCGCCAACTTCCTGCAAGTGGCGGATGACGGCTCGACGCGCACCGGCAAGGCCTGGCTGGAACGGCCCGGCAAGATGCGCTTTGAGTACGATCCCCCGGACAAGCAGTTGCTCGTGGCCGGGTTTGGCCTGCTGGTCTATTACGACCCGCAGCTCGACCAGACGACCAACATCCCGCTCGGCAGCACGCCGCTGGGGATTTTGCTGTCGCAGCATGTCGATCTCACCACCAGCAACGTAACCGTGACGGCGATCGACCTGCAGCCCGGCGAGGACGACATCACCGTCATCCGTAAGGACAAACCCGCCGCCGGGAGCCTCACCCTGGTCTTCACCACCGATCCCCTGGAACTGCACCAATGGGTGGTGAACGACGCGCAAGGGCACCAGACGCGGGTTAATCTGTTCGATATCGTGCCCGGCGGGCCCTATTCGAACGACCTGTTCCAGTTCACCCCGCCCGAGGCGCCCATCAGCTCCGGCGGCTAGATTTTTGCGCCCGCCCCTGTAGGAAGAGGGCATGGAAATCACCGTCGCCACCTGGAATATCAACTCGCTGCGCCTGCGCCAGACCCTGCTGCACAAGCTCATGGACGGGCTGCGCCCCGATGTGATCTGCCTGCAGGAGACCAAGGTGCCCGATGAGCTGTTCCCCGAGGCCATCGCCGCCGAAATCGGCCTGCCGCATGTGCTCAAGCGCGGCATGAAAGGCTATAACGGCATGGCGATTCTCTCACGCATGCCCTTGACTTTGCAGGAAAATACGCCGGACTGGTGCGGCAAGCAGGATTGCCGCCACCTCTCCGCGCGGGTGGAGACCGGGGCCGAGCCGATTGTGGTGCATAATTTCTACGTGCCCGCCGGCGGCGATGTGCCGGACCCGGAGCATAACGACAAATTCGCCCATAAGCTGGACTTCATCGCCGAAGCCCGGGCGCACTTCGCCGACTACCCGCCGCACCGCGCCGTGCTGGTCGGCGACCTCAACATCGCCCCCCTGGAGCATGACGTGTGGAGCCATAAGCAGCTCCTCGGCATCGTCAGCCACACGCCGCCCGAAACCGAGGGCCTCAACGCCTGGATGGCAGAAGGCTTCACCGACGCCGTCCGCCACTTCATCCCCGCAGACCAAAAACTCTACACCTGGTGGTCCTACCGCAACCGCGACTGGGAAGCCTCCAACCGCGGCCGCCGCCTGGACCACATCTGGGTCAGCCGCGACCTCGCCCCCGGCCTGGTCAGCACCAAAATCCTGCAAGAAGCCCGCAACTGGCCGCAACCCTCGGACCACGTGCCGGTGGCGGTGACGCTGAAGGTGTAGGAAAGTAAGGCCAGGGGCTCTGCCCCTGGACCGAGCTCAAGGGCTCGCCCTTAGAACCCTTAACTTAGGTTCTGGGAGAGGGAGGGGTAATTCGCCCCTACGGCGGTAAAAATGATCCAAGGACGGGGGCAGCGAATTACCCCTCCCTCTCCCAGAACCTAAACTATTGCGGATCCAACGGCGCGTCCGTTGGCGGGGGTCCAGGGGGCAGAGCCCCCTGGCCTTGCTTGCTTACGCCCCCGGCGTAATCTGCCACCCGGCAGGTGTGGGTTCGCAGTACATGGGCACGGCGTTTTGGGTCAGGCCTTCGCGGGGCAGGCCCATGAGGTCGCGCAGGGCGCGGAAGATGCCGCCATGGGCGACGACGAGCACCGGGCCCGGCTGGACCAGTACGCGGGCCATGGCGGCGCGGGTGCGCACGGTGAGCGAGGAGAAAGTTTCCGCGCCTTCGGGCGTGTAGGTGCCGTCCATCCAGTGCGGGAACCAGGGGTGGAGCGGCTTGCCTTCCATGCCGCCGAAGACGACTTCGCGCAGTTCGGGCTCAAAGGTGAGTTCCAGCCCCAGCACTTCGTTCACCAGCTCCGCAGTCTCGCGGGCGCGGTGCATGGGCGAGGCGACGATGGAGACAATCCCCTGCCCTACCAGCAACGGCGCTGCGGCTTGTGCTTGCGCGCGGCCTTTGTCGTTCAGGGGAATATCCAGCGCCCCCTGGCTCAGCCCGGCGGCGTTGTAGTCGGTCTCGCCGTGGCGGAGGAACCAGAAGGCCGTCGCGGCAAGCACTTAGATGAGGCCCTCGGCGGCAAGTGCGCGCTGCACGGCGGGGCGGGTCAGCATCCGCTCGAAATGTTCCTCAAAAGCCGGCGGCATCGCCAAGGCGGCACGCCCGCGACACCAGCGTTCCAGGAAGAACAACGCCGTATCCGCAATGGAGTATTCGCCCAGCAGATAGTCCTTGTCCCCCAGCACCGGCGCCAGCACCGCAAAGCCATTCGTTACAAAATCCCGCCCGGCCTGCTGCACCTTTTCCTCATCCACGGCCGAGGGCGTGAACGCGCCGGGGCGGAAGATGCGGGTGACGCCGCGCATATGCATGGTGGCCACCATATAATCCAGCACTTCCAGCGCCCGCGCCTCGCCTTCCACATCCGTGGGCAGCAGCTTCAGCTCAGGGTTGCTGCGTGCCAGATAAAACGCGATGGCGGGGTATTCGGTGAGGATGGAGCCGTCGTCACGCTGCAACACCGGCACCTTGAGTTTCGGGTTCACCGAGGTGAAGGGCGGCTGGAACTGCTCGCCCTTGGCCAGCTCGACTTTTTCCAACTCAAACGGTTTGCCGATTTCCTGAAGCAGTACATGGATGCCGAGCGAGCAAGCGCCCGGCGAATAAAACAACTTCATTCTGGCTCCCCTTTGTTGGTTTTTAATCGAACAGCGAACTCACGGAACTTTCGGTGGAAATGCGGCGCATCGCCTCGGCCAGCAGCGGCGCGATGGAGAGCTGGCGCACGTTATGGGCCAGGCGCACAGCTTCGGTGGCGGCGATCGAGTCGGTAATGGTCAGCATCTCGATCGGCGAGGCGGCGATCCGCGCGACCGCACCGCCGGAGAGCACGCCGTGGCTGACGTAGACGCTGACCGAGCGCGCACCTTCAGCCAGCAGCGCTTCCGCCGCGTTGCACAGCGTGCCACCGGAATCCACGATGTCGTCGATAATGATGCAGTCGCGGCCTTCAACTTCGCCGATGATGTTCATCACCTCGGAGACCCCCGCGCGCTCACGGCGCTTGTCGATAATGGCGAGGTCCGTGTTCAACCGGCGGGCAATGATGCGCGCGCGCAGCACGCCGCCGACATCCGGGGAGACGATCATCGGCTCGCGCCCGGCGAAACGTTCCTCGATGTCATGCGAGAACAGCGGGGCGGCGGGCAAATTGTCCACGGGGATGTCGAAGAAGCCCTGGATCTGGCCGGCGTGGAGATCCATCGTCAGCACGCGGTTGGCACCGGCCTCGGTGATGAGGTTGGCCACCAACTTGGCGGAGATCGGCGTGCGCGGGCCGGATTTACGATCCTGCCTGGCGTAGCCAAAATACGGAATAACCGGCGTGATGCGCCGCGCCGAGCCCCGGCGCAGCGCGTCGCAGGTGATCAGCAGCTCCATCAGATTGTCATTCGTCGGATAAGAGGTGGACTGGATGACAAACACATCCTCGCCGCGCACGTTCTCGTGAATTTCCACGAAAACCTCCATATCCGCAAAACGGCGGATGGAGGCTTTAGCCAGCGGCAGGTTCAAACCGGCGGCGACAGCTTCGGCCAGCGGGCGGTTGCTGTTGCAAGCTACAATTTTCATAGGCTGACTTTCCGGTTAGACCAAAAATGAATACCGGCGCGGGTTTAGCAATGGGGTCAGCCAATGTCCATTAAGCGGACAGCTCTCGTGACCGTTCTGTGGCAGCTTGAATGGCCTCGGCGAATAATTTTGGCCAAGCGTCATCTGCGCGCAACACTGCCAGGGCGCGTTCGGTGGTGCCTTTGGGCGAGGTAACGGCAATGCGCAGGCTGGCGGCGTCTTCATCGGAGGCGGCGAGCAGGGCGGCGGAGCCGATAATCGTCTGGCGGGCCATCTGGCGGGCGAGTTCCGGGGAAATGCCCTGGTCGAGTCCCGCCTGCTCCATCAGCTCGGCCAGCAGGAACACATAGGCCGGGCCACCACCGGAAATGGCCGTGACCGGGTCCAGAACCCCCTCATCCTCGACCCAGGAAATCTGGCCGGTGGCGCCGAGCAGCGTATCGGCCAGGGCTTTTTGGTGCGCGGTGACATGCACGCCCGGCACCGCCACGGTAATGCCCTGGCGCACGGCGGCCGGGGTGTTGGGCATGGCGCGCACAATCGAGGCTTTAACCCCGAGCATGGCGCCGATGGCGTGCAGGGTCTTGCCAGCCATGATGGAAATGAATACCGCCCGCCCGGCAAAGCGCGCGTAGGCGGGCAGCGCATCCGCCGCCATCTGCGGTTTTACCGCCAGCACCACGGCCTCCGGGGCAAAGCCCGGCGGAATGGAGGCGAAAGACGGCACCACCGTGATGCCCGGCGCGGCGAGCTTCCCCGCCGCCTCGGACGGATCCACCACCACGGCGGCGCTCAAGCCGCGCTCGCGCCAGCCCGCCAGCAGCGCCGAGCCCATGCGCCCGCCGCCGACGAGGAGAATCGCCGGCAGACCGGCAGTGCTTGCGTTCATAAACCCAACCTATTTCAAGCTTCGCCGACGCATTCCAACATGGCGGCTTCCAGCGCTTCATTCGGGGACTTACCCCCCCACAGCACAAACTGGAAGGCGGGGAAGAAGCGTTCGCACTCCGTCAACGCAATATCCACCAAATCTTCAATCGACTCGGCGGACGCGCTGGGTGCGCCGCGCAGCAGCACGGAATGCCGGTAAATCGGCATGCCGGTGTCCTCGTCCATGCCGAAATGGCCGATCCACAGTTTCTCATTGGCCTTGGCCAGCAGCTCGTAGAGCGCACCACGGCGCTTTTCCGGGGCTTTCAGGTCGAAGGCGCAGGAGAAATGCATCACCGAAATTTCGTCCGACCAGCAGAAATACAGGCCGTAATCGCACCATTTGCCCGGGGCCTCGGCGGCCATGTCGGACTCGGAGCGGCGGTCGAACACCCAGTCATTGGCGGAAATCACCTGCTCGACGAGGTCGAGCGGATTCGCAACGCTGGCATTGTCATAGGAGAGAGCGAGGCTCGGCATGGGAGTCTCCTTATCCAAGGATGGTCAAAGCGGGTAGCGGGACCCCTAGCTGTAGGGCTTAAGACGCCCCTCCACCACGACTCCTAGTCTAACGGGATTTTGCGCCGCACTGCAATGTAAACTTTTCAGGGCCTGGACGAAAACGCCCAGGCCCTGAAACCGGCTTTAGAACCGGCGCATCGCCGCGCCGTAGTAACGCGAAATCGGGCCGAGTTCGGCTTCAATCCGCATCAGCTGGTTGTACTTGGCGGTACGGTCGGAACGCGCCAGCGAGCCGGTCTTGATCTGCCCGCAATTCGTCGCCACCGCGAGGTCCGCAATGGTGGAGTCTTCCGTCTCACCCGAACGGTGGGACATAACGGCGGTGTAGCCCGCGCGATGGGCGATATCCACCGCTTCCAGCGTCTCGGTCAGCGTGCCGATCTGGTTGACTTTCACCAGAATGGAGTTGGCGGTGCCGGCCTCAATGCCACGGCGCAGGCGGATCGGGTTGGTGACGAACAGATCGTCGCCAACCAGCTGCAACCGGCTGCCCAGGCGCTCGGTCAGCAGCTTCCACCCAGCCCAGTCATCCTCGGCGCAGGCGTCCTCAATGGAGGCGATGGGATAACGGTTGGCCAGGTCTTCCAGATAGTCGATGAACTGAGCGGCGTCGTATTTCTTGCCTTCGCCGTGCAGGTTGTAGATGCCGTCCTTGTAGAACTCGGTGGCGGCGCAATCGAGCGCGAAGGTCACGTCCTCGCCAGGGCGATACCCGGCGCGTTCCACGGCCTTGGAGATGAAGCCCAGCGCCTCATCCGCGGATTTCAGGTTCGGCGCAAAGCCGCCTTCGTCGCCGACATTGGTGTTATGCCCGGCTTCCGAGAGGGACTTCTTCAGCGCGTGGAAGATTTCCGAACCCATGCGCACGGCTTCGGCGATGGAGGATGCGCCGATCGGCTGGATCATGAATTCCTGGATGTCGATGGGATTATCGGCATGCTGGCCGCCATTGACGATGTTCATCATCGGCACCGGCATGGTGCGCGCCGAGACACCGCCAATGTAGCGGTACAGCGGCATGCCGTTATCGGCGGCAGCGGCCTTGGCCACGGCCAGCGAGACGCCGAGGATGGCGTTGGCGCCGAGGCGGGACTTGTTGGGCGTGCCGTCCAGATCGATCAGGATCTCATCGATGGCGATCTGCTCTTCGGCGTCCAGCCCGCCAATGGCGTCCAAAATCTCAGTCTCCACGGCCTGAATGGCGTTTTCCACGCCCTTGCCGTTATAGCGCTCCGGGTCGCCGTCGCGCAGTTCCACGGCCTCATGCGCGCCGGTGGAGGCGCCGGACGGCACGGCAGCGCGGCCAAAGGCGCCGGATTCGAGAAGCACGTCCACTTCAATGGTCGGGTTGCCCCGGCTGTCCAGAATTTCGCGGGCGACGATGTCGGCAATGGCGGTCATGGCTGGCTCCTGCTTGTTATATGGCGCGCGAGGTAGACCAGCAGGGGGCGGTAGGCAAGGTTAGGAAGAGAAGCAGTTCTTTTTTGAAAAAAAAGAACCAAAAAACTTCTATGAATCTGGGACATGGGCTGTGGTCGCGACAAAGCCCGCAGATTAACAAGCGTTTTTTGCGCGCTTTTTTGCAAAAAAGCGCTGCTTTCTTACTTAGCCAGCTGGTCCAGCGCGCGTTGCAATATGGCCGCCGCCGCCATTTTGTCGATGATTTCCCCCCGCCGCTCCCGGCTGACGCCCGCCGCGATGAGGTGCTCATGGGTGTCGGCGGTGGAGAAGCTCTCGTCCTGGAGGGCGGCGGGCAGGCCGGTGGCGGCGGCCATGGCGTGGGCCCAGTCGCGGGCGGCCTGGGCGCGGGGGCCGAGCTTTTGGTCCTCGTCCAGCGGCAGCCCGATAATCAGCCCCCCTACCCCCTCGCGCGCCACGATGGCGGCCACTTGCGCGGCGTTTTCCTTGAGTTTGGCGCGGGTCAGCGTGGCGTAGGGGGTGGCGATCTGGCGGTTGACGTCCGAGAGGGCGACCCCGATGCGCCTGGCGCCGGGGTCCAGCCCCAGGAGGCGGGCGCCGGGGGCAAGCTGGGCGGAAAAATCCGTGAGGTTGAAGAGCTTCATGCAGGCGGTTATGGTCCGGCCTTGCTTGAAACCCAAGGGGTAGATGTATGTCGCTCGATACCGCAACGGTGCGCCGTATTGCGAAACTGGCCAGAATCCGTGTTGACGACGCAGAAATTGCGACGTTGCAGACCGAACTGAACGCGATTCTGGGCTATGTGGACCAGTTGAACGAAGTGGACGTGGACGGTGTGGAGCCGCTTTCCGGCGGCGCGCAGATGGCCATGCGCCTGCGCGAGGACGTGGTAACGGATGGGGGCATCCCCGAACTGATCCTGGCCAACGCGCCGGACCGTGCCGGACAATTTTTTGCCGTACCGAAAGTTGTAGAATGAGCCTTACAGATTTGACCATTGCGCGGGCCGGGGCAGACCTGGCGGCGCGAAAGATTTCGGCTGTGGAATTGACGCAGGCGCATAACGCCGCCGTGGCGCGGCTGAACCCGAGCCTGAATGCCTATATCACGGTCACGCCGGAGCTGGCGCTGGAACAGGCCAAAGCCGCCGATGCGCGGATTGCGGCGGGCCAGGCCGGGCCGCTGACGGGGATTCCCCTGGCGATCAAGGATTTGTTCTGCACGGCGGGCGTGCGCACCACGGCGGCCAGCAAAATCCTGGAACCGTTTGTGCCGCCTTATGAGAGCACGGTCTCCGGCCAGTTGCTGGCGGCGGGCGCGGTGTGTCTCGGCAAGGCGAATCTTGATGAATTCGCCATGGGTTCTTCCAACATCACCTCGGGCTACGGCCCGGTGATCAACCCGTGGCAGCGCCAGGGCTCGGACGCGAAGCTGGTGCCGGGCGGGTCTTCCGGCGGCTCGGCGGCGGCGGTGGCGGCACGCATGGCGCTGGGGGCCACAGGCACGGATACCGGCGGCTCGATCCGCCAGCCTGCGTCGTTTACCGGCCTCGCGGGGATTAAGCCGACTTATGGCCGCTGCTCGCGGTTCGGCATCATCGCTTTTGCATCTTCGCTGGACCAGGCTGGGCCGATGGCGCGCACGGTGGAAGATAATGCGCTTCTGCTCCAGGCCATGGCCGGGTTCGACCCGAAAGATTCCACCAGCGCCGAACGCGCCGTGCCGGACTTTGCCGCTGCGGTAAAGCACGGCGTTAAAGGCTTGCGGATTGGGATTCCGGCAGAGTACCGCATGGACGGTATGAACGCCGAAGTGGCGGCGCTGTGGGAAAAAGGCGCGGAATGGCTGCGCGAGCAGGGCGCGGAAATCGTCGATGTCTCGCTGCCGCACACCAAATACGGCCTGGCGGTTTATTACATCGTAGCCCCTGCCGAGGCTTCTTCAAATCTGGCGCGTTATGACGGCGTGCGCTTCGGCGCGCGCGTGGATGGCGAGGATTTGATCGACATGTACGAGCGCACCCGCGCCGCCGGATTTGGCGCGGAGGTGAAGCGGCGGATTATGATCGGCACCTATGTGCTCTCGCACGGCTATTACGATGCGTATTACCTCAAGGCGCAAAAAGTCCGCGCCATGATCCTGCGCGATTTCACCGAAGCCTTTGGCAAAGTGGACGCCATTTTAACCCCCACCGCCCCCTCCGCCGCGTTCGGCCTGGGCGAGAAGATGGACGACCCGGTAACGATGTATCTCAACGACGTCTTCACCGTACCGGCCTCGCTGGCCGGTGTGCCCGCCATGAGCGTTCCCGCAGGTTTAAGCGGCGAAGGCTTGCCGCTCGGCTTGCAGGTGATCGGCAAACATTTTGATGAAGAGACGGTCTTCGCGGTTTCCGCAGCGCTGGAACGCGCCGCTGGGTTCACCGCGCTGCCGGCTGTGAGGGCTTAAACATGGCGTATATTCTGGAAGGTGCAACGGGCGCCTGGGAAATTGTCGTCGGGCTGGAGGTTCATGCCCAGGTGATTTCGGAGTCCAAACTGTTCTCCGGCGCTTCGGCAACCTATGGTGGCGCACCGAACGCGCATGTCAGCTTCGTCGACGCGGGCTTCCCGGGCATGTTGCCGGTCATCAACCGCGAATGCGTGGCGCAGGCCGTGCGCACCGGGCTGGGGTTGAAGGCGCAGATCAATCTGTTCTCGCGCTTCGACCGCAAAAACTATTTTTACGCTGATCTGCCCAACGGCTATCAGATCAGCCAGTTCGCACATCCCATCGTCGGCACCGGCGATGTGGAGATCGAGCTGCAAGACGGCACCATCAAGCATATCGGCATCACCCGGCTGCATCTCGAACAGGATGCCGGAAAATCCATGCACGACCAGCATGTTTCAAAATCGGTGATCGATTTGAACCGTGCCGGTGTGGCGCTGATGGAAATCGTCTCCGAGCCGGATATCCGCTCGCCGGAAGAAGCCGGGGCGTATCTACGAAAAATCCGCCAGATCCTGCGCTATCTCGGCACCTGCGACGGCAACATGGAAGAAGGTTCCATGCGCGCCGACGTGAACGTGTCCGTGCGCAAGGCGGGCGAAGAATTCCGTACGCGCTGCGAAATCAAGAACGTGAACTCCGTGCGCTTTGTCATGCACGCCGTGGAAACCGAAGCCATCCGCCAGATCGCGGTGTGGGAATCCGGCGAGGAAGTGCGCCAGGAAACCCGCCTGTACGACCCCGCGCGCGGCGAGACGCGCTCCATGCGCTCCAAGGAAGATGCCCATGATTACAGGTATTTTCCAGAACCCGACCTGCTGCCGCTGATTCTCGACGAGGCCTGGGTCGAGGGGCTGAAGGCGCATCTGCCGGAACTCCCCGATGAGAAACGCCGCCGCTTCTGCGACGAATACGGCATCCCGTTTTACGACGCAGGCGTGCTCGTCGCCGAGCAGGCAACCGCGGATTTTTATGAGACCGTGGCCAAGGGGCGCGACGCGCGCCTCGCCGCCAATTGGATCACCGGAGACTTCTTCGCCGCCCTCAACCGCACCGGGGCGACGATTGAAACTTCCCCGGTCTCCGCAGCGGCTTTGGGCGAATTGATCGACCTGATCACCGACAAAACCATCAACGGGCGCATCGCCAAGGATGTGTTCGAAGAGATGGTGGAAACCAGCAAATCCCCCGCCGCGATCGTGGAAGAAAAAGGCCTGCGTCAGGTGACCGATACGGGCGCGATTGACGCGGCGGTAGCGGCGGTGCTGGCGGCGAACCCCGACAAGGTGGCGGAATATAAATCCGGCAAGGACAAGTTGTTCGGCTTCTTCGTCGGCCAGGTGATGAAGGCCATGGCGGGCAAGGGCAATCCCGCGCTGGTGAACGAGGCCGTTAAACAACAGTTGGGATAACGCATGGCGCATTGGAAGACGGCGTTTCGCTCACTTTATTATGAGGGTGCACCGGAGCCGGAAGATCCGGTTCTGGTGCGCGGCAAAACCGCGCTGCTGGTCATCGACGTGCAGAATACCTATCTGGAACGTCCCGATCCGGCGGCGCTGAACGCGGCGGAGCGGGCGCGGTATGATGCGTGGACGCCGTTCCACGAACGCATGCACGCCACGGTGATTCCGAACATCGCCAGATTGATCCAGCAGTTTCGCGCAGACGGGCATGAGGTGCTGTTCGCCCGCATCGCCTGCCAGACACCCGACGGACGGGACCGCTCCCTCTCGCAGAAAAAACCCGGCTGGAATAATCTGCTGCTGCCGAAGGATGAGTACGCCGCGCAGATCGTGCCACAGCTCGCCCCCCTGCCGGGCGAAATTCAGGTGACGAAGACCACCGACTCCGCCCTCACCGGCACGAATCTCCGGCTGATTCTCGGTAATATCGGCATCACCAGCGTCATCTGCGCCGGCATTTTCACCGACCAATGCGTCTCCTCCACCGTGCGCAGCCTGGCCGATGAGAGTTTCGACGTCATCGTCATCGAGGATGCCTGCGCCGCGGGGGACCACGCGCTGCATCTGAAAGAGCTTGAAATCATCAACATGATTTACGGCCACGTGATGAGCAGCGACGAACTTCTCGCCTACCTGCCCGGCTAAGCCACCGCTTCATCCAGCCGCACAAAGCGGGCGCCCGCTGCGTGCAGCGCGGCCAGCCCGGCGGCTATGCCCGCACCACTCTGGCGGTGCGGCTGGTTGATATGGCCCTCAATCACCGCGCAATCCTGCGCCGCCGCAATGCGCGACGCCACGCTGGCCGCACTCAGGGACGCGCCTTCGTCGGAATTGAGCGAGTATCCGGCGACGCGAAAGCCGAGCCCTTCAATCAGCGGAATCGCCTCGGGGCTATAAAGCCCCGCCGCGCCACGATACCAGCCGGGCGGCTTGCCGGTGGCCTGGGTGATGGCGGTGGCACCGTTCAGCACCTCCAAGCGGATAGCGCTCAGGCTACCCGCCGGAGTGAGCCCGTAAATCGGCGTGTCGCCCAGCACCGGCGGCAAATGCTGCGCGCCGTGGTTTTCCAGCGTAAAAATATCAGGCCGGGAGAGTAAAAACGCCAAAGCGGGCCGGTTGGCATGCATCCAGGTCGCGGTGACGAAAATCGTCGCCGGAATGGCGCAGCCCACCAGCACATCGGCAATGCGCGGGTCAAACCAGCCGGGGCAGGCATCCAGCGTCACGGCCACGGTGCGCCCCGCGCCGCCGGTATTGGTCAGCCAAAGGCTGGGCTCCAGCAGGTCCGTGCGGACCGGCCGCCGGGCGTGCAGCAACGGCAACAGCAGAGCGCCGCCGGCAAAGGCGCGGCGCGAGAGGGGGACGCACAAATGGCACATGAAAATTTTTTCAGAAAGTTGGTCCGCCCTCACCTGCCGTGCGGCACGGGGGGCGTCAATTACCGTTTAAAGACAATTACCCCAGGCGCGGGATCAGCCCGCTCGCCTCGGCCATCGCCCGGCTCTTGGCAATCGCCTCGCTCACCGCCAGCGCCGCCGCCAGGGCGCGCGTGCCGGCCGCCGCGTCCACCAGCACCGGCGCACCGTCCAGCACCGAGGCAAAGAACGCCTCGTGTTCGGCAGCCAGGGCGTCATGGTCCTGCCAGCCCGCCTGCTCGATGCCGAATTCCTCAAACCCCGGCAGCTTCATGCCGATACCGCGGCCCACCAGGGTGAGTTTGCGGGCGGAGAAATCCACCGTGAGATAGCCGGTCTGCGAGAAAATCCGCATCTTGCGCTCGGTTTTGAGCGAGATGCGGCTGGCGGTAATCGTCGCCACCGCGCCATTGGCAAAGCGGATGCGCGCATTGGCGATGTCGTCATGCGCGCTGGCCACGGGTGCGCCGACGGCGTCCACGCTGTCCACGTCCGAGTCGGTGAGCGCCAGGATCAAATCCAAATCGTGGATCATCAAATCGAGGATAACGGAAACATCCGTGCCACGCGGCTTGAACGGCGCGATGCGCACAGCCTCAATATAAAGCGGCTTGCCCATGCGCGCCGAAAGCGCCCCATGGGCAGCGGAGAAGCGTTCCAGATGCCCCACCTGCAGCACCAGCCCGGACTCGCGCGCCAGCACGCCCAGCTCGGCGGCCTGCGCCAGCGTGGCGGCAATGGGCTTTTCCACCAGCACATGCTTGCCCGCACGCAGCGCGCGGGAGGCAAGATCAAAATGATACTCCGCCGGCGCGGCGATAATCACGGCATCGGCGGCGGCGAGAATTTCGTCCACGGTTTTAACCGGACAGCCCGCCTCCCAGGCCACGGCCTTGGCGCGTTCCGGGTCCGGGTCGGCCAACCCTATGAGTTTCGCCCGCGTGGCCCCGGCCAGTTTAAGCGCATGATACCGGCCAAAATGCCCGGCGCCGATCAATCCAACCTGCAAACGATCCTTCATATTGCGGTGGTATCTCCGCCTGGGGTTGCGCGCAACGGGGCGTCCGGCCATACCGCTGTCGATTTAGGTGTTTCGGAGCGAAAGTGCTTTATTTTTCCCGTGCTAAAAGTTTTGGGATCATGCTCCTCTGCGGGCTTGGAATCCTCCTGAGTTTACCGAATCTGGGCCCGCGCCCGGCGTTCCTGCCGGGATTCGT
>Ga0181525_10000630_pt1 | contig 30624 bp, 24 predicted proteins | sample PEATcosm2014_Bin_48_FD_121100 | JGI IMG/M metagenome (GOLD analysis project Ga0181525, IMG submission 121100) | Peatland microbial communities from MTU Mesocosm Facility, Houghton, MI, USA - PEATcosm2014_Bin06_10_metaG | ecosystem: Environmental > Terrestrial > Soil > Wetlands > Peat | place... | reverse complement strand
TGACTTAGCAGCCCTCACTAAGTGAGAATGGATGAGTCGCAAGCAATTGCGATCCCAACCAGAGTGGGCCTGTGGCGCAGCTGGGAGCGCGCTTCCATGGCATGGAAGAGGTCGTCGGTTCGAACCCGACCAGGTCCACCAAAAACTCCTTCAGAATCAATTATTTACCGACACTACCAAAGTTCATAGATTTGGATTTGGTAGCATTTGGTAGCAATTTCCTAGAAAGTTTCTTCTGCTGTGCCCTCTTCGGCTTCTTTCTGAGCTCGCCATTGATTGCATTCACCGTGGCAGCGACGCCCTCCGGCAGCTCCTGCATGTACACATCGGTCGTAGTGGCCGTGCGCGAATGCCGGAGCAATCCCTGAACGTCTTTGACTGTTCCCTTCCGTTGCGCCAGCGTCGCGATGCTGCGCCGGATGACCTGGAAGGTCAGCTTGGGAAGGTCGAGATCGTCTGCCAATTTATGCAATACACGGCGACGGTAGTTGCCCGTGTCCATGAAACCGCCCTTCGCATCCGGAAAGATGAATGCGTCTGGAGATTCCTCTGGACACTGTTTCTTCCACTCCGAAAGTGAGTCCGCCAATGCCTTCGGCAGATGGATCACGCCGAGACTCTTCCTGGTCTTGCCCCAGGGCCGCAGAGTTCCTTTATACGCGGTCTCGATCACCTGCATTTTCGATTCCGCACGACTGAAGCACTTCCAACGCAGAGCAAACAGTTCAGAAGGCCGCAACGCATTGGTCATTTCCAACTCCAGCAAGACCCGGTCACGCAATGGCAGTTGCGCTAACGCAAGCCGCAGTTGCTCCCAGGTCAATGTCGTTCTGTCCGTATCGCGCAGCTGCGCGGGAACCGTAATCTTGCGCGCAGGATCCTTCGTGAGAAAGTCCTGCTCTACCGCCTCCGCAAAAATGTCCCGCAAATATGCGCGAATCTGAAGCACCCGATCTCTCGAATGCCGACTGGCTAGTTTGTTCAGATGAACCTGCAAAGTGAACCGGTCAAACGAATCCAGAGGAACCCCATCGAATGTATCCGTCAGATCCTTCTGAATGATCAACTTCTTCACCTTTGCCGTTTCCGGCTTCCAGGTCGCTTCTTTGAGCTTAAGGAAGCGGTTTCGAACAAACCATCCAAACGTGACAGTGCTGTCGTTCATGATCCGGCCGCCAGGACTCTGGCCGGTCTCGCGTGCTATTTCCTGCTCCAGCAGGTCACGCGCCTGAAACTTCGTGACCTCCGATTTCAGGCCCAGAACCACCGGGATGATGTCTACTCTTTCCTCATTCTTGGTTGGATCGAAGATTACCTTGCGGTAGTAGCCGTACCACTTTTTTCCGCGCAGTACGACCCAACCCCTCTGGTGCGAACTTCCCATCTATTCCTCAATTTCTGTGGGGGAACAAGTGGGTCTTGCCATTCTACGCCTGGAGCTTCGACGGAGAATCGAAGAAAGTCTCTCCTGCTCCGCGATGAATTCCTCTATCTTGCTGGCCCGGTAGCGAAGCAAACCCGCACGGCCAGGACCGCCGCCAAACCGGATAGCCGGAAGCAAGGGCGCCTTTCTCGATGAGTGATCCCATACCCAATCAAGCGACGTGTTGAGTCGCTTTGCAACCTGTTCCGGCGTTAGCAGTGCGTCGATCACTTCGATCCTGACCGGATCGTTCCTATCACTCACCAGATTCAACTTTCCCGACATAGTGAACAGCACCTCTTGACGCGAGCCCGCGCAACAGCTGTGACTCGCCATGAAATCGTTCCTTAATGCGATACGCAACGCGAACTGCCAGATCGGACATTTCGTTCTATCCCTATTGAATGGTCACGGTTACGCAAATTGCCGTCGGGTTTACCACTGTGCCCGATCCCGTCGGGGTCACGATGACGGTGTAGGTCTGTGGCGATGGCGTCGAACTGCCGGCGCTTCCGCCGCATGCCACAAGCAAGCTCGCCGCTGTGATCGCCAGCGCCGTCAATAGCACGGCCAGCAACTGCCTTCTGCGCTGCGCAAACGGAGCACACAGCAGCACTGCACAGAACATCACCGGCCCGCCGTCCTTCCACGGAAGCCGCGGCGATCGGTTGGCTGCACTTTTCGTGGCCGTGATGGAAAGTGTGGAGTTTCCTGTCGTGCTGGAGGCGAAGCTGACGGAAGACGCGCTCGCCGACACCTCCGAAGGTGTGCCACTCCGTGAGCTGATGCTGGTCGCGAACGAGACCGTTCCTGGGTAGTTGGTTGCTCTCAGGCTAAGGCTCAACTGCGCGCTGCCCCCAGCCTGGATCGTGATCGAACTTGATGACGCGCCCAGTGTGTACGTGGGCGGAGCCAGTGCTGCATATAACGCGCCGCCGTTCACCGAGCCCAAACCCGTCACCAAGTCGTAGCCGGCCGTGGCCTCATAGCCCACCAGTCCGCCCGAGCAACCCCTCGATACCGGGACACAGGGCTGTGCGTTGCTGCCCGTCGTGATGTCGTGGAAGATAGCCGCGTATTTCGTCGGGTCCGCTGCCAAACTGTAGAGCGTCTGATTGAAGTTTCCCAACTTGCCATACTTCTCCACTAATAGGGTCAGCATTCCGGCGAACGAGGGTGAGGATGCCGACGTGCCGCCGACTGCTGTCAGGTCAGAGTTCGAATCGCGGAAGACGTCGATGCAGCTTGGACCAGTGGTCTGCGACGGGTCGGTGGCGGAAGTGAACTCTTGCGTGCACAGCAGGTAAGCATCGTGGTCGGCCGATGCCGAGAAGGCAATGTCGGGCACGAATCGCATCGGTGCCCCGCTGAAGTTGCCCGGAGCCCACTGCCAGCTCGGCATGGGATAGTAAAGGCTCACTCCGCCGCCACTGGAGGCCAGCGTATTGGTTGGATCGTACGACTGATCGTAGGCCGTATCGTTCCAGCCCGTCTCTGGAATGTATTGCAGCGCTGAAGCGACGATATCGGCTGAATTGCTGTAGCTCCAGTACTGATTCGCACCCGGCTCGGGGCTCGCGGCGCTTCCGTCGGCGCTGAACGTCGTCCCGCCGACACCGGTCACGTACGGACTGGAGGCCGGGTAGTCCGCAACCGCCCCTTGGATGGCAATAGTGTTGCCCTGGTCGCAGCCGGCCGCTCCTGCATCACCTGCGGAGTTAAGCACCGACTGCCCCTGCGCCGCAGCTTCCTCTAGAACCGCATCGAAGCCCGCTCGCATACTCGCCGATAGTTGCGTCTCGCAACTGGCGTAGCTGACGCTGATGACGGGGACCACCGCGCCATCTACCTTGTAGTTGGTCACCAGGTAGATCGCGGCCCTGAACACGTCCTGCTCCGGATCGTCGGCGGCGGCATAGACGAAATCCACGGTTGCGTTTTGGGCAATGCCGCCAGCCCATTCCACGTCCAGGTCCGCCTCACCTATATCGCCGACGCTCTCGCCCGCGGCGTCGGTGCAGTCAGCCGTACTGATACAGACCATGTTCAGCTTCGTAGCGCTTAGACCCGCGGCCGCGCGGAAATCATCAATGTCCGCCTGTGGAAAGTAGGTCTGCCCTGCTATTCCCACATGCATCCCGGTACCGGTATAACCCGCGTTGTAGATCGATGTGACGTTGTAGATCGTCGCCCAGTCACCCGGCGCCAGAAAGTGATTTCCGGAAAACTGGGATGTGAATTGGGGATCCAGACGTTTCACGACCGCCGGCGGCCTCGGGCGAAAACCGCTCAGCCCGCCAATCTCGGCTACTACCCCGGCCAGCCCTTGAGGAATTGATATCTCCTTGGCATTGCTGATTCGAGTCTCGGTGCCGATTCTGTATTGGTGGATCTGCGTGCGGAAGGCCGCCTCAGCCTTCGCCACAGTTCCGGAGAACGCAATCAGGTTGCGCGACGGCGCCACGCTCTTCACCGCGAAGCCCTGCGCCTGCAGCCAACCCGTCACCTGGCTGAGGTCTTCTTCTGTCAGCCCAAAGCGCGCGCCGAACTCCTCCTGGGTCAGCCATCGGTGATACTGAACCGACTTCGGCTCTTGCTGCGCCTCCACCAGAGCGTCTAGCTCCGCCTTCTCGGCCGCGCTCGGCGCGATGCTCAGCGTCATCGATTCCAGCCGCATGCCAGGGTTCGCCTCGCCTAGGTCCCTCGCCTCTCGTGTCAGCGGATGTACGGTTCCCGAAAGTGTCACCACCGGCCCCGGGGTCAGTTCCTGCGTAATGCGGTTGTGGCGCGGCGTGGTCTGGGAGGCCAGTGCTGCCGTCGTCGCCAGAACCACGGCGGACACGGCAATCCAGCTCTTCCGGCTGTTTAAAGCAAGAAACTGCCTCAATTTCTCGGGTGCTATCACCGCACACCCCCACGATGCCAAAGCGCCCAGCCTAGACACGCCCAGAAGGCCACTGAAACCAGGAGGGCGATTAAGATTCCCTTCGCTGGCGCCCCCTCATTGAGCTGATCGTCTCTTTCACTCGCCTGATTCAGGGAGCACCTCCAGGGCGAGCCCCTCACCATTTCCTTCTGTGTGCCGCCGCGTGGACCGCAGTAATACAGCAGGTGCAGAAGCGCGATGGACGTCCCCACTCCTTCCGCGTGCCTGTTTATTGGTGATGAAGGACTGAACCGTGGTCTCAAACTCCACAATCGCTTCGCGTAACGCGAGATAGGACCGATAAGCATGGAAAAGCGCGTAGCACTCTTCGCATCCACCCTTGATGCCCCCTTGCTCGTCCTTCACGGGGTTGTAGGCCGGATGGCGGGGACATCGTCCCCTGATGCGATACACAACCCGAAACGCCACCTTGAACATGGAACTCCTCCCGATTGCCAGATTACAATATCATACATATCCCTACTATTACTGTTATGTTTTTGATTCCTGCCAGACAGGAGGTGAGATCCGCGGGATTAATCAGGGTCCGGGCGGTCATGCGTTGGCGTCGGCGCGTCATCGGGCGTACAGAAAACTACGTGGCGGGAGGCGATGCGCATCGCCCGAGGTGTATGTGGGGACGCCTTAGCAGGCAATCGCGTCGGACACGGGCGCTAGACTAACGGGCCGGTGAAGCTGAAGGACTCAAAATTGCCGCCCGAACGTAGCCTTCACACGTTTTGATTTCTTGAAATACGAGAACCACACAATTGAGGAAATCAACATTCGTGAACCCGAGGGATCGTTCGAAGCTGGCGTGCCCAAGTTGCCTATAATGATCAGTGCCCCCAGGCAGAAATGGATAATCAGCAGGACCTTTACAAGCTTCAACGCTCGGGTTGAGACGTTCCAGACATGAACCCCCGTATAGATTGAATATGCCGCGAGGCCCATATCGAACAGGGAGTATCCTGTGAAGTCGGAGAAGGCTCCTACGACCACAATCAATGGCGATAGGACAGTAATCACAAAGCAGAACCACTTGAGCCAGCCGCCCACGCCTATCAATTCTGGGTGTTCTATGCGAATACGCTCTATTTCCGGATCGACTGGTTTGTGGAGCGACGCCTCCTCTCTGCTGGCTACCGTTGCTAGCGTAGGTTTATCAATAGCAGGGATAGCTGCTGCCGGCTGAGGAATAGATGGTGCGAGGGCCTTTCCGCAGCCAAAACAAAAGCTGCTGACATCCGGGTTCTGGGCACCGCAGTCACTGCAGTACATTCAGGCTTCCCTCCTCACCTGTCGACGTATGACCAGAGCCGATTGTCTTCTCGCAGAAACTCAAAAAACGGAACGAGGCACACAGCGTTCCACGTATCCCTCAATTTGAAGCTTGCCCACTCGTGTGTCTCGCGAAAGAGGTGAATGCTTCCGTCGCCGAGCGAATGCCCACCAAACTCGCTCCAGGACAGATGTTGGTGCTTTTGCTCGCGCTCCTCAACTGAGAGACCGCCTGCCATGGCGACCCATGCGCCGAGAATGCCCTTCTGGATTGCCCCGAAAGAATCCGCACGGTGTAGACCAGTCTTGTCGAATGTGATGTCTCCAACTTGGAATCCTGTACCGTTATCGAGGTTTGTGAGGAAGCCCTGGACAGTCGGCACAATTACAGCCGGGAAAAGCACTTTCAGGACCTCTTGATATCGAGATTCGATCGTCGAGGATCCAACAAAGAAGCCCTTCGCACATTCGATGAGCATTGTTGAGCGCCCATCCGTGAGCCAGATAGCGTACGACTGCGAGTCGCGAATCCCATTTATGTAGTGTTTGTAGATTCCGTATCGAATTCCGGCTATATCTCCGCATCTCAGCACGCGTTTACCAAACGAGATTTCTTGCTCGCTGACCGTCACGGTTGTTCCGGCGATATCTACCTGCCCTAACACCCTCACCTGCTGGGCCTTGGATACGGAGCTCTTACGCTCCGTTCTGGCAGGGCGCTCCGCGTGAACTGTGCCCAGCAGTTGCCCGCAGCCGAGACAGTGCTCCGAATTCTCAGGATTTTGGGTACCACAGAGAGAACAGTCCATAGCTATTCACGCAAGTCGACAAAAACGAAACTGTTGATGAGATGTGGGCCGAGTGAAATCACGTCACCGTTCGCAAGCGCCCGGCTAGCAAGCCGGAGATCATCTGATCCGTCCGCGCCTGGAGGCTGAATGCGCTCCTGATTGACGTAGGTTCCACAAGTGCTGCCCTTGTCCACAACCCAGTAGTCGTGCTTTGTCACGCCTTCCTTCCTGTAAATCGCGCAGTGCACACGCGAGACCTCACGCGGAGCCAATGTCGCCGCGTCATTCACGAAGACATCCACAGGTCGGTCTAGGTTCTTTTCGAGAACTGTCGCCATCCTCCCAATGATCACTTCATCGCACATCAGGGAGTGCACGCCTTGAGTGTATGGACCAGAGCCAACGAGGTAGACTCCGGGCTCAAGACGCTCGAGTACGGATTTGATACGTTGTGCTCTTTTACGCTCCCCCTCTTGTATAAACAGAGCGAGATCGGAGAGGCGTGCCGTCACCGACAACTGCTCGAGTTTCACCGCTATGCGGTCAAGAGTCTTCATCAAGCACCACCCCGGGCTCGAACCGTGCCGCCCCCGTATCCACGGGTTTCGATCTCCCTAGGCACTAGAGTCCAGAGTTGCCTGCAGGCTGTCTTCAGGGCTTCGACATCTCCCGCGTTGATGGCCCGATCAGCATGAGCGAACCATAGCTTAGCCTGCGTTTGATCAACCATCTCGGACTTCCGCTCTACAAGGTAATTGTGATAGCCAATCCAGTATTCTGGCGAGCGCGCCATGATGCGAATACGCAGCTGGAACATCTGCTCGACCTTCGCACGTAAAGTGGCGACGTCGCCGTTGATCGCAAGTTCAAGTTCGGGACGGAGCTGGGCGAACAATCTCTGGTCCTCTGCGGGAGCACTCTTCACAGCTTCCGCGGTGAGTTCAATCTCCTCTTTAGCTTCAGCGATCAGTCTGGGGGCTTCTAGTGAATCCTCAATTCGCTGCAACCTGGACTTGAGCTCTAGAAGCTGCTCGTCACACTGTGCAGCCTCCGACGCATCCCCGGATGCGAGCGTCCGCGAAATGGCCCCCAGCATGTCCTCGTTTTCTAGACGCTCAAGTTCGGGAGCGGTCGACTGGTCGGCGGCCGTAGCCGTACTTCTGGCAGATTCGAGGCGGATCAATTGAACATCAAACTCCTTCTGAAGCTCATCGAGAGGCCGTTGCTGCTTGATGAGACCTTCGATTCTGATTGGGAATTCCTGGTCCAGCAATTCGAGGTAGGCAGTGCCCTTCAGCAGCCGCGAACTATCGATTTCAAGCCGAATCTCGATCCGACTTCCGATCGGAAGATCCCGAGTCACGTTGCGTGGCTCAATGGTCAAATGGCCGATTTTCTTGTTAAGGTCCGCATGTTCCAGATCGCTTCCTTCGACAAACGGTATTGCAAGAACCGCGCTCTGGTCTCCTCTCCTCAGCGGAATGGTCGTTTGGTGGTCAACGCGTGCCTTCGCAGGCAACGGTGTACCTTTCTTAAAGAGAACATCCACCTTGTTATTGGCCATTGCCACACCGATGTCGTGTGGCAGCGGAGGATCTGTAATTACGAGGCCAACGGTATAGGGAAATTTGTCAGGATTGACTCGAAGCTTTTTCCCCCCTGAATCGTACAGTTCCACGTGGTAAGTGTTTTGGCCGCCGCGTTGAGCCCAAAGATTTGCGATAAAGGTTCCATCAGCCGTCAGCGGCAGGCGGCCACTGTCCCAAGGCGGACGCGCATCTGGGTTCTGAAATCGCACACTGAACCCTGTAAACTTGCTCGCCGCCCTCGATGAGATCCGGCCCCCAACGAGCGGTTCCGTATCATTGCCAACCGGCTTGTACTCCAATGCGAGAGTGTATTCATCCGAGCCACTTGGTGCGCTCGTGCGCGACAAGCGCTGCGCTCCTGCAAATAAAGCTGCACCTTGGGCGACCACCGTGAGGGGGTCAATCGAGTAGTCAATAGCGATGCCCAAACCATGCTTGGAGTCGGGCAGGAGCGCCCTCAAACAAGGGGTGACTGTAGGACCTCCAACCAGAATTACGCGTGAGATATCAGCAGGTCCAAGGTGCTTCTCTGCCAAAACAGACTTGCAGATGTTCAAAGACTTCGCGAGGAACGGTTCCATTAGCCGCTCAAGCTGATTTCGGCTCAGCGCAACATTCAATTGCGCAGCTTCTCCCGATCCATCGACGCAGATAAACTCGTCTGTCACTTCATATGTCAGGTCCTTCGACAGGGCTATCTTTACCTTCTCAGCGAGGAGCTTCAGCTTCGCAAACGCACCGAGCCATTTGACATTGCCACGCCGGAAATCAGGGAGATTGAAGGCGCTCTCAAGTGCAGGAACGAAGATATTCTCGACGAGACTCCAATCGATCAACTTTCCTCCAAGGTTATTGTCGCCACCATGGTTCACGACCTGTATCAAGCCGTCTCTTACATGGATTACAGCCGCGTCAAACGTGCCTCCGCCCAGGTCATAGACGAGCCAAAACACATTGTCATGCTCGTGCTGAAATCCATACGCTAAAGCTGCAGCAATTGGCTCTTGCAACAAGGGGCTGGTCGAGATTCCTGCCAGTTGTGCAGCTCTACGAGTCGCCTCAGACTCGGGTTGATCGAATGCTGCAGGCACGGTTATGACGGCGGCAGTGAGATCTTCCCCAGTGTCACGCCTGACGTCGTCTTTCAGGGATTTCAACACCTCCGCTGAGAGCTCCTCCGGCTTAAGGCTCTTGTTCAGCCGCGCGAAGCGCCTCGAATACGACTTTCCCATTTGCAATTTGAATTCAGTCGCGCCGTTCTCCGGGTCTGCAAAGGCGCGTTCCTTCGCAGACATCCCCACTCGAAGCGCGCCGTTCTTGTCGGCCCAGACTGCCGACGGCGTGAACTGCCAGTTTTCATTGTTGCGGATTATTCGAGGGCCAGTCTTTTCGATGACCGCGACACTGCTGTTCGTGGTGCCAAGGTCGATTCCGTAATCGATGGTTATTCTGGACATTTTTGACCAGCCTCCCCGCTGCATTCCGGGGTAGCGACGATGACCTGTCCAAGCTGAACCCGATGCCCCTTCAGATAGATCGTTGGCCTAACAGTTTCGACCACAACATCCTTGGTGATTCCCGCAGTTGGCTGAAATGCCAAGACCTCTATGGATTGTCCGGAGTCGAAAGAGTTGTTTGTGTGAGACTGAATCTCAATCCCAATCTCGGCCAGACACTCATTAAGCCGGTCGATGTGGCGCGCGATGGGACGAAATCCGTCTTTCCGCTCAGACGTTTCGGGATCTCGGCTCCGTTGATCAAGGTTCCATACTGCATTCGCAATATCAGCCCAGATCGTGGGCCGCGTTCGAATGACCAATGGCTCCGAAGCTGATTCCTCGTCTGTAGAGCGATCACCTGCGCTCACCCGAGATAGGCCTAATCTTTTCACTAGCTCGTTCATCGATTTTTCACCAGGTTGTTGTAGTCGTCTATTTGTGAATTCGTGATTATGAGAAGAGTTTCGTGTGCCGAACGAGTCTGCTCATATTGCTTGGCAAGCTTCTTGGCCTTGAGGAGCGTGGAATTATGATGTTGCCGAATTTGTTCGTAGCGGTCCGCGTCAACGTCGAGCCCGAGATTGTGTTGCTCCTTCATCTCCGTGAGCGAAGCTTTGTCGGCTTCAATCTGTGATTCCAACCTAGAGAACTGCTCGTTGAGGCTAGTGAGAGTTTGCTCCATTTCGCGCAGGCTGGCCTTGTTACGCTCAATAGTGTTCCTAAGATCCTGATATCTGCTGTCCACTGGATACGAACCAGATCCCGGCGCTTCGTAAGTGGGTTGAGGGGTCGCCGTTCCCGATGGCGTGCTCTGGTTGCTGAAGGTGAACATGAGTACCAGAGCGCCTATTCCGACCCACATGAGAACAAGTGCCCAAGCAGGTAGCCCCTTCTTGGCCGTGGGCGCTGCCGCTGAGGGTACTTTTCTTTGGTCATTGCGAGCTGCTGGCTGTGGACTGCTTGGTGGAGTTGCATGCGCTCGGTCCGCAGCGGCCTTTCCTGCCGCATTCTTGGCAAGCATTTCAAGATCGTCCTCAAGCCGAGAACGGAGGGACTTGCTAGTTGCGAGTGCCAAACACTCCTCGAAAAGCGGCTGTGCTGTTGTCCAGTCCTCGGTCTTGTTCGCGAAGTCAACTAGAATTCCCCTGGCTGTCTGCGCTACAAGGTCATTCGCCGAATCCCGAAGCGGATCCCCAGCACCGAGGAGATAGTTGAAGCATTGGAGGTATCGCTTCTTGTCCTCGAAGAACCTAAGCACGATCTGAGCCCCCGATGTGGGTTTCTCGTCAGATTCTTTGTCGGCGGCGGCGCAGAGGCAAGCGAGCTCGTCATGCAGTGGCTTGAGGCTCCTCGCGAGCGCCTCGCGCACGAGGGCAATGGGAAACCCAGATTCTTTCATCATTTGACGATGCAAGCCGGCGGATTCGAAGCGCCGGGCTTCGGCTTCTTGCACCGCATAGTCGGCATTTACTGAAAGGAGTGCGACAGGGAGAGTCGACCACACTGCTTCTGCCACACCGACGCCCAAGCGCGGATCGTCTATCTTGCGAATTCGCTCCGCGAGAGCGTCCCAAAATGCGTGTCGTTTCGTTAGTGTCGACCAGAACTTGAAAGAAGTCTCCCACGCCTGCTTCAGTCGCGGGACATTCTGCTGGTTAGGCTCCGCCTCCGATATGCTGATTGCGTGGTAGTGGCTGAGAACAGCAAGGTTGTGAGTAGCCACCGCGATTGCGTGCTCGAAGCTGAGCTTTTGGTGCTCGAGGTTTTGTCGTTCGGGGGTTGGGCAATCAGAATCGAGCCGAGCAGCCACCGATGATAGCCCTCGTTGGTCATCCGCAATGCTCTTCCAGATTGCCTCCGCTTGTGACAGATCGCCACCCTTCAATGCTCCCAGAGCGTCATCCTGGTCGATCGTGCTGCAGATTGGCCAGAACCAGAAGAACTCGTGGAGAAGGCGTGTCTCTGGGTTCTTGAGGCTCTGCAAGGCGTCTCGTATCTCTTCAATAGTCGCACTGGAAGCCAAGATTCCTGGAGAACCGACGCTTGGCACTCCAAGCTTCGCCATCATCTCCAGCTTCTCTACCTGTTTTGAGATGTCCCGGAGCGAGGCATTTACAGGCAATCCGGTGATTCTGAACGCGTTGCGTTCGTATAGACGCGGCGTGACCATTTCCAACAGTGGTTTGTAGTCCGCGATCGCAGCTCGTGCGGGCGCGGCTGCGGCTCCGGTTCGAGAATTCTGTGGAGCTTCGCTGTCGGTTCCTGTGAGATCGTGGTGACCTAGCTCGCGCCGAACAAAGGCAACGAGCTCCGTTTCGTCCAGAGGAACGCCGAGCGCGGAACATTCCACGCCTTGTTCTTGTAGCCCACGGAGAACCTCACGGAAATCACCGTCCTTGGCCATTTCTGTGAGAAAGAGTACCTTGCAGTGGGAGGCTCTTGATATCTGCCTCGCAGCCTCAACGCCCGAGAGCTGAGGCATGAGCGGATTCACGATCAGGAGTTGGGGCGCTATATCTTTAGCTGCTTTGACTGCGACCTGCGACGACTCGTACGCCTGGACACTGTAGCCGTCTTGGGCCAGAAGCTGGCGGACCCGCTCACCTACGGTCAATCGCTGATCGACAATAAGAATCGAGGGTCTTTGCATGCTCCACCTACATTGATATTCCGCGTCGCCACAGCTTCACGCGTCCCTGATATTCAGTGCGAAGCTGAGGAAGACGATTGAATGCTTCTTCCATGAGGTCTGCGGCTTCGCAGAGAGTCGTGGGATCTTGTGCTAACTCAATTGCGTGTTCAGCAAGTCGACGCGCCTCTTTCGGGGCTACGGGTGATGGTCGTCCCAATACTTCCTTGGAGGTCACCCCTGACGGTCGTTTATCATCCTGGGTTTCCACAAGGAGCTTGGGCGCCCAACCTTCCAGATCGGCGAGAAGCTCTGCAGCAGTTTTGTATCGCCCCGCACGATCGATTGCGAGCGACCGTTGAATGATTGAGTCAATTCGGCTGTCGCACATGGCATTGATCCTGCTTGGCAGGTCCAGTACTTGTGCATAGTTCGGAGAATCACCACCATCGGGAGCTACAAACGGGAGTTTATCGGTCAAGAGGAGATAGAAGGTCATTCCCACCGCCCATACATCGCCGGCGCAGGAGTCACTTTCGAAATCCTCTAGCGCTTCAGGTGCCTTGAATACCCGAGTTCCGCGTGCGCTGGCCATCAACGTTAAGGGATTGACCTTCTTCGCCAGTCCGAAGTCTGACACTTTTGCCCGCAGGCCGTCCGACTGATACCCAACCAGGATGTTTTGGGGCTTGATGTCTCGATGGATGATTGGCGGATCCTGGCTGTGTGCGGTAGAGAGACCTGCACACACTTGCCTAATGAGATCTACAGTGGTTGAAACGGGAACGAACTGAGCGCCATGCGACCGCCAGAACCTATCTAGGCTGCCGCCGGGGACGTGCTCCATCGTAAAGTAGCCATAAAGTTGGCCATTGATCGTGATTGTGTTCGCGTCGAACACCCTTACGATGTTTGGGTGATCAATTCGTGAGAGCAGGACTGCCTCTCCGAGCATATCTTCGACTTCTGACGCGGTGAGGCCCGCGGTCTTGAATAGCTTAAGAGCCTGCCGCCCAAGGTATCTGTGCCTAACCCGATAAACCTCAGCGAACGCCCCTTCTCCAAGGAACCGCTCGACTTCATAGGTATCCCGAACAGCCTGGCCCTCTTCGAGAAGGGACACGTGGTTAGCCCTCTGTGCCGGTTTCAACAATCCGGGAAACATCCAATTTAGCGCGGAGGCAGCCAGAGCACAAGGAGCAGCTAGATACAATGGAGCTGCCAGACAATCCAATCTTCTGCCGCCACCTCATGTCCGCCGAGGCAAGCCGTTAATCCGACTGTCGCGCACGAGCGTGTTTGTACGTGAAGTGGTCAAACCGTTCTAAAGACTACCCCTGGAGCTTGCAGGTTTCGCGAGCTCACAAGCTATATTTTCCGCATTGCTGTGATCTTGGTCATAGCGAATTCCGCTCGCCGGACTCAAATCAATTTGCAGCTCTGCCATGACCTCATCCCGCTTACCTTCGGGAATTTGGGACAGCAAAAAGGCAATCAAGTCTTCCTGCCGGCTCTGACCAAAGACCATACGGTAAATAGCAAGCATGCGGCGCAACTCGTGTAGACGTTCTACCTCACGACTGAAGGGCAATGCCGGAACATGACGTTCGATTTTTGCATCACCAGGAAATAGCCAATACGGCACGATGTCATTTTCCTGCGCCGATCTGCCTGTGCGGCCGAATTCAAATACTGTCTCCCACGCATCCGCGGCGCCAACACGTAGAGCCTCAGCCGCGAATGCCGCTGCAATGTTTTTTCGGACTGCATGTCCTTTATAGCGATGTATCCGTCCCTCGCGCTGTTCCAGATCGACCGGATTTGACGGCAGGTTCCAGTGGGTAACGGCGTGGCAGTAATGATGGAAATCAAGACCCTCCTGCCCTACCGAGGTTGAAACCAATACAAACGGCCAGAATGGCGAATTGAAAGCAGCTCGCACACGATCCTTGCGCGTTCCTTGTAACGCGACATCAAGGACCGGCACTTCTTCATCTGAGCGATCATCACCGAAACGCATCGCAAAGCGGATACGCATCGGTTCAGCATTGAGCTTTACTTCGCGGGCATACGGAGGGGCTGTGACTTCGTCGATGCGCAGCGAGGCAGCGCGGATTGTAAGCGCCGCAATGAGTTCCGCAGCAATTTTCTCCGCTGCTGCCGCCGCCGGCAGCGCAGCAACGCTGAGCGACTCCCGGAGCATGTGAGTGTATTCATCGAGCACAGCCTGGAGCCCGCCCGCATGGGCGTATTCCAGCACACGCTCCCAGTATGGTTCGCCGCGGAATTCCGTACGAACCGCTTCGATAACCTCTGTGTGATTGAAAAGCGAGAGAAACGCTCTCCCCGAGCGTGCTGCCATGTCGCGCAAAGGAAGGCACAGTGCAGCGTCACTACGCGTTGCACGCGCATAGGCGCGCAACGCGGCCGTCGCTGGGGCGGCGGAGGCTGCAAGTGCCAGAACTTCGCTAAGATCGTCCGGCGGTGTGCCGAGATGCTCTTCGCCGCTGCGAATAGAATCGAGGGTCTGCCGCGCTTGCTGCACATGGCTAGGCCAACCTTTGTCTTCATCGCCATCTTCAATGCCGGCCCACGTTTGCGCCAACTCCGTCCGGCTCCACCAGGCTTCTGCTGCTGTTGGGAATTCCTTGAAATCAAGCAGCATCGGCGCCAGCCAGTACCAACGATCATCAGTGCTGCTGCCTGTCTCTCGAACAATCCCAAGACTCTCAATCAAGCCATTTATCCGGGCGGCGAATTGCGACCGCACGTCGGCTGCGGTCGGACGGGAGCCCCGCGTCAATTCCCGGGGGTCGCAGTCGCGTGCAAATGTAAGGCATGGATAGACGAGCAACAGCAGAGGGAGCCCGGTAAGACGCCCCTGCGACGTCCCAAACCGCAACAATCCGCGCTGCTTCTTCCGATCCTCTTGCGTCAATCGCGCGCGCGGATGTGGCGCCCGCATCATCCGACGCTCTGCTTCGTACGAAACAAGCGACGCGACGGCGCGTGGAACCATGTGCCAGGCTGAGAAGACGAGCCGTTTTGTCACGCTGGCTAATTCAGGCGCGGCGTAGGGACCATCGAGCACATAGTAGCCAAGAGAGGGTGGCACCCAGAGCAGCCGCCACATTCCACGATCCACAGTCTCGGAGAGAAGCTCGCGCAAACGAGGATTCGCGGGTTCGAGTGGCTGATAGTTGCGCGCGCGCTCCAGATTGAGAAACGTCTCGGGGAACTCCCTTACGAGGCGCACCATCTTGTCTCGTTCGGGCTCATCCTTAAACGCCTTCTTCAATGCGTAGTCATCCATGAAATTAAACAGGTACGGTGCCGACTTCCAATATTCCACGACATCTCCCTGTTTCACGGCGTCTGCAACGCTTTGCGCACCCAGAAACGCACGAACATCAATGCCATGGAGTGCGGCATCGGCCGGCGGCGCATCCAGGAGCATTCCTCCGCGCATCTTGGATGAAGCGAGCCGTTCAGTGCGCGCCATCACCCGGGACAGGCGATGCTGTAACGCTGCTTTCGCTGTTCGTAATCGCGCGAGCCCATCAGGTGTCATCACAGCGGGTAGAGCAGCCCGATACTCCGCCAGTATCTCCTTACAGCCGGCGGCGTCGCCGTCTTCAAGAAAACGTAGCAATGCGAGAAAGTCCCCGTAGTGATCGTCGTCGGTCTCATGATTGAGACTGAGACCGCGATACGGCGTGGCCGAGAGCAGAAGAACACGGGCACCCTGCCCGGCCTCCGAGTCAAACAGATCGCGCGCAAGTTCTCCCGCTTCCGATTTCTCCTCAAGCAGGTGTTTGAATCGCTGGAACTCATCCAGAATGATTAAATCCGGCTCCAAGGTTGTGAGGCAGACACGAGCAAGCAACCGTCTCAACTCCCCAATCCACCTCGTCCGCAGTCTGGTTGCGCCTTGCGGCACTTTAGAGTCACTGCGGCAGAATACGCCGCGCAACTGCTCGAAGCGCGAACGCAAGTCCGTCTTCCCCTCCGCTATTTCCTCCTGCACCTGCTTCGCTAGGCTGGAAACAAACTCATCTGCAATCTGCTCATTCAATTTCTCAAAATCAAATGCGTCAACTCCCCGCTTGAATGGAGACGTCCCCGCATAGTCCTGCATCACGTAGAGCGAAGCACGAGCCCCATGGATTCCCCATGCGCGATCCAAAAGCCAGTAAAGCAGAACGCGTTCATCGATGCGCCCACCACCACCGGTTTGCTCAAAAGAGGTGGCGGGGGTTAACGCTACAAAATTAACCCGGTGGCGCCGGAGGTCATGCATCTGCATGGGCAACAAGGTCAGGCGCGTCGCTTGCGCAGCTTCCTCGCAGCCCGGAATCTTGAGGCGATCTATGTTTTGGCGAGCAATATCCGCGTTGGAGCAAATATAGATCACATCAATACGACGGGATTTATCGCAAGACACTTCCTCCCAGAGGTGATCGATTGTCCGCGCAATTACTCCACGTGCGACGAGGGTCTTGCCGAGGCCCACTTCGTCCGCCACGAGAAACCGCCGCGTCGGATCCGGCCCGTAGAACCGATCAACAACATAGTCGACCGTAGCGCGCTGAAAATCCTTCAGACCTTCGAGAGCCGAAGCGGTATCTGGGCGTGTGTTCATTTCGCCATGACCTGCTGGGTGGCATCCCATATCGGCTCCCAGATCTTCTGGAAATCGTCGCTGAGCAGCTCCGAACTACCCGGCTGTCTCCGGAGCACCTCCAAGAGAGAGGCAACGCGTTCGAGTTGCGCCGGACCACGATGAAGGGCTCGAAGCATCGTTTCCAGCAAGTAGGGATTCCGTGAACCACGATCCGCCTCCCCCTCTGGAGGCTTGAGCAGCCGCCGCAGGTCGCCGGAAGAAGCGGTTGCATCGTCGCCGCAAGCAAGAAGGAACACTATGTAGCGGAGCAACTGATCGCGGTTTTCGATCAGGGAACGGACTACACGATCCTGGCGATCTTCTGGTGCACCTTGAAGCGGGAGGTTCATGACAAAGACTGATGTGCGTTCCGTCTCCCCGCTTCTCGCGGTGATGGAAAAGGCGATGAGAGGCGTAAGTCCGCCATACGATAGCCGGGCAAAGACGATCGACTTGCCGAGCGCCTGCCCCCGCTCCGCTTGCTGTGTAATCGGCCACGCACGCGTCGCAACCGCCGCCTCTGGCCAACGTGGAGCCCTACCCCACTCCAGCGTCAGGTCGAATAGATCTTTTTCCTCGGCAGGCGTGACGACCAGCTGCGGATTCGCCGTGGCTATCGCTCGCTTCGTGGCCTGGAGCAGATCGTCGAGCTGCTGCGCGGTGGCGTCAGCTGGTACGGAGGGCGCGTTTACGTCGTAGTCCTTGAGCATGTCGGAAAAATTTGTTTCGCCCTTAACTCGCCTGAGAAACTGCTCCACTCCGAAGCCGCTCTTCTTGCCCACGAGTTCGACCATGAACTCGACATTGTGTCGTAAAGCATGCAGCGTCGCATTGAACGAGCCGCTGAATATACTCGCGTCCCACCCGCGGTCGATGACGAAAAGCTTCGCGTGCAAGCCCTCCAACACTTCATCTTTTTCAGACGGGGCCTCGTCATCAGATTCATCAACAAGTTCCGGCGCTAGAAATCTGACAGTTTTGCAGCGCTGCAAGGTTTCTTGCGGCAGTTCCCTCAGGCTCTCGGGACGGGACACAAGATGCGTCTCGCCTGTGTGCTCCAGGAAATCACGAACAACGGAATTCGAGATGAAAGGCGAAACAACCATTGCTTTATCTTGTCGCTCGCCGAAGGGCGCGACAGCTCTTCCATCCAGTCCCGCGACCCAAAAGCGGCACTTGGCTCCCTCGAAGCCCTCCGGCCAGACAAATCGCACGCGACGCAATTCATCGGCAATCTTCTCCACCCCTTGACGACGTTCGCGCGGGAGCCGACGTAGAGTAAGACTGGGTAGCGCCGCCACAAAATTGCCCAGAGGGTGATTTGCCGCGATTGCATTCGAACGATCTGTCAGTTCTCCGTCGAGTGCGACGACAGTGTCCCAGCAACGGTCAAAAGTCAGGTTGCGGCTGAGACAGAGCACGCGATACCGAACCGCGCCATCGCGCGCTATGAAACGCAGAGCCCAGACCTTCGGGTGAAATACGCCATCCGCGTCGGGCGCCGCTACGTCGTAAATGCACGGTTCCAGGAACGTGACGAGGGGCGGGTATTTCTTCGGTAGACGAATTTGCCCGCTCTGGCAGAAAATCGTGAATCGATCCCCGTAGCGCCTCAATGCCTCCAGCAAGGCCAGCGGATCGGCAATTAGTTCGCCGTCCTCGTGCTCCCAGTCGAAGAATGCAAATGAAAGGGGGAGCATCAACGCGCTGATGAGATCGAGCGAATATGTCGTGCCAACGGCAACGTCGAGTTGGCAACCATCCGGCGGACGGAGCAGTTCCAGTAGATGTTGTCTTTCGTCCGGCCTAAGCATCCGGAGCCTCCCGACCTTCGAAAATGTCCCGGAGCAGTCGCTGGCTTATGGACCACCTGAAATCCATCTGGCTCGTGCCGGAATCACCCGTCCATAGTTCCTGTGCTCGGGGATTGTCTATGCGGGCCAGGTTCTTTTTCAGAAGACTCTCACGCTCCCGAATCAACAACCGGGCGTTCGGGGCATCGCACAACAGCGCTGCGTCGCCTGCCAGGGCGAGATCCGACCACGTATCTATGAACTCGTGAGTAGGCCTGGTAATCCGCGGATTAACAGAATGGACGAGTTCCCAGAAACGCCTTCTGTCCCACTGCGCCAGCGTGCGAGAGCGCGTAGATAGCGACTTCGCCCACTCTCCGAATACCCGACGGTACTTCGCAACGCTATCGCGCCGGTCGGCTTGTTCCGCCAGAACCAGGTTATAAAGCAAGGGCGCGCCGTGCATTACCTCCGAAAAGTTCTGCGCATGATCGAGCATTTCGCGCAATTTTGGCAGCAGATCGGCGCAATGTGGGTGCTCCCAGGCGAACGACACATCATCGTGACGTCGCCGCTGCGCGACAAGTTCCGCAAGCAGCGAGCCTGAGCAGGCCGGGCTAAAACGAATACGCTCGGCGAGATATTCAGCTTCGCTGCGCGTCAGGCTCAAGGAACATTCCTTAGGAAAATCCTTCGGCGGCGAAACCAGTCCGGCGTGCCAGTTCAGTGAAATGAGATCATCGTGCTCAACGTCGCGCTCGGATGCGCGTCCGCCGTGGCGCGTGAGCTGCGCATAATACCGATCGAGGCTGCGATGATACTGAACCTGCGCTCCCTTGAAGGAACGAATTCCCCATACACTGAGCCCCTGCCAGTAAACGCTGCTCGGAAGCCGTTTCAGTGCGGTCTTCGCAAGCTTACCGATATTTCCGTCATTGTCGTCTGACCGCTCTATCGGAGCTACAAGACTTAATTCTGCTTGCCGCGCGCGCGCCGCTATCTCTGCTGATCTGACGCGCTGCTTCTCCAGCCTTAGATATGCCCAAGGGACAAGAAGAAAGTACCGCGCCCGGGTCATGATCGTGCTTGTGCCGGGGAAGAGCATGTCGGCGAACGCATCGCGTACCGAGGCAACGCCGAGTTCGTCGCGGGTGTCGTGTTCTCTGAAAAGATCGACGACATCGAGCATCTTTCGTCGCTCGCGCTCCGAATAATCCAACCAGACAAACGTCGACATCCTTGCCTCCCGCTTGCCAAGACGCTCTGGATTTCTTAAAGCTTGGGTGGGCACCTCACGATTGGCGGAACCCACTCAAATGACTCTTTGTAGTCGTCTAAGTATCTAGTCTTTGTAGCTGGTTTAAGCATCTTACGCAGTGCGCGGCATCACACTGCCAGGAGACGACGGAAGAGCAAAAGACGACTTGCATCCCCGCGTCAAAACGAATGCACCCTCGACAAATTCGGGCGACGACTGAGTGGCGGCGGCCGTTGCCTAACAGACTACGCCGCCGCCATTAAAATCACCTCGCCAAACGGTGCCGAGTGGTCCCTGGTGGCCGCCCATAGGACTGGATGGTTTGGCGCAGCCTCCGGGAAGAAGCCCTCTAGGTCGGTGAAAACTACTAGAGCCTGCGGCTTCAGCGACTGCTCCTCGATGTATTCGAAGCAGGGGCAGAAGCTGGTTCCGCCCCCGCCTATAGGTTCGAGGGTAATCGGCTCACCCTGTTCAAAAATGGAAACGTTGTGAATCTGGGTGTCGAAGTAGAGAACATGCACCCGTTGCGGTCTCCGCTCCGAGATGATCGAGTTCAGCTCGTCCTGGAACAGCCCGAGCTGGCGGCGGTTGATCGAGCCGGAGCAGTCAATGCCGACCACAATTTCACCCACGCCATCCTTGCGAATGCTGGGCAGGTATAGGCCTAAAGCGATGTGGCGCCGACTGGGAGAGAACCAAGAGTAGTCCTCCGGAATCGCCGCAGCGAATGAATTCCGGAGCACAGCCCTCCAGTCCACGGTCGCCCGATCAGCCGCTTCCATGGCCCGGCGCACGCCGACAGGAGCCTTGCCAGCCATGCGAGCGACAACTTCGGCCTGCTCAACAGCTCCTGTCCAGCTCATCTGCTGCTTCTCGATCTGGTCGCTGGTTGCCGGCGCGCCATCCTTGTCGGGGTTGGGCGCGTCGATCACCTGTCCAAATCCTCCGTCTGTCATCGGGACCCGGGATGCGGCAGTACCCTTTTCGTCGCCCTGGACCGAAGGATTGCCGCTTCCGAAACTCGTGGAGCCGTCGCCCTGGCCGCCGGCGGAGTCGCCGTCGTTGTCCTCGGCAATGAGGTTGTATATCCGCTCAGCGCTCAGGTTCCGAAACCGTGGATCATAGAGTGCCCCGGCAGGGAGAGCGAGGTTCGCATCCCGTATGAGCGGGTTGATGGCGAAGTCGCACGCGACGTTCCAGCGTTTCAGTGAGCGCGTTCCCCGTCGGGTGTGGTGTTGCAGCGCCGGATGCATGACCTCGTGCGCCAGGCAGCCAAGCAGTTCCGGCGGCGTCAGCTTCGCGACGAATTCAGGGTTGTAGAACAGGGAGACTCCATCGGTCGCCATGGTCTCGATCGATGGCGTCTCAACGTCCTTGAGCCGCAGCATCAGGACTCCGAAGAATGGGAAATCGAGCAGCAGCTTCGTCCGGCCCTGCTTAAGCCGGACGCCTGGGGAGAGGTTTGTCATGATGCCATTAGCTCCATGTAGTCATTCATCTTCGCCAGAATTTCATCCACGTCGGGTGCTGGCGCGGTGTGTGGCGCCGGATCAGGCGACGGGACCACCAATGTGTTTGACGCCGCCTCGATTCCGGAGACATTGCCGGTTGCCGCGGCTTCCGTCGCGGCGTCATAGCCGCGAGCCTTCATCGCGCGCCTGATCTTGGCCGCAAGCTCGTTTGCAGCCCCCGCCGCACGAGCGCGCGCCGTCGGGTGATCGACGAGTTCCTGGCGGTTGATGCCAGAGAATCGCGAGTTTGCCTCCTGCGCCAGCGCCGTCAGCTCTTCGTCGTTTGTGACGTTCAGCCGCGGAACGAGATCGGCGATCTCCGTCACATTGCGGAGGGTGGACGCATGCAACTTGGCCTTGGGCCGCTCCAGTACCGCAGCAAGGTGGGCGACCGACTGCATGAGGCGCGACCAGAGTTCGCATGTGGCGCGCGTGAGGGACTGCTTCACCTGCTGGTCAATCTCGCGGGAGACGCGGGCTCTTTCCTCCTCGCCAAGGGTGACGCGGAAATCCTCGCCACAAGGGATGGGGATGATGTCGGTCGCAAGGTCGAACTTCTCGGCCAGCCGCGACGCGTCGGGATAGTCGCCATCGCGGTACAGCAGGCCAAGGCTGCTGCGGGCCTGCTCGCGATAGGTCGGATAGGCGTCGAGAAACTCCCGCACCAGGTTTCCGTACGCCGCCTTGAATTCGCTCATCTGGTTGGTGAACTCGAAATAGAGGTGGGACGGCAGCAGGCGGTAGCCCTCATCCGACCAGGGCAACGTCACCTTGTAGAAGTACTGGCGGATCTGGCCTGCAAGCGAGCGCAGTTCCTCCAGCTTTTCGGCCTGGTCCAGCAGGTGCTTGTTGTAGCGGCCGGCATTGGTATTTGCTTCGTGGGAGTGGGCAACCTCTTCGGACACACGCTTGTCGTGCTTGCGTGCTGTCCACATCGTGATATGGAGACAGATCAACATGGCTTTGTCGGAAATCATTTCGTCTCAAGCTCCAGGCGTAGCCCCGGATTAGTCAGGTCTACGCGAGTAAATAGCTGTGTGTGACAGCAAATTGGGTGAATTCTGGGGTGGGTGTGATGGCTGGAAGAAGCTATAAGAGGGAGATCGCAAGCGGCGTAAGCGGGCTTCTGCGGGGGGAAATTGCGGCCCGAAGGGGGCAGTGACCACTGGCCCTAATCGCTTGCGACCGACAGCGGCGGCGTAAGCATTTGGAATGTCTCAAAAACCGTGGATTAGCTCTGTAATCCACATCGCGGACCCAGTCTCGAGGACTCTGCGTTGCGAAACCTACCAAAGGTAACCAGTCGCTCCGGTGGCGGTCACCTCACCATGTCCCACGATATCTGGGGGCAGATAGCGATCTACCGCTAAGTATGGGAGTTAATACTTTAGTGCAAGGGACTAAGATTAGTTTATTCCAGTTGTTGTAAACTCTTCCATTGAAATACTTAGTACAAACGTAAATCACTGATACTAAAGCTGTTATGTTCAACTATCTCTTAATCCCAAAGCGGGGAATTCTGATATAATGAGTTTGCTCGATCTTTTGGGACTGGCAAGAACAAAGGCCTCCCCCGAAAGGAAGGCCTTGCTTTGATCGTACATGGTAGAACCACCGCGGTTCTATTTCCTGCGCCGTACGAGTACGACGCCAGCGTGTTCGCTACGATGCTCGAACATCGTGGTGAACTTACCAGGTGCTAGGCACCGCTTGGGGCCGCTGGACCCGAAGCCTTGATGAAGAACGGAACAGGCTTGACTCTAAGGACACGCACATAAATGCCTCATTTAGTGTGCTAATCCTCGAACGGCAAAGTGTAGACACACAGCTTTGCCATGTCAAGCTGATTGTATACAGCGATTATATATACGCTGGGTTCGATCGTCTAGGGTCTTTGGGCTGTGGCCTCAAGTAACTACGGAGATCACGGCGATGTGGAACAAAGAAGCAAGCTCGAAACGCACCGCGGAGCAATGGAAGGCCCTCGCGGAAACCCAGATCACGGTCAAGAAGCTAACGCGTGAGATGGACCTCAAGAATCTCTCTCCCACCGACGTTAGAGTCGTGCATGGTGCACACCTCTACCTCGACATCACCAATTTTCGAGATGTAGTGGAGCATCCTACACTGCGGCGCGAGCACTTCAAGCCACTGCATCGCTATCTGCACGTTCTCCGGATTGAACTCCGGCGCATCGCTCAAGCTCTGTTCGATGGCGATAAGATACAGGTACAAGGGCCGAAGTTCCACGCACTCCTGTATAAGCCATACGACGACGATGGCGAACTTGCCTGGCATTCGGTGTTGATGGCCGCGACGATGTCCCAGGTGCTCCGAAAGTCCCTGCCCAAGGTGTTTGAGTATTACCCTGAATTGATTCCGACCGTTGGAATCGATCTCGGCGATGTGGTCGTCGCGAACATTGGAATCCGCGGCGACAGAGAGCTGATCAGCATCGGTTCCGCAGCCAACCATCCGGCCAAGATACTCGGGCACGAGAATGGCATCACGGTCACTTCAAATGTCTGGAATAACCTGACGGAGAAGCACCAAGAGCTCTTCACCAAGGTGGGTGAGGTTTACCGACTGGGGCCGTCGGGGATCGATGAAGTCGAGTTGATGCTCGCAGAGCACGGCTTCGAGTGGACTCCTCAAGAATCAATCGACTGCATGGCGGACACGGTCGAATCGTTGCCGCTCGACGAGATTGAAAGCCATGAAGCTGAAGTATGCATCGAGCTCTCGCAGCTTGGGCCCCGCCACTTCAAGGTCGCTAATGCCGCAACAGTGTTTTGCGATATGGATGGCTACACCAGCCTGATCGACTCGCTCCTTGGAGATGAGCTGAAATTGGCGGAGGCAGTAAAGCTGCTGCACCTCTTTCGCTACGAACTGCAAAAGGTCAGCGAAGCAGATTTCAATGGCGTCGCGATACAGCACCAAGGTGACCGCCTGCAGGCAATACTGCACCTGCCCAAGGATGATGAGGACCGAATCAGACGCAAGATCATTGACCTTTGCATCAGCCTGAACTCGTCGGTCGAGCAGGTCTTGAACGTGGAGTGTCTCGTTTTTCAGGCATACCACGTTTCAATCGGTGCTGCGTACGGGAAGACAGTCATCGTCAGATCGGGAGTGAAGGGTGACCTCGATGCAAGCTGCTTCGGAGATGCAGTGTTGGATGCTGAGGTCATGCAGATCGTGTCGAAGGGCAACGAAATGCGAATCTCTAGCTCGATCTACAGCTCAATTACGGATGACGATCTTCGTGAGCGTTTCAGCTATGACAAGGCAAATGAATGTTATGTTGCCTCAGGGCTGACTTGGGTTTCCATCGAGGACAAGAAGAACACCAAGGCATACGCCGCAGGTGCCGTTCCGCTGTTCAATGTTGCATCAAAGCGTTTGGAGTTTGGCGACCGCGGAACTTCAGTGGAACGTGCCGGCACCATTCCAGTTAAGAACACTCGAAACTGGAGTATCTAATGGAAGGGTGCTCTTATTTCTCGACGCCCAGCCCCCTCCCGAACTGGACCGCATCGACCGATGCGGTCCGGTTCGAGATTGAACAGCTCAAGGCCGTGCCATTCTTTGATTTGGAATCTCATGGCTTGAACAGAGGACAGTTCGCCGCCGTTGGAGTATTACTTCGCCGGACTGATTTCGGCGGGACCGAGAAGCTTCGAGTTCGCCTGGAATACCCGCCAACTTTTCCGGCAGCTGAGCCGTTGGTATTCGACCACGATCAAGCCTTCCAGCCCAGTCGAGACGGGCATCAGTTTGAGAGCTATCAGTTGTGTCTCAGGTTTCCGGGCCGCGACGTGTTCTCCCATCAAGCCGATTCGGTGACGATTGAGGTACTTGGTGCGGCTTGGCACTGGATGGTTAAGCGGAACATCTACGAACGAACAAAGGCGTGGCCGGACAACGCAGAAAAGCATGGCTTCGCTGCACCTCTCCATGAGCTAGCTCTCGAGAGTGCGTCAACCGCAGGTGACGGCGGGTTCCTAACGGTCTGGGTCGAACTTGCAATCGCGAATCGCAGGAACCCTCGGTGGAACGCGCCCTGCCCATGTCTCAGCGGGCGTTCCCTACGTAGGTGCCATAGCCATCTCGCCAGCCTCATTGAGGTAGCCATCAAATGTGCAGTCCAGGAAGAGGAACATCGTCAATGAACGCCGACCGGTTGTGGAAGATTCTAGATGCCATCCAGGGGCAGATCCGTGCATTTGATACTAAAGCCCAAATCGTGATTGGAATTAACGGCATCCTGGCCGGATTCTTCGGCGCAAGCGCTGGCAAGCTAGGCGAGACATTCGCGGCAGCCGCTGGCACTTGGCTTTCTCCCTGGATAATTGTCTTCGCGGTTCTAACGCTGCTCTTTATGCTGGGATCAATCCTCATTGCGGTGTTTACTATTCACCCCAGGCTGCACCTTAACCAGCCCCAGTCGCGCATCTTCTTCGCTCACATTTCCAACGAATTTGGTGCCGACTATCCACGTATGCGGCAGTCGTATGAGTGCTTGACCGAACATGAACACCAAGCAGACTTAGAGAATCAGATACTCACTGTCTCGACTATATGCTGCAAGAAGGCCCGGCTGTTTAAGTATGCCCTGTTCTCAATGGCGATCGCGCTGATAGCCTGGGTTGGGATGTTGGGGATGCAGTCCAGAGTTGCGCAGAATGGAAAACAGGTAAACGGCTGCTCAAGTGTAATCGTCCAGATGTGACCACGCGAGTTGGCATGCTGTTTGCACGCAGAGTCTTGGACACAGCTTTAGGCGCGAACTGGGTCCTCGTCTTTCAGCAGGCTGAGGGAGCATTCGGGGAGGACCTCTTGAGAGAGGTATTTGGTGATTTTGGCGGCACCCGCCTATCTCTACGATCACCCCTTCGGGCCCCATTACGCTATGCGAGTAAATCGCTGTGCGTAACAGCAAATTGGGTGAATTCGGGGGTGGTTGCGATGGCCCGGTCGCGAAGCAGAGCGTCGCGCATGGACAGAACCTGCAGCTCATCGGGAAGGCGCTCAAGGTAGAGCTTCGCCTTCGCAATCGAGCTGTCCGTGATGCGGCGGCCGAGTGCCGTGGCAATAGCAATCTGGGCCGAGGGATCGCTGGGCAGAGGTGCGCCCGTGGGGTTAAGGAGAATCTCGTCAATGGAAGGCAGTGCGTGGAAAAGGTTGAGGAAGCCGATGAACTCCGCGGCTACGCCTTCGCCCACCGCACCCTGGATCAAGTGCATGAGCAGCATTTCGTAAACGTCCGAAGTGATGGCGGTCTTCCGGGCGTCGATTCCATCCATCGCCTTGGATACCATCTCCCAGGAGCGCGGCGTCGGCCAGGCGTTGAGGCCCGAACGCACGGCAGAGTCGTGCAACAACTCTGTGCGGAAGCGAAGGAATGCGATGACCTCCGGCCTGATCCCGGCCTTGCCGGCCCAGATGCACCACTCGCCAAGATCAGGTTCCAGCGTGAGATGTAGGAACCGGTTGAGTAGCGGACGGGGCATGGAGTAGCTGACGCCGCGCTCGGAGGCGGGATTGCCGGCGGCGAGGACCGACCATCCATCTGGGAGCCGATAGTCGCCCAGAGCACGATCCAGAACGAGCTGATAGCAGGCAGCCTGCGTCATCGGAGGTGCCGAGGTCAGTTCATCGAGAAAGAGAATGCCCTCGCCCTTCGTGGGGAGGAAGTTCGGCGTGATCCATTCCGTTCGGTCATTCTTGATGCGCGGCAGACCACGGAAGTCGACCGGATCGAGTTGGACGGCGCGGACGTCAATGAACTCGCGCTTCAGGAACTGCGCGACCTGCTTGACGAGTTGGGATTTCCCGACGCCACAAGCTCCCCAGATATGCAGAGGGACGTTTTGAGGAACAGCGGTGACTAGCGCCTCGACGAGGTGAGAAGGTTTCATGAACGTTGTCCTTTGAGCGAAATATGGGGTGGCGGCTTTGCGCTCCACCGAAGCGTAAAGCGCGATCTTTGTTGTTCAGCGAATGCGGTCAGAGGGAGTGGTGAGGCTCTGGCAATGACTGACGCCGGTCTGTTTGGCAACCAGCGTTTGCAGACGATGGATCTCTTCTCCTTGCCTCAGCCAATCCGCGATCAGGGCTTCCAGTGGCTTGCTGGCGATGATTACCTCCGGAGAACCGTCAGCGAAAGCAGAGATGTCCAGCAGGACCAACAGCAGGAAGTTCATGCGACACTCTGGGAAGAACCGGGCAGACGCTTCGACCCTTTGAGCAAGTTGCAGAGCCGATGCGCCGCCTGAATGTTGTCCGGGTGGTCGTCGCGCCTTGCGGCTCCCATGCCTTTAGGCTCGACGTGATCGGGGACGATGTCCTTGCAGTCTGTGAACGGCTGGTGGCAGATGCCGCACTTTCCTGCCTGGGCTGAGACCTTCAGCATGAGCAGCTTCCGCATCTCGGCCGGGGATCGGATCTCCCGGTAGCCTCTCGGATGGTTGGGATCTTCGACGCGCTGAATGCCTAATTGGCGCAATCTTTGGGGTTTGGGCTTTTCCTCCCGACCACAGCAGACGCGGGAGTGATGGATGGGGCAGATATGGCTTCGGTTGAGTTTCATTAGAAATCCGGGAAGGGGCTGCTGAAGGAAGTTGAGTTTGTATGAGGAGAGTGCACGTCAGAAGAGCTGATTGATGGTCTCTCTCACAATCTGGATTGTATTCAGCACCTGAAAGTGCAGCTCCGTGGATCCATGGGCGTGTTCGTTTCGAATCTTCGGGAGTGTTTTGACGAGAACCTGAACGAAGTCCCACTCAAGGTCCTGTTCAGTGACTTGGACCTCTGCTTCATCCCAAGCGATCTCCGGAATATCACACTTGACCATTTCCCTCATCTTCTCGAATTGCACTCTTGCACGCGCATTGGTTTCTCCACGGTTCCGCCAACGCTCAAACCCCTCATTCTTGATAACGCCCTTGTCGACTGCATAGCCCAGCATCGCTTGCAGCATAGGGCGCCTTCCACGAGCGACGTTCCCAAGCTGAATATCTTTTTCCAACCTGATTCGCAGGGCTAGCTCGAGGCAAGAGAGACTCTGATGTTCCGCTACAGGATAAAACCGGTAAGCGAACCAGGCATACAAATAGAGATTTCTCACCGTCTCAAATTGAACGTGGACATCTCTGGGCACCTTCTCGTTCAAAACTTCCTGAGCAATTGCCCGATGATGGTCACTCAATGTGAACGGCTTCGAGGTTCCAGCAATAAGGTCGACTGTTGCCCATAGCTGATTGCGTGGATCGGGATCACCCACAGCATCGAGCGGCCGAAAGCCATCGGGGTCGAGAATGGTTTGGCTTGAGAGATTCTCTTCGTTCAATGAATCCATATTCGTCCGCGTCTTCCATCTACCCTTTGGCCGATGACACCGCATCCGTCACGAACCCGTGCTTCCGTCTGTGCCAATGGAGATTCACACAATGAGCCCTCGTGATCCCCACCAAGCGCAACGGATCGTCAAAGCACAAAGCGTCGCGGGCTTCCGGACTGAGGCTGGGTGAAGCAAGGGGATGTCCATCGTCACTGAAACTCACCAAGCCCTGATCGAATGCGGCATCCCAAAGGGCGCTCAGCAGCAGGCCGTTGTGCACGTCCAGGCGCTGAGCGTCGCTCTCGCAGTCTACCCAAGCGACGATGTGGCTGGCGCGCAGCAGCGCCGGGTCGGTGATGCCGGTCAAAGGGCATCGGCCATTCCAATAGCTCATTAGCGCCTTGCGGAAGAGCTCCTGGCCCACGCGACGGACGATCAGTTGCTCTGCCTCGGTGCTCTTGGGCAGGCCGGCCGTAGCCTTATTGAACTCTTCCAGCGGAACGGTGGGCAGACTGACGCCCAGGTGATAGACGCGGTCCAGCGCCGTGTAGAGCTCCACGAGGGAGGCACATGCGAAGGTGGCAGCACCGGGCCCTTGTGGAACGGCGCTCGGGGCGAGTCCAAGTTCAGCGGCCACATCGGGGCGCTCCAGGGAGAGCAACCACGGGCCATGATCGGAGGTGGCGGCCAACCACAGCCAGCCGCGCGCGGTGGTGGAACCGCGGCGCAACCAGCCGTCCTGCTCGCCCCCGTCCAGCCGGTAGCCGTGGCTGAAGGCGGCCTTCTCTAGCTCGGTGCGAGCAATAAATCCGGGCGAGTTGTCAGTCTTGGTCATCTACAGGTCCACCTTCAAAAGCCTTTGCTCAGCCGGTGCTCCCCTTATGGTAAGTCGCAGCCATTCATCAGTCAGAAACTCCTTGGGGGGCTCAGTCGTCGTCGTGACGATGTACTGAAACAGGGGAGATGGGCCATAGGTCTGCAGTTTCCGTGCAAAATCAAACAGCTGGTGGTAGATAGATAGTCCAAGATCAGCCTCGCGAGGGCTATCGTGCAGCAAGAAACTTGGCGTACAAGTTCGTCCCTCAATGGACATTGCCAGCGTTGCAAGATCAAAAGCCACGACCTTGAGCGAGTCGATGGCAGCTGTCGATCGGTCGCCCCCGTATTCGACCTTCAAAGACAAGCCATGACCGTCTAACTTCACTTCCCCATCGACTTCACCGGGAATGAGCTCCCGAAGCACATCGCCGAACAAGTGCGACAGATGGCGAACCGTGTCGGAAGCAGACGTGCGGGACTGCTCTACCTTGGACTTGATCTCTTCGACTCGCCGCGCGAACTCTGTCGTCGATGCTTCGGCCGCATCCAAGCCGGAAATCATGCTCTCGTACTGTTCAACCTCGTGCAGGATGTTCCTGGCCTCGCGTACAGCTAGGGATTGCTCTTTTTCGGCCACGTTCAGAGCTCTGATTGTCTGTTCTAGAGACGCGAGGCGCGGCTTGACTTGGCTGATCTGCACCTTTAATGTCGCGGCCTCTCGTTGAATGTCTTCAATTGACTGTTGCTCAGCTGTGATTTCGTTTCTCAATGCCAAAAGCCGATCTTGCACCCGCTGTAGATCACACTTGACCTTCGAGATTCCACATCCCTCCGCCCGAACTTGATCGATTGGAACCTCGCAGATGGGACAAATAGGGTTCTTGGCCGTGACTAACTGATTCCCGAGGTCCTGGTTCTCGCCGAGGATTTTAGCGAGCAGTCGTTTGTGCACAACCAGAACGGCTTCGGCCTTTCTATGTGCGCCGGAATGAAAATAGGCCACAGGACGTCGCGTGAGCGGTGTTCTGCGGCGGAGCAAAAGTAGTCCGCCGGATCTTAGTTTTGTGAGCTGAGTTGCTGAATGAGCAGAGCTCATG
>Ga0181525_10000629_pt1 | contig 30631 bp, 28 predicted proteins | sample PEATcosm2014_Bin_48_FD_121100 | JGI IMG/M metagenome (GOLD analysis project Ga0181525, IMG submission 121100) | Peatland microbial communities from MTU Mesocosm Facility, Houghton, MI, USA - PEATcosm2014_Bin06_10_metaG | ecosystem: Environmental > Terrestrial > Soil > Wetlands > Peat | place... | reverse complement strand
GGTCTGTTTGCCGCCGAAACTTTGGTAAAATCCGGGGGCGATGACGGTGTCCGTCGGCGGGTAGATTTCAAACGGTAGGTAAACGCGCAGTTCCTCGGAGGGTTGCTCGTGGAAGGTTGCCGGGGTGGAGCTGGCAGTCCGGGCGGGGTTGTCGAGGCCGAGATTGTCGTAGATCGCCGGGCCGTTGAGGGCGGAGTGGGGGTTGGCGCCATAGAAATATGCCTCCCCCCAGACTTCCAGCGAGAGGTTTTGGCCGTTGGGAGAGCCTAGCAAGGTCGTGCGGAAGCCGGCTTCGGGCTCGAAGATCCAGACATTCTGCGCGGCGGAGAGGTATGCGGTTTTGCTGTAGCTGCTGATCGGCGCGGAGAACCAGGGGCCGATGACCAGATATGTGCCGGTGGCGGGGTTGTTGATGGGGAAGGCAAAGGCGCCAAAATAGGGCTGGCTGAAGCCGCTGATGCTGGTAAGGCTGGCGTAGCCTGGGCCAAAGGGACCGACTTGCGGCACGCCGGCCCGCTGGCTGCCCAGGAAAGAGACGTAAGGGATGTAGCCTTGGACGCCGGAGAGGATGCCGCTGATGTCGAAGGTGCGGATATAACGCAGGGCTTGGACATCTGTGGAGATATGCGTGTCCCGGCTATAGCTGTTACCCTGGGCGGCGCCGAAGGCTCCGGCGTCGGTGAATTCGTTATAATAAAGCACGATATTGACATTGACGGGCGGGGCGATGGCGTCGCCCGGCAGCGTGTCTGATGCGAGGGCGGCGTGACCTCCAAGGCAAATTAAAAAAGGCAGGGCTGTACCGAGTAGCCGGGCACGCAAGCGGCTTTCACAATTTGGCATAGACGGAACTCCCCCCCTTTCGACATGCGTGGATATTTTGCGGCTTCCACGTTATGCGAATGAAACGGCCTCACAATGAAAACCGCTAACTCAGCAAGTATTGATGGTTGTACTCAAAGATCAATGCGCTGCGTCAAATTCTGCGTATAATGCAGTGGCATTGATTTATAATTTATTGCTTTTGCAGCCTGTGGCCGGGAAACCAGAGGATATTGCCGGCGGTGGCGGGGTTCTGCACCGGTTGGATGGGCGGTTCTGGCTAAAGCAAGAAAAACCCCAAGAGGCAGAGCCCCTTGGGGTTTCATTTGAGCCGGTTTTAGGCGGCGTCGTTCGAGCTGCGATCCGCGCGCTTGCGGGCGTTGGGGTCGAGATGCTTCTTGCGCAGACGCACGGCGGACGGGGTAACTTCCACCAGCTCGTCGTCTTCAACATAGGCGATGGCCTGCTCCAGCGACATGCGGCGGGGCGGGACCAGGAGGAGGGCTTCGTCCTTGCCGGCGGCGCGGATGTTGGTGAGCTTCTTTTCGCGGACCGGGTTGATGTCCAGGTCGTTCTCGCGGGAATGCTCACCCAGGATCATGCCGACATAGACCTTCTCGCCCGGATTGACGAACAGCACGCCGCGGTCCTGCAAGGAGAACAGGGAGTACTGCACGGCTTCACCGTCCTCGGAGGAGATCAGCGCACCGTTGCGGCGGCCTTCGATGGCGCCCTTCCACGGGCCGTAGCCGGCGAAGAGGCGGTTCATCACGCCGGTGCCGCGTGTGTCGGTGAGGAACTCGCCGTGATAGCCGATGAGGCCGCGCGACGGGATGCGGAAGGTGAGGCGCTGCTTGCCGCCGCCGGAGGGGCGGATGTCGGAAAGCTCGCCCTTGCGGCGGGACATTTTGTCCACCACGGCGCCGGCATAGGGCTCGTCAACGTCGATCAGGCAGTCTTCGTACGGCTCTTCACGGTCGCCGTTTTCGTCGCGGCGGGTGAGGACGCGCGGGCGGCCGATGGTCAGCTCGAAGCCTTCACGGCGCATCTGTTCGATGAGCACGCCGAGCTGGAGTTCGCCACGGCCGGAGACTTCGAACGCGTCGGTTTCGGAGCTGTCGGCCACCATGATCGCCACGTTGCCTTCGGCTTCGCGGTACAGACGGTCGCGGATCTGGCGCGAGGTGACTTTTTTGCCTTCACGGCCAGCCAGCGGGCTGTCGTTAATGCGGAAGGTCATGGACAGGGTTGGCGGGTCGATCGGGGTGGCGGGGAGCGGGCCGGGCAGGTCCATCGAGCCGACGGTGTGCGGGATGGTGGCGTCGGTCAGGCCGGCAACGGCGATGATGTCGCCGGCGCTGACTTCGTCAACCGAGACGCGGTCCAGGCCACGGAAGGAGAGGAGCTTGGTCAAGCGGCCAGTTTCAACCACCGTGCCGTCGAGGCGATAGACCTTCACCGGCATGTTGACGGTGGCGCGGCCCTGTTCAACACGGCCGGTGAGGACGCGGCCCAGGAACGGGTCCGACTCCAGGATGGAGGCGACCATGCCGAAGGGGGCGGTGACGTCCAGGTTCGGGGCCGGGACATGGCTCAGAATGAGGTCGAACAGCGGGGTGAGGCTCTCGCGCGGGTCGGCGAGGTCTTTTACGGCCCAGCCCTGACGGCCGGAGGCGAAGACCATCGGGAAGTCGAGCTGCAGCTCATTCGCGTCAAGGGAGGCGAAGAGATCGAAAATCTCGTTATGCACGTCGTCCGGGCGGGCGTCGCCACGGTCGATTTTGTTGACCACGACGATGGGGCGCAGGCCGCGGGCCAGGGCTTTGCCCAGCACGAACTTGGTCTGCGGCAACACGCCTTCGGCGGCGTCCACCAGGAGGACCGCGCCGTCGACCATGTTCAGAATACGTTCAACTTCGCCGCCGAAATCGGCGTGGCCAGGGGTGTCGACGATGTTGATGCGGGTGCCGTTCCAGACCACCGAGGCGACCTTGGCGAGAATGGTGATGCCGCGTTCTTTTTCGAGGTCGTTGCGGTCGAGCGCGCGCTCGGTGACGGCCTGATGCGCGGCGTAGGCGCCGGACTGCTTGAGCATCTGGTCGGTTAGCGTGGTTTTACCATGATCGACGTGTGCGATGATGGCGATGTTGCGGATATTCAATTCGGACATATGACGTAAGCCTGACTGTTAGAGCACCACAAGCTCGCTGCACCGCCATAGCGGGGCAACGGACCCGTGAATTGCTCGCCTAAAGATTTCTCGCCCCGCATAGACATATTGCGCTGCAAAAGCGAGGGGTAAAACGGAATAGGGGCCCTGCGCAGGGCGTTCTGGTGGAATATCTTGCAGGTTTTCTGGTGCCAAGGCACTCCGAAGGTGGATTGTGACGGGATTCTTCACATTTGTTCTCGCCATTTTTGCCGCATGTACGTAATGAAACGATGCAGGGGTGAGGCAATAGTTTGAAACGGTTGTTGTTCTGCGGGGCGCTGACATTGCTGGTGGCACAGGCGGCGAGGGCCGATGTGGCGGATTCGCAGGCTTGCGCCGTGGCCGGGCAGGCGGCGGAGCAGGCCGATGGCCTGCCGGCGGGGCTGCTGGTTTCCGTGGGGATGGTGGAAAGCGGGCGGGCCGACCCGGTGACCGGGCAGGTGGCCCCTTGGCCCTGGACGGTGAATGCCGACGGCAATGGGCAGTATTTTGCCAGTAAAGCGGAGGCCGAGGCGTTTGTGCGCCTGGCGGAGTCCTCGGGCGCGCATGATGTGGATGTGGGGTGCTTTCAGGTGAGCCTGGAGGCCCATCCGGATGCGTTTGCCACGCTCGATGATGCGTTCGACCCGGTGGAGAACGCCAATTATGCGGCTGGGTTTTTGACGCAGCTTAAGGGAGAGACGGGGTCGTGGAATACGGCGATTGCCGATTATCACTCCTCGACGCCGGATTTGGGGCTGCCTTACCAGCGGCGCGTGCTGGCGGCCTGGCATGGGCTGGGGAGTGTGCCAGTGGGGATGGAAAGCGATGCGGTGTTTGTCGTGCCGGATCCGGTGGTGATTTTGCAGTCGGCGGCGGCGCGGCGGGTGAAGGTTTATACGATGGATGATCCGGTGTCCGAAGGGGCGCGGTCTGGGTTGCCGCGGGTGATTACGCCGTAGGCTGGGGTTTAAGAGGAAGTAAGGCCAGGGGCGCTGCCCCTGGACCCCGCCAACGGTAGCACCGTTGGATTGGCGATCATTAGGTTTTAAAAAAGGGCCTCACCTGTAGGGAGTTTAAAACTCCTTGAGGTGAGGCCCTTTTTTAAAACCTATTGCGGATCGAACGCCGCTTGCGTTCGCGGGGGGCCAGGGGGCAGAGCCCCCTGGCCTAACTTCCCTTTAAATTTCCAGCAGCAAGCGGCGCGGGTCTTCGAGGCTTTCCTTGACGCGCACCAGGAAGGAGACGGCTTCGCGGCCGTCGATGATGCGGTGGTCGTAGGAGACGGCCAGGTACATCATCGGGCGGATTTCGATTTTGCCGTTGATGGCGACCGGGCGTTCCTGGATTTTGTGCATGCCCAGGATGGCCGATTGCGGCGGGTTGAGGATGGGCGTGCTCATGAGCGAGCCGTAAACGCCACCATTGGTGATGGAGAAGGTGCCGCCGGAGAGTTCTTCCAGCTTGAGGGTGCCTTCCTTGGCGCGTTTGGCGAAGCCGGAGATGGTGGCTTCGATTTCGGCGATGGATTTCTGGTCGGCGTCCCGGATGACGGGAACGACGAGGCCGTTGGCGCCGCCGACGGCGATGCCCATGTGCACGAAGTTTTTGTAGACGATGTCGTCGCCGTCGATTTCGGCGTTGACGGCGGGGAATTCGGCCAGGCCGGCGACGACGGCTTTGACGAAAAAGCCGTTGAAGCCGAGGCGGATGCCCTTATGCTTTTTCTCGAAAGCGTCTTTGTATTCGGAGCGCAGGGCCATGATGGCGCTCATATCCACCTCGTTGAAGGTGGTGAGCATGGCGGCGGTGTTCTGGGCTTCCTTGAGGCGCGAGGCGATGGTCTTGCGCAGGCGCGTCATTTTCACGCGCTCTTCGCGGACGTCTGGCGCACGCGGGGGCTTGGGGGCGGCTGACGGGGCAGCGGCCGGGGCTTTATTGACGAAAGCCAGGACGTCGCCCTTGGAGATGCGGCCGTCTTTGGCGGTGCCGGTGCCGATGTCGGAAGCGGAAAGCTGCTTCTCTTCCATCAGCTTGGAGGCTGCCGGCAGGGCGGCGGGGCGTGCGACCGGGCCGGGGGCGGCTTGCGGCGCGTGAACGCCGGGGGCGGCGCTCGGCGGCAGTTTTTCCGCTTTTTTCGCGCTGCCAGCGGCGTCGATGCGGCCAAGCAGGGCGCCGACTTCAACTTCCGCGCCCTCGGGGGCGATGATTTCCACCAGCACGCCGGCTTCCGGCGCGTTGACTTCGACGGTGACCTTGTCGGTCTCGAGTTCCACCAACGCTTCGTCGGCGGCTACGGATTCGCCGGCTTTTTTGATCCAGCGGGCGATGGTCGCGGTGGTGACGCTTTCGCCAAGCGTCGGTACTTTAATGTCGGCGGCCATAACTGCTCCCTATTTTTTAAACCTACGTCATTCAGAAAAGATTAAACGGTTAATGCCTCGTTCACCAGAGCCGCTTGCTCGGCGGCGTGAACTTTGGCGAGGCCGGTGGCCGGGCTGGCGGCGGCTTTACGGCCGACATAGCGCGGGCGCTTGGCAACGCCGTTGATGGTGGTGAGGACGGCTTCGATCTTGCGGTCCACGAAGGTCCAGCCGCCGTTGTTTTCCGGTTCTTCCTGGCACCAGACGATGTCCGCCTTGTTGTAGGCTTCGATCGCGGTTTGCAGGGAGCGGGCCGGGAACGGGTAGAACTGTTCCAGACGGACGATGGCGACGTCTTTAATGCCGCGTTCGCGGCGCTCTTGCAGGAGGTCGTAATAGACCTTGCCGGAGCAGATGACGACGCGCTTGACCTTGGCCGGGGCGACCAGATCGTCGGTCTCGGGGATGACGAACTTGAAGCCGGAGCCGGTGGTGAAGTCGCTCAGCGGCGAGACGGCGAGCTTGTGACGCAGCAAGGATTTGGGCGTCATCAAGACCAGCGGCTTGCGGAAGTTGCGCTTGAGCTGCCGGCGCAGGGCGTGGAAGTAGTTGGCCGGGGTGGAGAGGTTGCACACTGTCATGTTGCGCTCGGCGCAGAGCTGCAGGTAGCGCTCCAGACGGGCGGAGGAGTGTTCCGGCCCCTGGCCCTCATGCCCATGCGGCAGCAGCAGGGTGAGGCCGCACATGCGCAGCCACTTGGTTTCACCGCTGGCGAGGAATTGGTCGATGATGACCTGGGCGCCGTTGGCGAAGTCGCCGAACTGGGCTTCCCACAGCACGAGCACGCTGGGGTCCGCCAGGGCGTAGCCGTATTCGAAGCCGAGAACGCCGACTTCGGAGAGGAGCGAGTTGAAGATTTCAATCCGTGCCTGGTCTTCCCGGATGTTGTTCAGCGGGGTGTATTCGTTCTGGTTGTTCTGGTCGATCAGCACGGCGTGGCGCTGGCTGAAGGTGCCGCGCTGGCAGTCTTCGCCGGAGAGGCGGACGCGGTGGCCGTCGAGCAGAAGGGTGCCGAAGGCGAGGGCTTCGCCGGTCGCCCAGTCGATGCCTTCGCCAGACTCGATCGCCTGTCTCTTGGCTTCGAGCTGGCGGACGATCTTCGAGTTGGTGTCGAAATCCGCCGGGGGGGTGGAGATGGCAACGCCGACTTCCCGGAGTTGTTCGAGCGGGGCGGCGGTGACTTGCTCTTCCTGCTCGTCTTCTTCCGAGGCCTGGTTCAGGCCGGACCAATGGCCTTCCAGCCAGTCGGCCTTGTTGACCTTGAAGGATTGCGCGCCCTGATAGGCTTCTTCCAGGGTCTTGGCGTAGGCGTCCGCGATGGCTTGCGCCTGCTCGGCCGGGACGCTGCCTTCATGCGCCAGACGCTCGGCATAGAGTGAGCGCGTGGTCTTCATGGCCTTGATGGCCTTGTACATGATCGGCTGGGTGAATGCCGGTTCTTCGTTTTCGTTATGGCCGTGGCGGCGGTAGCAGACGAGGTCGATGACCACGTCCACGGCGAATTCCATGCGGAATTCGGTGGCCAGGCGGGCGGCGAAGACGACGGCTTCCGGGTTGTCGCCGTTGACGTGCAGGATGGGCGATTGCACGGCTTTGGCGACGTCCGTGCAGTACAGGCCGGAGAAGGCGTGCGCCGGGACGGTGGTGAAGCCGATCTGGTTGTTGACGACCAGGTGGACCGAGCCGCCGGTGCGGTAGCCGATGAGCTGGCTCATCGCCAGGGTTTCATAGACCAGGCCCTGGCCGGCAAACGCCGCGTCGCCGTGCATGAGGACGCCCATGGAGGCGTGACGGGTTGCCGTGTCGCCGGACATGTCCTGGCGGGCGCGGATTTTGCCGATGACCACCGGGTCCACCGCCTCAAGATGCGACGGGTTGGGCTGCAGCGAGAGATGGACCTGATTGCCGTTGATGACGATGTCGGTCGAGGTGCCGAGATGGTATTTGACGTCGCCCGAGCCTTCAACGTCTTCCGGCTTGGCGCTGGCGCCGCCGAATTCGCTGAACAGGGCGATGAGGGGCTTTTTGACGATGTTGACCAGCGTGTTGAGGCGCCCGCGATGGGGCATGCCGATGGCGATTTCCTTCACGCCGTGATTGGCGGCGGTCTCGATGATGGCGTGCAGCGCGGGGATGGTGCTTTCGCCGCCTTCCAGGCCGAAGCGCTTGGTGCCGACGTAACGGCGCTGGCAGAAGTTTTCGAAGCTGTCGGCTTCGGTGAGCTCGCGCAGGATTTTGGCTTTTTGCTCGGGCTTGAAGGCGTTGAGCCAGGGGGCGCCTTCAATGCGCTGCTGGATCCAGGATTTTTGCGCGGGGTCCTGGATGTGCATGAACTCTACGCCGATCTGGCCGCAATAGCTGGCGCGCAGGATGGCGAGGATTTCACGGATGGTGGCGCTCTCATGGCCCAGCACGCCGTCGATGAAAATGGGGCGGTCCCAGTCGTTGGGGCCGAAGCCGTAGGTGGCGGGGTCGAGTTCGACATGGTGGCCGGGCTGGCGCAGGCCGAGCGGGTCGAGCTGGGCTTCCAGATGGCCGCGTACGCGATAAACGCGGATCATCATCAGGGCGCGGATGGAATCCAGGGTGGCGGCGCGGGTCTCAGCGGCGGACAAAGCGGCCGGGGCTTTGCCGGATTTGCCGGAAACCGGGGCAGGGGCGGGCGCTTCGAACGGTGATGGAGCATCGAACACGTTCGGGCTGGGAGCCCAGGAGGCGCCGGAGGCGTCGGTGAGGACGGATTTGGCTTCGTCGTCCAGCGCGGCGAAAAGGGCGGCGAAATCGGCGTCCACCGAATCCGGGGCGGAGACCCATTTGGCGTAAAGCTGCGCGATAAATTGAGCGTTCGCCCCATTCAGGGCTGTTGCGATGACGTCTACCCCGGCCATACTGAACCTATCCTCTGTAACGCGTTTTAATCCGCACACTAATCATGGCGGTGATTTAAGGGCCTATGTACGTGCAGCAGACCCCTTATTCCTGCGCGCATATAAGCCAGAAGGTTTTTAATACCGTGCTATAGTTCGAGAAGGGCTGGGTTGCCCGGCACGCATGAGTGCGGTGCCGGGACCCAGCCCTCTCGGGGTGAATTAAGCCTTGAGGGCTTTGACCATCGTGCTGCCCAGGGCAGCCGGGCTTTCGGCGACGAAAATGCCGGCTTCCAGCAAGGCTGCGGTTTTCGCCTGGGCGGTGTCCTTACCGCCGGAGATCACCGCGCCGGCATGGCCCATGCGGCGGCCCGGAGGTGCGGTGACACCGGCGATGAAGCCGACGATGGGCTTTTTGATCTTGTGACGGGCGAGGAATTCCGCAGCGTCGATTTCCGACGGGCCGCCGATTTCGCCGATCATGATGATCGCCTGGGTTTCGTCGTCATGCAGGAACAGGTCCAGCACTTCGATGAAATCGAGGCCCTTCACCGGGTCGCCGCCGATGCCCACGCAGGTGGACTGGCCGAGACCGGCAGCGGTGGTCTGCGCCACGGCTTCATATGTCAGCGTGCCGGAGCGCGAGACGATGCCGATGGAGCCGCGCTTGTGGATGTGGCCGGGCATGATGCCGATTTTGCATTCATCGGGGGTGATGACGCCGGGGCAGTTCGGGCCGACCAGCCGGGACTTGGAGCCGGTCAGGGCACGCTTGACGCGGACCATGTCCAGAACCGGGATGCCTTCGGTGATGCAGACGATCAGCTCGATGCCGGCGTCAATGGCTTCCAGGATGGAGTCGGCCGCGAACGGCGGCGGCACGTAAATGGCGGAAGCATTGGCGCCGGTGGCGGCGCGGGCTTCCAGGACCGTGTTGAACACGGGGAGGTCAAGATGCTTGGTGCCGCCCTTGCCGGGGGTCACGCCGCCGACGACCTGGGTGCCGTAAGCGAGCGCCTGCTCGGAGTGGAAGGTGCCTTGCGCGCCGGTGAAACCCTGCGTGATGACCTTGGTTTGCTTGTTGACGAGAATGGCCATTACGCAGCTTCCTTCACGGCTTTGACGATTTTTTCAGCAGCATCGGCCAGGTTGTCGGCCGGGATGATCGGCAGGCCGGATTTGGCCATGATGTCCTTGCCGAGCTGCACGTTGGTGCCCTCTAGGCGCACAACCAGGGGCACGGAGAGCGAGACTTCACGCGCGGCGGCGATAACGCCCTCAGCGATGACGTCGCAGCGCATGATGCCGCCGAAGATGTTGACCAGGATGCCTTCGACATTCGGGTCGGACAGGATGATCTTGAAGGCCGCGGTCACGCGCTCCTTGGTGGCGCCGCCGCCGACGTCGAGGAAGTTGGCGGGCTCGGCGCCGTAGAGCTTGATGATGTCCATGGTCGCCATGGCCAGGCCTGCGCCGTTGACCATGCAGCCGATGTTGCCGTCGAGGGCGACGTAGGAGAGGCTGTGCTTGTTGGCTTCCAGCTCCTTCGGGTCTTCTTCGGACTCGTCACGCAGCTTTTCGATCTCGGGGTGACGGTAGAGGGCGTTGTCGTCGAAGCTGACCTTGGCGTCGAGCGCCACGATCTCACCGGCGCCGGTGACGACCAGCGGGTTGATTTCAACGATCGCGCAATCCAGGGCCACGAAGGCTTCGTAGATCGAGGTCACGAATTTGGTGAAGGTGGCGACCTGCTTGCCTTCAAGGCCCAGGCCGAAAGCCAGCTTGCGGGCGTGGAAGCTGGAAATCCCGGAAGCGGGATCAACCGGCGCGCGGAGGATTTTTTCCGGGCTGTGGGCGGCGACTTCTTCAACTTCCATGCCGCCTTCGGTCGAGGCGACGATGACGACTTCCGAGACGGAACGGTCGATCAGGAGGGAGAGGTACAGCTCGCGCTTGATGTCGCAACCGGCTTCAACATAGACCCGGCGCACGACGCGGCCGGCGGGGCCGGTCTGCTTGGTGATCAGCGTGTGGCCGATCATGGCGGCGGCGGCTTCTTTCACTTCATCGAGCGACTTGGCCAGGCGGACGCCGCCTTTGCCTTCGGGCGCATCTTTGAACTTACCGGCGCCGCGGCCACCGGCATGAATCTGGGATTTTACGACGTAAACCGGGCCGGGCAGCTTTTTCGCGGCCTCGACGGCTTCCTCGGGAGTCCAGGCGACGTAACCGTCGAGCACTGTGACGCCATAGGCCTTCAGCAGTTCTTTACCTTGATATTCATGTATATTCATTTGACGTCAGCCTACCTGTTTCTGGAGTTTAAAGTGGCATTACGCCGCGTGCTACCCTAATCGCGCGCACCCGGCAAGGCACTGCACTACAGTGCATGATTGTTGGCGTACAACTGGGTTCCCCTACGTCAGGTGCGGCAAGGTGAGATACGTTTCGCTCTGCATCTCTTCCAGGCGCGAGGCCGTGCGCTCGAAGATTTTGGCGCCCTCGCCGGAGCGGTAGAGGTCGTCGGGCATGGCGGCAGCGGAGGCGTAGAGTTTCACGCGGTGTTCGTAGAGAGCATCAATCAGGGTGACAAAGCGGCGGGCTTCGTCGAAATTGTCGGGCGAGAGGCGGGGGATGCCGTCCAGCAGGAGGGTGTGGAAATGCGTGGCCAAGGCGAGGTAGTCGCCCGGCCCGAGGGGGACGCCGCAGAGGGCGTGGAAGTCGAACCGGGCGGCGCCGCCCGCGCTCAAAGGCACGGTAAGGGTGCGCCCGGCGATGAGAAGGTGGTCGGGCTGGGCCGGGGCGGTGGCGGTGAATTCGGCGAAGACCTGGTCCATGGCGTCGTCGGCGCGGGTGTTGGCGGGGACGTACCAGGCCTTTAAGCCGTGCAGGCGCTCGCGCCGGTAGTCGCGCGCCGAGTCCAGCACCAGGACGTCGAGATTTTTTTTCAGTAGGTTGATGAAGGGCAGGAAGGCGTCGCGGCCGGGTTTGCCCTTGTAGAGGTCGTCCGGCAGGGTGTTGGAGGTGGCGACGACCACCACCAGGCGGGCGAACAGAGCCTCGAACAGCCGGCCGAGGATCATGGCGTCGACGATGTCGTGCACCTGGAATTCGTCGAAGCATAAAAGTGCCGCTTCTTCGGCGATGAGGTCGGCCAAGGGCGGGATGGGGTCGTCGATGGCCGGGTTGTCACGCTTGATGGCGTGGAAGCGGCGGTGGGCGTCCTGCATGAATTCGTGGAAATGGATGCGCTTTTTGCGCGGGACGTCGGCGGCTTCAAAAAACAAATCCATGAGCATGGATTTGCCGCGCCCGACATCGCCGACCAGATACAGGCCGTTAGGGTGGTCCTCGACGTCCTCGACCTGTTTGCGGCGCAGCAGTTTGCCGACCCAGCGGTTGGGCGAGGTTTTGGGCGACGGGTTGTAGCCGCGCAGCTTGGCCCAGAGGTCTTGCAGGCGCTCGGCCGCGCTGGCCTGGGCGGGGTCATACAGGATGGAGCCTGCCGCGATGCGCTCGCGGTATTCGGGGATGACGCCGTGCAACGTGGGGGAGGAGTCGGACATGGACTGGCCCGATAGCCCAGGGCGTTGTGCGGTACAACAATGGAGATGGGGTGGATTGACGGGCGGGTGTTGCTCCAATACGGAATCAGGGCATGGAAGTACTCGATTTTGAGCGTTTGCGCGCGGCACCGGTAAGCCAGGAGCCGTTTGCGCATATTCTGCTGACCCAATTTGTGAAACCCGAGGCGCTGGCCGCCGTGACGGCGGCGCTGCCGCCGATGCGCGGGCGCGGGAGCTTCCCGATTGGGGCGCTGAAGCTGGGCGAGGCGGCGAAGGCCGCCATTGCCGGGCTTGAGGGGGAGGAATTCCGGGCGATTGTGGCGGAGAAATTCGGGCTGGACCTGAAGGATGCGCCGCATATGACGACGCTGCGGGGCAATTCCGGCGAGCAGGATGGGCGCATCCATACGGATTCCATCGCCAAGCGCGTGACGATTTTGTTGTATTTGAACCCGGCTTCGGGCGCGGCCTGGGCGCGGCAGGAAGGGTGTTTGCGGCTGCTGCGCAATGGCACGGATATTGAGAATTATGCCGCCGAGGTGCCGCCGGTGGAGGGCACGCTGCTGGTGTTCCCCAACGGGCCAACGACGTTCCATGGGCATAAGCAGTTCATCGGGCAGCGCTATGTGGTGCAGATGAATTATATGACGACCAGCTTGAAGGCAAAGGCGGAAATGCGGCGGCATCATCTCTCGGCGTTTATGAAACGCCTGTTCCGCGCGGCCTGATATGCTGGCTGGCAAGCGGGTGGCCGTGGTCCTGCCTGCATATAATGCGGCGCGGACGCTGGAACGGACCTATGCGGAAATTCCGCTCGATGTGGTGGATGATGTTATTCTGACCGATGACGGGAGCCGGGATGATACCGTGGCGCTCTCGCAGCGCCTGGGCATCACCACGCTGGTGCATGACCGCAACCGGGGGTACGGGGCGAACCAGAAAACCTGCTACGCGGCGGCGCTGGAACGTGGGGCGGATATCGTGGTGATGCTGCACCCGGATTATCAGTATTCCCCGAAACTGGTGACGGCGATGGCCTCGATGATTGTGTCCGGGCATTATGATGTGGTGCTGGGGTCCAGGATTTTGGGCCGCGGGGCGCTTAAGGGCGGGATGCCGCCTTATAAGTATGTCGCCAACCGGCTGCTGACGCTGGTTGAGAATATTTTGCTGGGGCTGAAGCTCTCGGAATATCACTCGGGGTATCGGGCGTGGTCGCGGCAGGTGTTGCAGGCGTTGCCGCTGGAGCGGTGCTCGGACGATTTTGTGTTTGATAATGAGATGCTGGCGCAGGCGGCGTTTGCCGGGTTTGAGATTGGCGAGATTTCTTGCCCGACGCGGTATTTTGACGAAGCTTCGTCGATTAATTTTAAGCGCTCCGTGATCTATGGGTTTGGCGTGCTGGGCACGGCGCTGGCGTTCCGGCTGGCGCGGTGGAAGTTGCAGTCCTCACCTTTGTTTGACGATGCGGCTTAAAGCCGGGGTCGCCGCGGCGCTGATTGCCGCAGTGCTTTCGCTGGGGGTGAGCCTGTGGTTGGGGCCGCGCATTGCGGCGGAAGTGGTGACCGGGGCGGCGTGGCTGCGGGCGATGGGGGCTTGGGGCTGGCTGGTTTTTGTTGGGCTGGAGTTTTTGGTGACGCTGGTGGGGATTGTGCCCGGGGCGCTGCTGGGGATTACGGCGGGGGCGATTTTTGGCGTTCTGATCGGCTTTTGCGCCGGTGCGGCGGGGATTATGGCAGGGGCGGTGGTGGCGTTTGGGCTTAGCCGCTCGATGTTAAGGCCATGGATTGAGGTTGTGCTGGGCGAGCGCGGGCGGCTGGCGCGGCTGGATGATGCGATTGCGCGCGATGGTTGGCGGCTGGTGGCGCTGCTGCGGATTTCACCCGTGATGCCGTTTTCGGTGACGTCCTACGCGCTGGGGTTCTCGCGCATTTTGCTGCGCGATTATGTGCTGGGGACGCTTGCGTCGCTGCCGCCGTTGCTGGGGTATGTGGTGATCGGCGCATTGGGGGGCTTGAGTTTGCAGGACCACACGCAGGATGGCGCCAAAATTCATCTGCTGCTGCTTGGGCTGGGGGCGGTGGCGACCTTGGGGTTGACGCTGCATTTGTCGCGCCTGCTGGGCCGCGCGCTGCGGGCGGCATAAGAAAATTAAGTTGGTGGCGGTGGCGGGTGCTTTGCTGGTTCCGCCGGGGGCAAAAGACGGCTAGGGTCTGGTTATGATAACTGATCTGCCAAATATTCTGACCTTGTCGCGGATTGCGGCGATTCCCGTTTTGGTGCTGCTGGTGGCGCTGAATGCGGCCTGGGCGGATATGCTGGCGGCGGTGCTGTTCGCGGCGGCGGCGATTACGGATTATCTGGATGGGCGGCTGGCGCGCGAGATGCTGCAGCTCTCGGATTTTGGCCGGATGCTGGACCCGATTGCCGATAAGCTGCTGGTCGGGGCGACGCTGATGGCGCTGGTGGGGTTTGGCGAGCTGCCGGGCTGGGGGATTTATCCGGCCATTGTGATTATGCTGCGGGAAATTCTGGTGAGCGGGTTGCGGGAGTATCTGGCCGAGATTCGGGTGGGGTTGCCGGTGACCAAGCTGGCGAAGTGGAAGACCGGCGTGCAGATGGTGGCGCTGGGGCTGCTGCTGCTGGGCAGCCGGGGCGCGCATTTCATCGGGCTGGGTTGGCTGCCGATGGCGTGGATTGGCGGCACGCTGCTGTGGACGGCGGCCGTGCTCACGCTGGTGACAGGGTGGGATTACCTGATCGCCGGGCTGCGGCATGTTGGCGCGTCGCGGCCGGCGGCTTGATTGGCGGTTTGGGGTTTCTTCATTTAAGCAAAAGCCCAAGCGCTGAGGAGTGGTGAATTTGCGGACCCGTTTGGTTTTCGTTTTGGCTCTGTTGCTCTCGGGCTGCGCCAGTGAACAACGTTTTACGCTGGATACGCTGTGGCCCTATGGGAACCCGAACGGGCCGAGGGTGCATAGTGAGACGGCTTTAAGGGCGCTGGGGAAGACGCCATATGTGGTGCCGATTGTGCCGCAGGCGGGAGATGTGTGGCCCGGGCCGGTGCAGCCGATGCCGACGCTGAGCGAGATTCAGAACGATGCGAACCTGCCGCTGGGGCAGGATTATACGCCGTCATTGCCCTCGCCTTATCCGCCGGGGCAGAGTCCTCAATAGGGTGGGCCGATGAAAATCCTCTATTTTGCCTGGCTACGCGAGAAGGTTGGGGTGGCGCAAGAGGAGCTGACGGTGCCCGCCCAGGTGCGGACGGTGGGCGATCTGGCCTTGTGGCTGGGGCAGCGCAGCGCCGGACATGCGGCGGCGTTTGCCAATGCCAAGCTGGTGCGTTGTGCGATTAATCAGGAATTTGCCGGGGTGGAAACGCCGATCGCGGGCGCTGCGGAGATTGCCTTTTTCCCGCCGGTGACGGGAGGGTGAGCGTGCGACGGGTTTTGGTGCAGGCGCAGGCTTTTGATCCTGGCGCGGAGCTGGCCAGGCTGGGCGATGCGGCCACCGGGGGGATTGCCAGTTTTATTGGAATTGTGCGCGTGGGGCATAGTGAGGCCAGGCGGGTGCGGGCGCTGGTGCTGGAGCATTATCCGGGCATGACCGAGAAAGCGCTGGAGAAGCTGGCCGAAGAGGCGCAGGCGCGTTGGGTGCTGACGGGGTGTACCGTGATCCATCGGATGGGGCGGTTGCTGCCGGGAGAGGCGATTGTGTTTGTCGCGGCGGCCAGCGCGCATCGGGGGGCGGCTTTGCAGGCGGTGGGGTTTTTGATCGATGGGTTGAAAACCAACGCACCGTTTTGGAAGGCGGAGGAGTTCGAGGACGGCACGCGCGAATGGGTGGCGGCCCGGGCTGAGGATGAGGATGCAGCTTCGGCCTGGAAGGTTTGAGTTGGGTGGGGGCTGGTTTGCCGGTTCGCCTGGGTCGGCTATAGACGTGGCATGGACCTGAAAAATCATATTCGCGCTGTTCCGGATTTCCCCAAGCCGGGGATCCTTTTTTATGACATCTCGACGCTGCTGCGGAATGCCGATGCCTGGCAGGTGGCTATGGGGCGGTTGAGCAATGTGGTGCGGGCGTATCACCCCACCGTGCTGGCCGGGGTGGAGAGCCGGGGCTTTTTGCTGGCGGCACCTTTGGCGCTGAAGCTGGGCTGCGGCTTTGTGATGCTGCGCAAGCGGGGGAAATTGCCGGGGCCGACGGTCGGGCTGGATTATGCCCTGGAGTATGGCACGGACCGGATTGAGATCCAGGCCGATGCCGTGGCGCCGGGTGCGCGCGTGGTGGTGGTGGACGATCTGCTGGCGACGGGCGGCACCATGGCGGCCGGGATTAAGCTGCTACAGAATGTTGGGGCAGAGGTTGTGGCGGCGGCGGCGATCATTGAACTGACGTTTTTAAATGGGCGCAGTAAGTTTGATGTTCCGTTCGAGTCGCTCATTCAGTACGACGATTAGCATGACCCGGCCCGGCCCGGATGCCGTGCGCGGTGTGAGAGAGGGTGGTCGTTTCATGAAACGCCGGCAAGTTATGCGCGGGCTGGCTTTGGCCTCCCTGATACCCTTTGGGCTGAGGCGCGCGTGGGCGGACGCCGCGGTGGGGCCGTTGGCGCTGCTGGTGGCGGGGCCGGTGGGGGAGCAAACCAGCCGCTGGGGCAATGCGTGTGCGTTGGCGATGCAGAGTAGTTTTCCGGGTGCGCCGTCGATTGTGACGCAGCCGATTGGCGGGCTGGATGGCGTGACGGGGGCGAATCGGCTGGATGCGCTGGTGGTGCCGGATGGAAAGACCGCTGCGATTTTGCCTGGTGCGGCACTGATTGCCTGGCTGACAGGGGATTCGCGCGTGCATTTTGATCCGACGCGCTGGGTGCCGGTGATGGCAGGCTGCAATTCGGGTGTGCTGGTGGTTAATTTGCCTGCGGGCGCTGATGCGAATCTTGAGAGTTTGCGGGCGCTGGCGCCGCTCAAGCTGGCTGCGGATGAGCCGCAGAGTAATGATTTGGCCGCCCTGTTGGCTTTGGGACGGCTGGGGGTGGCGAGTGCGCCGGTGTTTGGCTTGCGGGATATGGACGCGAAGATGCGCGCCTTTGTGGCCGGTGAAGTCAATGCGGTGTTTGTTTGCGGCGAGGGGGTGCCTGAAGATATTGCGCCGCTGACGGCGGCGGGCGGGGTGCCTGTGTTCAGCCTGGGCAGCCTGGATGCCGGTGCAAATGTGGTGGCCGATCCGCTCTTTCCAGATTTGCCGGATGTGACGGCTTTTGGCGATGCGGTGACGCCGCTGCTGGATGCGGCGTATCGGGCGGCGGCGGTGGCGGCGCGGGTGGATTTTCTCTTGGTGTTGCCGAAGCTGACGGACCCCGATGCGGTGACGCAATGGGAGCTGGCGGCGGATGCGGCGATGACGGATGCAGCCCTGAGCGCTGCGGCGAGTGCGAGTTCTATTGTGTTGCAGCCAGCACCAACGGTGGTGGCGGCGCTGAATGCGCTGAGTTTGCCGGCGGCGGATCAGGCCGGGTTGCAGGCGTTTCTGGCTAAGAATTTTGGCTGGCAGCCGAGCTGATTTGGCGAAAGCAGTTAAAACTTTTGTTTGCTCGGCGTGTGGCAGCGTGTTTCCTAAATGGGCAGGGCGCTGCGAGGCGTGCGGCGCGTGGAATACGCTGGACGAGCATGTGGCGGCGAAGGTGCTGCCGGGTGGGATGAAGGCGAAGGCCGCCAACCGGCCGGGGCGGATTGAGTTTGTCGGGCTGGAGGGGGTTTCCCCGCCGCCGCCGCGCGTGGCGACGACCATTGCCGAATTTGATCGAGTGCTGGGGGGTGGGCTGGTGCCGGCCTCCGTGGTGATGGTGGGGGGTGATCCGGGGATTGGGAAATCCACCCTGCTGCTCCAGGCTGGGGCGGCTTTGGGCCGGGCAGGCAAGCGGGTGGTTTATATTTCGGGCGAAGAGTCGATCGACCAGATACGGATGCGGGCCGCGCGGCTGGGGCTGACCAGCGCACCGATGGAATTGGCGGCCGCGACGCAGTTAGGGGATATTCTGGCCAGCCTGGCTTCGGTTCCTGATGCGGCTTTGGTGGTGATCGACTCGATCCAGACCATGTGGACGGATGGGGTGGATTCGGCGCCGGGCAGTGTGACTCAGGTGCGGGCGGCGGCGTTTGAGCTGATCCGGGCGGCCAAGACGCAAGGGTTTGCGCTGATGCTGGTGGGCCACGTGACCAAAGAAGGAAGCCTGGCAGGGCCGCGGGTGCTGGAGCACATGGTGGATGTGGTGCTGCATTTTGAGGGCGATCGGGGGCATCAGTTCCGGATTCTGCGCGGGGTGAAAAACCGGTTTGGCGCGACCGATGAGATTGGCGTGTTTGAGATGACCGGGGGCGGGCTGGCCGAGGTGGCTAATCCGTCGGCGCTGTTTTTGGCGGAGCGGCGCGGGAATGTCTCGGGCAGTGCGGTGTTTGCCGGGCTGGAGGGGTCGCGCCCCGTGTTGGTGGAGATTCAAGTGCTGCTGGCGCCTAATCCGGGGGGTTCGCCGCGGCGCTCGGTGATTGGCTGGGATTCGGGGCGGCTTTCCATGCTGCTGGCGGTGCTGGAGACGCGCTGTGGGCTGAAGCTGGCGATGAATGACGTTTATTTGAACGTGGCCGGGGGGTTGCGCGTGACCGAGCCGGCGGCGGATTTGGCGGTGGCGGCGGCGTTGATTTCGGCGGTGTCGGATGTGCCGACCGATCCTTCCATGGTGTTTTTTGGCGAAATTGGGCTCTCCGGCGAGTTGCGCCAAGTGGCGCAGGCGGAACTGCGGTTGAAAGAGGCGGCCAAACTGGGCTTTACACAGGCGGCTTGCCCGAAGCGCGTGGCCGGTGGGGCGGCGCGAATCGCGGTGCCGGCGTCTATAAAGCTGGTAGAGGTTGGGCATTTGACGGATTTGGTTGGCGTTGTTGCTGACGGAGGAAAGCGGGCCATGCGCAGCAAGGAGGCGAAGTGACCTGGATTGATGGCGCTGTATTGCTGGTGGTGATGCTGTCGGCGGTGATTTCGATGGTGCGCGGTTTTGTGCGCGAGGTTTTGGGAGTGGGCGCCTGGGTGGGCGCCGGGCTCGCGGCGGTGAATTTTTATCCGCTGATCCTGCCGGAGGTGAGCAGCGTGCTGCCGATGAAGAATCTGGTGGTGTATGCCGCGATGGGGGGGATTTTTCTCGTCGTTTTGATTCTATTGAGCTTGGTCAGTGCGCTGGTTGGCGGGTTGGTGCGGGACTCGGCGCTCTCGGGGCTGGATCGCAGCCTGGGCCTGGTGTTTGGCGGGGCGCGGGGGGCGCTGTTGGTTTGTATGGCTTATATTGCCCTCTCGGTTGGCCTGGACCAGGCGCAATGGCCGCCACCCGTGGTGAATGCGCGGTTTTTGCCGTTGGCGTATCAGGGGGCGACGGACATCGTACGGTTTTTGCCTAAGGCGTATCAGCCGAAGGTGGACCCGCTGCCGAGCGCCCCGGCACCCAGCGCCGGGGCGCTGATGCAGCAGCCGGTGGCCGGCAGTGCGTTACAGACGCAGTAGAAATGCGCTATGTGTTCTCGACATTAGACTGTCACAAGTTTAGTGGACGGGCGAGCAATGCAGGATAGGGGTTGAGGCTCTCATGATTGATGATGACAAGCCCCATGAGGAATGCGGCGTATTCGGAGCCTGGAACGTCACCGATGCGGCTGCGATCACGGCGCTGGGGTTACATGCGTTGCAGCATCGCGGGCAGGAGGCGACGGGGATTGTCACGCATGATGGCGTGCGGTTCCACTCGCATAAGGGCCTCGGGCTGGTGGGCGACAATTACGGCGATGCCAAGACGATGGCGGGATTGCCGGGAACGCGCGCGATTGGCCATAACCGCTATGCCACGACCGGCGAGACGGTGTTGCGCAATGTGCAGCCGCTGTTCGCCGAGTTTGAGTTCGGCGGCCTGGCGGTGGGGCATAACGGCAACCTGACCAACGCGCACACGCTGCGCAAGGCGCTGACGCGGCGCGGATGCCTGTTTCAGAGCACGATGGATTCGGAAGTTTTTGTGCATCTGATCGCCATCAGCCTGTATGCCAATGTGATCGACCGGTTGATCGATGCGATTAAGCAGGTGATCGGCGCTTATTCGCTGGTGTCGCTGACTAATGAGCAGCTGATTGGCGTGCGCGATCCGCTGGGTGTGCGGCCGCTGATTTTGGGTAAGGTGCATGGCGCGGACGGCAAGACGGGCTGGGTGCTGGCGTCTGAGACCTGTGCGCTGGATATCGTGGGTGCGGAATTTGTGCGCGACGTTGAGCCGGGCGAGATTGTGCTGATTGACGATTCCGGGGTGCAGAGCATTAAGCCCTTTGCCGTGCAGAGCCCGCGGTTTTGCGTGTTTGAGTATATCTATTTCGCGCGGCCGGATTCGGTGATGGAAGGGATCTCGGTTTACGCGGCGCGTAAGCTGATTGGCGCGCAATTGGCGCGGGAAGCGCCGACCGATGCGGATGTGATTGTGCCGGTGCCTGATTCCGGCGTGCCCGCCGCCATGGGGTTCTCCGAGGCGAGCGGGATTCCCTTTGAGCTGGGGATTATCCGTAACCATTATGTGGGGCGGACGTTTATCGAGCCGACGGATCAGATCCGGCATCTGGGCGTGCGGCTGAAACATTCGGCCAACCATGCCATTCTTGAGGGCAAGCGGGTTGTGCTGGTGGACGACTCCATCGTGCGCGGGACGACGAGCCAGAAGATTGTGGAGATGGTGCGCGCGGCGGGCGCAGCGGAGGTGCATTTGCGCATCGCCGGGCCGCCGACAACACATTCGTGCTTCTACGGCATCGACACGCCGGAGCGCAGCAAGCTGCTGGCGGCGCGTAATAGCGTGGCGGAGATGGCGCGGGTGATCGGCGTGGATAGCCTGGCGTTTATTTCCATCGAAGGGTTGTACCGGGCGCTGGGTAAGCCGGGGCGCGATGCCAAGGCGCCGGCGTTCTGTGATGCGTGCTTTACCGGGGATTATCCGATCGCGCTCACGGACCATATGGAACCGCGCGATGAGCAGCTGAGTTTGCTCGCCGAACTGAGTTGAGATGGTTTATTTATGGGTCGCCATTGGCGGCGCTTTAGGCAGTCTGGCGCGTTTTTGGCTGGGCAATGCCGTGGTGCTGCTGGCGGGGACGGAATTTCCCTGGGGGACGCTGCTGATTAACGTGCTCGGCTCGTTCGTCATCAGCTTTTTTACTGTGCTGACCGGGTCGTCCCAGAGGTTTCCGCTGCCTTATGAGGCGCGGGCTTTTGTGACGGTGGGGATTTGCGGGGGATTTACGACGTTCTCCTCCTTCAGCCTACAAACGATTGAATTGGCGCGGACCGGTCAGGCTGGGCGGGCAGGGTTGTACGTTGCCGCTTCGGTGTTTCTCTGCCTCGCGGGCTGCGCGCTGGGGTTTGTTTCGGCGGCGGCGGTTAATCACTCGCTGGGGGCCGCGCGCCAGGACTAGGCGTGCGCCTGGATTAATCTTCTGTTCGGGGCTTGTGTCTTTTCAGCAACAGGAATGCTGCAAAGCAATAAGGGGACCGTTTTGGTCTGGTCTCAACGCCATTTTGGCATGTAGATTGCCATCTCGTTACTGTGAGATGATGCAAAATCAGGTTTTCTCTTCTGGTTTGTTATGTATCAGGTTACGTTTTAGGCATTCACGCGCAATTACTGCGTATTCAGGAGGCAGAATGATTACCATGCGTCGGCAACTTTTGGGACTGGGCTTTGTGGCCGCGTCCTCCCTTTTGGCCCTTCATGCGGCCCAGGCCATGACCGGCCCCACGGCAATCCAGATCGACGGCGGCCCGCTCGGCGATTTGCAGTTCAGCGGCGGCGTTGATGGCTACGGCTATTTCGTGACCGGTACGAACTCGAACTATAACGGCCTTATTAGCAGCAACACGCCGGTTGGCGCCGAAGTGGGTAGCGCACTCGTTGAGTTGCAGAAGACCGATGGCGTTCTGCAGTTCACGATTGAAATTGGTTCCAACGGTGGTGCGACGACCCTTGGCACCGCGCCGTCCCAGACCTCGATCACCAATCTCTCGACCGGCCCGCTGTATGAAGGGTATCTTACCCTCGCCCCGACCGGCACGCCGTTCACGATTTCGGCTGGTGTGATTCCGTCGCTCGAAGGTTATGAGTCCGGCGTTGATTGGAATAACGCTGATCAGCTCACCACCTTGCTCTTCTATGTTGAAAACGGCCAGAACCGTGGCGTGAACGTGAACTACACGCAGGGTCCGGTTAACGCGACCGTGGCGATGACCGACGGTTATGACACCGGCGTGTTCAACTTCCTGCAGGCGTTGGTGACCTACACGTTCAACCCGACCAACGTTCTGAGCGTGTTCTACGGTGGGAACCTGGGCTCCACGGGCTTGGCGGCGCACACCTATGCGGGCACCGGCAACTATAAAGACACGTCGGTCGAAAACTACGGCTCGCAGTTTGATAACTCGCAGATGGTTGGCGCCTATTACAGCTACACCGACGGCAACCTGTTGTTGGTGCCGGAAGTGCAGTTCCAGTTCGCTAAGCGCAATGACAACCTTGATCTGGGCAAGTCCACGTACAACCTTGGCGCGGCTGTGTTCGGTGATTACAGCTTTGGCACCTCGCCTTACTCGCTGGGTGGCTGGGTTGAGTATTTTGACTCGACCGCGAGCGACTATAACTATCCCTCCGGGAACATTTGGGCCGGTGGGCAGGCTGCCGAGGCGATTGGTATCTCGCTGGCGCCGACCTGGCAGTATAAGGACCTGTTCGCTCGTGCGAACGTTGGCTACCTGTACCTGCTGAACCACAAGGGGCCGTATGAACAATATGGTTATGGCAGCGGCAACGACGGCCAGAACAACTTCCAGGGCACCCTCGAAGCTGGTCTGCTGTTTTAAGACTTAAGACTTGACGGTTAAGTGGCCGGACCTTCGGGTCCGGCCATTTTTTTGTGCGGTGCGTGGGCAAGGCCAGGGCAGCGATTGCCTATTTTATTGCATTCCGAGGGTGCCTATATCAGAGACACGCGAACAATCGGCAGTAAGGATGAATGCGATCGTGACTGAAGCGGGTGGGCCATGCGATGTGACGGTCGGCCTTGAGAGGCGGGTCGTGGATTGCGGGGATTTGCCGTTTTTGATTAAGCGCGATGGCACCTGGATGTATCGCGGGAGCCCGATCAACCGAAAACCGATGGTTTGCTTGTTCTCCACCGTGCTGAAGCGGGAGGCGGATGGCGGCTATCTGCTGGAGACGCCGGCCGAGCGGGGGCGGATTCAGGTTGAGGATGTGCCGTTTGTCGCGGTGGAGATGGACTGGTCGGGGCATGGGAAGGACCAGGTGTTGTGCTTTCGCACCAATGTGGACCAGTGCATTACGGCGGGGCCAGAGCATCCTATTAAAATTCGGCATGATTTGCTGAGCTGTGCGCCGACACCTTATCTGCATGTGCGCAAGGGGATGGGGCAGTTTGCGATCGAGGCGCGGATTAGCCGCGCGGTGTATTACGAGCTGGTGGCGCTGGCGGAGCCGGGGATGCTGCATGGGCGGAGGGTTTTGGGGGTTTGGAGCAGTGGCGTGTTCTTCTCCTTGGGCGATTTGCCGGCGGGCTGCGATTGCCCGTAGCCGTGTTTGATCCGTGCTGACATGAGGATGACCGAGGCGGAACTTCGGCGCAGGTTGCCGGTGGGCGTAGCGCATCACAGTCTGGCGCGCGGGGGGTATCAGCCTGCGGCGGTGTTGATCCCGCTGGAGCCGGAGCGGGGCGTGTGGCTGACGCGGCGCAGTGTGCAGATGCCGAACCATGCAGGGCAGGTTTCTTTTCCGGGCGGGAAGATCGAGGCGGGCGATGCCTCGGTGGAGGCGGCGGCGCTGCGCGAGGCGGTAGAGGAGATTGGGCTGGACCCGGCGCGCACGGAAATTCTGGGGCGGATGGATGATTATGTCACCGCGACGGGGTTTCATATTGCGCCGGTGCTGGCGCTGGTGAAGCCGGGCGTTGCGTTTGTTGCGGCGCCGGGGGAGGTGCAGGAGGTGTTCTGCCTGCCGTTTGAGGCGTTGCTGGACCCGGATTTGCCGCAGCGGCGGCATGCGGTCTGGCGCGGGGTGGAACGGGAGTTCTGGGTTTGGCCGCATGAGGCGCATGTGATCTGGGGCGCTACGGCGGAGATACTTTGGCATTTGGCGGCGCGGCTGCGGGGAGAGGCATGATCGAGCTGCCTGGGATGGCGGAGGTTTGGGACGCACTGCCGCAGGCGCGCGTGGTGGGCGGCGCGGTGCGCGATATGCTGGCCGGCAAGCCCGTGGCGGATGTGGATTTTGCCGTGCCGTTGGAGCCGCAGGTGGTGATGGCGCGGGTACGGGCGGCGGGGCTGAAGGCGGTGCCGACCGGGGTGGCGCATGGCACGGTGACGGTGGTGGCGCGCGGGCACGGGTTTGAAGTAACGACGCTGCGGCGGGATGTGGCGACGGATGGGCGCCATGCCGTGGTGGCGTTTACCGATGACTGGGAGATGGACGCCAGCCGGCGGGATTTTACCATGAACGCGATGTCGGTCGCGCGCGATGGGGCGGTGTTTGATTATTTTGGCGGGCGGGAGGATCTGGCGGCGGGGCGGGTGCGCTTTGTGGGCGTGGCGCGGGCGCGGATTGCTGAGGATTATTTAAGGATTTTGCGGTTCTTTCGGTTTTTTGCCCGCTACGGGCGGGGGGAGCCGGATGCGGAGGCGGTGGCGGGGATTCGCGCGCTGCGCGACGGGCTGGGGCAACTTTCGGCGGAGCGGGTTTGGAGTGAGGTGAAGCGGATTTTGGTGGCCGATGATCCACGTGATGCCGTGGCGCTGATGCAGGAGACGGGGGTGTTGGCGCTGGTGCTGCCTGGGGCGGATGTGCCGCAGTTTGATGCGCTGGTGGCGCGGGGGGCGCCGGGCGATGCGCTGCTGCGGCTGGCCGGGTTGGTGACGGGGGATGTTGAGGGCCTGGCGCTGCGTTGGAGGATGAGTGGCGAGGAACAGGCCAAGCTATTGGCTTTAACTCGCCCGAATACGCTGGAACCAGGGGATGATGATGCCACTTTGCGCCGGGCTTTGGCAGAGGAACCTGCGGGGGTTTTGGTGGGGCGGTGCTGGTTGGCCCAGGATGAGCGGCTCGGATGGGCGGCGCTACGTACGCGGCTTGCGGGGATGGAGAGGCCGGTGTTTCCGCTGCATGGCCGTGATGTGGTGGCGCTTGGCGTGCCGCCGGGGTTGAGAATTGGTGAGGTTTTGCGGGAGGTTTATGGCTGGTGGATGGGGGGTGGCTGCTTGGCCGATGCGGCTGCCTGCCGGGAGAGGCTGCGGGAGATCCGTAATGCAGGATGTTCTTGAGCTGATTGTATAAAAGAAAGCGCGCAAAAAACTCTTGTTAATCGGGGTTTTGGGCTGTGGTGGCACCACAGCCCATGGCCCAGATTCATAGAAGTTTTTTGGTTCTTTTTTTCAAAAAAGAACTGCTTCTCTGAGTCTAACTCTAAATAGCGATACGGACGCCGAGTTCGACCACGCGGTCGCTGGGGATGCGGAAGAATTCGGTGGCGGAGACGGCGTTGCGGGCCATGAAGAGGAATACCCAACGGCGGATAAAGCGCAGCTTGGGCACCGAAGCGGGAACCACGGTCTCGCGGCCGAGGAAGTAGCTGGTTTGCATGGGTTTGAACTCGATGCCCTGGGCGGCGAGGCTTTCCAGCGCGCGCGGGACGTTCGGGCTTTCCATGAAGCCGTACAGCAATGTGACTTTGTAGATGCCGGGGGCGACTTCTTCGGCGGTGGCGCGTTCTTCAGCCGGGGCTTGCGGGACGTCCAGCGTGCGGACGGTGACGAAGAAGACTTGCTCGTGCAGCACTTTGTTGTGCTTGAGATTGTGCAGCAATGCGTTGGGCACAAAGTCCAGATTGCCGGTCATGAAGACGGCGGCGCCGGGGACGCGGACAATGCGCGATTGCGGCAGGCGGGCGAGGAAGGAGGCCAGCGGCAGGCTGTCCTGGGTCCAGCGCGCGATGATGAGGCCGCGGCCGCGTTTCCAGGTGGTCATGATGAACACGACGCTGAGGCCGATGGCCAGGGGGACCCAACCACCGTCGAAAATCTTCAGCGTGTTGGAGGAGAAGAAGGCGAAGTCCACCAGGCCGAAGAAGCCGAAGACGGCGAGGGCGGCCGGGCGGGACCAGCCGAATTGCCGGCGGAAGACGACGACCGCCAGGATGTTGGTGCAGAGGAAGGTGCCGGTTACGGCGATGCCGTAGGCCCAGGCCAGAGCGTCGCTGGTTTTGAAGGCCAGCACGAGCAGGATGACGCCGGCGGCGAGCATGGCGTTGATCTGGGGAACGTAGATCTGGCCTTCCTCGGTCTCGCTGGTGTGGCGCACTTCCATGCGGGGGAACAGGCCGAGCTGGATGCACTGGCGGGCCATCGAGAATGCGCCGGTGATGACGGCCTGGCTGGCGATGATGGTGGCGATCGTGGAGAGGATCACCAGGGGCAGTTCCAGGACGTGCGGGGCGAGTTTGAAAAAGGGATTGTCCACGGTGGTGGGGTCGGCGAGGACCAGGGCACCTTGGCCGAAATAGTTCAGCAGCAGGCAGGGCAGAACAAAATACGTCCAGGCGACGCGGATGGGACGGCGGCCGAAATGGCTCATATCCGCGTACAGGGCTTCGGCACCGGTGACGGCCAACACCACTGCGCCCAGGGAGATGAAGGCCAGAACGTCATGGCGCAGGATAAAGCTGATGCCGTAGGTGGGGATGAGCGCCTTGAGGACGAACGGGTGCTGGATGATTTGCAGCAGCCCCAGGATGCCGATGACGATGAACCAGACCGCCATGATGGGGCCAAAGGCGCGGCCAATGCTGCCGGTGCCGCGCTGCTGGGAGAAGAACAGGATGACGATGACCACGAGGGAGATCGGGATCACGACGGGGCCGAGGCCTGGGGAGACGACCTCAAGCCCGGCGACGGCGGACAGAACCGAGATGGCGGGGGTGATCATGCCGTCGCCAAAAAACAGACCGGCGCCGACGATGCCGACGAGGCCCAGGAAGTTGCGGGTTTTGTCGGAATTGGCGACGCGTTGGGCCAGTGCCATGAGGGCGAGGATGCCGCCTTCGCCGTGATTGTCGGCGCGCATGACGAAGGTGACGTATTTTAAGGTGACGGTGATGATGAGGGCCCAGAAGATGAGCGAGAGGACGCCGTAAATATCGTCGGTTTGCAGGCCGGAATTTGTGAAGTAGGCGAGGCTGGCCTGCAACGCGTAAAGCGGGCTGGTGCCGATATCGCCGTAAACGACGCCGAGAACGCCGATGAACGCACCGAGACGCAGACGCTCATGCGTGCTGGAATGCTGGGATGAAGCTGAGTTCACGAGGGCCAATATGTCGCCATTGTGGCGGTGCTGTAGCTGTTTGGTTCGTGGCCCGCAAGTAACATTATTGCGTCACCGGTGTGCCGATGGGTTGGGTGTCCTGGCTGGTGCCAGCTAAAATCTCGGCGATGTGTCGGACTTCAATTTTTGCGCCGTTGCGCGAGAGGGTGCCTGACATGTTCAGCAGGCAGCCCATGTCGCCAGCAAGCAGGAGGTTGGCCTCGGTTGCTTCAATGCCGGCGGCTTTGTCTTGCGCCATGCGGGTGGAGATGGCGGGGTATTTGACGCAAAAAGTGCCACCGAAGCCGCAGCAGAGTTCGGGTTCGGGCATTTCTGCCAGGGTGAGGCCGGGGACGGAGGCGAGTAAGGTGCGAGGTTGGGTTTTGACGCCGAGTTCGCGCAGGCCGGCGCAGGAGTCGTGGTAGGTCGCGGTGGTGGTCAGCCTTGGGGGGGATGGGGTGAAGTGCATGACGTCCACGAGGAAGGCGGTGAGTTCGTAGGTTTTTGCCGCCAGGGCGTCGGCTTTGGCGCGCAGGTTGGGGTCGTCGTCGAACAGATGGGGCAGGTGCTTGGAGAGCATGCCGGCGCAGGAGCCGGAGGGGGCGACGACGTAGTCATAGGCCAGGAAGGCGTCGATGAGGCTGAGGGCGAGGTCGCGGGCGGTACTGCGGTCGCCCGCGTTATAGGCGGGCTGGCCGCAGCAGGTTTGGGCGCGGGGGACTTCGACCGTGCAACCGGCGGCTTCCAGCAGCGAAATGCTGGCGAAGCCGACGCTGGGGCGGTGCAGGTCCACCAGGCAGGTGACGAAAAGGGCGACGCGCGGCGCGGCGCTCATTGGCCGGAGGCGGGCTTGGGCAGGAGGAGGTAGAGTGCGCCCGGTTGTTGCATGACGCCGGCGGTGGTTTCGGCATCTTGGCCGGCGCCGAAGAACAGGTCTGCCGCGCTGGTGCCGTGGATGCCGCCGCCGGTGTCCTGGGCGATGGTCAGACGGTCCAAGGGGGCTTGGGTGGTCGGGTCTGTGGTGGTGAGGAAGACCGGAATGCCGAGCGGGATGACGGAGGTGTCCACCGCGAGGGAGCGGCCAGCGGTGAGGGGGACGCCAAGGGCGCCGGGGGCGCCTTCGTCATCGGGCAGATCCCCCAAGGGTTTCAGGTAAACGTAGCGGCTGTTTTGCTCCATGATTCCCTGGGCCTGATCGGGGTGGCTTTTTAGCCAGTCTGAGATGCTTTGGAAGCTGACGTCGCCGGAGGCAATGTCGCCGTCGGCGACCAGGATGCGGCCGATGGGGGTGTAGGGCTGGCCGTTCTGACCGTCGAAGCCGACGCGGAGCGTGTTGCCGTCCGGGAGCAGGATGCGGCCGGAGCCCTGGATTTGCAGCATGAAGGCGTCAACCGGGTTGGAGAGATACGCGGTGACCGGAGCCTTGCGGTAGAGGGCGTTATTGTCGATGGCGGCGCGCGGCAGTGCGGCCAAACCCGGGTCGTATGGTTTGGCGTAAAGCGGCACCTGATAGCCGGGGGCGAGGTTTTTTGAGCCGGGAAATTCGGGCTCGAAATAGCCGGTGATCAGGGCGTTGCTGTTAATTTCGTAGGCGGCGAAATTGGTCTCGAAGAAGGTTCTGGCGGCATCGGAGTCGCCGGGGGTGACGGCTTCGCCGTTCGTGCAGGCCGCCTGCCAGAGGCCGGCCTGGCCGGCGAATTGCTGGGCGATGCCGCTGCCGCCGAGGGATTGGTCCGCCGGCATTTGGGTGATGGTCTTGCAGCTTTGGACGAAGGCGTCGAGGGCGGCTTGCGTGTCGTCCGAGGCCCAGCCGGGCAGGGTGTTCAGGGCGACGGTGTTGGCGGGCAGGGGGGCTTGGCCGCTTTGCGAGAACGAGCCCGACTGCGGCGGGACGCAGCCGGCCAGGACAAATAGGGGAAGGAACCAGAGACGCTTCATTGTTTCATCCGTTGCGCGCGGCGGCGAGGCGCCAGGTGGGGTCTTTGCTCTTCAGGTTACGCTCGAAGGTCCAGAGATCGACGAGCTCTGAGACGGCCTCGGTGCCAGTAACCGGGGTGCCGTTGGCGTCCAGGGTGAGGTTGATCTGGTCGGAGGTGAAGTGGACGATGATGGCGGCCTGGTCGCCGATCAGCTGCGCATCCTCAATGACCGCGTTGGGGATGGATTTGATCTCGGTGCGGTGGCGCTGGTTGGCGGCTTCGCGCGCGGTGATGGCGGCGTCGAAGGTGTGGTAGACGCTCTCGCTCAGCAGGGGCTTTAACGTGGCGCGGTCGCCCGCCGCGAAGGCGGTGACGATCATGCGGAAGGCGGTTTCGGCGCCGCTGAGGAATTTGGGCGGGTCGAAATTAGGGTCCAGGTTGACGATCTGCATGAGGCGCTCGCCCAGCGAGGAGCGCGGGTCTGGCACCGGGCGGCCAAATTGGGACGGCGAGGGCGTTTGGCTATCCAGGATGGGGCCGGTGCCGAAGCCTTGCATCTGGCCGTTGGGGATGGGTGGCTTCTCGAAGCCGACGCGTTTCCCCAGGACGCTGCGCAAGCGCAGGATGAGAAAGATCGCGATTCCGGCGAAAATGATCAGGGCGATCGGAAAGCCCCCTAAGCCCTGTAACGCGTTTGCCTGCACGGCGCCTCTCTAACTCTTTAATAAAACTCAGTTCGCGCGTCTCAAATGAAACGGCGATGCGATGGGGCCAAAGATAATATGACCCTAGCCATTCACGACGGTTGTACGATACGTCTAAGCTGGCGGCCCGGCAACTAAGTGTCTTCGGGGGGAGTTTTTGATGTTTCTGCTCCGTCATGGGCAAAGCTATTTTAACCTGCATTTCAGCGCGACCCGGGTTGATCCTGGGATCGAAGACCCGGATCTGACGCCGCTGGGGCATGAACAGGCGGCGGGGGCGGCGGCGCAGTTGGCGGAGACGGTGCTGACCCGGATTATCGTCTCACCTTATGTAAGAGCGCTGCAGACGGCGGAGCCGATTCGGGTGGTGCATCGCGCCGCGCCGGTGGTGGTGATGCAGGAGGTACGCGAGCGGGCAGCGTTTGTGTGCGATGTCGGGAGTCCGCCGGATTTGCTGGCGAGCCGGTTCCCGCATCATGATTTTGCGCATTTGCCGGAGCAATGGTGGCCGGAGGGGATTGAAAGCGAGCAGGAGACGATCCGGCGGGCGGAGGCGTTCCGGATGCTGATGGCGGAGCGGGAAGATAGCGCGACCACGCTTTTAGTGAGCCATTGGGCGTTTATCCTGGCGCTGACGGGGGTTTCGATCACCAATGGCGAAATTCTGGAATATGATCCAAAAAGCAAGGCGCCGGAGCGAATCATC
>Ga0181525_10000628_pt1 | contig 30632 bp, 22 predicted proteins | sample PEATcosm2014_Bin_48_FD_121100 | JGI IMG/M metagenome (GOLD analysis project Ga0181525, IMG submission 121100) | Peatland microbial communities from MTU Mesocosm Facility, Houghton, MI, USA - PEATcosm2014_Bin06_10_metaG | ecosystem: Environmental > Terrestrial > Soil > Wetlands > Peat | place... | reverse complement strand
CCCGGCACCCATACCAAGTGGGTCGTGCTCCGGGAAGGGCGAGTCGCCGAATTCCTCACGGCGCCGACGGGCGAACTTTTCTCCCTGCTGCGCGAGCACAGCGTCCTGCTGCGCGGCACCGATCCGGCCGGCACGGCGACCGCCGGCGCGGCGTTCGAGGCCGGTCTGCAGCGCATCCGCGCGCAGCCGCGCGCCCAACTGCTGCATCTGCTGTTCGAGTGCCGTGGCCGCCTGCTTGCCGGAACGCCCGGCGCTGCCGATGCCGGCTTTCTCTCCGGACTGCTGGTGGGCGCCGACGTGGCCGGCGCCCTGGACCTGTTCGACGACACCTTCGCCGGTGGCGCAGCGCGCACGGTCACGCTGGTGGGCGCGGCGCAGCCGGGGCGCGCCTACGCGACGGCACTGGCGGGCGCCGCGGTAGCGGTGCGCAAGCTCGATGGGGCCGAGGCCGCGCGTGCCGGCCTCGCGGCGGTCCACGCGCATGGCGAACGGGCGTCGCATGCAGCCTGATTCGGCCGGTTCCGCCGGCACCCTGATCGCCATCCTGCGTGGCGTGACGCCGGGCCGGGCGCTGGCGGTGGCCCGCACGCTGTACGAGGCCGGCATCCGCGCGATCGAGGTTCCCCTGAACTCGCCCGAACCGTTCGCGAGCATCGTCGCCCTGTCCGAGGGCCTGCCCGACGACTGCCAGGTCGGTGCGGGCACGGTGCTCGATGCCGAGCAGGTCGCGCGCACCCACGCGGCCGGCGGCCGCCTGGTCGTCGCGCCCAACTGCGATGCCGCCGTCATACGTGCCGCGATCGACCGGGGCATGCGCGTGATGCCCGGCGTGGGCACCGCCACCGAGGCGTTTGCGGCGCTGCGTGCCGGGGCGACCGAGTTGAAGCTCTTCCCGGCCGTGAGCTACGGGCCGCAGCATCTGCAGGCATTGCGCTCGGTCCTGCCGGCGTCGGTCGCCGTGTACCCGGTGGGCGGCGTTGCCGTCGAGGCGCTGGCGCAATGGCGTGCGGCCGGCGCCACCGGTTTCGGCTTCGGCTCGGAACTGTTCCGCCCCGAATACGAACTTGCGGACATCGCCCGGCGCGCGGCGCGCGTGGTGGCCGCATTCCAGGACACGTACCGGAACCGCTGAGCGAACGCCCGCCGGGCGACCGGGCCAGCCGGGGCCCAGGCGGTACGCGGCGTGCGCCGTTGCGCGCGCCGGCAATGCGATTTCACCTATAAGAATCTGGCAGGGGGAGACGGTGGCACTTTCAACGATCGACGTGGCGATCATCGCCATCTATGCGGTGTCGATATTCACGCTGGCGCAATGGGTGTCGCGCGAGAAGGGCGAGCATCGCAAGGATGCACAGGACTACTTCCTGGCCAGCCGTTCACTGCCCTGGTGGGCGATCGGCACCTCGCTGATCGCGGCCAATATCTCGGCCGAGCAGATCATCGGCATGTCGGGGTCGGGCTACGTGGTCGGATTGGCCATCGCGTCCTACGAGTGGATGGCGGCCATCACCCTGATACTCGTCGGCAAGTTCTTCCTGCCGATCTTCCTCAAGAACGGCATCTACACCATGCCCGAATTCCTCGAGCGGCGCTACAGCCATCGGGTGCGCATGGTGATGGCGGTCTTCTGGCTCGGCGTGTATGTGTTCGTCAATCTCACGGCCATCCTGTGGCTGGGCGCCACCGCCGTGCACACCGTCACCGGCATCGATGTCCAGACCGCATTGATCGCGCTGGGACTGTTCGCCGGCGCATACGCGCTGTATGGCGGCCTCAAGGCCGTCGCGCTGACCGACATCGTGCAGGTATCGTTGCTGGTGCTGGGCGGCGTCATCATCTGCACCATTGCCCTGACCCGGATCTCGGGTGGCAACGGGGTGCTTGCCGGATTCCACGAGCTCACGACCCGTTTCCCGGGAAAATTCCACATGATCCTGTCGCCGGACAACCCGAACTACAAGGACCTGCCCGGCATCTCGGTCCTGCTCGGCGGACTATGGGTGATGAACGTCTCGTACTGGGGCTTCAACCAGTACATCATCCAGCGCGCGCTCGCCGCGCGCGACCTGCGCGAAGCGCAGAAGGGCATCGTGCTCGCGGCCTTCCTCAAGCTGCTGATGCCGGTGATCATCGTCCTGCCCGGCATCGCCGCGCTGGCCCTTGCCCCCGGCCTCGAGCGCCCGGACGAGGCCTACCCGCACCTGATGGCGATGCTGCCGACCGGCGTCCTGGGCGTGGTCTTCGCGGCGCTGATCGCGGCCATCGTGGCATCGATGGGCTCCAAGATCAATTCGATCGCCACCATCTTCACCATGGACGTCTACCTGCCGCTGCGCCCGGGCACGGCGCAGCCGCGGCTGGTGCTGATCGGCAGGGCCACGGCGGTGGTGGCGCTGCTGGTGGCCATGCTGATGGCGCGGCCGCTGCTGGGCAGCTTCGACCAGGCCTTCCAGTACATCCAGGAATTCACCGGCTTCTTCACCCCGGGGATCTGCGTCATTTTCCTGCTCGGCATGTTCTGGGAGCGCTGCACGGCCGACGGCGCGCTGGCATCGGCGCTCGCCTCCGCCCTGCTCTCCTTCCTGCTCAAGCTCGCCTGGCCCACGCTGCCGTTCATGGACCGCGTCGGCCTCGTGTTTCTTGCCTGCCTCGCCATCGCGGTTGCGGTCTCGCTGGCACAGCGCCGCCCCGAACCGGCGATACGCATCGAGTTGCGGCGGATCGACTACTCCACCAGCCGCGCGTTCAACCTGGCCTCGGTGGCGATCTGTGCCATCCTCGTCGCCCTGTACGCGACCTGGTGGTAGGCGCCGGCCCATGCACCCCGCGGACCCCGCGCCGATCGAGATACTGGACGTCGCCAACGAACTGGGCGAGGGAATCCTCTGGGACGCGCGCAGCCGGGCGCTCTGGTGGACCGATATACCGCGCGCGCGCCTGTTCCGCCTCGACTGGAGCACGCACGCCGTGCGCGTCCACGAGCTGCCGGAGCGGTTGGGTTCCTTCGGGCTGGTGCGCGACAGCGCGCTGCTGGTTGCCGCTTTCGCCAGCGGAATCGCGCTCTACGATCCGCCGACGGGCGGTATCGACTGGCTCGCGCGCCCCGACGGCGTCGTTGCCGGCACGCGCTTCAACGACGGCCGCGTCGACCGGCGCGGGCGCTTCTGGGCCGGCACCATGGTCGAAGGCACGCAGTCGACGCGCGACGGTCGCCTGTACTGCATGGGCAGCGGCGCGGCGCTGAGCCTGCAGCTCGAGGGCATACGCATCGCCAATGGCCTGTGCATGAGTCCCGACGGAACGCGTCTCTACTTCACCGACACGCCGACACGCACGCTGCGCGCCTATGAAATGCGCGAACCTGAGGGTATCCTCGGCCCATCGACCGATTTCGCGCGGACACCCGAGGGTTCGTATCCGGACGGGGCCACCGTGGACGCGGACGGTTGCGTGTGGAGCGCGCATTGGGGCGGCGGCTGCGTCGTGCGCTACACGCCCGACGGACGGGTCGACCGCACGCTGCGCATTCCCGCGAGCCAGCCCAGTTGCGTCTGCTTTGCCGGGCCCGACCTCGACGTGCTGTGCGTGACCACGGCCCGCGAGGACCTGGACAGCGCGGCTTTGGCGCGCGAGCCGCACGCTGGCGGCGTTTTTTTCTATCGAGTCGGCACGCAGGGCCTGCGGGAAGAAGAGTATCGGATATGAATACCCGTGTGCGGGGACAGAACCTCACCTACAGCATCGCCAATCATATCGGCATCGCGATAGTGACCGGCGTGTACTCGGCCGACAACCCCATACCGGTCGAGGCCGAGCTCTGCCGCCAGTACGGCGCGAGCCGCCCGGTGCTGCGCGAGGCCGTCAAGATGCTCACTGCCAAGGGCCTGCTGGGCGCGCGCCCGCGTCGCGGCACCTGGGTCGAGACCGAGGACCGCTGGAACCTGCTGGACCCGGACGTGCTGGGGTGGCTGCTCGAGCGCAAGTTCTCGATGTCGCTGCTGATCGAATTCACCCAGATCCGCCTGGCCGTCGAACCGGTGGCGGCCATGCTCGCGGCGAGCGCCGCCGGGCCCGAGGAAAAAGCGGCCATCAGCACCGCGATCGAGCGCATGCAGGCGGCCGAGCGCGGCCAGGACAATCCGCTCGAGTCGGACATAGCGTTCCATGTCGCCGTGCTGCACGGCAGCCGCAACCGCTTCTATGCCCAGCTGAGCGACCTGATCGCCACCGCGCTGCGCTTCAGCATCCGCATGACCAATCGCTACAAGGGCGTGCGCCTGGCCAGCGTCGCCGACCACAAGAAGGTCGCCGATGCCATCCTGGCCGGCAAGCCGAACCTCGCCGGCGAGGCGATGCACCATCTGATCCAGGAGGCCCTGGACCTGATACGCAAGCGCGACGCCCAGGAAACCCGCGGGGCCGCCACTGCGGCCAAGCGCTAGGCCGGAGTCGCCCGCGCGATGCCCGCCATACGCCTCGCCCTGGTGGGACTGGGCAAGATCGCCCGCGACCAGCATGTGCCGGCGATCGGCGCCGCCACCGACTTCGAACTGGTCGCGGCTGCCGATCCGGCCGGCGCGCTGGCGGGCCTGCCGTGCTACGCCGACCTCGATGCCCTGCTGCGTTCGGTGCCCGACGTGGCCGCCGTCGCCCTGTGCACGCCGCCGCAGGCACGCTTCGGCATCGCGCGGCGGGCGTTGCAGGCCGGCCTGCACGTCCTGCTGGAAAAGCCGCCCTGCGTCACCGTCAGCGAGGCCCAGGCGCTGGTCGCGCTGGCGCAGCAGCGCAATCTGGCGCTGTTCGCCTCCTGGCACTCGCGCCACGCCCGCGGCGTCGCGGCCGCGCGCGCATGGTTGCAGGATCGGCCGATCCGGTCGGCCACGGTCGCATGGAAGGAAGACGTGCGCGTCTGGCATCCCGGCCAGGCGTGGATCTGGCGCGCCGGCGGCCTGGGCGTCTTCGATCCGGGCATCAATGCGCTGTCGATCCTGACCCACATCATCCCCGGTGCGCTGGCCCTGGCCGACGCCGAACTGTCCTTCCCGGGAAACTGCGCGACGCCGAGCGCGGCGCAGCTCGAGCTGTGTACCGCGGCGGGCGCGACGGTGCGCGCGCATTTCGATTTCCTGCACGCGGGCGCGCCGACCTGGGACATCGAGGTGGCCACCGATGCGGGCCTGCTGTGCCTGACTCAGGGCGGCCGCGACCTGGCGCTGGACGGTCGGGTCATCGAAACCGCCGAGCGCCACGAATACCCCGATGTCTACGCGCACTTTGCCGCACTGGTGCGGTCGCGTCGCGTCGACGTCGACCTGGCGCCGCTGCAGCTGGCAGCCGACGCCACCTTGCGCGGACGCCGCCGCGCCGTCGCCGACTTCACCGAATGAACGGCGCCGCCAGGGCGCGGGCCGCGCCGCCGGCGGCGGGCACCGCCGACATCAGCGCGGCGCAGCCGATCGCAGGCTGACGGACTGGATCGACACGCCGGCAGCGTCGTCGCCCACGCTGCGCTCCACGGCCAGCTGCAGCCGCTCGATCTCCCCGGCGCGAATGCGATCGGCGCCGGCGCCGCGGCCCACGGCGCCGGCCCGCCAGTAGTTCCACAAGCCCGGATAGGGACTGGGAATATGGATGCTGAGCGAGGCCCTTAACGCTTCCAGCGGCACGCGCACGGTCGCCCAGTCGGGTCCGGCCACCACGCTGGCGCGCCAGGCCGTGCCGTCGCGTTCGATCAATTCGACCTCCAGCGTCTTGCGCGTGCCGCCCTCGGCGCGCAGGACCACTTCCAGGGCGCTGGCGCCGCTGGCATCGCCCGGCCTTGCCGCCACCGCATCGCCGACGTACAGCGCTGCCGCGTAGCGCTGCGGCGTATCGCGCCCCAGGTCGGGAAGGTCCAGGCGCAGCGCCGAGGCGTAGTCCTCGCTGCCCTGCGTGATGCGGAAGTACGCGCCGCGATACTGCTCGCCGGGGCGCACGAACGACAAGCGGTCGAAATCGCCACCCGCGTCGAAGAGGCGCAGTGGCGTGCCGGCGGCCACCACGTGCAAGGACCAGGGTGCGTCCGGGTGAAAGGGCCAGTTGCCCGGTTCCTGCCGGCGGCCGCCGGGGAAGGTCACGGTCCGCTCGCCGGTGCGCACGCTGACGACGTATTCGTACAGTCCCGGCAGCAGCGCATCGGCCGCCAGCCGTCCCACGTAGACATCGCCGCGCTCGCGCTCCATGGCGATGGCGGCGTCGAAATCGCGGCGCCCCGCCGGCCGCATCCAGAGCTGCACGGCGTCGGGCAGCGTGTCATCGGCGAGCTGGACCCGGATGGCCACCGGCGCACCCGCCGGGAAGTCCCTGGGCGCCAGGGTCTGCGCACTGTCAGGATAGGAGACCGGCTCATTGACGTGGTACTCGTCCAGCCCCACCCGCGCGACGCGGGGCGGCAGCGTGGCCGGCTCCGGGGCCGGCCCGCGGCTCAGCAGCCAGACACCGGGTTCGACGCGGAAGGTGGCGCCGCTGGCGCTGCGTGGCGCGGCACGCTTGCCCTGCGCCAGGCGCAGCGCGCTGGCGGTGTAGTGCTCGCCCAGGTCCGGCAGCCGGACCGTCATCGGCCAGGCGCGGTTCAGCAGCCGCGACACGATGCGATCCGGGCGCGGCTGCTCGAACGGGTCGTGCACCAGCACCTCGTCCGGGTAGACCTCCAGGCGCCAGAGGCCCTCGCCGAGCTTGTCGAGGAAGTACGCGCCGGTACCTTCATAGCCGATCGCGCCCGAGGAGCCGAACCCGGCGATGCGCCGCAGCGCAGCGGGCTTGCGCGGGGCCGCCGTGGTCGTGCCGGCGTTCATGAACGCGTCGTCCGCATCGAGCAGGCTCGAGTCGCTTTCGTAGTCGACGCGGAAGTCGCCGAAGCTGCGGTTGTCCGGATACCGGCCGTAGTCCTGGTAGGCGGGCAGGCGCCGCATCGCCTCGGCGGCGATGACCGCGCTGATCGCCTTGCGCGGCGTATGCACCAGGTTGAGATAGTGGGTCTGCCAGCCGAGGTTGTACGGCGCCGTGCGCAGCATGTCGTAGGCGAACATGGTCGCGAACTGCGCTCCCACCGAGCGGAAGGTGCGCGCCATCGCCGGGTACAGGTAACCGGTGAGCAGGTCGGCCTGGTCGAATTCGTAGACGATGCGCGGCTTGCCCCGCAGCTCGGGTCGCAGCATGTCGGGATAGCTGTCCACGGCCTGCAGGAAATTTCCCTGCAGCTGGCGCCCGGCGACCAGGCCCGACGGGTACCAGCCGAAGCTCACCCCGTCGACCGTCGAATCGCGGATCGCCGCACCGATGGCGAAATCCTGCGAGACGTTGAAGAACGTGGGCTTGCTGCAGCCTGTTGCCCGCACTGCGCCGACCAGGCGATCGATGTAGGCCACCGAGCCGCCGCGGTCCTCGGGGTGATGGACGGGTTCGTTGATCAGCTCGATGAACAGTATGGCCGGTTCGTCCTTGAGCGCCACGCCCGTGTACGGATTGACGTGCTCCAGCAGCTGGCCGATGTAATTGGCCTGTGCGGCGATCGACGAAGGATCGGTGCCCATCTTCTCGCGCGGGTAGTACCGCGAGAATCCGCGATCCGTCGTCGGCTTGCCCATCCGGTCGGCGAACGCGGGGTCGTAGGTATGGATGGGCGTGAGCAACAGGTAGATGCCGCGCTCGCGCGCCTTCGCTATCAGGTAGTCGAGCAGGTCGAGGTGGTCGTTGGCGAGCAGATTGCCGGCGCGGTCGGCGTTCTCCCAGTCGCCCCAGGAGCACAGCCGCAGCGCCGTCCACCCCATGCGGGCGAACTGCGCGAGGTCCTCGTCGATCATCGCCTTGCGGTCGCCGGCGACCAGCCCGGCCATCCGGAAATCGGAGCCGGACATGATGCAATAGTTCGCGCCGTACAGCCGCACCTCGGCCTGCGTGTCGCGCCAGCGCACCACGCCGGCCGGATCGATATAGACCGCGCGGACCGCGGGACCGTCCGCGTCGGTTTGCAGCGCGGGATCGGCATGGCTGGCCGCGCCGATCAATGCCAGCAGTGCTCCGAACACGAGGCTGAGCAGCGCCTTTGCTGCGCTGCCGCGCCAACGTTGCGACGCGCGGCGGCCGCGCACCCACCGCCCAGCCGACGATGTTGTCGGAATGCAACAGCGCGTTGGCATTTCATCCCCTGTTGATTTCGTCCTATTTGTCATATAATACTATTAATCGAGCAGTTCAAAAAACGAAGAAATCGAGCGCAACGCTCAATCCAAGGGGGAAGTACGTGAAACCGAAAAACCGACTGCCAGGCCGGCGTGCCGGCGCCCTGGCCATACTCAGTGCATTCAGCGGCATGGCGTTCGCCCAGCAGGCAACACCGGAACCGCAGGGCGCGCCCGTGCAACAGGCCGCGGCGGACAGCGCGGACGCAACGCTCCAATCGATCGTCGTCACCGGCATCCGCCAGTCGATGCGCGACTCGATCACGGCCAAGAAGGATTCGGACACGATCAGCGAGAACATCTCGACGAAGGAAATCGGCGAGCTGCCCGACGTCACCATCGCCGAGGAACTCAACCGCCTGCCCGGCGTGAACACCACCCGCGATCGCGGCAACGCGAGCCAGGCCTCGGTGCGCGGCCTGGGCCCGCGCATGGTAATGGGCCTGGTCAACGGCCGCGAGGTCGCGTCCTCGGAACCCTCGCAGGACCTGCGCTGGGAGATCTACCCGTCCGAGGTGCTCTCGGGCGTGACGGTATACAAGACGCAGGAAGCCAACCTCATCCCCGGCGGCATCGCGGCGACCATCGACATCCATACGCTGTCGCCGCTCGACTACAAGGACAAGGAGTTCAGCGTCCGCTTCGGGCCCACCTACAACACCGGCGGCAAGGGTCTGCCCGACTACTCGCCGCTGGGATACCGCGGCAGCATGGGCTGGGTCGACCATATCAACAGCGATCTTGCCGTCTCGCTGGCGGCCAGCGTCCAGCACGAGAAGAACGGCTTTCCCGACTTCCGCACCTTTGGCTGGAACACCAAGGATACCGGCAGTCCCGGCGACCTGACCGGCAGCGGTCAGCCGGTCAATACGACCTGGGGACTGGTCACTGAGGTCAAGGAAATCACGCAGGACCGGCACGCCGTTTCGGGCGCGTTCGGGTGGCACGCGGGCGACGGGCTGACCATCAAGGGCGATGCGCTGTTCTCCGAATACCAGATCTTCGAGAACCAGTTCCAGGCCTGGTACGGCAACAACATCACCGGCAACTGGGCCAACGGCAACGCGAGCAACTACAACTCGCCCGGCAGCTCCTACCAGATCGTCGACGGCTCGGTGGTCGCGGCCGACATGGTCGGGCAGTATCCCAACTACCAGAGCTCAATCAACCGCTATACCGAAAAGCACAAGCTCACCGTCACCGGCCTGAACGGCGTGTGGGACGTGGGCGACTGGACCCACGAGGCCGACGTCTCCTATTCCTACGCGACGCGCAACAACCAGTGGACGGCGATCTACCTCGACACGCTGTGGCCGACCAATCCGGCCGACCTGAACTTCAATATCGGCGAGGGACACACGCCTTTCGCGACCATCACCGGCTGGAATCCGGCCGATCCCAGCCTGCAGACGGCCGGCGCGAATCGCGACGGCCAGGTCAACGGACCGGAGACGACCCAGGACCGGCTGGGCGCCCTGGCGCTGAGCACGACCCGCGCCTTCAACGATTCCTTCGTATCGGACGTCAAGTTCGGCGGACGCCTGTCCGATCGCGAAAAGGACCATCGCTCCAACTACTGGAACCTGTGCCCGGGTTCGGGATCGTCGGCCGGCAGCTGCCCTGCCGGAACCGTATCGCTGGCCAATGCCGGACTGTCGTCGTTCACGGTGCCGGCCTTCACCGCCCCGCCACTGGTGTACGGCAATTTCGATTCGCTCGCGCGCCTGGTCTACGGCAACACCGGCCAACCGAGCGGCAACACCGACCTGCCGCTGGTGCACACCACGGTCACCGAGCGCGCCCTCGACGGCTTCGCCAAGCTCGACTTCAAGTCGAACCTGGGCGGCCTGCCGGTCACGGGCAACGTCGGCGTCCGCGTCTCCAACGTGCAGACGGAAAGCACCGGCTACCAGACGCTTGACGGCGGTGCGACCTACCAACCGGTATCGGTCAGCAACAGCTATACCGACGTGCTGCCCAGCTTCAATGCCACGCTCAATCTCACCCATACGCAATTGCTGAGGGTCGGCGCGAGCATCGGCATTTCGCGACCCCCGCTCGACGCCCTGGTCACCGGCTACAGCCTGGGCACCACCGGCACGCCGCGCACCGGGGGCGGCGGCAACCCGCTGCTGACCCCGTACAAGGCACGCCAGCTCGATACGTCCTACGAGTGGTATTTCCACGACGAGTCGCTCCTCGCCGTCGCGGCGTACTACAAGAAGCTGAGCAACACCATCGCCGCCGGCTCGTCGATGCAGACCATCGGCGGCATCCAGTACCTGATCACCGACGAAAGCAACCGCAACGGCGGCGACATCACCGGACTGGAACTCACCTTCCAGACGCGCTTCTACTTCCTGCCCGGGTTCCTGCGCGATTTCGGCGTGTACACGAACTACGCCTATGTCGGCTCCAACGTCCACGAGGCAGCGCCCGCCTCGAACCCGTACTCGATGGTCGGCCTGGCGCGGGGCACGGCGGAATTCGACCTGTTCTACAACAAGCTGGGCTTCGAGTCGCGCATCGCCGTCAAGCACCACACCGAGTTCACCGTGGCACCGACCTGGGTGGGAACGACGCTCAAGGGGCTGGCGCCGGAGACGACGCTCGACGCCAGCGTCTCCTACGAGTGGGACCGCCAGTGGAGCGTGCGGCTGCAGGGACGCAATCTGACCAACGAGGCGGCGCGCTTCACCACCGACAACAATACCCAGGACCTGGCCAACGACGGCGGCTACCAGGTCTACGGGCGCTCCTACCTGTTCGACGTGGGTTACAAGTTCTGATCGCCCGTCGCACCGCAGCCGGTGCATGCAAAGGGCCGTCCACGGGACGGCCCTTTTCTTTGCCGGCAGGCGCCGTGCGACGCTAGCGCGCGCGCAGCCGGTCCGCGGTGCGGCGTATCGCGTCGCGGGTCTCGTCCCAGCCGATGCACGCGTCGGTGATCGAGACGCCGCGCTGCAGCGCCGTGCCGGGCACGAGCTTTTGCGCGCCCGGCAGCAGGTTCGATTCGAGCATGGCGCCCAGCACCTGCGGCAGTTCCAGCGAGGCATTGGCCGCCATGTACGGCACCACCGCGTCGAGCACGGCGGGCTGGCGCGCCGGATCCTTGCCCGAATTGCCGTGCGAGCAATCGACCACCAGCCGCGCCGGCAGGCGCGCCGCATGCAGCGCCCGCGCCGCCGCCGCCAGCGAGGCCGGGTCGTAATTGGTATTGCGCCCGCCACGCAGGATCACATGACCGTCGGGATTGCCGCGGGTCCGCACCACGCTCACCTCGCCGGCCGCGTCGATGCCGAGGAAGGCATGCGGCCCGAGCGCGGCGAGCCAGGCGTTGACCGCCACCTCCAGCCCGCCGTCGGTGCCGTTCTTGAAGCCGACCGGCGCCGACAGCCCGCTGGCCATCTCCCGATGGGTTTGCGATTCGGTGGTACGGGCGCCGATCGCGTACCAGGACACCAGGTCGGAGAAGTACTGCGGGATCACCGGGTCCAGCGCCTCGGTGCCGGCTGGCACCCCCATCGCGTTGATCCGCGCCAGCAACCCGCGGGCGCTGCGCAGGCCGCGCTCGATATCGAAGCTGCCGTCCAGGCCCGGATCGTTGACCAGGCCCTTCCAGCCGACGGTGGTGCGCGGTTTCTCGAAATAGACGCGCATCACCAGCACCAGCGTGTCGGCCACCTCGGCAGCCAATGCCTGCAGCCGGCCGGCGTACTCGAGTGCCGCCTCCGGGTCGTGCACCGAGCAGGGCCCCACCACCAGGAAGCGGCGCAGGTCGGTGCCGTGCAGGATCGACCGCAGCGCCGCGCGGGTACGGGCGACGGTATCGCGGGCAGCCTCGTCGGCAACGATCTCCGCGTGCAGCTGCGCAGGGGTGACGACCCGCGTGAACGATTCGACGCGGGTGTCTTCCAGCGGCGCCGGCGCTGCGTTCGGGGCCAGGGGGCTTTGCTCGCGGCTCATGCGGGTCCGTCTGCGACAATGGTTGTGGCCATCAGGCCACCAGTCTACCGGCAGCGGCCCGGGGCCGGCGGCGGGTACGGCCGGAATCCTGCATGATGCGCCCATGGCACTCAACGCGACGATCCACGTACTTGACATCGAGCTGGCCGACTCCGACCGCGGCGTCTACGAGAACCTGGCGCTGCGGGTGGCGCGCCATCCGTCGGAGGCCGAGGACTACCTGCTCACGCGGGTGCTGGCCTATTGCCTGGAATACACCGACGGCATCGCGTTCTCCAGCGGGCTGTCCACCCCCGACGAGCCGGCCATCGCGGTGCGCGACCGCACCGGCGCGCTGCAGGCCTGGATCGACATCGGCGTGCCCGATGCGGCCCGCGTGCACCGCGCCAGCAAGGCCGCGCCGCGCGTGGCCATCTACACCCACAAGCCGCCCGAGCAGCTGCGCCGTGCGCTCGCCGGCGAGCGCATCCACAAGGCCGAATCGCTGCACCTGGTCGCCGTCGATCGTGAACTGATCGCCGGCTGGGTGCGGCGCCTGGAACGGCGCATGAAGATCGCGTTGTCGGTGAGCGGCGGGCAGATCTACCTCTCGCTGGGCAAGGAGACGCTGGAGGGTGCCAACGCGACCTTCAACCTGGGGGACGCCGCTGCGGCGTAGCCGGCGGCGGCCGGCCCTCGGCGCCCTTGCCCGCCAGCATTTCCCACAGGAAGGTGTATTCGAGCGCGTTCATGAACGCCACCTGGCTGTTGTCGGCGGCGCCGGCATGGCCCCCTTCGGTGTTCTCGTAGTACCAGATGTCCTTGATGCCCAATTCCTCCATGCGCGCCATCATCTTGCGCGCGTGCCCGGGGTGGACCCGGTCGTCGCGCGTCGAGGTCGCGAACAGGATCTTCGGGTAGTGCACGCCGGCGCGCACGTTCTGGTACGGGGAGTAGCGCCGGATGTATTCCCATTGCGCCGGGTCGTCGGGGTCGCCGTACTCGCCCATCCATGACGCACCGGCCAGCAGCCGGTTGTAGCGGCGCATGTCGAGCAGCGGCACCTGGCAGACCACCGCGCCGAACAGATCCGGGCGCTGGGTCAGCATCACGCCCATCAGCAGGCCGCCGTTGCTGCCGCCCATGATGCCCAGCCGGGCGGGGCGGGTGATCTTGCGGGCGATGAGGTTCTGCGCGACCGCGATGAAGTCGTCGTAGGCGTTCTGGCGCTTTTCCTTGAGCGCGGCCTCGTGCCAGCGTGGCCCGAATTCGCCGCCGCCGCGGATGTTGGCCAGCACGTAGACGCCGCCCTTCTCCAGCCACGCCTTGCCGACGGCCGCCGAATACCAGGGCGTCAGCGAGACCTCGAAGCCGCCGTAGCCGTACAGCAGCGTTGGGTGGCTGCCGTCCAGGACCATGTCCCGCGGCTTGACGATGAAGTAGGGCACGCGCGTGCCGTCGCGCGACACCGCCTCGTGCTGCTCGATGTCGAGGCCGCTGGCATCGAAGAAGGCCGGCCGCTGCTTGAGCAGGGCGCGGCCTTCGCGGCCCGCGCGCGCCGCGTACAGCGAATCGGGCGTGAGGAAATCGACATGGGTGAGGAAATACTCGTCGGTCTCCTCGTGGTCCACCGCGGCCACGCCCAGGCTGCCGTAGGCCGGGGCGGGCACGTCGCGCCGCTGCCAGCGGCCCGCCTCCAGCCCCCACTCGACCAGGCGCCCCTTCACCTGGTCGAGGATGCTCAGCACGACGTGCGTGCGCGTGGTGATGTAGGAATCGAGCGCGGTGCGCTCGGTCGGTTCGAACAGCACCTGGAAGTCGCGCCCGCCGGCGCGGAACGCATCGAAGTCCATGGCCAGCAGGCTGCCTCCCGGGTAGCGCGTGGCGCCGGGCTGCCAGGCCGAACGCAGCTGGACCAGCATCTGCGGCCCGAAGAAGGCCAGTTGCGCATCGTCCGGCAGCGCGATGCGCACCAGCCGGCCGCCGTCGCGCAGCCAGTATTCGCCGGTGAAGAAGCTCGGGCTGCGCAGGATGATCTCGCGCCGGTAGCCCTGGCGCTCGGCCACGTAGCCGGAGACGGCGACGTCGGCGCTCTGGCCTTCGAAGACGGTCGTGGCGCCGGCCAGCGGCGTGCCGCGCTGCCAGAGCTTGACCACGCGCGGATACCCGGAGTCGGTCAGCGAGCCGGCGCCGAAATCGGTGCCGACGAACAGCGCATCGGCGCCCGCCCAGTGCACATCGCTCTTGGCTTCGGGCAGCGTGAAGCCGTCGGCGACGAAGGACTTGGCCGGCAGGTCGAATTCGCGCACCACCACCGCATCGGCACCGCCGCGCGACAGGCTGATCAGGCAGCGGTTCCAGTCGGGGAAGCGGCATTCCTCGCCCTTCCAGACCCAGTTCTCGTTCTCCGCCGCGGCCAGCGCGTCCAGGTCGAGCACGGTCTCCCATGCCGGCTCGGCCTTGCGGTATTCGGCCGGCGAGGTGCGGCGCCACAGGCCGCGCGGATGCTGGGCATCGCGCCAGAAGTTGTAGTAGTACGCACCCATCCGCGTCGCGTAGGGGATGCGGTCCTTGGAATCGAGGATGTCGCGGATATGCCCGCGCAGCGTGTCGAAGGCCGCATCGCGCGTGAACATCGCGGTGCTGGCCGCGTTGTGCTCGGCCACCCAGGCGAGCGCCTTGGGCCCGGCGACGTCCTCGAGCCATAGGTAGGGATCGGGAACATCGGCGCCGGACGCCGCCGCGTGCGCCGCCGTGCTGCCCGCCAGGGCCAGTGAAATCAGGGTCTTCTTCATGCCGCTCCTCGTGGGTCCGAAGCAAGGCCGCCGGTCATCGTCCGCGAAGGCACGATGCGCCGGTCAGGGCAATTTATCCATGATCCACGACAGCGTCTGGCCGCTGCCGCGGTTGCGGTCCACCACCGACAGCGTCCGGCCGTCGGCCGAAACCGTCAAGCCGATGACATCGGTGACGGCGCCGCCGCGCGTATCGGTCTCCTCGATCTCGCGCTCGGAGATGCGCTTGAGCGCCACCGAGGTCCGGCCCGGGTCGCTCGCAATCAGCACCGGCTTGCCGTCGAACCGGGCGTCGTAGGTGGCGCCGTTGTAGCGCATCTGCAGACCGTCGGCCGTCATGCGGTAGGTGATCACGGTACCGACCTCGGAAGCACCGGGCACCTTGCGCAGGCGCCAGGCGCCGGCGACCGCGTGCGAACCGGCCGCGCCGGGGGCGACGCGCGACGCGACCTGGTACCAGGTCGCCGCCTGGGCGCCGGACAGGTCCTTGATGAGCTCGTTGAGCGTCTTGCCGTCGGCCGAGACGGCAAGGCGCATCTCGTACATCGGCTTGCCGGCCAGCTTGTCGGTGATCTGCAGCGTATGCGGATCGACGATCTTCACGGCGACCGTGTCGTAATACCCGTTGCCGCTGACCTTCTGGTCGGTTCCATCGGCCTTGACGGAGAACGGCGGCGCGCAGTTGCCGCAGCGGAAGATCCCGTCCTTGAGCGCGTAGACGTCGGGCTTGCTGTCGGACTGGACCGAATCGAGGCGCGTCTTCCAGGTGCCGTCGAACGGACCGGCCGCCAGCGCCGCCGGCGCCAGCACGATCGCGGCGAGACAGGCCACGGCGGCGCGCGCCGTACTCATGCACGCCGCCAGTCGTCGCCGGGCATGATCCGGCGCATGAACGCGTCGAACAGCGGCACCGTGAAGGCCGTGTCGCCGTGGCTGGGACTGTAGACCATGCCCTTCGAGATCAACTGGGCCCGCGTGGGTCCGAGCGCCGTGACCTCGCGCCCGAGCATGGCGGCGATGTCGCCCGAACGATGCGCCGCGGGACCCAGTTCCGCCATCGCCCGCAGGTAGCGCTTCTCCGACGGTGTCAGCCGGTCGAAGCGCACGCGAAAGAAGCTCTCGTCGAGCGCGGCCACCGCGACGACCGAGGCCTGGCGCACCGCCTCGGCGGTGATGGGCGAGGCGGCCGCGCATTCCCAGGCGTGCTTGCCCCACTCCTGGACGAAGTACGGATAGCCCTGGGTCTCCTCGATGATGATCTCGAGCGCCGCGTCGGTGATCTGCGCGCCGGCATCGGACACCGGCTTGGACAGCGCCTGGCGCGCCGCCTCGGGCGTCAGCGGGCCGATCTCGGGAAAATCGAACAGCCGCTCCGCATAGGACTTGGCCCGGCCCATGCGGCCGCGCAACTGCGGCAGGCCGGCGCCGATCAGCGTCACCGGCAGGCTCTGCTGCGCGGTGCGGTGCAAGGCGGTGATCAGCGCCGCCAGCTGGTCCTCGGCCACGTACTGCAGCTCGTCGGCGAAGATGGCCAGCGCGGTCTGGTCCTGGCGCGCGGCCTGGCCGGCGGCCTCCAGCAGCGCCTGCAGATCGTGCTCCAGGTCGCCGTTGTCGGCCAGCCCGGCTTCGGGTTCGAAATCGAGCCCGACCTCGATATCGTCGTACTTGAGCTTGAGCGCCCGCGCAAAGCCGGCCAGCCCGCGCAAGGCCCGCTGGGCGGCGGCCTTGGCGCGCTCGATGCGCGACAGGCGCAGCAGCGCGATGCGCAGTTCGGGCGCGAGGATGGCCGGCAGCGAGCGGTCCTCGGGCGCCTCGACGCGCACCGTGTAGATGCCGCGCTGCTCGGCCTCCGCGCGCATCCGGTCGAGCAGCACGGTCTTGCCTACGCCACGCAGACCGACCATGAGGATGCTCTTGCTGGGCAGGCCACGGCGCGCGCGCTCCAGGGCAACGCGCACGGTCTCGCGCAGCTCGCCCCGGCCTGCCAGTTCCGGCGGCGGTGCACCGGCGCCCGGCGCGAAGGGGTTGGTGACGGGATCCATGGCGGCATTATGTTCTTATTTCGCAAGTTAGCGAATAGACATAAATAAGCAAAGGACCCGATAAACCACCGCTGCCGATGATCAGGGCGTGCGCCCCCAAGCCGCACCCCGTAGATCAATCAAGCGCTTGCAGCGCATGCCGCGCTGCGCCTACGGTTTCGCGGGACTCGGCCGCAAGATTACGCTTGCTTAATACTGCAAAGGCGACCAGCCTGTGCTCTCCACTTGCAAGGGGAGTCCTCGCCATGGGAACCATCCAGCTGCTGATCCTCATCGTCGGCACTTTTGTCGTGCCCGCCGTCGTCATTCTCTCCGACGACTCGCTGTTTTCCTCCCGCAAGGACACGCCGCCGCCGGCACACCCGTGAATTGCGAATCAACCGCGGATAGTCAAGTTTGATTGACTATCATGTGAGTCATTAATCATTGACACATCGGCCGCGCTCTATTACCGTCCACCGGAGACGTAACCAGACCAGCCGATGCCTCTCTCCCCTCATCCGCCCCGTCAGCCGCCGAGCGCAGCGATCCGCGTGGTGATCGTCACCATGGATACGCACCTGGCCAGTTCGCTGGGACGGGTGCGCAAGCGGCTCGCCAGGGACTACCCGGGCCTGGAACTCGACCTGCATGCCGCGGCGGAATTCTCCGGCAACGAGGCGCTGCTGGCCCGCTGCAAGGCCGACATCGCGCGGGCCGATATCGTCGTGGCCGGCATGCTCTTCCTGGAGAGCCATTTCCTGCCGATCCTCGATGACCTGAAGGCGCGCCGCGCGAACTGCGACGCGATGATCTGCATGGCCTCGGCCAGCGAAGTGGTCAAGCTCACGCGCCTGGGCAACTTCGACATGGACAAACCGGCCAGCGGCCCGATGGCGCTGCTCAAGAAACTGCGCGGCAGCAAGGAGAAGAAAGCCACGGGCGGCGCGGCGCAGATGAAGATGCTGCGGCGGCTGCCGCAACTGCTGCGCTTCATCCCGGGCACTGCGCAGGACATGCGCGCCTATTTCCTGACCCTGCAGTATTGGCTGGGCGCCTCCGATGCCAACGTGCTCAACCTGGTGCGCCACGTCATATCGTGCAGCGCCGACGGCCCGCGCCGGCCGCTGCGCGGCCACGTCAAGGCCGCGCCCCCGGTCGATTATCCCGAGGTCGGCGTCTATCACCCGCGGCTGGCCGGCAGGTTCTGCGCATCGGCCGAGGCCCTGCCGCGGCCGGTGGGCGCCGCCGGCGCGGGAACCGTCGGCGTCCTGCTGCTGCGCTCGTACCTGCTGTCGGGCAACACCGCCCATTACGACGGCGTGATCGCCGCGCTCGAGGCGCGGGGCTTGCGCGTCATACCGGCCTTTGCGGCCGGCCTCGATTCGCGGCCCGCGATAGAAGCGCATTTCCTGCGCGATGGCCAGGTCATCGTCGACGCGGTGGTCTCGCTCACCGGCTTCTCGCTGGTGGGCGGCCCGGCCTACAACGATGCGAGGGCCGCCGAGGAAGTGCTGGCGCGCCTGGACGTGCCCTATGTCGCCGCCCATCCGGTGGAGTTCCAGACCCTGGACCAGTGGGGCAGCTCCGATCGCGGCCTGCTGCCCGTGGAAAGCACGATCATGGTGGCGATCCCCGAGCTCGACGGCGCCACCGGACCCATAGTCTTCGGCGGGCGGCCCGGCGCTGCGGGCGTGACCTGCGGCGGCTGCCACCACGGCTGCACGTTCCAGGCCACGGACACCGCCCAGGACATGCGCTCCTGCCCCGAGCGGGCCCAGATGCTGGCGGCGCGGGTCGGCAAGCTGGTGGCGCTCAAGCGCAGCGAGCGCGCCCAACGCAAGGTGGCGATCGTGCTGTTCAACTTCCCGCCCAATGCGGGCAACGTCGGCAGCGCCGCCTTTCTGTCAGTATTCGAATCGCTGCTGCACACCCTGGCCGGCATGCAGGCGCAGGGCTACCGGGTCGAGCTGCCCGCAAGCGTCGATGCGCTGCGCGATGCCATCGTGCACGGCAACGCCGCGCAATACGGCGCCGATGCCAACGTGCACGCCCTGGTCCGCACCGACGACCACGTGCGCCGCGAGCGCTGGCTGGGCGAGATCGAGGCGCAGTGGGGACCCGCGCCCGGGCGCCAATTGAGCAACGGCGCCGCGCTGTTCGTGCTGGGCCGGCAGTTCGGCAATGTGTTCGTGGGCGTGCAGCCCGCGTTCGGCTACGAAGGCGACCCGATGCGCCTGCTGTTCGAGAAGGGCCTGGCGCCCACGCATGCCTTCAGCGCGTTCTACCGCTACCTGCGCGAGGATTTCCAGGCGCACGCGGTGCTGCATTTCGGGACCCACGGCGCGCTCGAGTTCATGCCCGGCAAGCAAAGCGGTATGGCCGGCAGCTGCTGGCCCGACCGCCTGATCGGCGACCTGCCCAATATCTACCTGTACGCGTCGAACAACCCCTCCGAAGGCGCGATCGCCCGGCGCCGATCGGGCGCCACGCTGGTGAGCTACCTCACGCCGCCGGTGGCGCAGGCCGGCCTGTACCAGGGACTCAACGACCTGAAGGCGTCGATCGAGCGCTGGCGCGCGCTCGAGCCTGCTGCCGCCGAACGCTCCGAACTGGCGCCGGTGATACAGGCGCAGGCCGCCCAGTTGCACCTGTGCGAGGACGTGCCGGCGTGGGATTGCGCGCCCGGCGGCGACGCCGATGCGCGCGTGCTGCGCCTGTCCGAACAGGTCCTGGAGCTCGAGTACACGCTGATCCCGCACGGCCTGCACATCGCCGGGCGGCCGCTGACGCCGCCGCAGCGCGTCGACATGCTGCTCGCCATGGCGGAGTCTGCACACGGCGCCAAGCTCGAGCGTGCCGCGCTCGAGGCGCTGGTGGCCGGCCGCGGCATCGACGCGGCCCTGCGCGCCGGCAATATCGTGCGCAATGAGACCTCGCTGGCCATGATGGACGCGCTGGCCGCCGCCGACGGGCAGCTCGCCGTCGACACCGAGGTCCCCGCCCTGCTGCACGCGCTCGACGGCGGTTATGTCCGGCCCGCGCCCGGTGGCGACCTGCTGCGCACGCCCGAAGTGCTGCCGACCGGCCGCAACATCCACGGCTTCGATCCGTTCCGCATACCCAGCACGTTTGCCGTGCGCGACGGCGCGCGCCAGGCGCGCATCCTGCTCGACCGGTTCATTGCCGACGGCAATCCGCTGCCCGAATCCATCGCCATGGTCCTGTGGGGCAGCGACAACCTCAAGAGCGAGGGCGCGCCGATCGGCCAGGCGCTCGCCCTGATGGGCGCCCTGCCCCGCTTCGACAGCTACGGCCGCATCGCCGGCGCGACGCTGATCCCGCTGGCCGAGCTGGGCCGCCCGCGCGTGGACGTGGTGATTACGCTGTCGGGAATCTTCCGCGACCTCATGCCGCTGCAGATCAAGCTGCTGGCCGAGGCCGCGTTCCTCGCCGCCTCGGCGGACGAACCGCTGGAGATGAACGCGATACGCAAGCACTCGCTGGCCTACCAGCGCGAACATGGCTGCTCGCTGGAGGTGGCCGCGCTGCGCGTGTACGGCAATGCCGAGGGTGCCTACGGCTCCAACGTCAACAACCTGGTCGAGAGCAGCCGCTGGGGCGACGAGGACGAACTGGCCGAGACCTACAAGCGGCGCAAGGGCTTTGCCTACGGCCGCACCGGCCGCGCGGTGCAGCAGACCGCGCTGCTGACCAGCGCGCTCGCCGACGTCCAGCTCACCTACCAGAACCTCGACTCGGTGGAGCTGGGCGTGACCACGGTGGACAACTACTTCGACACGCTGGGCGGCATCACCCAGGCGGTGAAGATCGCCAAGGGTGGAAGGACGCCGCCGGTCTACATCGGCGACCAGACCCGCGGCGCGGCATCGGTGCGCTCGCTGCAGGAGCAGGTGGCGCTCGAGACCCGCACCCGCATGCTCAACCCGAAGTGGTACGAGGGCATGCTCGAACACGGCTACGAGGGCGTGCGCCAGATCGAGGTGCACGTGACCAATACGATGGGCTGGTCGGCAACCACCGGCCAGGTCCAGCCCTGGGTCTACCAGCAGTTGAGCGAGACCTTCATGCTCGACCCGGCGATGCGCGAACGCCTGGCCAGGCTCAACCCCACCGCCTCGTCGCGCGTCGCCGAACGGCTCATCGAGGCTTCGGAACGCCAATTCTGGTCGCCGGACGCCAAGACGCTCGATGCCCTGCGCCGCGCCGGCGAGCAGCTCGAAGACCGGATGGAAGGCGTCGTCAACGCCTCGGCGTAAGCCAGCCGCTAGCGGTCCAGGCGCTCGATCCAACGGTCGATCACGCCCATGCGCTGGAGCACGAAGAACAGCGCGATGCCCACGATGAATCCGATGCCAAGCATTTGCGGGTTTGTCATGCGGTCACTCCTTGCCTCTGGCTAACGATCGGCAAACCGGCCCAGCCACATTGTATTCATTTAAATGAATACAATGTGGCAACGCCAGGCTAGCAGGTTTCCCCCTACGGTATTGACATCGTAACGCACCGTAACGGTAGATCATTGTAAATCATTCCCGCTTTTTGTATTCACCGTGTTTGCATATTGAATGCATTCATGTAGCATACAGAAAACGCGGGGGGGTGCACATGACGCCGGCAAGACGAAAGGCAGCGGTGGTGGCGGTGGCGGCAGGGATGGCCGTCAATTTTCTCGGCGACTGGCTGCTGGGCGTGCGCATCGAACTCTTCCGCGGCATGGCCACGTTCACGCCGGCCTGGGTCGCCGACGTGTTCATCGTCAACTTCATCGTCGGCCTGGTGGTGGCCCGGTTCTTCGGCCGCCATGCCAAATGGCTGGCCATCGTGCCGCCGCTGCTCGTGCGCTGCATCAGCTACGCGATGCTCTACTTCGTCCAGAGCCACCACGGCGACTTCTTCCTGCAACTGCACCTGCATTACTGGGGGCCGACCGTCATCCTGGCGGTCGAATGCTCGAACATCGGCGGCATCCTGGGCGAGGTGCTCATGGGGGTCTATCGCCGCAAGGAGGCGCCAGCGCATTGATTCGCGCCGATGATTCGCCCGGTCCCCACAAGCTGCATACAATCGGGCAAACTCTGTCGTAGAGTCCGCCCATGAGCGTCGCGCAACCGCAATGGACACCCGGCACGCTGGCCGGCGGCAAGCCCGCCTACCTCGCTATTGCCGACGCCATCGCCGCCGACATCCGCCTGGGCCGGCTCGGCGCGCAAGACCAGTTGCCGCCGCAGCGCTTCCTGGCCGAGGCCATCGGCCTCAATTTCTCCACGATCAGCCGCGCGTACGCCGAGGCGCGACGCCGCGGCCTCATTGAAGCGCGCGTCGGCCAGGGCACCTTCGTGCGCGCCGCGGCCTGTCCGCGCCCCCGGTCGACCGGGCGGGACACGGCGACGATCGACATGTCGATGAACCTGCCGCCCGAGGTGGACGATCCCGAGCTGCTGGCGCGGATGGAGGCGACCGTCGCGCAACTGTCCGCCGACCTGCCCGCGCTGCTGCGCTACCAGCACTTCGGCGGGGGCGTGGAGGAACGCCGCGCCGCAGTCCAGTGGCTGGCGCGGCGCGGACTGGCCGCGCATGTCGAGCAGACGCTCGTTTGCGCGGGCACGCACAGCGTGCTCAACGCGCTGTTCTTCATGCTTGCGCCACGGGGCGGCACGATCTGCTGCGACACCCTCACCTACACCGGCGCCAGGGCCCTGGCCGCCGTGCACGGCATCACGCTGCTGGGCCTCGATGGCGACGATGACGGGGTGACGCCGCAGGCGCTGGAGCATGCCTGCCGCACGAGCACGCCTGCGGCGCTCTATTGCAATCCGACGATCCAGAACCCGACCACGATCACACAGTCGCCGGCGCGCCGCCACGCGCTGGTGGAGGTGGCGCGGCGCCACCGGCTGCCGATCATCGAGGACGATGTCTACGGCCTGCTGCCCGAGGATCCGCCTCCGGCCTATGCCCAGCTGGCGCCTGAACTCACCTACTACGTCGGCGGATTGTCCAAGACCCTGGGCGCCGGCCTGCGCCTTGCCTTCCTGGTGGCGCCGGATCCGCGCAACGCCGCCCGGGTGGCGGCGATACTGCGCGCGACCACCGTCATGGCCGCGCCGCTGTCGACGGCGATCGCCACCGAATGGATAGACAACGGCACGGCCGCTGCGCTGGTGGGCTTCGTGCGCAAGGAATCGCGGGCGCGCCAGCAGATCGCCGCCGCCGCGCTCGCCGGCATCGACTACGCCGCGTCGCCCGACGGCTTTCACCTGTGGCTGCCGCTGCCCGACGGCTGGAGCCGCGTGGGCTTTGCCGCCAACCTGCGCGACAGCGGCGTCGGCGTGGTGACCAGCGATGCGTTCCTCGTCGGCGGCACGCCCACCGAGGCCGTGCGGATCTGCCTGGGCGGCACCGCCGACCGTGCGCAGATACGGCACGCCCTCGATCTGGTTGCCGCCGCCCTGTCGCAAGCGCCGGCGATCTACTCGTCCGTCGTATGAGTGCCCGCGATCGGCAGGCGCGCGACCGCATTGGCGATTCGCGATTCCCGCACTACGTTTGGCCCAGCCAGTTGCCGGTATTGGGGCACAGCCGGACCGGCGCGCCATCGCGCCAGACCTGCTCCCCCTGCGCTTGCCGTGCCGCCACGGGAAGCACATCCAGCGCGATACCGAAGGCATGCCTTATCGCATCGTGTTCAATGGGCAGCTCCCAGGTCAGGAAGACCTGCGGGCGCACCTTCTCGGGCGCAAAATCGGCCGCTTCGAATCCGACAGCACCCCGCTTGACGATGGCATGCGGCTGGCAGGGGTCGAAGGCGAGCGCCGTTCCCCTCGCGAGCGCGATCCGCTGGCCCGCGGCGGGAAAGTGCAAGTCCGTCCCGCTGTCCTCGCCCAGGAAGAGATTGCAAAACACCTTTCCGCCATAGCGCGCGCCATCGTGGTGGTAGCGGGTCCCGCGGCTGGCCATCAAGGCCATTTCCGACAAGGTCAGCACCTCGGGCATTCCCAACCCGGCCAGCCACTGCCCGACGGCCTCGCCGCAGTGGCGCAGTTGCGGCCAGCGCAGGCGCGTGCGCCCCAGTGGCAAGGGTTCGATATCCCCCGGCTCCAGCCCCAGTTGCAGGGAAATTTCCCTGTGCCAGTCCGCCAGCAGCCGTGGCGGAGGGACGGGCACGTCCAGTACCGCGGCATGCAGGACGGTACTCACGTTGCGGCTGCGCAGGACGTCGCCGCTGCGGAAGATCGAGGTCAGTGGATCCATCGAGGGTCGGCTCGAGAACGGGCGGTTGCGCAAGCCGGTAGTGTGCGCTTCCGAACGGATCAACAGCACCGCTTGGAGAGACACTTCAGGCTTGCGAATGGGCGACACCGCCAAGCCGGGAGGTTCACATGCCCTCTATAGCCAAGCCGCACGCTGCCAAGACGATCGCAATACGGTCGACGCGCAAGCCGCGCCGACGCGAGCCGGGCGACGCCGCCAATCGACGCACGCGGCGCGCGGCGCCCGCCACCGGCGACCCGGCGAACGCGATCACGATCAAGCTGCTGCAGGAGCTCGTGGACATCCTGCGCAATCGCGCCGCCGTCTACGAGCGCCGCCGCTCCGCAGCCGAAGATGCGCAGGGGACGATAGGAACCGAGGAACTGCGTGGTCTGGCCGACGAAGACCTGACCCATTCGCGCTGGCTGGCCGAGCGGATCACCGAACTCGGCGGCGCGAGCGATGCGGGTGCACGGCGCGATCGTCCCGACGCACGGCGGCCATCATTGCTGGACGTCAAGGCGATATTCAAGGCCGACCTGACCTTCGAGAGCGCAGCCCTGGACCGATATGGGTGCCTGCTCACGATCGTCGGCGAGAGCGATCTCACGACGAAATTCCTGATCGAGGACATCCTGTTCGACGAACTGGAGCACGCCGGGGTACGGCACGCATGCCTCGCCGATTGACCGGCGTCGCCACGGCGCCCGCCAGGCGCGCGCCGCGGCCCGATCACCTGGCTGCTACGGACGCTTGGTAAAACCGCTGCACCAGCCACCCTTGGGCACGTTCTTGTTGAACAGGTCGCAGCGCGCGCTGTCGGCCGCCGGCGTCCCGTAGTGGACGCACTTGGCACAGACCTGCTCGGTGGTGTGCTTGGGATACTTGGCCTGGTCGGCCTTCTCGGTCTTCAGGCGAAAGCCCATCGCCGATCCCATCTTGTCGTCTTCGGTGAGCGTGGCGATCTCGCCCAGGCCGACGCGCGGAAATGCCACGAGAGCCCCCGCGACCGGAACGATTGCTGCCATGAACTGCCGGCGCTTAGTCATCTTTTGCCTCCCTGTCAGGGCTCGTCGGGTTGGACGCAACCGATGACCGGCGCCGTCGTCCGCGAGCTGATCCCATGGTAGGTATCGCAGGGAAGCGGACCTTGATCCGCATCACGGATTGCGGCCGTAAGGACAGGACGGCGCCTGCGGAGCGCGCCAGCGCGAAGCAGGATGGTGGGCCTCCCTGGAGTCGAACCAGGCACCAACGGATTATGAGTCCGCTGCTCTAACCAAGCATGAGCTAGAGGCCCTTCTGGGGACCCTCACCCCTGCCCTCTCCCGGAGGGAGAGGGGGTGCGAGGGGGATCGCGGCAATAAGACTTGTTACTCGAGGAAGCTCTTGAGTTTATCGGAGCGGCTGGGGTGGCGCAGCTTGCGCAGCGCCTTGGCCTCGATCTGGCGGATGCGCTCGCGGGTCACGTCGAACTGCTTGCCCACTTCCTCCAGCGTGTGGTCGGTGCTCATCTCGATGCCGAAGCGCATGCGCAGCACCTTGGCCTCGCGCGGCGTGAGCGAATCCAGCACCTCCTTGGTCACGCCGGCCAGGCTCGAGTACTGCGCGGCATCGGCCGGCGCCACCGTGGTGGTGTCCTCGATGAAGTCGCCCAGGTGCGAGTCGTCGTCGTCGCCGATCGGCGTCTCCATCGAGATCGGTTCCTTGGCGATCTTGAGGATCTTGCGGATCTTGTCCTCGGGCATCTCCATCTTGACGGCCAGCGTCGTCGGATCGGGCTCCGAGCCGGTTTCCTGGAGGATCTGGCGGCTGATCCGGTTCATCTTGTTGATCGTCTCGATCATGTGCACCGGGATGCGGATCGTGCGCGCCTGGTCGGCGATCGAGCGCGTGATCGCCTGGCGTATCCACCAGGTGGCGTAGGTCGAGAACTTGTAGCCGCGGCGGTATTCGAACTTGTCCACCGCCTTCATCAGGCCGACATTGCCTTCCTGGATCAGGTCGAGGAACTGCAGGCCGCGGTTGGTGTACTTCTTGGCGATCGAGATCACCAGGCGCAGGTTGGCCTCGGTCATCTCGCGCTTGGCCTTGCGCGCCTTGGCCTCGCCGGTGGCCATCTGCTTGTAGACCTCGCGCAGGTCCTTGAGCGGCAGCACCACGCGCTTTTGCAGCGCGCCCAGCTTGCTCTGCAGTTCGTGCACGGCCGGCAGGTTGCGGCGCAGCACCTCGGCGTAGGGCGCATCGCTCTCGGCCTCGCGCGTGACCCAGCGCGAGTTGGTCTCGGCGCCGGGGAAATGCTTGAGGAAGTGCGGGCGGGGCATGCCGCACTTGTTGACCATGATGTCGTAGATCTTCTTCTCGATGCCGCGCACTTCCTCGACCTGGCTGCGCAGCGAATCGCACAGCTTCTCCACCATCTTGGCGGTGAAGCGCAGCGACATCAGCTCCTCGAGGATCATCTCCTGGGCCTTGGAGTACGGCTTGGACTTGTAGCCCTCCTTCTCGAAGGCGACGCGCATCTTCTCGAAGAGCTTGCCCACGCGCTCGAAGCGCTCGAGCGCGCGCGCCTTGAGCTCGTCGAGCTGGGCGGCGGTCATGCCGCTGGCGCCGATGTCGGTGTTCTCGCTCTCTTCGCCCTCTTCCTCCTCGGCGTCGGCCTCGGCGGCCGCGGCGGGGAATTCCTCGGCGTCCGGGTCGACCAGGCCGTCGACGACCTCGTCGATGGGGATCTGGCCGCCGCCGATGCGCTCGCCGTGCGCGAGGATCTCGGCCACGGTGGTCGGGCAGGCGGAGATGGCCATCACCATATGCTTGAGGCCGTCCTCGATGCGCTTGGCGATCTCGATCTCGCCCTCGCGGGTGAGCAGCTCCACCGAGCCCATCTCGCGCATGTACATGCGCACCGGGTCGGTGGTGCGGCCGAACTCGGCGTCCACGGTGGACAGCGCCGCCTCGGCCTCTTCCTCGGCGTCGTCGTCGGTGGCCGCTGCCGGCACGTTCTCGTTCATCAGCAGGGTCTCGGCGTCGGGGGCCTGGTCATAGACCTGGATGCCCATGTCGCCGAACGTGCTGATGATGGAGTCGATGGCTTCGGCATCGACGAGGTTGTCGGGCAGGTGGTCGTTGATCTCGGCGTAGGTCAGGAAGCCGCGCTCCTTGCCCAGCTTGATCAGCGCCTTGAGCTTGTTGCGGCGCGCCTCCAGGTCTTCCTGGGAACCCTGGTAGCTGCGCTCCAGCGCTTCCTTGAGGGCGCGCTCCTTGGCGCGCCGGTCCTTGGCGCGCTGCTTGGGATTCATTTTCTCGGCGACCTGCACGCCCGGATCGACGCCGTCGTCGCGCGCTTCCGGCACGGCATCGCCGCCGTCGGCCGCGCCCGGGTCACGCGCCACCTTGGCCTTGGGGGCCGCGCTCTTGCCCGCGCCATTGGCCGCGGCCTTGGCTGCCGGCTTGGCCGCTTCCGCAGCGGCGGCCTTGGCCGAGCCGACCTTGCCTTCGGGGAGGACGGCCTGTGCCGCTTCGGTCTTGGCCTTGGCGGCCGGACGGGCCGCGGCAACCGTCTTCTTCGCGGCGCTCACCGTCTTGAGCGCGGAAACCTTCTTCTTCGGCACTACCGTCTTGGCTTTGGTCATCTAGCGGTCCCCAATGAATTGCGAATACCCGAATGCGAATAGCGATACGCCGGCAGTTCGGCCGCCCGACGAAGCCGGCGACCGCAACCATTCGTATGCTGAAAATTTCGGCCGGCGACATGGGCATGGAGCGACTGCAGCCCTGGAGGCATGGCGCAAACGCCGGCCCCCAAATGCTTGACCGCGGCGGCGGAACCGAGTTCCGTGCGCGGCACTGCAATTGCCCTGCTGATCACCTTGCCTAGCTGATGCGCCGCTACTGGGCGCGCGGGGAGGCGCTGGCCTCCTGGCAATTCGCGCGGTGGCGAATGCGATTTGAGGCGGGATTCTACCAGAAATCGGAGGATTTGTGACAGGTTCCGGGGGTGGCGGATGCGGCGATCCTCACATGGCCCCCTCACCCCGGCCCTCTCCCGGAGGGAGAGGGAGGGTTGGGACTCTAGGCGGCGGGTTTGCGGGCCTGCTGCAGGGCCGCCCGCTGGGCCGCCAGTTCGCGGTAGCGCTCGCGCGCCGCATCCGACATGTCCTCGCTGGCGATACGGTCCATTTCGCTGCGCACCCGCTCTTCCTCGATGGCGACGAAGCCGGCGCGCAGTTCCTCCTTGGCCAGGTCCTCGTCGTCCTCGCCGTGCAGGTCGCGGGCGGCCAGCGCCCGGTACTCGGCGATGTACTGGCTTTGCGACAGCGCCTCGAGCACCGAACCGCTGTGGGCCGAGGCCGCGCTGGTGCCGGCGCGCCAGACCTCGGCCAGCTGGCGGTCCAGGTCGGCGTCGCCGTCCACGGCCAGGGCGGCAATCTGGGCATTGAATTCGCGCGCCAGGCCGGGAAAGGCCAGCAGCCGTTGCAGCAGCCGCTGCTTGAGGCTTTCCACCTGCTTTACGGCCCGGCCGCCGGGTGCCGCGTCGCGGCTGGGCGGCAGGCGGCGCCACGGCGCCAGCCCGAACAGGGTCTCGATGTCCTGCGCAGGCGTGCGGGCCGCTTCGCCCAGGGCCCGCACCAGCTGCATGCGCAGGGCGCCGGTGGGCATCGATTCGAGCAGCGGCTTGGCCGCGGCGACCATGGCGGCGCGGTCCTCGGGCTGCTCCAGGTCGCGCCCCTCGCCCACGCAGCGCAGGAACCACTGCGACAGGCTCAGGGCGCGGCCGATTTCGGATTCAATCGCGGCGGGGCCGTGGTTGCGGATCAGGCTGTCGGGGTCCTCGGTCTCGGGCAGCAGCACGAAGCTGGCGCGCCGGTCGTCGCCGATCACCGGCAGCGTCGCTTCCAACGCCCGGCGCGCCGCCTTGCGCCCCGCGGCATCGCCGTCGAAGGCGAAGATCACCCGCGGCGTCAGCCGGAACAGCGCGGTGACGTGATGGGCGGTGATGGCCGTGCCCAGCGCGGCGACCGCCTCGCCATAGCCGGCCTGCGCCAGCTGGATGACGTCCATGTAGCCCTCGCAGACGATCGCCCGGCCGCGCTTGCGGATCGATTCCTGGGCCTCGAACAGGCCGTAGAGCTCCTGGCCCTTGTGGTAGAGCGCGGTCTCCGGCGAATTGAGGTACTTGGGCTCCGAAGCGTCCAGCACCCGGGCACCGAAGCCGATCACGCTGCCGCGCCGGTTGCGGATCGGGAACATCACCCGCCCGCGGAAGCGGTCGTAGCGCTTGTTCTCCTCGCCGGTGATCACCAGCCCGGCCTCGGCCAGGCGCGTATCGGCGTAGTTCTCGAACGCTCCCTTGAGCCCCTGCCAGGCATCGGGCGCATAGCCCAGCGCATAGCGCGCCGCGGTGGCGCCGGTGAGGCCGCGGGCCTTGAGGTATTCGATGGCCACCGGCGCTTCCTTGAGCTGGCGCCGGTAGAAGTCGGCAGCGATCTGCAGCACCTCGGCCAGGCCGCGCGTCTTGGCCGCATCGGGCCCGGCGCCGGCGGTTTCCTGGGGCACGGTCAGCCCTGCCGACTGGGCCAGTTCCCCGATGGCCTCGACATAGCTCAGCCCGCGGTGGTCCATGAGAAAGCCCACCGCCGAGCCGTGCGCGCCGCAGCCGAAGCAATGGAAGAACTGCTTGGTCGGGCTGACGGTGAACGACGGGGTCTTCTCGCCGTGGAACGGGCACAGGCCGAGGTAGTTCTGGCCACCCTTCTTGAGCGTGACATAGCGGCCGACCACATCGACGATGTCGACGCGCGCCAGCAGATCGAGGATGAAGCCTTGGGGAATCACGCTGCTTATTATCCGCCTGCGTACTGGGCTGCGGTTTGGACGGCACGTCGGCCCGCGCGTCGGCCGGCCCCCCGCCGCGAAGGCCCGCGTGCGCGGCCGCCCGCCCGGGGCCGGGCTAGGCGCTGATCCGCGCCTTGACCAGCCCCGACACCCGTGACATGTCGGCACGGCCCGCCAGGCGCGGCTTGAGCAGCGCCATCACCTTGCCCATGGCGCTGGGCGCCAGGGCGGCCCCACCGGCCACTTCGGCAATGGCCGCGTCTATGGCCTGCGCCACCTCGGCCTCGCTCAGCGCCTGGGGCAGGTAGCCCTGCAGCAGCAGCAGCTCGGCCGTTTCCTTCTGCACGAGATCATCGCGCCCGGCCTTGCCGAACTGTTCGATCGAATCCTTGCGCTGCTTGATCAGCCGCTCGACGATGGCGATGACCGCCGCATCGTCGACGATGACGCGCTCGTCGACTTCCTTTTGCTTGACGGCAGCCAGCAGCATGCGGATCGCGCCCAGGCGCTCGGCCTCGCGGGCGCGCATGGCCGCCTTCATG
>Ga0181525_10000624_pt1 | contig 30667 bp, 29 predicted proteins | sample PEATcosm2014_Bin_48_FD_121100 | JGI IMG/M metagenome (GOLD analysis project Ga0181525, IMG submission 121100) | Peatland microbial communities from MTU Mesocosm Facility, Houghton, MI, USA - PEATcosm2014_Bin06_10_metaG | ecosystem: Environmental > Terrestrial > Soil > Wetlands > Peat | place... | reverse complement strand
GGAAAAGTCACCCGGGTGGCGGAACAGCCGGGCACTGGCTATTTTGGGGTCCGCGGCATTTTCAATGACGAGAACTTGACGCGGCATGTATTAGCTTGAACGATTCTGACGGACGGCAAGATTGTTTCGCCGAAAAGTTCGGTAACTAGGAGATCGTAACCTGGGGCGCGCCGGCCCAAGGTTACTAATGTGAGTTCCGGAACAAAGGCCACCCGGCAGTAGGCGATGGAAGTCCTTGGGACTGACAGGGCGGAGCTATGCCCTTGCTCCCGCCTCACGCTTTCTCTGCGGGCTCATTGGAATCCGGGACGCACCTATCACCCACGAGGCTCTTCGGAGCCTTTTAAACCACACAGAGTTTAAACTTTAGGTGGGTAAAGCCGGACACAAAAAGCTTCAACGTCCATATTGGGAACGGCGGAAAAACGAACGCAGTTCATCGGTGCTCGCTCAGGTGTGTTTAGTTAATAGGGGGTCGGCCAAAATGCCACTAAGTAAAGATGCTTCAGCAATGCAGGAACTCACAATCTCGGGTTTGCTCGGGATTCTGAAGCGGCGCCGGTCGTTCATCATCCTGACGACTTTGTTTTGTGTCTCAATCGCAGTATGTCTGTGTGTTTTCATGACACGGAAATATAAGGCGACGGGCGAGATACAAGTTGCGAAACAGAGTTCAGACGAACTCGGTCTTGACGGGATGAAGGGCGATGGAGAGGGTGCGTCGGACGCCCTGGAGGACAACATTGCGCTGCAGACTCAAGCAAATATCCTGCAATCCGATACGCTGGCTCTCAGGGTTATTCAGAATCTTGGACTCGAAAAGACCTGGGACTTTCAGCCCAGGTTTAGTCCAATCGGTTGGGTTCTCGGTCTCGTCTCGCCGCGTGGTCCAGTTGATCCGAATGGTGCAAGCTTGGAGGACTCGCCGGCCCGCCGCACGCGGGTATTGAAAGTCTTCGAAGGGCATCTGAAGGTAGAGCCGTTGGCTGGTACCCAATTGATCAAAATTACCTATACAAGTTCAAATCCGAAAGTTGCGGCAGCTATTGTTAATCAGTTGACTAGGGACCTTGTTGATTACACATTTCAAACGCGATACAACGCGACCAATGAGGCTTCACAGTGGCTGGCCGGACAGATGGATGACCTGAAAAAACAGGCGGAGGATTTGCAGGGAAAAGTTGTCGAGCTGCAGCGCGAAGCGGGTGTTTATAGCCTTGGTACGTCTGACTCAACGGGCAAAGAGCTTGCATATAGCGCAACACTGGATCGCCTGCAGCAATCCACAGCAGCCCTGACGCAGGCAACCTCAGACCGCATTCTTAAAGGCGGCATTTATGAGATGGTACGGAGCGGCGATCCGGAAATGATCTCTGGGCTGGCCGGCACTTCCTTATCGGGTGCCTCCGCGGGAGTCAACAACTCGTTTAGTTTGCTTCAGACACTCCGAGCGCAACAAGCGACGCTTGAGACTCAGCTCGCTGCGGATTCATCGAAATACGGCTCTGCCAATCCAAAACTCCAGGACGACCGGGCTTCACTCGCCGGTGTCACAGCTGCTGTCAAAGAGGAGATCAAGCGAATTGGGGAGCGAGCGGAAAGCGATTATCGCGCAGCGCAGATCACGGAAAGCAATATGCAGGCGGTTTATCAACGCCAACGAGCCGCGGCCGATCAGCTAAACAACAAGGCAGTTGAGTATTCAATCGCTAAACAGGAAGCCGCCGAGAGTCGCGGACTGTATGAAACTCTTTATCAGCACCTAAAAGAGGCAGGGGTTATTGAAGGCCTTCGCTCATCCAACGTCACTGTGGTCGATCCAGGGCGTGTCCCCGCAAAGCCCTCCCAGCCCAACATTCCGGTGTACCTTGGTCTTTCGCTCCTCGGTGGCCTCTTCTTGGGCTCGGTCGGGGCCCTCTTCCTGGATAGCATCGACGATCGCGTGCAGAGCATGGAGATGATTGAGAGTTCCCTGAATACGCCACTGCTAGGAGTCATTCCCAGTGCAGCGTCATCCGGCTGGCGTCGCGGATCGGAACTGTCTTCCCCGAAACGTCCCAAATCATTGCCTGACGGAGTATCGATCATCGCGCCCGCCGACTCAGTTAGCACAGCGCCGGATGCAAGCAATACCGCCTTTTCCGAGTCACTACGTAGCCTGCGCACAGCTTTGTTACTCTCCCGCAGTTCGGCCCCTCCCAAGGTCATTTTGGTCACCAGTCCTGCCGAAGGCGAGGGGAAGACCACGATCTCCCTGCACCTTGCGGCTTCGCTCGTCAGGAATCAGAGTAACGTGCTATTGGTGGAAGCCGATATGCGGTGTCCCACGCTGGCGCAGCGGCTCTCAATCGCGGGTGAAAAGGGTCTAAGCAACCTGCTCTCCGGGGATAATGAAGAAATGGAAGTTAGACCATTTTCGGACCTTTTGGACTTGGCGATCATTCCCGCCGGTCCAATGCCTCCGTTTCCTGCTGAACTACTTGGGTCAAAAAGAATGAAAGAACTGATCGGTAAATGGTCAAAGAAATACGACTTTATATTGATCGACAGCCCTTCACTATTGGCCGTTACCGACGCAGCAGTTATCTCTAGAATGGCAGATATCACTTTGCTGATAACACGTCATGCTCAGAGTACGCGGAAGAGCTTGGAAAGAGCCTGGCAGACACTTCGCATAGACCCCGAGACGAAGGTTGGAGTCGTATTAAATGCGGTAAGCCGAGAGTCTCCGGCATACGCCGAGTATTTCGGATATTACGGCAATAGCTACTATGACAAACGGAAGGGGGGCGGTGCCAATGCATAAACGTCAAGTACTGACAACGACATGGTTGGTAATCGTCGCGATGGGATCTGGCTCCATCGCCGGCGCGCAGAACTCGCTCCTCATTGCCCCTGGCGACCTCCTGCACATTCAAGTAGCGGATACTCCAGAAATGGACGAGGACGCCCGCGTTACAGATCAGGGTATGGTACCCATTGTAGGGATCGGTGACGTGCAGGTGGCTGGTCTCAATCCGAGCGATGCCGCAACTACTGTCCGCAACAAACTGATCGATAGCCACTACTTGAATCACCCCGAGGTGTCTATTAGTGTTGAAGAATTTGCGACCCAGCAGGCTTCGGTTATCGGCGAGGTCAAAACGAGTGGAGCCTATTCAATAGCCACGCCGCGCCCGATTCTTGATGTACTAGCACTGGCCGGCGGTCTTACACCGGAGGCCAACCGCCATATACTCATCGAGCGGCGCGGGAATCCGCAGAATCCTTTGGAGTACTTCGTGTCGAATAATGCGGCGCAGGCCATCGAGCAGCAGGTTATGGTTAACCCTGGCGACACCATCGTCGTACCTCGCGCTGGCATCGTGTACATCCTTGGTGACGTAAACCGGCCAGGCGGCTACGTGATGTCAAATAACGAATCGCAGCTGACCTTACTCCAGGGTCTCGCTCTGGCCGGCGGCGTCACTAGGGCGGCCAAGCAGAGCCATGCGCATCTGATTCGAAAGAAAAAGGACGGTGGCTTTTTAGACAGCGAGTTATCACTTGGCGACATACAGAAAGGCAAGCAGCCGGACTTAGCCCTTTTTCCCGGTGATGTGCTTTATATTCCATTCTCTTTTGCCCGCAATTTCGCGACGACTGGAGCAGCCAGCATAGTCGCCTCCACGGCGGGCGCGGCTGTTTACGCTATCCCCTAATTTCAAGATAACCGTCAGGCATATGCAGCGCGAACCGCGAATCGCCGGCTTGTTGTGTTATAAGTACCGACGATTAATTAAACGTGCGCCCAATGCTGAAGGATGACGGCATGCGCACGGCGCGCGAATTCTGAGCAGAAGACCCGGCCTGCAGCGCCTGGCGCGACAGCGCGTGTGGTCGAGCGGGCGCGGTTCGTCCTGCTGGGTCACCGAGTGGGTGGAAAACCAACAGATCGCGCGGCTGATGGGGGATGACATCCGAGAGGGCAGCGCGATTGCGGTAGCGCCCTCTGGCAGGGCGGCATCGCTATCGAAAGGGTCGCGCCGCCGCGGGCCGGAACACGCACCAATCGGCAATCTGCGTGACGCGCTAAACCAATTCCATCTGCTCGATCTACTCGATGGGCGAAGAGGTCGTTGGCTCTTAACCCAAGACGTTTCCCCTTTAACGTATGGAAGCGACTATGGCGACATCAGGTGTTTCGCAAAAGATCGCTGTTCTCGACGCTCAGTCACTAAAGCCGACTGCTGACGATGATGTCACGGCTCCCAGTGCATCTGGGCGCTCCTCGAGCGCTTCAATAATCTGGATGTGCCTGGACGCACTGACAGTGCTGGGAGCTGTTATCTTTGCCACCCTTTGCGAGCCTCGAACTGGACCGGCCGCTAGCATTCCTGGCTTCGTTCAAGGAACGCTGATTCAGCATGGATCTGTGGGAATCTTAACGGCCCTGCTTTGTAGTTTTACAATCATTCTAATCCTCACTAGCCGACGCTTATTGCTCTATTCACCTATGCAAATCAGCAGTATCTTGGACGAGCAAGGGCGCAGTATTCAGGCTTGCTTTACTGCAGCACTCTTGCTCGCCGGCGCATTCTCCTTGGTCAAGGGCGAAGGTATTCCCCGCGAAATCCTGCTGACCACGGCAGCAATTGTAACCGTTGTGCTGAGCGTGCGCAGGCTGCTTTATAGGTTAGCGGTCTATCGACGTCTTGAGCGCGGACAGGGCACGCGCAACGTCCTGATCGTTGGCACCGGTCCTGAGGCACAGGCTCTTCGTCACCACATCGACAGCATCCGTCATCTGGGTTACAACTTTAAGGGCTTCATTGAGTTTCGGGGAGAGAATGTCTCTTCATCTTCCGAGGCCCCTGATGCAGTTAGTATGTTGGCGACCTTGTTTCAGAGTGCGCGGAGGCAGTTCATCGACGAAATTCTCGTTACTACCCCCTGCGAGCGCAGCCTGCTCCAAAGTGCTTTAGAACAGTCACGCATCTACGGTGTGGACCTGCGCCTCGTACCCTATCTCTACGATGGCCTCGCTTGGAACCGTCCAATCGAGTACATCGGTCAGTTTCCGACCATTCCCCTTCACCGCGGCCATACCCCCGACATAGAGCTTGCAGTCAAGCGAGGACTCGACATTGTGATTTCGGGCGTTGCGCTAGTCCTCCTCTCCCCTCTTATGTTTGTCATCGCTGTCGCCGTCAAGTTCGACTCCGAAGGCCCAATCTTTTATACATCCGAACGGCTGGCCAAAAAGGGAATCGTATTCCGTTGCGTGAAGTTCCGAACGATGGTACGCGATGCGGATGAGCGCCGTGCGGAAGTGCTGCACATGAATGAGCGCGACGGCGTACTCTTCAAAATCACACGCGATCCACGCGTTACGCGGGTTGGCCGCCTTCTGCGCAAGTATTCATTGGATGAGTTACCTCAATTTTACAACGTGTTCCGCGGAGAGATGAGCTTGGTTGGGCCTCGACCGCCGCTCGCCAGCGAGGTGAGGCAGTATAAGCTCAGCTATCTACGCCGACTGGACGTCAACCCCGGAATGACGGGGCTGTGGCAGGTGCAGGCGCGCCGGGACCCTTCATTTGCCACCTACGTGTCACTCGATGTGGCATATGTCGATCAATGGAGTCTGTGGCTCGATGTCAAGATCCTTGTCCGCACGATTGCTGTCGTACTGCAAGGCACCGGCGCCTAACCCCTCAATAGGGGCTACGTACGTAGCTCTCGACCCTCGTCGTCGCGCACCTATAGCTCCGACGTGACATTATCACAATGCAACGCGGCGCGATTAGTTCTTGCTTGCCTCAGCGCAGCGCGTTAACGGTTGTTGGGGCGGTGTGCGTTCTCTCTCTCTCTATTAGTCACGGTTACAGTCACAGGATCCACCTTCGAGTCATAACGATGGGCGTGTGCCGTGCATTGGGTTAATGAGCAGTGACGGTAAACAGGCCACTCTCACAGGAAAGAGTTTATGGACGCGAACACAGCTTCTGCAGTCTCGACACCTGGACCGCCGGTGGGGACCAGCACCTTCCTCGGCGCTAGAATTCACCTATTGACATCGCGCAGCCTTCTGGACTTGGTAGCCCAATGCATCGTGGCGCGCAGAAAAGTGGTTATTGCTAACCATAATCTTCACAGTCTGTGCTTGTATAGTAGCTCGTCCAAGGATGCCGCTATTTTTAGGACATTTTATCATGACGCAGATTATACTGTGGCAGATGGCATCTCAGTAATTGTTCTGGCTAGACTACAGGGCCAACAAATAAGTTACCAGCACAGAGTTGCCTATAATGACTGGTTGCCATTCATGTTGCCTGTTGCTGCCCGCAAGGCGTGGCGGGTTTTCTATCTGGGCTCTGCGCGTGAAGTGTCGATCAAGGCTGCAGATATATTACGAGCTCGCTTCCCGGGCCTTTACTTCAGGACACATCATGGATACTTCAATGCTCAGTTTGACAGCGAGCCCAACAAGCAAGTTCTCGCCATAATACGAGACTACAGACCTCATATACTATTCGTCGGAATGGGGATGCCACGTCAGGAGCAGTGGATCCAGGAAAATCGGTCAGAAATAGAGGCAAACGTGATTTTGACGTCTGGCGCGACCCTGGACTATATTGCCGGAGCGAAGCGCATGGCACCTCGGTGGATGGGTGCAATCGGGCTCGAATGGGCCTTCCGTCTTGCTACAGAGCCACGACGGCTCGCGCATCGCTATCTTGTCGAACCATGGGGTCTTGTAAGGGCCGTTGTGAGAAATGACCTTCCCGTAGCCGAAGGTTCGGCGGCCTCTATTTATTCTCATGGTGCTAATTGAGCGCCGACGGGCTCAAGGCTTTGTTTATTGGGTACATGACTCATGAATGGATCAGTTGCAGCTGAATTAATTATTGAGCCTGGACGTTCCGACAGGAACTACTGGAGAGATCTATGGCGCTATCGTGAATTATTTTATTTTCTCTCCTGGCGAGACATCCTGGTTCGGTATAAGCAAACGGTGTTCGGCGTCGCCTGGGCTGTCGTTCGCCCGTTTCTGACGATGGTTGTCTTCACTATCGTGTTCAGCCGTGTCGCCCGGCTGCACTCGGACCCTTCAGTGCCCTATCCTCTTCTGGTGATGGCCGGCATGCTGCCCTGGCAGTTCTTCGCGAGTTCTCTCAGTGAGTCGAGCAACAGCCTCACGCTGAACTCTAATCTGATTTCAAAGATTTATTTTCCACGGCTCATCGTTCCTGCCAGCTCCGTGATCACCAGCTTCGTGGACTTCACCATCACCCTGGTGCTCATGGCCATTATGATGGCCTGGTATCACTTCGTGCCCGACTGGCGCCTCTTGTGTCTGCCTCTATTCATTGCCGTGTCTCTTGGAGCATCCTTCGGCGCTGGACTCTGGCTCGCCGCCCTCAATGTCGAGTATCGTGACTTCCGGTACATCATTCCGTTCGTTGTGCAATTCGGCCTCTATGTTTCCCCCGTCGGTTTCAGCACGAGTGTCATTCCGCTTAGGTGGCGTTTGCTTTACTCGCTCAATCCAGTTGTCGGTGTCATCGATGGATTTCGGTGGGCGATCTTCCGAGGGCACAGCGTGCTCTGGTGGCCAGGCCTGATTGTTTCGATGGTGGTAACCGTCGCGATGTGCGCGAGCGGAATCTGGTACTTCCGGAAGATGGAACGAACGTTCGCCGATGTGATCTGAAGTCTGCTCGTATGACGCAGCTCGATAATCGGAGTTATGAAAAGGCTCCTCAGCGGTTTGGAAGCCAAACCGTTCAGAGGGAGGATACCGTACACAATGCCTGACCCCATCATCACCGCCGAAGGACTCGGCAAGAAATACCAAATTGACCACTATGCGGAACGGGGCCGTTACAAGACCCTGCGTGAAACAGTTACCGAAAGAGCGCGCCGCACCTTTGGTGGCTGGCGTTCATCCCGGCCCGTTGCATTACCATCCCACGGTTCAATCAGAACAACCAGTGAGGAATTCTGGGCGCTTCGCAATGTCAGCTTCGAGGTCAACCGGGGCGAGGTGGTGGGGATCATCGGACGCAACGGAGCCGGCAAGAGCACCCTTCTCAAAATCCTTAGCCGGATTACCGAACCCAGCACGGGACGGGCGCATATCCGCGGCCGTGTCGCTAGCCTTCTGGAGGTTGGTACCGGATTCCACTCCGAGCTCAGCGGTCGCGAAAACATCTTCCTCAATGGCGCCATCCTTGGCATGAGGAAAGCGGAGATACGACGCAAGTTCGACGAAATCGTCGACTTCGCTTGTATCGAGAAATTCCTCGATACACCCGTCAAGCGCTACAGCAGTGGGATGTACGTGCGACTTGCTTTTGCCGTTGCCGCCCACCTAGAGCCCGAAATCCTGGTCGTTGATGAGGTCCTAGCCGTCGGCGACGCCGAGTTCCAGAAGAAATGCATGGGAAAAATGCAAGATGTTTCTAGCAAGGAGGGACGCACGGTGTTGTTTGTCAGTCACAATATGGAAGCGGTGGACCGCTTAACCTCGCGATGCGTATTGCTCAATTCTGGATTCGTGGAAATGGTTGGCTCGACAGGCTTGATTGTATCTGAATATCAGCGCCTATCGCAAGACGTAGTCAGCGACATTTCTAGGTTCCGCCGGTCGAATACACCGGGCACCATTTGTTTTGAGCAAGTTTGGGCTGAGGCTACGTCGGGTGATAAATCAACCACTTTTCGTCAGGGAGAGGCGTTTACAATCAAGCTACAGGTCAGCTCGCCCGCGCGGCACAAATGTGATCTCGCAATCGTCGTGGAAAACTCTCGGGACCAGGCTCTATTCACGACCCATCTTTGCGACCTAGGTTCTCCAGCCACGATAGACGGCGATCTCGTATTTTCAGTTGAGATGCCCAGCGGGGTTTTCCGGTCCGGAAGCTACAACGTCTCCCTTGCGGCATTTTCGCCAGACAAGTTAACATTTTATGACGTAATCATACATGTGCCTGCATTTACTATTTCTGGCACAATCGCAAATAATATTCCGGACGATTCGCGATGGGGCAATCTGTATTTCCCTCTGGCATGGAAACCGGAGGGTGTTCGATGATATCGCTGAGAAAGGCGTTACTTGCTGTCGCTCCCTACGGGTTAGTGACAATGTGGCGAAGCCATTATAAATACAATGGGAGGCAGCACGCCTCCGCAGATCATCTAAGCCAACAGCGCTTTGCATTTCATGGCGAACGGTACCGGCGTATCGCCGCATGCGAGAAATTAAAGCAGAATGCTTCAATACGTGGAGATGACCTGGAGGAGGTTGTTGGCTTTTTGCGCGCGCGTGGAATCGACGAGAAACAGGTTCGTGACGGCAGCATCCCTGCCTCTTCCCTCGAGTGCATCAAGAGAATAATCCACGACACCTTTGCGACACGTGGCGCAATAGCCGCATTGCATATCGGGAATTTTGTAGGAGTTTCGTTCGCGTTTCTTGCGACGGTTTTGAGCGAGATGGATCATGGTTCCCTAGCTGTTTCAGTCGACCCAAATGTAGCGCATCGTGGAGTTCTCAACCCGCAGGCCCATGTTTCAGCTCTTCTAACTGCGTGCGGGGTGCAGCGAAACACAATGATGATTGCAGGTTATTCAGGCGGTAAGAGTATCAGCAATGACGGCCTGATTTTTGAAGGCTACGATCCGGAGGCTGAGTTTATCAATGAGCATGCCTGCGAAGGAGTATTAAAGCACTTGGGGAGACTGTGCGGTCGCAGATTCGATGTCGTTGTAATGGACGGTAATCATGAAGCGAGCTATCTAGTTAGAGAGCTTGAGTTGATTGTTCCTCTTTTGACATCTGGCGCACTTGTGATTCTCGACGACGTAGACACTGCTTGGTCAGAAATACGAGATGTATTTAACAGGATCGATGATTCTGGGCTGAAGCCGCTTTCGACAGATGGAAGAATTGGCGTGGCGAGGTTTGCTCCGGTTGCAGCCTGAGTGCAGGCGTGTCACTTAGCCGGATGGGAAAAGATGAATCCAAACGTTGTGATCCTTGGTGGGGGCCCATGCGGTTTGGGCGCCGCATACCAACTCGATCGGCTCCGTGAGTCTCAGTGGCTGCTGCTTGAGGCTGGAGCGGGCGCCGGCGGCCTGGCCTCGTCTTACGTGGATGACGCGGGTTTTACATGGGACATCGGTGGCCATGTCCAGTTCTCTCATTATGAGTATTTTGATCGTGCGATGGACGAGTTCCTTGGCAATGACGGATGGATACAGCACGAACGGGAGTCCTGGGTGTGGATGCGAGGGCGTTTTGTGCCCTATCCGCTGCAATACAACCTTCACCGACTGCCGGCCCTGGACGTAGATAGATGCCTGGCGGGGCTGGAAGAGGTGAGCCGCAACGGCGGAACAAAGCCAGAGAACTTTCGCGAGTGGATTCAGGCCACCTTCGGTCAGGGGCTGGCGGAACTCTTTATGGTTCCCTACAACTACAAGGTGTGGGCCTATCCTCCGGAGGCGATGAATGCAGCCTGGGTGGGCGAGCGCGTGGCTATACCGGATCTCGAGCGAATCAAAGAAAACATCGCGCTGCAGCGAGACGACCCTTCCTGGGGGCCGAACAACATGTTTCGATTCCCGGTGCGGGGCGGCACCGGAGCTATTTGGACAGCATGCGCAGGCCGGCTGCCACAGGAAAAGCTCCACTTCAACACAAAAGTCGAGAAAATAGATGTGACTCGTCACGAGGTGACGACTGCGGCGGGCGAAATATTCTCGTATGACGCGCTGATTTCAACGATCCCTCTGCGTGAGCTCATCCGGTTGAGTGGCCAAGCGGAGTTTCAGGAGCTCGCCGAACGGGGACTGCTCTACTCCTCGTCGAATATCATCGGACTTGGACTGAAGGGCGAGCCGCCGGAGCACCTACGGAAGAAGTGCTGGATGTATTTCCCGGAGGACAATTGCCCGTTCTACCGGGTGACCGTTTTCAGCAACTACTCGCCGTATAACGTGCCGGACATCAAGCGTCATTGGTCCCTGATGTTGGAAGTGTCTGAATCAGATCCAAAAAAGGTCGATCAATCGAAGCTTTTGGAGGATGTGATTCAGGGCGTTTTGAACACCCACCTAATCAGGAGCCGCGACGAAATCGTGAGCACCTGGGTCCATAGGGCTCGTTTTGGTTACCCGACGCCGGGCCTATATCGCGATGACGCGCTGGTCGCAATCATTCCTGCGTTGGAGAACGTGGGTGTCTACTCCAGGGGACGCTTCGGTTTATGGAAGTATGAAGTGAGCAATCAGGATCACTCCTTTATGCAAGGCGTCGAACTGGTTGAGCGGCTATTGAACGGGCGCGAAGAAATCACCGCGTTCAGTCCCGGCTATGCAAACTCCCAAAAACATCTATGGCCGTTCGAACGCTGGACAAGCATTCCAGAGGCCATTGACGCATGAGCGTTGAATCAGCTGGAAACGTGATACTCCCGCCTCCGATTGCTCCAGTACCGGCCGGAGCGTCAAGACCATTGTGGTCGGTAATGATTCCCACTTACAATTGCGCTAAGTACCTGCGGCAGACGCTCGATAGTGTGATGTCGCAGGATCCGGGCCCGGAGCAGATGCAGATTGAAGTCGTAGATGATTGCTCCACGGGTGATAATCCCGAAGCGTTGATTAAGGAGATCGGCAAAGGACGTATAGCCTTTTACCGAAAACCCCAGAATGAAGGAGCCATCGCCAATTTCAATACCTGCATTCAGCGCAGCCGTGGGTATTTATTGCATATACTGCATGGAGACGACTACGTGCTTCCTGGGTTTTATTCAGAGATTTTGAGACTGCGCGAAATCTTCCCAGAGGCAAGTTTTTTGGGCTGCCGCAACTTTGGAGTTGATGAAGACGGAGTGATCGGATTTGTTTCGCCCCGAATCGCAGAACTTGAGCAGGGTGGTCGTTCGGCTGCCGCCTTTTATTATTCCACGGTTCTCCAATTCTGCGGGGTGGTGGTGTGTCGTATGTTTCTTGAGAAAAATGGCGGTTTTCTTCCGGCCTTGGTTCATACGGCGGATTGCGAGATGTGGACGCGAGCCATATCACAAGGCGGAGGTATTGTTTCGTCCAAGGTCCTATCCGCTTACCGTGTGTTTCCCGCTAATGATACGAGCAAACTGATGCGAGCGGGCGAAAACATCCGCGATCTCACTCGATTGAATTTGATTTTAGAGGAACGATTTCCTGATTTTTCACCGATGAGAGCCCGATTACGAGCTGCATTGATGGCCCGTTCGCAGGCACGATTTTTTGCAAAGCGGCAGGATTCGACGGCTAGCAACCAAAACGCAACGGTATGGCGTGAAGTCGCGCCTTTTAGCGCACGGGTGAAGGAAACCCTTAAGGATCATCTGCGCCCGTGGTTTCGGTCCTGAACCTTCGCCATCTACAACGCGCGTTGTGAAACACGAATTATCTTTTCCGCGCGCTCATGCAGGCTATACCCCGCGCGTCCCTGGTCGCGACGATCTCTGTAGGTTGGAGATGGGGGACGCTGCTCAGCCAATGACTGGGCGACTTATCAAATCGACCCATGCGGTATTTTGCGATGATCTCGAAGTGTTCGGCGGCATAGTGGTTGGCTCGATGGTACACGTGATTGTGGGGAGTAGATGACGAGCACAATGAACGACAGTTCCACGCATGTTTTGGTCACCGGCGGCGCAGGTTATATCGGGAGCCATGTTGCAAAGGCACTGGCTGCCCATGGGATGGTGCCAGTCACTTATGACAGCCTCGTGCATGGGCATCGGTCCGCTGTTCGATGGGGCCCGTTTATTCACGGCGATGAAGCACTTTTCGCGGAAAGGCATTGCTATCATCAAGCCTTGATGTATGTCATATTGTCAATGAACGAGTTAACGTATGCAGCGTAGTGTGCTAAGTTGAGAAGTGGCCGGCCGAAATTGCGCCGATTTCTGCCGGTGTTTCGCGGGATGAGTTAGAATGAAAAGATCTATCCTGTCAACTGAGCGCTTTTCTTGGCCCCTCGTGAGTGCGGTAATTCCCACGCGCAACCGACCGGTAATGGCGTCTCGCGCCGTGCGCTGTGCCCTGAACCAGACTTACCCGAATGTCGAAGTTGTGGTGGTTATCGACGGTTCAGATCCTGAAACCATGAACGCCCTCACAGCATTAGACGAATCCCGCCTGCGAATAATTATGCTTTCGCAGAACGTCGGCGGCAGTGAGGCACGAAATGTAGGTGTGCGTGAAGCGACGGGCGACTGGGTCGCGTTTCTGGACGATGACGACGAGTGGTTGCCTGCCAAAATAGAGAAACAGGTGAGCGTAGCGATGGAAATGGCCGGAGCGCTCTCTTTTGTCGCCTGCCAGTTTGTGGACGGCGGTCGCTACGGCAAAAGAGTTCTACCCGTATTACATGAGAGCCCGAGATCGTCGTTTAGTGACTTCCTGCTTTGCCGGCCGAGTCTGTTTGGGGGCTCGGGGTACGTGCAAACTTCAACATGGCTTGTCTCCAAGCAGCTTGCCGACATATGTCCGTTCACGCCTGGCCTCAAACGAAATCAGGACTTGGATTGGATGCTTCGTGCCATGTCTATCCCTGGGGCGCGGTTCACGTTAGTCATGGAGCCGCTGTCCATTTTTAATTCAGCACAAGAGACGGGACGTGTTAGTAAGTCGCCTGATTGGCAATTCCATTATCGGTGGGCATTGGATAATCTGCATTACTTCAGCAAGAAGGCGCTGGCATATTTTCTTGCCACCACCTGCGTAGAGGACGCCGTGAAACAAGGCCAACGATTATCGGCAAGTGTCCACCTCCTGTATGCCATGTTTCGCTATGGTGATGTTTCCCTGCGCTGTCTCCTCCTATTTGCGTACTACTTCCTATGTCCGGAGAACCTTCGCCAAAGAGCGAGAGGCGCAGTGGCTTCTATCAGGAACAGAGGAAGGAAAGTCCTTCCATGCGGATAGCACTTATAAGTGCATGGTATACTGCGGCTGGAGGAGCAGAATGGGTTGACCACGTTCTTGGGGAAATGTTCCCGCAGGCCGATCTATATACCCTGTTCAGTGCGGATGATATGATCCCTCTCAGTCTTCGCGCTCGGCCAATTAGAAAATCATTCCTGCATCATATACCAACAATGACGAAGTCGTACCGGCTTTTTATGCCGTTGTTCCCCTATGCAATCGAGTCGTTCGACTTGCGGGGCTATGACGTGATCATTAGTTCGGACCACGGCGCGGCGAAGGGAGTACTGTGCGATCAGGATACAGTGCACATCTGCTATTGCTATACCCCCTGGCGCCAATTGTATGATCTCTACTGGAAATCGGTGACCCTCGTTCCCACTCCTTTACGGCCGGCGTTTCGAGGGATGGCACACTACCTACGTCAGTGGGACTATGTAGCCGCGCAGCGGCCGGAGCGGTTGGTCGCAATTTCAAAGCACATACAGCGAAGGATTCAGAAGTGCTATCGTCGACATTCCGAGGTAATCTACCCTCCGGTAGATACCTATAAAGGATATATTTCTGATCGGTACGACGATTACTATCTCGTGGTTGGCAGACTGGTGCATGCTAAGCGAGTGGATGTGCTCATCGAAGCTTGCAATCGTCTGAATAGACGCCTGTTGATTGCAGGGGAAGGGCGCGAACAGAGGCGCCTGAAATCGATCGCTGGACCGACGGTCGAATTCCTCGGCCGTGTCTCAGATGACCGATTGCGAGGCCTTTACGCACACTGTCGTGCACTCCTCTTTGCGGCCGACGAGGATTTTGGCATTGTGCCGGTCGAGGCGCAGAGTTACGGTCGTCCCGTGATTGCATACGGCCATGGCGGCTCTCTCGAAACTGTGCGTATAGCGGATCCGCAGGGAAGGAGCGATACTGGAGTACTCTTTTCTCATCAGACAGTAGAGGCTGTGATGGAGGGTATTCGCGAGTTCGAGGAGCGTGAGGGGAAATTCGCAGCGAACGATATTCAGAGTCACACGCGTATGTTTGACAAATCTGTCTTCGTAGGGAAAATGCAGGATCTCGTGGAGCACTTGATCCACCAAAGGAAGACGCAATGCTGCATAGAGAACCGGTAAGGGCGCCCGACTTGTTGCTCTTGGTCAATACTTGGGTATTGTGTGCCATTCTTCTGGTGCTTGCATCAATGTATGGGTTTTCATTTGAGCGCGGGTTTGGAAACACTACAACCGGGTCGCTGGAACAAGGCATTTCGGCAGCTAGTGTGCAGGACTCCACCGTCGCTCGGGTACAGAATGCCGGCATGTATCTCATCTGCGGAATGCTTATGTTTCCTTTAGTTAGATCAATCGGAGAGGAGTTTAGACGCGACATTCTCATTCTTGCCTTGCTTCTGTGGGTGCTGGTGTCCGCTGCGTGGTCGGACGATGCAAGTGCATCCGTGACCAATGGGATACGCATGAGTCTGGATGTCGCCCTAGCCTTTTATTTGTGCAAGCGTTATGAATCAAACGACCTATTAAAGATTTTAATGTTGGTCGGCTCAGTCGCTGCAGTCGGGAGTATTGTGCTCATTTTCATATTTCCGCAGTATGGTCTGCAGAACAGAGACCCGTTATATGCATTTGGGGCGTGGCAGGGCATTTTCGGCCACAAGAACATCTGCGGCAGCGTAATGGCGCTTCTCCTCTTGCCTGCATTCTTCGTCCAGCTCGATAGTCGCCCGAAAAGAAAGTTTCGTATCCTCTACATTATTGTGCTTGTCATCATCATAGGGATGACCCGATCGACGGGGGCATGGATCCTCTGTGGCTCCAGCATGGTCTTTATCCTGACAATGCGCCTTCTGGTCAAATTGAACCGAAAAGATTCCTGGACCGTCGGGGCGATGTTGCTTGGCGTCAGCGTTGTCGTGAGTTGCTGGATCGCCAGTGATCCGGGTGCCTTCTTGCGAATTATGGGAAAAGATCCGGGAATGCACGGCCGAACTGCAATTTGGACCAGTCTGATGGTAGCTGGCTGGCAACATCCCTTGGTAGGCTATGGCTACAGGGCATTTTGGCGTGGGCTCAGCGGAGGATCGGCAGTCCCCATCCTTCAGCTTAAATGGACCGGTATCGGTTACGCAGAAAATGGAGTTCTGGAACTGTGGCTCGAGTTGGGTGCAATCGGTGTTTTATTATATGGCATGGTCTTTCTTAGGGCGGCAGTGGACGCTGTTTATTGCCTCCATCGAAGCCCGTCCGCAGAGACGATGTGGTATTCGACGGTGCTTTTATATACGGTTATTGGTAATTTGTGGGGTGGCAACCTTCTGTTGCCATCGTATCTGCAGTGTGTACTTCCATTTGTTGCCTTTGTGGGACTGAGGAGAGAGGCGTGTCGAAGTCGCAGCCCCGCGTTCTCATGATTGGAACTGGAAGATGCGCACCAAATTGCTTTAGCCCACCGACGCCCGGCTGGGTGCCGTCGGCACACAGTAAAATGGACGGCTTACGACAAATTCGTTAAAGTCTCGTGTTTTGCCGACTATGTAGTCACACACAAGACCGGTGTGTACAGCGTCTGCTGAAGGGGCAGTGTGGTCGGCGCCAAAAGAGCCACTTCTGCTTACGAGGGGCTGGGCCGACGGTGTTTGTGATGATCTCCAAAGCGTTCTACCGTATATCGCGGCTACTAAGTCGCGTGGAGCACGAGCTTACTCTGCATAGCTGGCTTTTGTACCTGCGTCTGGCAAACAGGTTCTCTCGACTGCCGATCACACAATCCGACGGAGCAGTCGTTTCCCTGACAACATACGGCAAGAGAGCCCAAAGCGCGCATCTAGCTATCGAATCCATTGGGCAGGGCGAGACGCGTCCGTCCCGCATTATTCTTTGGCTGGACGACGTCTCGCTGATCCGGAACCTTCCGAGGGGCCTTCGCAGGTTACAGAAGCGCGGACTGGAGGTCAGGCTCTGCGAGAATTACGGACCCCACAAAAAATATTATCCCTATCTGGAATCATTACATACAATAAACACCGCACTAGTTACCGCTGACGACGATGTTCTCTATCCCCGCAGTTGGTTAAAGAGGTTAGTCGAGGCGTTCGAAGAGTCTTCCGATGTGATCAATTGTCACAGGGCACGTCGGATCACATTAGATGAGCACGGCATCGACCAGTATTGCAACTGGGGAGGAGTGTGGGATCTGGTGGAATCAACGAAACCGAGCTGTCGCCAGATTGCGATAGGGGTCGCGGGTGTGATATATCCAGTTCAGTTCCAGCGCGCCTTGAAGCGAGAAGGTGCGGCGTTCGTGACATGCTGCCCTACGGCAGACGATATATGGCTCCATGTTCAGGCGATACGGGCAGGTTACAAGGTACGACAGATACGTAAGGCAACATTTCGTCTTTTCTATATCCCTGACACACAGGGCGACTCGCTGTGTCGGCACAATGTTGCCTGTGGAGGTAATGATCGCCAAATTGCAGCAACGTATCGGATGTCCGATATCGCACTGCTCCGAAACGGAGAGTAAATATCGACGGCCCGTGACGTGAACGTGTGGGGAAACAACTCGGTAGTCGACAGGAAAGGCCGGACGTGTATTCCTCCTTTAAGACCAGAAGGTTTGGTAAGCTCGATCTTCTTAGGGCGAGTTTTTCAGGGCAACACCACAAATGGTTAAGGATGAAAATGAGCATGTTGCGCGCAGGCCCGGGGTTCGATAGGTTCTTCGGCGGCCCGTGTAAACTCAGTTGCATTTCAGGCAACTGACCGAGCGGCTCGATGCAAGCAAGGTGGAATTATGCGTACGCTTGACTCTGATGACGTATTCACTCCTATTGAAGTGGGGCTTTTCGGCACATTTGTGGGGAAAAAGCGGACCTTGAAAGAAGGCGCGGGGCGGGAAACCTCTTGGATGCTTGGTGGAGTAAGTCTGAATATGTAGCTGTGAAAGCATTGAACGATGTTCATACCACGGTTTCCGGCTGCCATGTGTGCTCGGCGTTGCGCCGGTCGATCACTTCCAACAGTGTCGGGAAGTGAGCGCTCAGAGAGACGGCTCTACTCTCCGCCCGCGGCCAAGAAAGCGGCCTCGCTTCCAGCCGATTGGAGGACAGACACAGGCCGTGTCCATCGAACCACAGCAGCTTGACGAATGTCGCCTCTGCGCCCCCGGAAGATGAAGACCTAGTGTAGCCCGCCGTTAATCCCGTGCATTAATCAAGGCCGTGCGTGCGCGAGTGACTTTCTGCAGGATGTCGCTGGCTCTGGCCGTCCACATAAAAGGCTTGGGGTTGTCATTGTGTCCGTCGATATAGTCGCCGATGGCCATGATCAACTGCTCCAGATCGCGGAAGACTCCGCGGCGGATACGATTTTCGGTCAGGTCGCGGAAGAACCGTTCGATCATGTTCAGCCACGATGCGGAAGTAGGCGTGAAGTGCAGGTGGAAGCGCTTGTGTTTAGCAAGCCAGCGCTCGACCGCCGGATGTTTGTGCGTGGCGTAGTTGTCGCAGATGATGTGGATTTGCTTTTCCGCAGTGAGGGTCCGATCGATCTGGCGCAGAAACTTCAGCCACTCCTGGTGGCGATGCCGTTGCTGGCACAGGCCGTAGACCTCCCCGGTGGCGGTGTTGAGAGCGGCGAACAGCGTGGTCGTGCCGTTGCGCTTGTAGTCGTGGGTCATGGTCTGGCCGCGCCCCTTCTTCATGGGCAGGCCGGGCTGGGTGCGGTCCAGTGCCTGAATCTGGCTCTTCTCATCGACCGACAGCACCAGAGCATGTTCCGGCGGGTTGAGATATAAGCCGACGATATCCTCCAGCTTCTTGGCGAAGTCCGGATCGTTGCTGATTTTGAAGCTGTCGACGCGGTGCGGCTTCAGTCCGTGAGCCCTCCAGATGCGGCCCACGCTGGAATCGGAAATGCCCACCGCCCGCGCCATGCTGCTGCGCGACCACTGCGTGGCGTTGGCCGGAGCGCTCTGGGTGGTCTTTCTTACCACCTCGGCCACTGTTTTCGAAGAGATGGTCGGTTTGCGCCCAGGCCGTGGGGCATCGCTCAGCAGACCGGGGACGCCCAGTTGCAGAAACCGGGCACGCCAGCGTGCAGCCATGCGCGGCGCCACCTCCAGTTGCCGGGCGATCTCCACATCCTGCATGCCGTCGCCGGCCAGCAGTACGATGCGGCAGCGCTCGACCGCACGCACCGGAGTCCTCCGCCGCCGCACCAGTTTGAGCAGCTGGGCTCGCTGCTCGGAATTCAGATTAACTGCCGCCGCTACCCGCATCGCGATCACCTCGACTGTACAGGAGATGATCGGCGGGCTTATATGACTCTATTTCTGGCGGACCACACTAGCCGGGGAAGGGCTGCTTGTCGAGCACCGTCTGCACCTGCACACTTAGCCCGTCGAATTCGCGGCGCATGTCCGTCACTCCGGCGGCGATCCGAATCCGCGCCCGTGCGAGGAGATCGATCACGCGTCAGGATCGCCAGCACCGCTCGCAGCGAGGCCTCATCTCCGCCGTCGCTCTTGCTGCACCCCGCCCCGTCCATCACTGTCACTGGCAGCTATCGCATCGGGCGTCCGTGCTTCGCTGTTAGTCGGACTTCGCGATGCTGCAGCCGCCAGAGAAATAGCGGGTTCGGGTTGACTCCGGTGGCATGCGCGACCTTCGCCACCGGCGTTCCCGGCTCCAGCGTCTGCTTCACCATTCGGCGCTTCTACTCCGCAGCCTGTCTTCGCCACTCACTAGTGGACTGTCGCAGAGAAATCGTTACTACGGATGCGGCGGGCGGGGTCTGAGTATTTCCACTGAATCGGCTTGGCGTTTGCGGAGTAGGCCTTGATGTAGCGTTTGATTCTGCGGGCCAGGTCGTGGACCGAAGTGAAGACGCCGCGGGCAATAAGGTCGCGTTCGATTTTGCCGAACCACAACTCGATCTGATTGAGCCACGAGGAGTAGGTGGGCGTGAAGTGGAAGTGGACCCGGCAGTTGTTGTGCAGGAACTCTTCGACCAGGCGAGTCTTGTGGGCCGAGAGGTTGTCGAGGATGATGTGAATCTGCTGCGTGGCCGGACACTGAGCGACAACTTCATGGAGGAAGGCAACGAAGTCCTGGCTGGTGTGGCGGGCTGCGGTTTTGCCGTGCACGCGACCGGTGGCGGTTTCCAGTGCCGCATACAGAGAGAGGGTTCCATGACGGTAATACTCGAAACCGTGGCGCTCGATGCGCCCTGGCGAGAGGGGCAGGACCGGATCGAGCCGGTCCAGTGCCTGAATGGCGGTCTTTTCATCCACGCAGAAGACGGCAGCATGTTCGGGCGGGTTCAGATACAGGCCGATGATGTCGGCGGCTTTGCTCTCGAAGTCGGGATCGTCACTGGCCATGTAACGCTCCAGTCGATGTGGCTTCAGGCCTGCCTCCTGCCAGACCCGATGCACGGCATCCTTGCTGACACCCAGCTCGGCCGCCAGCTTGCGGCAGCTCCAGTGCGTGGATCCATCCTTTGGCCTCCTGCGCGTAGCCGCCAGAATCCTCGCCCGCAGCTTCGCAGTGAGTACCGATGCGGGCTGACCGGGATGGCTGGTATCCAGCCCGTCGATGCCGGAAGTCAGGAACCTCTGCTTCCAGCGGCTGATGGTGGGTGCGGTGGTTCCCAGCCGCACCTTGATGGAGTTCCAGGCGGCACCGTCGGCCAGCATCAGGATCAGCCGGGCACGAAATGCGTATCCGGCAGGCAAACATCGCGACACAGAGATGCGGCTGAGTTCCCGCCGCTGGTCTTCAGAGAGGAGCACCACTGAACTGTTGATCACATCAGGTTAGACGCAATCAGAACCAGTAATGTTTACTCTGCGACCGTCCACTAGTTCATGCTCAACGGGTACTGCCTGTAAGTCCATTGGGGCCTCAAGACGACGCTTACGATACAATAGCAACGAAGTTACACTCTATCACACCTTTGCACGACTTCCGGGACCGGTGCTTCCGGATCCAATCGCAATATGAGACTCTCCGTCATCATCTGTACACACAATCCGCGGCAGGATTACCTCACGCGAGTTCTGCAGGCACTCCGAGAGCAGACACTGCCCATCACCGAGTGGGAGCTCCTCCTTGTGGATAATTGCTCCTCGAAACCCTTGACGTGCTTCGACCTATCCTGGCATACGAACGCAATCTATATTCGCGAGGACACGCTGGGACTCACACCCGCCCGGCTTTGTGGGATCACCCATGCTCGCGGCGAGATACTAGTATTTGTTGACGATGATAACCTTCTATGCCCCCTGTATCTTGAGACTTGCCTGACAATAGCAGCCAAGTTTAACTTTCTTGGCGTTTGGGGCGGGCAGCAGTTATCGGAGCTAGAAATCGTCCCGCCGCCGTTTCTCCTGCCTTTTGTAAGCACGTATCTCGCATGCCGGCGCTGTGACCGTGTCACGTGGACAAACAGTTTCTTTGCCGACGTCATGCCGGTCGGTGCTGGCATGTGTGTGCGCCTAAATATAGCGCTGCTCTACAAGGCGCATGTTGAGGGGAACAATATAAGTAGCCGACTAGGGCGAAAGGGGGATTTATTAACATCCGGCGACGATTACGACCTTGCGTTCACCGCATGTGACCACGGGCTGGGAATGGGTGTGTTTCCGGAACTTACTCTGACTCATATTATTCCTGCGACCAGACTCCAGCCGACTTATATCTTGCGGTTATTGGAGGGCAATTCTTATTCCCTTACGCTGCTACGCCATAGTCGCGGTCTGCCTGTAGTTACGGCGAACAGAGGTGTTATCTGGAAGTCGCTGCGATTGCTCTACCGAGTCGCGCGAGGACAACAGTTCCAGATGCGCGCACAAGCGGCGCGAGAACGAGGCATAAAAAGGGCACTCAAATCTTTGGAGCACTGTGACTCCCAGATCACGCCGACTGCTTGCAATCTTGAGAAGACACCTAGGTGACAGTTGGCTGTCCCCCGCCTCTTCTCGGTGGCACCCAGAGGTTTCGCGAAGCTGATAGCTCTGCGTGGACGCCTGTCAAGCCTGATAGCCATACCCAAGAGCGTACAGGCGCTGGGCGCCTCACGCCTATAGCAGTATACTCTGATGTATGCTCTTGTGGGAGTTCATGATTTCGCCTGCTAGACTTGGAGAGCAAGGATGAAATGCACATGGGGAGGTCGTTTGCCGCTGTGCATTTTGCTCGGGTTGGCGTCCTGGGCCCGCTTCGCAATGGTTCAGGAGCGAACTGGCTACGATTCACGGGCCATGAAGATTCTCACAGCGCGGGAAGCAGCTGACATTATTAATGCCCTTGATCTTGGCCGCCCGGAGCTTGCTACCGTCGCGGCCGCGTGGAAACGAGAAGATGAGGCGCTCGCTCAGAGGGAACTGGCCCAGTACTTCCGTGTGCGCATGTCTGTGGGCTGGGAAACTGAAGACGTAGTTCCTCCATCTCTTTCGTCCCAGAGCCGAGCAATTGCTAACGCGGCAGTAGAAGGTAAATTGCAGGGCGGATTTGTTCCGTTGGTCTACTCCTTCCCGAATGGGGAGATCGACTGGCATTTCAATCCTACATATCACACGCCCGGTCAGGCTCCTGACAATGAGTGGCAGTGGCAGCTGAACCGCATGTCCTTTTGGAGCGACATGGCCGCCGCGTACCGTGTAACAGGAGATGAACGATACGCAAAGGCCTTTGTGCAGGAGTTGCGTTCGTGGCTGGCCCAGTGTCCCGTTCCTGACCACGCTAACAATGACGCCGACTCATCATGGAGGACGATCGACGCAGGGATTCGCGCTGGTGGCTCCTGGATCGATGCTTTTTATGCTTTTCGCCACTCACCGGCAATGAGCGATGCCGATGTGCTGGCGATGGTTCATTCGCTTACTGACCATGCGCGGTATCTGAGACGCTATCATACAGGGCTGAACTGGCTAACCATGGAGATGAGTGGTCTCTACGCAGTTGGTGCGGTGTTTCCGGAGTTTAAGGAAGCCAGGGAATGGAGAACCTACGCCGCGACCATGTTGGCTGAGGAGGCTCGCAAGGAGTTCCTTCCAGATGGCGCCCAAATAGAGCTCTCTACTACCTATCAGCATGTTGCAATCGATAACATCCTGAAAATCGCAGAAATCGCCCGGTGGACGGTGAACGCAGTAGAACTCCCATCTAGCTATGTTGCTCCACTTGAAAAGGCCTATGAGTGGCAGGTGGCCATCGTCGCGCCCGATAGGCTCTTGCCTAAACTCAATGATTCCGGCCCAACCTACCTTCCGGACGTTTTGAAACACGCACTTCTTTACTTCCCAAACAGAACTGACTTTCAATGGTTTGCGAGCAAAGGGCGAGGGGGTGCGCCACCTCCATTTACATCTGTTTTTCTGGACCGGTCCGGATTGGCCGCGATGCGGTCCGCATGGGATAAAGATTCAAACTACCTTCTGTTTCGGGTAGGGCCGCTCGGTATCAACATCTATCACCAGCACCAGGATTCACTCGACGTGAATGTGTGGTCCTATGGCCGCGAGTTGATCTTTAATGGCGGTGGCGGAAGCTACGAAAAGAGCAAATGGCGACAGTGGGCCGTCTCGTCCTTCGCGCACAATACTGTTGTTGTAGATAATATGCCCCAGACCAGATCCATGAATTCGGATGACCCATTTCACGACCCGAATATGGTAAGTCAAGGGCCCATCGATGCCGATTGGCAGACCAATTTAGTCTTCGACTTCGCATCAGGCCAATATTTGCAAGGTTATGGCCCATTACACAAACTGATTGCCTCTCAGCGACGCGATGTTCTCTTCCTCAAACCAAACATCTATGTTGTTGCAGATCGGCTCCGTCCCAACGACTCCCTGCCTCATCAGTTTCAGGCTCGGTGGCAGATTCTGACAACGCACAGTCGGATTGACCCTTTGACTCAGACTCTGATTACAGAGGACCGGGGGATACCCAACATTGCAATTGTCCCTCTCTTAGTCGATAATCTCCGCACTGACTCGGTCTCCGCTCAGGAAAGCCCCGAAATCCTAGGTTGGGACTTCCGCATCTTGCCAGACCCACAACTTATACCTGCCACAACTCTCCTCCACACCTTAACCGGATCTGGTCCCCATCTGATACTTACATTGCTTCTCCCGCTCCGGCCCGGTGAAGCCAATCCAATCACGAAGGTGGAACCGGGCAGAGATGGTGTTTCGGCGACGGTAATCTTCACTGATGGACGGCGACTTGTTATCACTTGTCCGGGGTCCATCGGTATTTCGGCCCAAGAATTCATGCCCAGCGGTAAGCTGAGCCGCTCAGCAACAGGCGGCAAGCTCTGATGGCGATGCCTTCCACGCGGTCGGCCGCTGAATCCATCGTGGACCGCGAAGGGCGGCACCGAGGGCGGCTTTTCTGGGTTTTCCCCGAAGCAGCGAACCAGCCGGCAATATGACAGTACCATGCTACTCCCCATTCAGGACGCTATTGTGAATCCTCCTTCATTGGTCAGCATACTTATCAACAATTACAACTACGGCCGCTTTCTCGGCGATGCAATTGATAGTGCCCTCTCACAGAGCCACACTAACATCGAGGTCATCGTCGTAGACGATGGCTCTGCAGATGAGTCGCATAAGGTTATCGCTCATTACGGGTGCCGAATTCGAGCAGTGTTGAAGTCAAATGGGGGTCAAGCGTCCGCCCTCAACGCCGGCTTTCACGCATGCAACGGTGACCTCATTTGCTTCTTGGATGCTGACGACATCTTCCTTCCAAACAAAGTTGCTGAGCTCGTTACCACTTTCGCCCGGTACCCTGAAATTGGCTGGTGTTTTCATCAGCTTACACTATTCCAGAATCACACCGGAGAACATCTGTCCGACTCTCGAACGTGCAATTATGGCCGATGGGACGCTCGTACAGCCACGCTCGCAGGCCATCCTCCCTACGTACCCACCGCACTTTCTGGTTTATCTTTCAGGCGAACCCTTTTGTCCCGGATTCTTCCGATGCCAGAATCGCTCGGAATCACTAATGACAACTTCCTCAAGTTTGCTGCCCTTGCCCTATCGCCCGGTTGGATGCTTCCAGCCGTCCTTGCTCTCCAACGAATCCACGCGAACAATGCGTATACTCGTCGAACCGTCGGAAAACAGCAAGTGGTTGGCCGGATGGAGGTTTTACTCGGCCGTTTTCTCCACGAGAGATTTCCTCCGATGTTCCGTCTCGCGGAAAGTATCTTCGCACATGGCATAGGAAGACTCTGGGCAATCCGTGAATGTGAAGCAGACCTTCGCACTGAAGCAAACGCATTTCTTAATTCCTTGCGCTTTCCTGCGAGACAAAGGGTGACCCTGAAGGCATTGTATTGGTGGGTGGCTGAGAGCTTCCGCGCGGATCATTCAGAAAGAAGGCCTGGTACCGCGCGCGATGAATATAGCAATTACCGTCATGAGCTTGCGCAGCTCGGTGATATCGACGGGCGTGAGGCGTCTTCCAAAACCGCGGTAAACGGCTCCGCACCAGTCCCGGGTGCTCCGGGAAAACGATCCCATACTCCGCCAGCAGAACGCGGATGAGTTGTTTAGATTCGCAACTAGCCGTTTGCGGGCACGGCCGATTTTTACCAGCTTCCGGGGGCGATAGCAAGAATTCACTGCCAGCGAAGTCGCCATTGAGACGCGAAGGAACTGCAGGTTCCGTTCTAAACTCGTCCCATTCAAGCTTACACATCGCGATCTGGGAGAGCGTAGCGTGAAGGACATGGCAAAATTGCGATAGATGCAGAGACTCATACGATTGGGGAAGGAGATTCGTGCGCTGCAAACGGTGGTCGATCGTTATTGGACTCGTGAGACTTCAACGGAGGAGCTTTTGCAGAAATTGTTTATGTCGTTTGTGCCTTCTGGGTACCAAGTTCGCGGCCTTCGAATGAATGTCCTCTCACTTCGGGAGCTTTTCTAAATGCGAAATAAAACCGACTCCATGTGGGAAAGATGGGGCAGATCTGACGCGTACTATGGGGTTATCTCGTCCGAGAGGTTTCACACCCGAAATCTGCCTAAAACCAAGGAAGCCTTCCTCCAGACTGGAGAGCATCACATTGCGGGTGTCCTAGAAGCCATGGAGCAGAGATTCGGCGCGCTTGAACGTCGCTCTGCTCTTGATTTCGGGTGCGGGGTCGGGAGACTCTTGTTGCCCTTGTCGAGAGTCTTTGACCGGGTAGATGGCGTGGATGTTTCGCCGAGCATGTTAAAAGAGGCTGGTGTCAACCTGTCGGAGCGTGGGATCAACAATGTGGAATTGTTGGGTTCGGATGATAGGCTGACTTCAATCCACGATCACACTTACGATCTTGTTCATGCCCATATAGTGTTCCAGCATATTCCTAAGAGGCGCGGTTATGCTCTGATCGATACACTTCTCTCTCATGTGGGGCCAAAGGGCTGTTTCTATATCTACGTCCCTATAAAGAGAATGGCCTCTCCTATCAAGATAGCCGCGCATAGCATTAAACATCACGTACCATTTGCGTACATAGTCTTCAATTTGCTTGATCGAAAACGTCCGTTAACACCTACAATGCAAATGAACCATTATGACTTCGGAACGTTATTGCTTCTTTTTAAGAAGCACGGCTTCGAGACCGTGGTGTCTCGAACTGATATTCAGAACGTACGCACTGGATCATCTGTCAGTGTGGGCATTTTCTCCCGGAGGCCGTAGCATATTCGACCTGGCCGCATTTGGTTTTTCTTTTGTCAGTTCACGTCTCCCGGCGGCGACATCAGCGCAAGATCGAAGGTATACTGACGAAGTGCACAAAAACACAGCTACGGCCAGATCTTCAAATTCTCGTCGATTCATCGTCGTGCGTGGGAATGAAGGAAACGCGGAGCGCTTTCTAAGGCGGCTTTATATATCGAAGGCTTCAACGGACGACTGTGCGACGAGTGCCTGAACGTCAGGTCTCTTCTTCAGTCTGGCCGATGCTCGTCGCAAGCTAGCCCTTTGGCACCACGATTACAACCGTCGCCGTGGGCATTCCGCGCTGGCCGACCGGACCCCGGCTGAATTTGCCGCCATCAGCAGCGGTAGACATGACGGAAATATCCGTTCTCGACCGGCCGTCCCGGTCTGATGAAATCCAGATGCAGCTGTTTTAGCAAGCCCAGTGATCCATCGCTTTGCTGGCGAGCTCGGTCCCGTTGTCCACAGTGATCGACGGCGGCGCTCCGCGGGGTGCGATCTCTCAACTTCGAAAAGGCGGAGTTTCGGGTTTTGGGTCAGTTGCGGCTCAGGCGCGCCTGGCCTGATCGGCAGCCGATAGACCAATTTGGATGCCGGCGCCGCGTACCCTGATTGCCAAAGGATTCCTCATAACAGAATGGCTGAGTCCTATAGACGACCGATAGCACTTATACCGTGGATGGTTGGCTATTGTAGGGTCCGCTTGTTGCAAATGGCATTTGCATTTCCGAGGAATATCCCATGTATCAGGATTTTAAGTGGACAGCAGTTGCAGAGGACAGGATCGCGATACTTAAGAAGTACGAGCCGCTTCAGCCATATGTTTTGCTGGAATTGGCAAAACTAAATGAGAGCGACACGTTTATAGACATTGGCGCAAATATAGGAGTCTATAGCGTCTTTATGTCTTCGTTAGCAAATGTCAGGACAGTACACTCATTCGAGCCGAGCCCGCACACTTTCAACGAACTATCGATCAATACCAAGATAAACGGTGCTGGCAAAATAAGGCTATATAAGACAGCATTGTCTGATAGCCAGCGCCGTGTAACCTTTGGTATCGTAAGCAACTACTCGGGTGCCAATAGTATTATTGAGGAATCGATTCACAATCTGGATACGTTTATAAGAGAGGAGACCATCGATTGTATTCCTTTGGACAGTGTAGGTATCGTGACCTCTGGAAAGCTGTGTATAAAAATAGACGTTGAGGGACACGAAAAGAAAGTGTTGGCAGGGGCGGAAGGAATATTGACCCATAATCAAACCGTATTGCAAATGGAGCGTTACGAGCAGGATAGTAATACATCAGAATTGTTGACGAGGTTCGGTTACCGTAGATTAGTCACCGTTGGCCCAGACTGCTATTATAGCAACAATGACAACCTTACTTGCAATGACATCATGCTCGTATTGGAGCGTGCCTTTAGATCTTTGATAGCTTCGAATTTTGCAAATGATCGTATTAAGCCACTTAGGATTACAATTCTTCCCGGCGTCTATCTGGAGCTTTCGGACGCTATTTCTAGTTTCGCACGAAACGCTAAGCGCCGCCTAAAGCTACAAAGATAAATGTCCTGTATTACATACGGATAATTCTCAATCAATCATCATCAGGCTCCTAATAACGCTGCGAGGCTTAGCGAGTGTCGGCTGTTGTTCTCGTAGAAGGGGCGAACAGGGCAACGCGATGGATGTGAAAAGGCGGCGCTGGAGTGCACCGCAATTTGTACCAGGGAGCATGAGACAGACTGGTATCGAAAGAGTCTGGGTGCGCGATCTGCTTTTTTCAACGCTGGCACTGACACTGTGTCCAGTGACCCGTGACTGTCAATGTCCTGCTATTTCTCTACCACGTGATTGGATCGCGGCGGTATTCTGCTGGTGAGGCGCGGGTTCGCCCGAGAAGAGATAAATCGTCCCCGATGAAGGCGCCGACCCATAACGCAGCCAGCCATGAAGCTGCGCTTGTTCTTTGAGTTATTGGCTGCGATGGCCGTAGGACGACGAAGTGGTCGAAGTCACTCGGGCCAGAGCGTCATGTTCACGCAGGGTTTCAAATTGAGCGATGGGGCAGATGTCTTCCTGACCTTTGCCCCGTCGCTTTTTTGCGTCTTCGAGGCCGATGTAGGCAGGTGTGAGCGGCCGACCGGCGGGACGGTCGCTGCGACTTTGGTTTTGGTGTGAGAGATCTTTGGCAGTGAGACCGAAAATGGAGAAGATGGGTCATCCGGCGTTCCGGTTTGAATTTTGCGTCGAGGACCGAGGGCAGCAGGGATGGCCCTCAGAGAACCCAAAGCTTACTTCAGTACCCATGGTTGTTGCAATAAAGGTAATCTTCCACAGATTACTGTGCGATCATTTTTGAAGCCACAATAGACCGTGAGCACGGCGTCCTCTAGCAGGAACGGGGGCTCAGGGCAAATCGGAGTCCGCCGCAAGATTAAAGAATCCGTTTGATTAGGCCGATATAGGCGTGACTGTGGTGGCAGGACCGGAACGCATGCGAACGAAATTTCTATTTCCAGCATGTGTCGTAGGAAAGAATCCGATATTGCCGGCACTAAGGAATGTTGCAGGATTTGCAGGATTGTGACGCGAAGCCAAGTTTAGCTCGCGCTTGTTGCAACGATTGAATGCGCGGGCGGGAAAAAGTAAAGGGCCAGGTAATGACTCCCCCGGGGAACACCACTGTTGTTCGGCCAGCTAAGCCAGCGTTTTCTCCTAATCGACGTCAGGTTCTGCAGGGATGTATCGCTCTTGCGGCTTCGACGTTGCTGCCGGGATGCGGATCAATCATCTCCACTGGATCGAATGCATCGCCGACCGACGGCAATCCTCTGAACTGCTGGGTACGGCGGTCGTAGTCCTCCAGGCGAAGGACTTCGCGAACCACACGGCGGCCTGGTTCACGCTCCACATGGACCACGAAATCGACGGCCTCGCCGATCTCCGCTTCAACGTCCTCGAAGGTAGCCTGGGAGTGGCTGCGAAGAACGAGGTTGGCAAATCGGCGCAGCGCCTTTGCCGCGGAATTGGCGTGGATGGTGGCGAGGGATCCGGTGTGGCCGGTGTTGAGGGAATCGAGCAGGGTGCGCGCCTCGATTCCGCGCACTTCACCCAGGATGATCCGGTCGGGCCGCCAGCGGAGCGCGGACTTCAAGAGATCATCGAACGTAATGCCGGCTTTGAAGGTATCGGTCTGGCATTCGACAGCCAGCAGGTTCGGCTTCTGCAAATGGAGCTCCGACGTGTCTTCGATGACCACGATGCGCTGATCGTCGGGGATTGCGGTTGCCAGGGCGCGGAGCACGGTCGTCTTGCCCGTGGAGGTCCCACCGCTGATGAGGAGTGTCTTCCCGGTGCGAATCTGCGCAGCAAGGAACTCCGCAAGCGGCTGCGACAGCGTGCCGCGAGCGATCAGGTCATCGACAGTGTAATGGCGGCTGGGGAACTTGCGAATGGTGAGCGCCGGCGCGGGGCGCACGACCGGCGGAATGACCGCCGCGAGGCGGCTTCCGTCCGGGAGTTGCGCATGGAGCAGCGGGTTGTCCTCGTCGAGCTTTTTGCCGAGCTGGTTGGCAATCACTTCGAGGCCGGTGCGCAGCCTGCCAGCGTCGAAGGAGACACCAGGCTCCCGGCGAACGATGCCGTCGCGTTCATACCACCACGAGGCGTCGGGATTGCCCATGATTTCGCTGATGCTTTCGTCGAGCAATAGCGGCTCGATAGGGCGGAGGAACGGAAGGATCAACTCGAAGCTCATGGCGGAAAATCTCACAGCAATGGAAGCCCAGCGAATCGCCGGGCTTCCGCGAGTGAAGAGGAAAGGCCTATGCGGCCTCTTCCTCGGGGTTCAGATCGTCGTCCGCCTGCTCTTCCGGGCTGACCTTCTCGGCCCGGTCGAGCTTCAGGATCGAAGCCACGCGCACTTCCCATACGCGCTCGTTC
>Ga0181525_10000623_pt1 | contig 30673 bp, 28 predicted proteins | sample PEATcosm2014_Bin_48_FD_121100 | JGI IMG/M metagenome (GOLD analysis project Ga0181525, IMG submission 121100) | Peatland microbial communities from MTU Mesocosm Facility, Houghton, MI, USA - PEATcosm2014_Bin06_10_metaG | ecosystem: Environmental > Terrestrial > Soil > Wetlands > Peat | place... | reverse complement strand
TGCATAGCCTGTCGTCACTCCACCGTAACCAACTCCCGTACTGACCGGCAGTTCGTTCAATTCGGAATAAATGCTCTCATTCTTGCTTCCGTTGTAAGAGGAATCTGTAAAGAACAGATTGCCCCAAGGATCGATTGCCAAACCACCGACCATCAACTGCGCCGCCGTGGTGGAAGCTGGCTCCATGTAGATCATTGTTGCAGCCGGAGTGCCAGTGGCGATACAAGCCGCGGTGCACTCATAGATGGCTTCAGGAGCAGTATTCGCGTTGGTCAGCGAGAAGAAGAAATCGCCCGCAGCGTCGAACGTCATCGCAGAAACGCCAAAATAATAGCCATTGGTGATGTTGGTCAGGTTGCTGCCAAAGCTGCACTCGGCCGTGTCGGTTCCCGTGCAGTCTGCCGGGTACGTCAAAAGGTTAGTTGGATCGGGTGCGGCTACATAGGCTCCGCTGACAAAAGGAATCTTGATTACGTTGTTGGTATACAAACCTCCAACGTAAAGGTTGTTCTGGCTGTCCAGAGCCACCGGCCCAACGTTGTAGTTGTCCCCAACGTCAGAACCCCAATCGACCAATAAAGTTTCAGCACCGGTCGTTGTGTTGATGTCCAGCACCTTGTTGCCGTATGTGTTGCTGATGATGATGTCGCCCGTCGCCGAGTTGACACCGAAAGTGGAGCCAGCAGCATTCCCGGAGGCCAGTGCACCGCCACCGGCAAGGTTATTCAGCCAGTTGACCTGCGTCACAAAGATAGCTGGGGCTGAACCGGCAGCAGTTGCCGTCCCGCTATTGCTCGCTGAATCCGTCGCGGTGATCGATGCCGTCTGTTTACCCACGGCAGTAGCGGACGGCGTGAAGCCGACTGTCACCGGGTAGGAAGCGCCACCGTTCACCGTTCCAGAGCACGGAGGATTAAGCAACGCCGTGGCAGGCGGGACAATGGACGTACTCGCAACGGTGAACTCCGCCGCACTTCCACCGGTCGCGGCTAGGGTCAGGGTCGGGTCGGTCGTGCAGGTAGTCATGTTGTCTACCACCGCGACGTAGCTTCCCGTCACCACGGTAGAAACAGGCGGAGTTCCAATCTTGACAGTTGTGTTATATGCGCTGCTCACCGAACTCCCAGCCTGGACGGAGCCGGGGAACGAAAGATTGTTGACCAATATCCTGCCGACTGTGTCGCCGGCACCATGATACGAAACGATTATCGGATTGTTATTGCCGTCAAGGGCGAGCGTTTTTGCGCCCTGTGGCGAAATCCCGTATAACTGCGCCGTATTGACGACTCCAGCACTGTTCGGGAATGCATAGATGCCGCTATAGAGAAAAGCTATGTACACGGTGCCCGTGACCGGATCGACAGCTACTCCGTCTATCTGGTCGCCAGAACCGGGCGTGGCGTAGGAATACAACACCGTCGGCGCAGCGGCAAAGCCTGTCGTCGCCCCACCGTAGCCCGCTCCAGTACTGACAGGCAATTCGTTGAGGTTGGTGCTCGTGCTACTCCCATCGTTAAAGAAGAGATTTCCCCAAGGGTCGAAGGCCAGCCCGCCAATCTGGAATTGCGGGGTGGCTGCCGGTTCCTGGAATATCAAAATAGGAGTAGTGGTGCCGGCTAGGCAAGTCAGCGAGCATTCCCATACCGCTCCAGCGCCATAGCTGGGCAACATTTCCCAAAACAAATCGCCCTGCGCGTCTACTGCAATGTTCTCGATCTGGAAATACCAGTTGTCGCCGGCAAACACCAGATTGGGCATCGTGCAGGTAACCGTATCCAGCGATGAGTTGGTTCCAAAATTGGCGCAAGCGGTAGCTGTGCCGTCGTCAAACGCCGCATAAGCTCCGTTCCCTAGATAAGGAACCTTCCAGACAGCATCGTCGTATGCTTCTGAGACGTAGAGATTGTTCTGGGCGTCAATTGCGACCCCATTGATGGCGCTAAACCCAGCCGTGTTCGTCCCAATTATGCTTGTAATAACGCCGGTTTTCCCGTCGATCTTCTCAAGATCTTGGTTAGTGCCCAAGAAAATGTCGCCGTTCGAGTTCACGGCAAAATTCTGACCGTACGGGTCGTCGCCCCAATCGACTCCGCCCTTGAGGACGGGGTTTAACCAATTTACCTGGCTCACATTGATGGCCTGTAATGGCGCTGTCTGTGCGCTCGCAACCGCCGTGCAAAGGCAAATGGTCAGCACTACAAGCATGGCAGTCCACGCTTTCGTGGCGTATGACCTGGATGGATACAGCAATCTGTTCAAAATGGCTCGCATCACTACTCCTCCGTTGAATTCGCTCCCCATGACGGGAACTGTTTCTTTCTGGTTGGTTCCGCGCTGATTTTGCTTCTCATGGTCCGCTTCTGCCTGGGCCTATCCCGAGCGTTCCTGCTGCAACCCACGTCCTTCAATTGTGGCGGGTATTCGTTCTGCTCCGTTACTGCCCCGCTCTATCTGGCCCAATCCGCTCTCCCATAGCCCGGTTGTTAAAAGCGCGATCCGCTTTCGTCTGCCGGTGCATAACCCTTGCTGCCTTTCCCTTGGCATTCACCCGATGGAGGATAGTGAAAAGGGAATTCTCCAACATCATACCGCCAGCCCGTTCATCCGGCTGACAGAAATATGCAGAAAAATCCTGCAAAACCACGCTGCGCCTCTCGCAAAGATCCGTGCCTGGGCCGTAGCCGTCTGGCTTTCGGCACCGCTTGAGGTGCAATTCTTGAATCGGAATATACGGTACTCGACGAGATTCTGAGTTGTCAAGAAATACCTGTAAAACCCATTTTCCCATTGATAACGATACCTTTACCAGAAAAGCTCCCGCCGCCCGAAGCCTGCGGGGCTTGAAGCTGTAGCGCCAGAACGAGGCTGTAGTGCCGGCCTTCCGGCTGGCTGTGGCGTGGACCTCCCGGTCCACGCTCGTCGCTTATCCGGAACAAAATCCGATCTGAGGCGTTAAACTCTCACTCGCCCCATCGCCGTTTCGCCCCCGCAAGCTATTGCGGCACCACAAAAAGCGTAATCGATTGCGCCGGAAAGCTGTAATTCGCAATCGTACTGGTCGTGCTTCCAGCCGCCGGAGGCGTCACCGTCACCCCCGTCTGCGCCACAATCGCGTTCTGGTTGGCGTTGCTGTAAAGGTAAGCCTGCACCGTGCCCGTCGTCGGAACCCCGGCCAGCGACAAGGTGCTCGTCAGCGCCCCATACGTCTTGTTGATCACCACCACCGTCACCGCGTTATCCGAGCCGCGCACCGCGCCGTAGACCGCAAGCTGGCCCTGATCGCCGCTCGTCGAGGCCAGCGCCGTATCGCCAAAGGTCGACTTCTTCCCGTCGTAATTCCGGTAGATCTCAAACGCCATCAGCCCCGGCAACTGCGTCGCTGGATCGGGCGCTCCCCACAACGCGCCCATATCCAGCCCGTAGCTCCCAAAGATCCCCAGAATATCCGCCTGCGCCAGCGCGCCGTTGATGCTCTCTTGTCCGCCCCAGTTGTATTCCGTAAATGCAACTTTGGTGCCGGGATAGTCCTTCGCAACCCAGCCCTGCGCCATCGGAATCAATTGCGGCGCTTGCAGCGGCGTCGAGCAGCTTGCCGTGTAATTCGAGTCGGTAGGGTAATTCGGTTGCGGAAGGTTCGGATCGGTATAGGTCGGATCCCAGAAGACGCGCGTCGAGTTAAGCCGTGCCTGTTGCGCGCCGGTGTCTCCCGCCAGAGCAAAGCCCAGGGTGCTGCCGTTGTACGAGGCCACATCGTAAGTGTGCATGTCCAGGTAATCCAGCAGCCGGGAACCGTAAGTAGCTGAAGCCGCCGCGAACTGTTGCAAATAATACTCGATCATGGGAACGCCGCCGTGCGCCTTCCGGTCGATGGGATTGCTCCATGGCTCCCAGCAAGGACTCCCGTTGCCCCAGCCATTCTCGACGTCTTTTTTGGAGTAAAAGTAATTCCACCAATAGTCGATCACCGGCCCATTCACGGCGGCCGTCGGATCGGCGGTCTTGATCGCCTCCGCCGTGGCAATGCCGTTAATCGTTACCTCATCGTATGTCGAAGCCACCGGATGCACGTCGCGATGCACCGCATCCCACCAGGCCGGCTCATTGTCCAGATCGTACGCAAAGACGCCGCCATTGGCTGCCGTGCCAAATTTGCTCACCAGATACGTCACCCAATCGCCCGCAAACGAGGGACCGACCGCAGTGCTGGTCAGGGTCGGATCGTTGCCAGTGACATTAGCCCCGGTGGCCTTCAAAACACCATTGCCGCACGGGCGCCAAACGTCCACCTCTTGCTGTCCTGGATACAGGGATGTTGGAAAGCTGCACGAAGTGCCGTTCTTCGCCACCCACCCCAGTACATCCACCGTGCCCAGTGTCTTGACTCCCGCGGCGGCATCGCTGATCACCTGCTCATTAAATTCGCTCGTATTCTCCACGCCATTGTTGCCGATCTGATTCTCGAAGTACCAATCGCTGGCCGAGCTGGTCACATCCAACAAGTAGTTGTAGCGCGAGGTCGCATCTCCGCCAAAGCGATCCACTGTGATGTTGCCGTCCTTGGCATCGGTAGTGACAAGCGTAAAGGCGTTCATGCCGTAAATGTAAGGGCTGATCGCGTGCGTCGGTTTGCCCGCATCCACCGTCAGCGCCGGCCCGGTTGCCGTCGCGGGCGCGTTCAAGGTCACTGTCGCGCTGCCGCTCACATTGGTAAACCCTGTCGCGGTGCTCGTTGCTGTAACTACCACCGTCGCTGGAGCCGGATACGGCGTTGTATACAATCCGCTCGTGCTCAGTGTTCCGGCACTCAAGCTTCCGCACGACGGGCAGCTTAATGCCCAAGTCACTCCCTTGCTATAACTGCCCGTGCCAACTACATTGGCCGCAAACTGTACCTGCTTTCCAATAATCGCCGTCGACGGCGTTACCGTGATCGACGTAATGTTCGGCTTGTTATAAGTAGCCGTAACCGTCGTATTGGCACTCATCGTCACATTGCAGATTCCCTGATTCGTCGCGCTCGCGCATCCGCTCCAGGATACAAATCCATAACCGCCCGAGAGCGTCGGCGCCGTCAGCACCACCGCTGTCCCCGCGGCATAAGTCAGCGTCAGCGGCGTCGGACCATAGCCGTCATTGTTTACATCGGAAGGAACCGCCGTAATATCCACGCCGCTCGTTGGCGCAATCGAATTCACCGTCAGCGTATAGGTCGTCACGGCAGTTACCGTCTCCGCGGCCGTCCCCGTCGCCGAGTTATAAGTCGAGCTGCTGGCCGTATCCGGCGCATAACTCGCCGTCAGCGTATCGCCGCCCGCCGCCAGCGCGCCCGCCGCAACTTGAATCTTCGCGCTGCCACTGCTCAGAGTCGCCGCCGTCGAGCTATAACTCCCGCTCGTCAGCGTAACCGTGCCCGTAGGAACGGCATCGCCGCTCGGCGCGCTCACCGCAATCGTCACCGTCAATGCCTGCGCCGTAGTGATGCTCGATGCCGAAGGCGTCACCGTCACCGTTGGCGTTATCTTCGGCGCAACATAATTCGCCGTGACCGTCATATTCCCGTTCAACGTCACGTTGCAGTTGACGGCGCTGACGGACGTGCATCCCGTCCAGAATGAAAAATTATTGCCGCTTGCCGTTGAAGGCGCCGATAATCCAAACGTCTCGCCCTGCCCGCCCGCAAGAGTGAAACTCGTGGTCCCTTGAGAAGCCAATGCAGTCGGCGGATAAGTCACGCCTATTAACACCCCGCTCGCCGGATTGGTCGAATTCACGGTCAGCGTATAAGCCTGTATCACCGTCTCCGTTGCCGTCCCCGTCGCCGATGTGTAAGTCGAGTTACTCGCCGCATCCGGCGCATAACTCGCCGTCAGCGTATCGCTGCCCAACGCCAGCGCGCCCGCCGCAACTTGGATCGTCGCGCTGCCACCGCTCAGCGTAGCCGCCGCGGAAGTATAACTCCCGCTCGTCAGCGTCACGCTCCCCGTAGGCGTCGCGTCTCCGCTCGGCGCGCTCACCGCAACCGTCACCGTCAGCGCTTGAGCCGTAGTAATGCTGGCCGCCGAAGGCGTCACCGTCACCGTCGGCGTAATCGGCACCGGAGTCGCATAGCCGGCCGTCACCGTCGCATTGGCATTCATCGCCACCGTGCAGGTAACCGTGCTGGCCGTGGTGCATCCGCTCCATGAAACAAAATTGTTACCGCTTGACGTGACCGGCGCGCTCAGCGTCACGGTTGTCCCCGCATCATAGACGCGCGAAAAGCTCGTCGTCCCATTCCCGGCCCCATTGCTGTCCGCCGGAGAAACCGTAATCGTCACGCCGCTCACCGGGTTCGTCGAGTTCACCGTAAGCGTATAGGTTGTCACCGGTGGCGGCGTGCTAACCCCGCCTCCGCACCCTGTAAAAAACAAGCCCAAGCCCAAACCCGCCGCAACCACCCATCCGAAACGCTTCATCGCCCAGCTCCCAATTTGTCAGCTATCTTCTCGTACCATCCTAGTCCCAAAAGCATTCCCCAGGACAATGACCACCAGCACACCCGTCCCCAAACCCCGGAATACCCCTTTCAAATGAACCATTTATCAATTTATCTCCTTTGCTTTCAACGTTTTGTTAAATCGGCAATGCTACAATCGATCCATGTTTCGCGATCTCGCCCCGCTCTACATCTACATGCGCCGCTACCGCTGGGGATACCTCTGGGGAACCCTCTCCTGCATCGCGGCCAACGCCATCTGGGTGCTTTTTCCCCTGGTCATCGAGCGCGCCATCGACGAAATGGGCCGCGGAGCAAGCCGCCAGCGCATCCTCGCCTTCGCCGCCATCCTCGTCGCCATCGCCCTCGTCAAAGGCGTCTTCCTCTATTCGCAGCGCTGGATTCTCATCGGCATTTCTCGAGAAATAGAATTCGACCTGCGCAACGACCTCTTCCGCCACCTCGAGCGCCAGGACTCCGGCTTCTATCAGCGCTACCGCACGGGCGACATCATGGCCCGCCTGACAAATGATTTGAATGCCGTCCGCATGTTGCTCGGCCCCGCGCTCATGTACAGCGCCAACACTGTCTTCTTCACCGTCGGTGCGCTCTTCTTTCTGCTCCGCATCAGCCCCTGGCTCACCCTCGTAGCCTGGGCGCCCATGCCCCTGGCCAGCATCCTCGTCCAGTACTTCGGCCGCCGCATTCACGACCGCTTCGAGCGCATTCAGGCCAGCTTCTCTGAGATCAGTTCGCAAGCGCAGGAGAACTTCTCCGGTGCTCGCCTGGTCCGCGCCTTCGCCCGCGAAGAATCCCAAATCGGCCTCTTCGAGAGCCTCAACCGCCGGTACATCGCCCGCTCCCTCAAGCTCGTGCAGCTGATGGGCATGTTATGGCCGACTTTGGAGTTTATTCTCGGCATCTCGATGATCATCACGCTTCTCGCCGGCGGCCATCTGGTCATAGCCCATCGCATCACTGTCGGTCAGTTCGTCGCCTTCAATACTTATATGGTGATGCTCATCTGGCCCATCATCGCCGTCGGCTGGGTCGTCAATCTCTTCGAGCGCGGCACCGCTTCGGTAAAAAGAATCGACGAGCTGCTGCAAGCCCAGCCCGCCATCGACGACAGCCTCGCCGCCCCCTCCATCCCCGCCGAAACAGTCTTCCGCGGCGAGATCGAATTCCGCAATCTCAACTTCAGTTACGGTGAAACCCCCGTGCTCCGCGACATCTCGCTCCTGATCCCCGCCGGCTCCAGTTTAGCCATCGTTGGCCCCACCGGCTCGGGAAAATCCACCCTCGTCAGCCTGCTCTCCCGCCTCTATGAAGCGCCTCAAGGCTCGCTCCTGATCGACGGCCGCCCCCTCCGCGACTATCCCTTGGCCGTGCTCCGACGCAACATCGGCATGGTGCCCCAGGAGACCTTTCTCTTCAGCTCCACCATCCGTGAAAACATCGCCTTTGGCACGCCCCGCGCCACTGCCGGAGAGTTGCTCCAAGCCGCCGAGGCCGCGCACATTCGCAAAGAATTTGAAGAGTTCCCGCAGGGCTTTGAGACTATCGTCGGCGAGCGCGGCGTCACGCTCTCCGGAGGCCAGAAGCAGCGCGCCGCCATTGCTCGCGCCCTCCTCCGCCGTCCCGCCATCCTCATCCTCGACGACGCCCTGGCCAGCGTCGATACCTACACTGAAGAGCGCATCCTCGGCGGCCTCGCCAGCTACACCGCCACCTCCACCATGATTCTCATCTCCCACCGCGTCTCCACCGTCCGCCATGCCGACCGCATCGCCGTCCTCGAGCACGGCAGAATCGTTGAGTTGGGCCGCCATGAAGACTTGCTCGCCCGCAACGGCTACTACGCCAGCCTCTTCCAAAAACAGCAGCTTGAAGAAGAACTGACCGTCGCCGGATAAGGGATCAGGGATCAGGGTTTAGGGATTAGAAGTTAGTGATTTGGTGTCAATAGTTAGCAGGCTGTGGCGGAAGTCGGGTTTTGAAAGGGCACGGCTTTAGTCGTGCCGCAAATACTTGATAAGAAACGACGGGCTTCAGCCTCTGAGGGATGTTTTTCGATAAGTTTGACTTTTGCCAAAGGGGTATGGGTCAGCGATTATTGGTCTGGCCCATAAATACGATGATCTGGGCGCCCCACCCATTCCGCGCTCTTTGCGGAATGGGTGGGAAACCTCCAACCTATTATCGAGCCCGATCAACAAAGATCGGGGATTAGAAGTCCACTGGCATAACCGACCCGCAAGGCATGAAACCGTAGCGCCGGCCAAGTACTAGCGCCGACCTCCCGGTCCACGCTCGTTCCTTCTCAGCCCCCACCCACTCCGCCAACCCGCAACAGGATGAAAGCAGAGCCCGTCCATTGCCTTCCGCCAACTTGCTAACTCGCCAACTCCGCGCAGCGGAGGCTAACTCGCCGCACTTGTTTCAAAACGTTTTTCCGCTATCTCCCATGCGAAATCCAGAGAGAGCAGCGCCCCTGAAATCGCGTCCATCCAGAGCGTTGCCTTCAGGCACGGCCTATCTGCGATCTTGACATTGAAATCCGCCCCGGACCGTAGTTTTTTTCCCAGCGATTTGCGGATCATTACCACCAATTCCTGCACAATCGAGAAAAGACGGCCCAGATTCCAGCCGCGTCAGCAGCCGCCATAACCAAAACCACCCAACTCGCCCCCGTCGCAAGCCAAGAAAAGGATCCGCGAAAAGAGGGCAGCCAATTCGTCAAACTGTCGCCAAGAGGCGCAGATTCCTATTCAACATGCTTATTATCAATAGGTTGAATAGGATAAATGCAAAAAACCACCCTTTTTAGATTCCCTTTTCCTTCGCTTTCACCCTTAAGTCATTCATTCAATTTATCTTGTTTGTTCAATGATCGTTCGCCATACCTTCGCTTATGTCCAAATTTCACCCTCCGGCATACTCACCGCTTGCTGGGGCCCTCCAGATCTTGCCGCAGCCAATTTTGTTACGATGGATGCAGTTTGAGGCAAGATTCGAGGTGTTCCCCGTGTCCGACTTCCCCCCCGTTCCACTCACGCTTGAAGGCTCCAGCCTGCTCCATCAGTTCTTCCGCTTCGATTGGCCAGCCTGGCGCTCCTGCGCGGAGGGCGAACGTCAGCGCATTGCCGCCCAAGCTGTCGCGGCCCTCACCCGCCTCGAACGCAAAAATTCTGAAGGAGCCAACCCTGCCGCGCTCATCCAAACCGCGCTCTTCTCGCAGCTAGGCCACAAAGGCGACCTGATCCTCGTCCACTTCCGCGACTCGCTGGAAGCTCTGAACCAAGTCGAGCTCGATCTCGCCCAAACCGATCTCTACCGCTTCCTCGACCTCCGCCACTCCTACGTCTCGGTCGTCGAACTCGGCCTTTACGAGTCCACCCGCAAGAGCTATGAAGCCGCCGCCAGTCTGCCGCAGCACTCGCCCGAGTGGAAGGCCGAAATCGCCGCCACACTGGCCCGCCAATCCGCCGCCATGGCACCCCGCCTCTTCCCCTCCGTCCCTGAAGCCAAATACCTTTGCTTCTATCCCATGGATCGCAAGCGCGGCGAGGCCATCAACTGGTACACCGTGCCCTTCGCCGGGCGTCAGCAGATGATGCATGAGCACGGACTCATCGGCCGCCGCTACGGCGACGTCGTCAAGCAGATCATCTCCGGCTCAATTGGATTCGATGACTGGGAGTGGGGCGTAGACCTCTTCGCCGACGATCCCGTCGTCTTCAAAAAGCTCATCTACGAGATGCGATTTGACCAGGTCAGCGCCGTCTATGCCCTCTTCGGCCAGTTCTTCATCGGCGTCAGGCTGCCCATCGAAAAGCTGCCCAATTGGCTCGAAGGGCAACTTTGATTGCGCCGGGCGGTTTCCATTGCAGGGTAAGGATGTTCTGCCTTACAATAAGCCACGAGGGCTTCCCATGTCGGTGCTTACCGTTACTGCAAAGGGTCAAATCACGTTGAAGCAGGAACTTCTCCGGCACATGAATGTCTCGCCCGGCCAAAAGGTCGGCGTCGATATGCTGCCGGACGGTCGGCTTCTAGTACGGCCCGTTACGCAGAAGGGCTCAATCGCCGCTTTCAGCGGATCGCTTGCGAAAAAAGGAACGCCCCAATTGACGATCGAACAGATCAATGAAGCCATCGCCGATGGATGGGCGGGGATACGGTGAGGATCGCGGTCGATACGAATGTACTGCTTCGTGACGCGTTACACGACGACCCGCGCCAAACTCCGATAGCCTCAAAAACCTTGCAGAGCGCTGAACTCGTCGTCGTGCCCACGCCGGCGCTCTGCGAATTCGTATGGGTGATGCGGCGCCTTTATAAGAGATCTGCCGCGGAGATTGCCCTCTCTATTCGCCTTTTGATGAGCGGCGACAACGTCAAGCTGGACCGTCCTGCTATCGAAGCGGGCCTGGAAGTGCTCGAAGATGGCGGCGATTTTGCCGACGGCGTGATTGCATACGAAGGCCAATGGCTGGGCGCTGAAGAGTTCGTCAGCTTCGACAAACAAGCCGTGTCCGTACTTAAGTCGCAAGGCAAGCGAGCCCGTCTGCTGACCTGAACCATAACCCGCCGTTGCCGCTCTGAATGTCTTCATTGAATTTTCAACTCACCAATTTAGGATCCCCATGCCCCTCCGCATCTACGCCGCCACCACCAGCCAGGGCAAACTGCGCGACTTCCGCACCGCCGCCGCGGCCCATGCGCTTATCATCGAGCCCTTGCCCTCACTCGCCACAATTCCAGCCCCCAACGAAGACGGCCTGACCTTTGCCGCCAACGCCTCGCTCAAGGCCGTCTATTACTCCCGCTTTGCTCCCAGCGAGTGGGTTCTCGCCGACGACTCCGGTCTTGAAGTCGACGCCCTCGACGGCGCTCCCGGTGTCCGCTCCGCCCGCTTTGCCGCCGACGCCGGCATAGTCGATTCCCCCGACGCCAATGACAACACCGACGTCTGGAACAATCTGGTTCTCTTGCAGCGCATGGTCGGCATCGCAGGGCCGCTGCGCACCGCCCGCTACCGCTGCGTTCTCGCCGCCGCCCGCGATGGGCAGGTCTTGCAGAGCGCCGAGGGCGCCGTCGAGGGCCTGATCCTCGACGCTCCGCGCGGCACCGGCGGCTTCGGCTATGACCCGCTCTTCTATCTGCCTGCGCTAGGCCTGACCATGGCCGAACTGGATCTGGAAACAAAGCACACGCTCAGCCACCGCGGCCGCGCCGTCGCCGCTCTGATTCCTATGCTTGAGCGATAAGATCCATTGACCGATTCTCTATCTGTTTGAGTTTCTTAATGAGTCTTCCCTTTATTTGGCCAACTCATTGCCTCATTTCTGGACACAAGACGCAAGCTGTCTCGCTGCCAGGAGTGTTGTATGCCGCAAATCACGCCCATCCGCCCCGACTACGCCGCGACCTTCCACTGCATTGGATCCGCATGTGAAGATACCTGTTGCCAAGGCTGGAGCGTTCCCATCGATCGGGCAGCTTATGAAAAATATCAAAGCCTGCCGCCCAGTCCGCTGCATACGCTCATCGACACCAGCATTCTCTTGATGCCTGCGACAGTGAAGCCGCCCGCCTTCGCCAGAATCCGCATGGACGAAGCCAACCAGTGCCCGCTGCTCTCAGCAGACCGCCTCTGCCGCATCCAGTCCGAAGTTGGCGAGCCTTTTCTCTCCCACGCCTGCGCAACGTATCCGCGCGTCATTCACGCCATAGGCTCCATTCAGGAGACAGCGCTGACACTCTCCTGTCCAGAGGCCGCGCGCCTGGTCCTGCTCAATCCAGACCTGCCCGCTCTTGACAGCCAGCAAGGCGCTCAGGCAGAACCTCTCGCGGTCCGCAACGCTTCCCAGCTTCCCGCGGGCTATCTCTCCTCGCAGTTCATCTGGTTCTGGCCCATTCGCCAGGTTGTTCTGCTGCTGCTCAGGAATCGCGCTTATCCGCTTTGGCAGAGGCTCTTTCTTCTCGGCGTCTTTTGCCGCCGCCTCGATGCCATCGCCACTGGCGAGTTGAAAAGAAGCGTCCCCGATTTTCTCAAGGACTTTGCCGCCTCCGTCGCCTCCGGGGCGCTGCTCAGCGCCATGGAGACTCTGCCGCTGGACCGCGAAGCGCAACTGGATATCGTGCTGCGCCTTGCTGGTATGCTGCTGCACCGTTCAAATCTGAGGCCGCGTTTCCTCGCTTGCGTACAGGCCTTTACGGCAGGCATCGGCAACGGGCCCGGCGCAACAATCCAAAGCCTTGCCGAACAATACGCCGTCGCGCATGACCGCTACTATGCCCCGTTCTTTGACCGGCATCCTTATATTTTGGAAAACTTTCTCACCAACACCGTCCTCCGCTGCCGTTTTCCCTTTGCCCATGTGAGCCAGCAAACTCAACTCTCAATGACTCGGGAGTTCGCACTGCTTACGGCCCAGTTTGCATTGATGAAGGGATTGCTGATCGGTGTCGCTGGCCACCATCGCGAAGCATTTGCGGCCGAACACGTCGTCCACACGGTGCAGGCCGCCAGCAAGCACTTCGAGCATCACCCGGAGTTCCTGAATCTTGCTCACGAACTGCTGGTTGAAAGCCGCATGGACGGCGCGCGCGGTCTCGCAATCCTGCTCAGAAACACTGAGCCAAAGGCCCCCAGGCCAGCCGCACAGCAGATTCCCGTTCCGCCTCCGCACCCAGGAGTCTCAGCCCTAGTCCCTGTTCCCTAGTCCCTGTTCCCTAGTCCCTTGTCCCTGCTTTTCTCGCCAGACGCGCCAACACCGCCATCTCGCGCAAAACCTGCTTCAGCGGTCGTGCCGGCGTCCCCCACAGAACCGTTCCCGGCTTGAGTCCATCGTTGGTCACTGTCTTGCCGCTCAGCACGCCAGCCTGACCGCCCAGAATCACTCCAGGACCAATATGCGCATGATCGCCAATCCCCACCTGACCCGCGATCACCGCCCCATTGCCTACCGTGCAGGAGCCGGAGATGCCCACTCCCGTCACCAGAATCACATCTTCGCCGATCTCGCAGTTATGGCCGACGTGAACCAGGTTGTCCATCTTCGTTCCCCGGCCGATCTTTGTCGCTTTCAGCGCGCCGCGGTCGACCGTCGAGTTGGCCCCAATCTCCACATCGTCCTCGATCCGCAGCGTCCCTTGCTGCGGAAACTGCGTGTAAGCACCGGTCGCGGCGTCTCTCACATAACCAAATCCATCCGCGCCCAGCACCGCGCCCGCATGAATCACCACGCGGTCGCCCAAAGTCGTCCCAGGATAGAGAACAGCGCGTGGATAGATGCGGCAATCCTCTCCGATGTGCACCCCATCGCCAATTACCGCGCCCGCCTCAATCCGCGTTCTCGCGCCGATACTGGCATTCTCTCCCACCACGGCGCAGGGCCCAACGCTCACGCCCTCGCCCAGTTCGGCGGTCGGTGCCACTACAGCCGCCGCATCAACCCCGCTGACTGGTATTGCAGCGCGCAGCAACTTGGCCGCGCGCGCAAACCACAGCCGGGGCTGCTCGGCCTCCACGATGCATTTGCCCTCTGGATACGAGTTCCCAAACCCAATAGGCACAACAACCGCACCGGCGCGGCTTGCCAGAACCTTGGCAACGGCGGACTGGTTCTCCGCAAAGACCAGATGGCAGCTCTCGGCCCGCTCATTTCCGAGCACTCCCTCAATCGCTAAATCCTCTGGCCCCTGAACCAGCCGTCCACCCAGCTTCTCTATCAGTTTTTCAATCGTCATGCGCCTTCTCCCGGATGCCGTTGCCAACGTCTCAATCAGTCCTTGCGGCTGGTCTTTAATCCAGCCGCTTTTTCCACAGCCTCTTTAACCCGTACAATCTTATTAACGGGATTGGACGACCCTCATGCCTGAACGATGCATTCACTTCAGGAAGATCGTTTCAAGCGCCGCGCTAACGCTGATTCTACCTGTTTCTTCATGCGGCTCAATAGCCTGGGGGTATGGCTTGTTTCGTGGCTTTGAATCGAATTGATTGTGCTTTTATGCATTTTTTCTCCGTACGTTTGAAGTATTTTTGAATTTGCCCTTTGAAAACCGCGCACAGATTCCGTAAGATGGTGCAAACAATCCACCGTTCATCCAATCGAGCCCCACGCCTTGCAAGGATGGCGCCGGAACAGGAAGAAAATGTCGATTCAGAGCGACCGTTGGATCAGGCAGCAAGCCATCGAGCACCGGATGATCGAGCCCTTCAGCGAGACGCAAATCGCTGCCGGCGTTATCTCTTATGGCCTCTCCTCCTATGGCTACGACCTGCGCGTCTCCAGCGAATTCAAGATTTTCACCAATGTGAACAGTGCCATTATCGATCCCAAGGCCTTTGACGAGCGATCCTTCGTCACCGTGCAGGCCGATTCGGTGATCGTGCCGCCCAATTCCTTCGCATTGGCCCGTTCTGTTGAGTATTTTCGTATTCCCAGGGATGTACTTACGATCTGCGTTGGAAAGTCAACCTATGCGCGTTGCGGAATCATTGTGAACGTAACGCCGTTCGAGCCGGAGTGGGAGGGATTCGCAACACTGGAAATCTCCAACACTACGCCGCTACCGGCCAAGGTCTACGCCAACGAGGGGCTGTGCCAGATTCTCTTCTTCCGCTCCGATGAGCCCTGCCTGGTCAGCTATGCCGACCGCAAAGGCAAGTATCAAAAGCAACAGGGGATCGTTCTTCCCAGATTGTAACGGGGAGAAGACCGGTTGCACGGGTTTGAGGAGTGGAGTGTTTTGCGAGGCGATGCGGCAGGAAGTTTTTCTCCGCGCACTCGGGGCCCAGTCCTCCTGCAAAAGGCCGGGAGGGAAAGGATGACCGCAATCTACACCGCTGGACCGATTCGCGTCGGCGTGCTCACCGATGAACCTCTCCGTTTAGAGGGAATTGCCAGCATCTTTGAACAAGGTCCGGAAGAAGGCTATGCTCCGCTCACCCCGGTCATCGGCAGCATTGAGGAGCTTCTTGCCGATTCCACGCTGGAGTTTCTCGTCCTTGATCTGCATTCGCCAGCCGCGGGCATGGAAACCCTTCAGGTCATTCGCCGCCGGCGTCCCGGCATGAGGTTGATCGTCATTGGCCCCGAGGATAACGACAAACTCATCATGGATCTGATCATCGCAGGTGCGCGCGCCTACCTGGATCTGAAAGCCAGCCCGCGCATCGTCCGCCAAGCCATTGAAGTCGTTACCAGCGGCTCCATCTGGGCTCCGCGCCGGCTCCTCTCGCAGTTGATTGACAGACTGATTGGATTTTCCGATACCAGCCTCGTCAACGATCCTCCGCGCTTGACCGACCGCGAGCGCCAGGTGCTGGAATTGATTCTCACCGCATCGTCGAATCGGGAAATTGCCCATAAACTGGGCATTGAGGAGCGCACCGTCCAGGCCCATGTGGGGCGTCTGATGCGCAAAACAGGCGCGGACAACCGCATTGAACTCCTCATGCGCGCGTCTGACCCATCCCTTTTGCAGGCCGCCGGAGTCAATGATCGCCGCCAGTTCGACCGCCGCCAGGGAGACCGCCGCCAGGGCGTCAGGAGAGGCATTGGCTAGTTACTTATCAGTAAACTGGCATGGTTACTTATATCCACACGGCTTCCGTAATCTTGTGCTATGTTGAACACTTCCAGAGAATGGGTTACAGAAACAACGCAGATCTGGGGAAAGGAGTTCCCAGGCCGCATGTAATCCATGAAGCCCGGGAACTCCTCTTTTTTCAAGACTGAACCCTCAATTTGCAACTCTTCACTGCACGTCCCCCCTGTTTACCATGTGATTGCGATCCAGAAACCACAAAATTCTCTTAGTCTGTTCAATGAGCAGCTTTTCGAGCAGCCGGGCGACCGTCTTGTTGATGAACTCGCTGCCATTGTCGGAGTGAAAGCCCTTGATCTGAAAGGGAAATTGGCGCGGCATTGCAGCCAGCACCGGTTGCAGTTTGACCTCCGAGATGCGCGGCGTTGAGTCCACCACGCTAGCCATCAACTCGATGTCGGCCCGGGTGAAGAGTTCGGCGAAACACCGCCGCCGATAAACCGTCACCTGGACCCGCCCTCTGGCCGTGTAGCGCGCAATCAGCCGCGTCACCTGCGCCCGGCTCAGCCCGGTCACCTTCTCGATGTAGCGCCGCACCATACCGCCCGCCGCCTTGCCTTGCTGGGCGTATTGCTGCCCGACTAATCTTGTATCGGAAGAGATGAGCTTTGACACAATCCCCTCGAGTTGGTAGCCTTCATTAGGGCGCTTGTGCTCAGCCGAGGCTTTTTCTTCGCCCTTTTTCTGCGTCCCCGTCGTCTAGCCCGGCCTAGGACACCGCCCTTTCACGGCGATAACACGGGTTCAAATCCCGTCGGGGACGCCACTTAGAATCATAGACTTATGTTGATTTTAGCCTTGCCTGATTTTCCTTCTGGTAACGCTGTGGTAACGATAGAGCATGAACTTGCCCCATTTTCGGCGTTTTCTGGAGACTCCGCATAAGCCCCGTCCAAGAGCTTCACAGCGTCCGAAAGGAATGCTGGGCTGAGGTGCTGATACCGTGCCGCCATTCTCAAGTCTTTGTGTCCAAGGATGAGCGCAACCGTGTGAATGTCCGCGCCCTTCATTCGCATCCAACTGGCGGCGGTGTGCCGCAGATCGTGGAAGCGGAAGTCTGAGACATTCACGGACCGGCAGGCCCGCAAGAATGCCAGAGAGACGTTTTCCGGCGACATTTGCTCCCCGGCGAAAACAATGTCTGTTGGCTTGGCTTTTCCTTGCGGCACGACCGCAAGAGCCTGTTGCGCCAGAGTATTCAGGTAGACAATTCGCCCGTCACCGTTTTTCGTCTGTGGGAGCATGATCCGCCCACCCTTGAAGTCAATGTCCAGCCAGCGCAGCCCCAAGACTTCCCCGCGCCGCATTCCAGTTGCAACGGCAAGGCCAGCAATCGGGCGCAACCATTCCGGGCAAGCCTCCAAGACGGCCCGCAACTCCGTAGGCTGTAGATAGCGCACACGGCCCGCCGGAACGCGCGGCGGCTTGATGCCGTGCGCTGGGTTGGCCGGAATCAATTCCCATTCCACGGCAAGCCCAAAGAGGTGTTTCAGGACGTTCAACTCTTTCACAACGGAAGCGGGCGAGACTTCCCCGCTGCGATGCGTCACGTATTTTTGCACATCGGCGCGGCGGACCTCTGCGAGTTTCACCGTTCCGAAGAATGGCCGGAGATGCGCCTCCATGATGCCGTTTTCGCGCGTGTAGGCTCGCGGGGTCAGTCTTGCCTTCTGATGCTTCAGGAATCGCTCTGAGACGGCTGCAAACGTCTCCGCTGACGGCGGGGCATACCCGAGCGTCACCGTCTTTTCTACGCGAGCCTTTTCCGCTGACAGCAGAGTCCGGGCCTGTTGGAGCGTGTGTGCCTCCAGTTTGCGCTGTCTACGCTTCCCGCTGGCATCAACCCAGGAGGCCCACCAGCCCGGTCTATCCTTCCGCCGATAGATTCCGTCACGATCTTTAGTTTTTCCGCGTGGCATGTTTCCTCCGCTCTGCTTCCGCTTCGATGTCTTGGCGGTGTTCCGTTACCCATCTTCCGGTAGCCGTCCCGTCACGGTTCTGAAAATACTCCCCAGCCCAAACGGGCAGTTGGCCGTTCATCCTTGCAGCTATCCATTTCGAGCGTGTTTGAAGGACCTTCTTAGAGTTCCACTCCGGCCAATATCTCGCAGCCAGACGCACTAGTTCATCCGTTCGGTTCTCTCGTGTACTCGCCATGCTTCGCGCCCGCGCCTTACCCTTATGCTTCTTGCAGAAGACACCTCGTTTGATCGAGTGATCCATTCGGGGCATTCGGTCACGAAGAATGTACTCCCCGCATTTGTCGCATTTTGACAAGCGCTCCCGCGTTGGCGAGTCAAGAAGCATTGCAAACCAGTAAAGCGCGTGATCCTGTGCAGCAGCTCTATGATCCATTGGGGCCTGAATGTGTATGACCATGCGGCCATCTGGGTCTAGCTTGGCGACTGGCGGGTATTTCGCCATGAACCATGCCAATTCCCGCTTCGGCGCTGTTCGCTCGAACGGGTTGTCCAGATCATCTCTGCGCCCGGACTCGATCCACCTATCAACCAGCCCACGGAGAGTGGCGACAAATGCGCGGTGAATGTCCCGGCTGTCAGTCAAGAATCGGTTCAAGAAACCGCGCCCCAAGGTTCCATTGAGTGTTCCCCATACGATTTCTGGGAACCGTTCCTTTCCACCTGTTGTCCAGCCGTCGAAGATTTTCACAACAACATGATGATCCTAATAAGTACAACTGTCAACCAATTGTGCTTGCTCCTTATCCGCTTGTGACCGACACTCTTACCTAAGCCGAGTGGCGGCGAACAGCAAAAGGAGGAACGAGCAATGACAAAAGAGGCAAAGCCTGTTGAGCGCGAATGGATTGGCGTCGATGAGGCACAGACACTCACGGGTAGAAGCAAATGGAGCTGGCGGCGAGATGCCTATGAGGGTCGGATTGGAAGCTCGAAGGTGGGGCGGCGCTTGCTTCTGAGACTGAAGGACGTGCGCCAAACAATGGATGCTGGCTACCGGCCAGCTTTAGGTGGCTCACAGGCTCAATAAAACGAAGGCCCGACGGTTGCAGCCGCCGGGCGCTCTGTAAGGAACTTTGCTATGTCAACAATACCACCTACCCGGTCTACGGGCAACGGCAGGCTCACGCCGAATCCCCTGCTTGAAGCGGCACTAGAGTACGCGGGAAAGGGATGGCGGGTGTTTCCCATCCACAGCCCGACCGTCGATAAATGCTCTTGCGGAAAACCTGACTGCAAGAAGGTTGGAAAACACCCGCGCACGGCACACGGACTCACGGACGCGAGCACCGATGCTGCGATCATTCGGGACTGGTGGAAGCGATGGCCCGCGGCCAACGTCGGCATCGCTACCGGGCCGGAGAGCGGCGTCTTCGTCTTGGACGTGGACGGCGAGGACGGTCAAGCGTCTCTCACGCCGCTGGAGGCTTTGGGGCATCTTCCCCAGACCCTCCGCGCTCACACCGGGCGCATGGGACCGGACGAAGAACGCACAGGCTTTCATCTGTACTTCTATTGGCCCGCTGGAGCCAATCTCCACAACAGTGCCGGGATGTTAGGGCAGGGTCTCGATATACGCGCCGCTGGCGGCTACGTGGTCGCTCCCCCATCGCTTCATGCTTCCGGGCTTCGCTACGAGTGGGCGCAAGACGAAAGCGCGATTGCAGAAGCTCCCGCGTGGCTTATCGCCAAAGTATCCAAGCCCGCTGACACGGCTCTCCCGCTACAAACAGGCTTCCTCTATAAAGGCCAACGCAACGATGTGCTTTTCCGTCTGTCTTCTTCATGGCGGCGGCACGGAGCCACGCAAGACCAGCTTGAGCGGCAACTCTTAGCTGAGAATGCCCGCAGATGCAGGCCGCCCCTGGAAAGAGACGAAATCCTGAAACTCGCTGCAAATGTCGCCAGTCGCTATTCTCCGGGTGGCCCTGACCCGCTGGAAGAAGCGTGGGCAAAGGCCGACGCTGAGGGACCATTCTACTGTAGCTGGGATAAGTTTCTGGCGTTGATACGGCATCTTCACGCCTCGCGCCCTGGCCTGCCTATCCTGTTGCCGGTCGTGCGAATCGGCAAGCTCATTGGCTGTGATCGAACACTGGTAGGCCGCCACCGACAACGGGCCATTTCACTTGGCTTGATTCGTGAAGTCAAAGCCTACATACCGCATGAAACAGCTACTCTATTCATGGTTCTAGCCCTACCTGATTAGGTATCCCACTAAGCCGTGTCTCACTAAGCTCTGTCTCACTAGAGAAGGTCTTGAAAGGCATAGTGGTACGGTCTTAGTGGGACGGGGTAGCAGAATCATTGTTGACACCTTGGCGGCTCGCACGGGGACGGATGTTCTTTTACGATAGCGCCAGAGCCTATCCAGCGGCCTGCCAGCGCCATCGTTGCGGGTTCTGAGGCGCATCCCCCACCCGCACTAGAAATGGGGCGCCCTACTGGTCCAAAATTTGGAATCCGGTATCTGAGGATGCGAAGCCCCAAGCTCGGGCCGGCATCGGACGTGTATAGTGGGTAGCGAATCCACGGGAGGGTTCGCCATGAGCGACAAGGATATTCTCTTCATCATCACGATCTGCCGTCTTTTGGGAAAGCAGGTTAACGTAGCTGCGGTGCTAATTCAGTATCAAGCGGCTCAAGAGACAATGAGGCAGCATCGTTCGGACCCAGGGTAGCTTCGACTTTTTCGCACTCATAGTTGAATGCGGTTGTGGCTTGGAGCCATTTGGTCGTCCGTGCCAGTAGCCATATTTTGTCTTCTACGGAAGAGTCGAAGTTTGCATTTAGGTAGGCGAGCAATTTTTCCACTGCTGGGTCATTGGCTTTTACGGAGAGAGTAATTGACATGAGCACACACTCCATGCGAAGATTCGCTCAGAGGTTGAGCCTCACTCACATCTCAAAGAACCAAGGCCCTACGTCCTGGCAGACGAGGGCTTTTCTCATTCTGAGTTGAGTATCCGCCATCCGTCGAAACCGCGCAACAAGAATCGCCACCGGACAAACGAGAAAGAGTCAGCCACTTGGACCTTTGACTATTTGTCAATCACAGCCAATATCTTGTACGTCTCCGATTCGATCTTCTTGCCGTCGATGCTCACAGACCAAAACAGTTTTGCGCTCTTCCCCTTGAACTCGGCCTGAATGTCATTCACCAGCGGCATACGACAACTGCGACGGTTGATGTGATCCATCCTTTCCTGGAACTTGCTTTCGCAGTTGACCACTGCGATTCTGCCGTCTGGTAATTGAAGGGACAATGTGGCTCCTGTGACGCTATAGGAAATCTCTCTCTCGCCACTGCCAGAGCAATTTACTGATGTGTCTCCCCCAGAACAATGCAGTTCAGCAGGTGCAACGTAGCCGTATTCCGTTTCTTCGTTCTTGCGGTCAATAATCTTTACGCTTACCGGCTTCCCTGATTCCAGAAGGGATTGAAAATCAAGCATATTTTTTGCATCGGAGTTACCTTGCGATGCTGCCTTCTGATACCAAACCACCGCCTGTCCGTGGTCCTTCGGGACACCATCGCCTTTATCGTACTGGAGGCCGAGTTTATATTGTGCCTCTGCAAGTCCCTGGTCCGCAGCTTTGCGAAACCATTCCGCAGCTTGCGCGTAATCCTTGGGGACAATTGTGCCGGTGTAATAGCGTTTTCCAATTTCATTTTGGGCAAAAGGGTTGCCCTGATCTGCCGCCTTACGGAACCATGCGGCAGACTGTACTTCGTCCCGTGTGACTCCCCGGCCCATAGCGTACCAAAAGCCAAGGTGGACTTGGCCATCCACGTCGCCTTGTTCGGCAGCCTTTCTGTACCAACTTACCGCCTGGGCATAATCCTGCTGCACACCGTTGCCCTTTTCGTACAAACCTGCTAGGTCGAGTTGCGCTTTCGTATTTCCCTGCTCTGCTGCTTTCCTGTACCAGACCGCTGCCTGAGTGAAGTCCTGCGGAACGCCGCTGCCAACTTCATACAAAGTGCCCATGTAGTCCTGCGCTTCTGCTTCGCCTTGCTCGGCAGCTTTGCGATACCAGAAGACTGCCTGTACTGGATCTAGGGGGACGCCCTGGCCATGAGCGTAAAGCAAGCCAAGGTTGCGTTGAGCGTCTGCATGACCCTGTTCGGCTGCCTTTCGGAACCAAGCGCCTGCCTGTGTGTAATCCTGTTCGACACCGACGCCATTGCTGTAAAGACTTCCGAGCACATACTGTGCTTCGGCGAGATTCTGCCCGGCAGCCCTGCGAAACCAAGTTAGGGACTGTACATCATCCTCTGGAACACCTTGGCCTTTAGCGCAGAGCATTCCAAGGTTGTACTGCGCCTCCGCAAGTCCTTGGTCTGCGGCTTTGCGATACCAAACCGCAGCCTGTGCGTAGTCCTGCGGGACAACATGGCCGTTGGCGTACATAAGTCCAAGGTTGAATTGAGCAGCCGCATCTCCGGCGTTGGCTTTTGTCGTCAACGTCGTGACTGACTCTTCTGTTTGCATGGCGTCTTGCGCCAAGGTTCTGTATGCGCCAGCAACAAGAGCCAAGGCAACCGCTACAGCAAAGAATCTCAAACGCCATCGACGAATACATTTGCGGCTCTGCATCCCGGCAGTAAGGTAATTTCGGTAGCCTGTGGTTTTCATCAGTTCACCCTTTCTTTGTGGATTACAAGAGTTCTTCCGTGAACCTGCTCCTGTATCTTTGGCCGGCAGTAACACTCCCTCGGAACTCGTGGGCGCCGAACCTGAATCTGACTTCTTCCCCATCCGCGTATTGCTCACACGGCAGGATATGAACGTCTTGGTCGTACCGCGGGTTGTCGTCGTCTGGATGCGGATACGGCGGAAAGAGCATCATCGCGCCGGTCTCCAAGTCTTTCATGCAAGTCGCCCACCGCGTTCTCACATTCTCCCTCCAATCGGTGTTCCTTTGGTTGTCGCGGCGTCCTGTGCAATGGTCTTGTACGTGCCGACATTGAAGCCAATGGCAACCGATAAGACAAGCAATCCGATGGACATTCGCTCACTTTTCATCAGTTCACCGCCGCTTGATGCGTGATAATTATTCGGTCTGTCATGTAGACCTCAGTGATCTTTGGGTGACAGGCACAGTCACGCACCAAATCATGAACGCCGAAATCTAACCGCGCCGGGTTCGGCTCCTCTTTGAAGGGAATGATGTGAGCCGCCTTTTCGTAGCGTGGGTCGTTGGCATCGAAGTCCGTAGTTGGGGTTACGATCTCCAAGTTTCCACTCTCGATGTTTTTTACAACAACAAGCCAGCGCATTGTTGCCTCTCGAATGAATTTCGTGTTTCACTGGGTTTCGCAAGGTGCTAATTACTTTTCATCCTCATGTTCCTGCCTCAGCACATCGTCTAGGTTGGAACAACCGTCATCATCGCCCCCGTCGCAGGCTTTGGAGTAGAGTTCCTTTGCACGAGAAAAATCTTGATTGACGCCAAACCCCTCGGCATAAGCGGCGCCGAGACTACCGCAACCACCGGGATCGCCGGAGTTGCAGGCTCGACTGTAAAGAGTCGCAGCCCAGTACGGGTTCTGAACAACACCTTGGCCTTCTGCGTATAGGTCTCCAAGGCTTCCGCAGGCAGCCGCGTCGCCGGAATTACACGCGTTGTAGTAAAGGGTGGCTGCACGAGCATAACCTCCGCCCGCGCCTTGTGCTTCAACAATTAGGTCTCCAAGTCCCTTGCAGCCGATGGCACTCCCCCCACTACACGCCGTCGTGAGAAGGGTCATGGCTCGTGGGCCATCTTGCGGTACTCCGGTGCCGTCTGCATAGAGAATGCCGAGATCGCCGCATCCGTCCTGGTCCCCTGAGTCGCAAGCTCTCGAAAAAAGAATCGCGGTCATGGCGTAATTCGTAGCGACACCCACCCCGTACTCGTACATGGTGCCGAGAGTGAGACAGTCCGCCTCATTGCCCCCATCACAGGATTGCGAATAGAGGGACGCCGCATTCGAGAGGTCCGCAACTTGTTTTTTGGATAGAACCTCACGTCTCAATCGAAGCCAAAAACAAGCGTCCGAGTTGGAACCGACGGAACACGCGAAGTTGAAAAAATTGCCGGCCGCCGCAGGATACCCCGCGTTATTGAGCCAATGCGCTTCAGTGTCGATAACAAAACTCTGCGTCTCGATCAGCAGCAATGCGCACAGTGGGACCGCCAACAGGATCAACTTAACGGCTCTGCGAGAGGGGAACATTTCTTGAATGCCTTCCAGACATTGAAATTCCAGACCCCGTTTCCATGGGGTGCATACGGAGTTTCCCACTACCCAATGTAGTGCATACACAACATTAAACCACGATCCTATGCCGACTCTTAAAGGGTGGCAAACGACATCTGTGTGCGCCTTGGAAGGCGCTTGCGAAAATTGAGGACTGATCGGGGCTGGAATCAGGCGTATCTTGCTGAAATTTCAGGAATTGGCCGCGTCCACATCTCGGAACTGGAGAACGGGCGACGGGAAGCCGGTCTGCGCGTTCTTGAAATGCTGGCAACGAGCTTTCAAATCACCCTGGCCGAATTGATGACTGATCTGTAGCGGAAGGCCGACAGAAAAACTCTCAGGCATCCATTCCAAAATTTGGAATTCAGCACGGCAGAGGCTTGGGCATCAGCGGCAATGTGGCCGGCTTCGTAGGGCGCGGTACATTCTGCGATGAGCGAAGTAGTGCAACAATCCCGATGCTCATAAGGCACTCTTCAATTTCCCTGATCGCCCAAAGGCGGTGTCTAGGTTACCGGGGGTTTCGTTCCCCTCTTGACGGCTCAAAACCGGCTCTAAGGTGGGGTCCGGTTGTCCCTCATTTGTGGATTGCCCTGACATCTTTCTCGTCTGCTTTTTCCGGCGTAACTCGTTTATTTCCAAGCGGTTTAATGTCCTTGCTAATCTGTCTCCTGTTTTGTCCCTCAGCCATGAGCGATTTTTCCCTGTTTTTTTGATCCTGTCGAAGTTCAGGGGCCACGGAAAGCCCCACAGAACCGTTACATTCGTGCGCTCACGTTGGAAGAGGTCGGGGACGGCGCAAGACTAGCACCTCCTCGTTTGGCCGCTCCGGTCAAGATTTTCTCTGGCATTCAGCCGTGGCAGGCATGGAAAGCAGTGCAACGATTAGGCGGATGGTACGGGACTAGACCGTACTGACGAGGCACAGAATTCCTTTATTCCGGGCACGGAGACTTTACCCTCGGCAAGGCATTTCTGGGTGCAGCCTCAGCCCGGCTCACGCTAGATCTGGTTGCGAGTTGCCTCTAACGTAGTATGCTCATTGTAAATAGAAAACCCGCCTGCTAGGGCGGGTCTGTCTACCGATCTTAGAGATGTCGTGGACGCTGATCTCCCTACGCGGATATTACCGCAGAAGGGATTCTGTGTCCAACCCTATCCAGAAAGATCAATATCCCGAACACTCTCAATCAAACGCCGCACTTCCTCTCGCCAGTTTGGAGGAAGCTGTGGATGATCTCCGCCAAACACTGCGTAAAGCCTATCGTGAAACACTTGAAATTTCTCGGAAACGCGTGGCGCAAGCTCTTTCTTCTTCTGGTCTATCAGAGGTTCCAAGCCGAGATTTTCTTCTTCGAGTTCTCCTTTCGGGAAAAACTCCCACAGTAAATCCAAAACCTGTCGAAGAGCCAAGTTCTCTACCGTCTGCTCCTCTATCACAGTCAGCAAAGGGAGAATGATCTCCTCACCTTTGGGGTTCTGTTCTTCCACACTGGCCTCCCCTCTCTGTGGGAAAATCATACACTCAGAAGTTCGCCAATCTCCCAAACGCGATCCGTTAGGCCGCTCTCTAGCGCTGGCGTCACCCTCAGCGTGGTACGTCCTGTAGAAGTGCAATATGCGAATCACTGTGCGTATGCAATTTCTGAATTTACTCCGTTTTGAAAAAATCTGCGAACATCGGCGCGTAGAGGGAACTTGGGGATTATTTTTCGCTGGCCCCGTGGCGGCGGCGGCAAAGTGCCCCCCGGCCCCCTTCGCTGGCAGTGCGGGCAGTCTCACCGCCGTCGAGGGTCGGCTACGATTCGGCATTGCGGGTACGGCATGAGTGAAGGGCAAAGGGCAGACGCGAGCAACCGAGACGTGAGCAGCGCAGCCGAAGGGGCCGCTCACTATTGGTAGTGATGTGGGTCGGAGATGTGCAACTATTAGCTGGAGAGATACGGGGCGCGGTTCACACTCGGAGGAGTGCAACGAATCACCGTTAGAGTACGACGCTGGTCATGGGCCAGAAGGCTTGCGAAACCCCCAATAGCCTGACCAGCCGAGGAGCAGGAGTCCCAGGCACAGATCGATGGGTTGCCAGTCCGCCCGGTGCATCCGTACCGGCAGGAGGGGGTTCAACAGAAGCGCGACCGCCAGGAAAGCCCACATCCAGCCCCGTGGCCCCACTTGGTACACACGCACCGCCCAATATGCCGCGCCCACGGTTGCAGCCGTCCGCAGCACCATGTAGAAGCCGTAGGGATACCTCCCCTCGACAGCGACCAGCAGAATGATTGCCACCAGCACGGTGAGCGCGATTTCCAACACCCGCTTCCTATCCACGAAAAGCGCCTCCTGCGGAAATCATTTTACGCTGCGGTTTTACCGCAACCGCGCCAGACGGTCCGAGCGGCTGAAAAGCCCGGTAACGCTGTGGTAACGATAGAACTGAAACTTGAAGCCAAATGAGGGCAAACAGTGGCAAGTATGAAATCACTTGCAACCATGCGCCATTCGCGGAGACTGGCGAGTTTTGCACAACCCATGCAAACCCATCCGAAATGCCCTAAAAGGCCCTTTCACGGCGATAACACGGGTTCAAATCCCGTCGGGGACGCCAACAAAATAAAGAACTTAGAGAAAATCGAACCAATTTCCGTGGGTTTGAAAGGGTTCGATAAGAAAAGTACGATTTCACTCTTCCTCATCTGGAACCTCCCTTTCCCCCATAATCTGCCCCGCTACCCGGCTCTGCGCCGTCCGCTTTACCTCTGTCACGGCCTGCGTGTATACGTCCATCGTCACCTTGAAGTTGGCGTGGCGAAGTAGTTCCTGGATCGTCTTCACGTCCTCTCCGTTTACCTTCTTCAGGGTTCCAAAGGTGTAGCGCAGAGTGTGCCAGCCCACCGGCTCAGTGATGCCGATGGCTTTCAGCGCCGGTTTTGGGTTGCGACTGAAAGTCGCCTGTTTGTGGCTGAAGCCGCTTAAAAGCTCCCGTCTGAGAGTCGGCTTAAGGCTCGCTCGGCGCTGTAATCTTGAAGTTCTCGCCGGGATCCTTTCACTGCTCATTCTCGATGTACCGTTTGATCGTCTCCTTGTACCGGTACTTCGTCCCCAGACCAGATGGTGCTTCACATCCGATAATGAGTGGGAATTCAGCCTATACTCGACCATCTGCCCATGATCCAGCAAGGAGGCTGAAAGCTCTCCGCCTGCAAGGCGGTGGTTTTAGACCTGGTGATGGAAATAAACTTCTCTCTCATTCCGTTTGACCGGCGCACCGTTTCCGGGCTACCATCCGTATCGATCATGTTCGCAACCACTGTCAGCCCGTCCAGGTATCTTCGCAGCCACTCCGCGCTACTCCTCGCCTCCCTTGTTGCCTTCGCCGCGCTTGCGCTGCCCCTCGTCGCACAGCAGCCCCATACCGCATTGCCCAGGGCGCAGAAGCACGAAGGACGCCATGAGATTGATCAGTTGGAAGAGCAATGGCGCGCCGCGCTGCTCAAATCGGATGCCACTGCCATGGCATCCCTGCTGGCCGATGACTACATGGCCATCACCCCAGACGGCACCCTGCAAACCAAAGAGCAATGGCTGGCCAGCCTGCGCAGCGGCGCAACCCGTTTCACCGCGATTGAAATCTCCGACCGCCGCGTCCGCTTCTACGGAGCCACGGCGTTGTTAACTTCGCGCGCCGATGTCAGCGGCACAAATGCCGGCGCAGATTGCTCCGGCAGCTATCGTTACACGCGAGTCTTTGTCCGCAACGCCCAGGGCCAGTGGAAGATTGTCAGCTTTGAAGCCAGCCGCATCCGCGAACCCGGCCAGCGCAAGTAGCAACGCACCGCCTCACATATTCCCTTACAATAGCCCAATGCCGGAGCTGCCAGAGGTTGAGACCATCGCCCGCGGAGTCCATGACCGTATCCACGGCGACACCATCGTCGAGGCCATCTTCGGCAGCCACCGTGAGCCCTTCAAAACCCCTCCAGCCCGCCAAGCCAAAGGCCTTGAAGGCCGAGAAATCCTTGCCGTCCATCGCACCGGAAAGCACATCGTCTGTGAACTGGGCGCTGCCAACAGTTCGCTGAATCCGCGCGAAGCCTGCCCCTCAGCCCAATGGATCGTTCACCTGGGCATGACCGGCCGCCTGCTCGTCACCACTTCCGACGCGCCGCCAGCCCCGCACACCCACGCCCGCCTGCGTTTGGCCACTGGCCGTGAACTGCGTTTTGTTGACCCTCGCCGCTTTGGCCGCCTCGACTTCCTCGACCTTGCTCGCGCCACCGCCTTCCACGCCGCCGGCGTTGACCCACTCACGATTACAGGCGAAGAATTCGCCCGGCTCTTCCACCCCCGCCGCCTGACCATCAAGGCCGCGCTGCTCAACCAGAGCCTGCTCTCCGGCGTCGGCAACATCTACGCCGACGAAAGCCTCTTCCGCGCCGGCATACGTCCGCGCCGCCTCGCCAACAGGCTCACCAAAGCGCAGCTCGAAGCTTTGCGCCTGGCCCTGCGAGAAGTTTTGCTGCACGCAATCAATCTTGGCGGATCTTCGGTATCCGACTACGTAGACGCCGACGGCTTAAAGGGCTTCTTCCAACTGGAGCACTGCGTCTACCTGCGCACCGGCCTACCCTGCCGCCGCTGCCAAACCCCCATCCGGCGCATCTTATTAGCCGGACGCGGTACGCATTATTGCCCTAAATGCCAGCGGTAGTGCATCCTCTTCTATGGTTTTTAGAAGTTTTTTGATACCAAAGTCCCACAATCCACAATTTCTCCGCTGCGTCACATCCGCAAGTTAATGAATTATAAGGAATCCATAAAATGGCACAGAGATTGCTAATAGAAAAGTGCCAGTGATGTATAGGCGCTGGGAGATGTCAAGCCAGCCCAAAGATAGAGAAGACGCCCGGCAAGAGCATCCGCCAACGAAGCGGCCCCTGAAATGGGAGTTACCGGCCGGGAAAGTCTCAATTCGGCACGATGGAAGATACCGTCGGCCAAGATGATTTGGGGAGGCCAGTGACCAGCGCAGGACACGAAAGCGCCACTCTCATGAGTGGCGCTTTTTGCTTGTGTGCGCAAACCGGAAGCCGGCATGGTATGCCCTTTTCCGCCGTGAGCCCTCAGGGCAATCGCATCTGAAAATCGACTCGCCGCATCTCTTTCAAAATCGCCCCATCCTTGTGCGGCTTTTTTGCGGAGAATTAATTCCCCAGCGCGCACAATAAAAACAGCGGTACCCCGAGGCCCAAATGATCGTCGCCAAAACTTCAGCCCGCGCACTCAGTTTCTCTTCCCTGCCCCCTGTTTCCTGTTCCTTATTTCGTCGATTCTTCGCCAAAAATCCCGGCGTACCCCACCCCCCCTACCCTTTTTTCGCCTCCTCGTATTTTTGTAACCAGCACGATTTGAATAGGTTACGGCCGAAAACTAGTTATCAATCAGTAACATTTGATTGCCTTTTTTGGCCGCTTTTGGCAAAATATGACCCTCTTTTTGCCAAAAACGCCCCCTTTTTCGTTGATTTCCGCCACTGCATTCCGCCGGTCTTTCTCAAACTCAGCTTTCATTCCAGAACCTCCAAAACAACCGTCTTTCATCTTTCGCCCAAACTTCAAACGCCATTGCCCGGCGTGAACCACAAAAGGCCCTTGCCAGCAGCCTCGCTTCGCTGTAATATCGAACTTGCCTATCAAGCGGCTGATGCGAGCCACCCCAATGGGGAAGAGCAAGCTCGCCGCCGAGCAAGGAAGCTTCGCCAAGGGATTCATTCCATCGCAGGATGCAGACAGCGAAGCCTCTCATAGGAAGGGCGTCGCCTGTGTAGGGCGATGGCCGCACTGTCACGATCCTGACAACCGAATGAGAGAGTAATTTGGGCTCTTGTGCGCGCGGCTACAAGCAAGCATTTTCGCGGAGATCGTGGCGCGGACTCGGATGCCGAATCGCCACAGCCCATCGTGAGTAGCGGTTTTTCAGAAACGGCGGCCTGAACTGGACCCTGAATTTGTAAAGTGGCCCAAGACGCGTGGGAGCTTAAACGAGTGGGATTCATTGCATTCGATGGCTCACGGAATTGAAAGCGGAAGGGGTGGCGCAAGTTTCCGCGATAACTTTCCCTCAATGTGTTTTCCCCGGTATTGAATGAACCGGTCGCTGGTGAGCGGGATTCGGCTGAAGACAAGCAAAGGCTGAAACCGAAAGACGAACGGCAGCAGATCGCAACAGACCAAATCGCAAGAAATCAGGAAGTTGACGAATGACGACAGAAATGACAGAGCCCCAAACTGAAGCGGGCCCGGTTCCGGTTCCGGCTAATGGCCAGGGTCAACCGCAGGGGCATCGCCG
>Ga0181525_10000622_pt1 | contig 30692 bp, 26 predicted proteins | sample PEATcosm2014_Bin_48_FD_121100 | JGI IMG/M metagenome (GOLD analysis project Ga0181525, IMG submission 121100) | Peatland microbial communities from MTU Mesocosm Facility, Houghton, MI, USA - PEATcosm2014_Bin06_10_metaG | ecosystem: Environmental > Terrestrial > Soil > Wetlands > Peat | place... | reverse complement strand
TACGGCCTGCATGTCGCCGAGCATCACGCTACGCCGCTCAATATGACGCCGGTGCCGGGCGTCTATCTCGGCGCGCTGGCGCGCGCGACCAAGCGCATGCGGCTCGGGCCGCTGGTCTATCTGTTGCCGCTCCATTCGCCGCTGCGTTTGGCCGAAGAAATCTGCATGCTCGATCACTTGAGCTACGGCCGGCTCGATGTCGGCGTCGGCCGCGGCGTGTCGCCCTACGAATTGAAGTACCACAATGTCGAGCACGATCAGTCGCGCGACATTTTCTTCGACGCGTTCAAGTGCGTCAGCGCCGCTTTGACCACGGATTCCCTGACCTACAAGGGCGAGCATTACGCCTATGAGAACGTACCAATAGCGCTGCGGCCGCTGCAACAGCCGCATCCGCCGTTCTGGTACGGCTCATCCAACGAGATCGGCTCGACCTGGGCCGGCGAGCACGGACTGCACTTCGTTACGCTCGGCCCGACGCCGAACGCCAAAGCCAATATCGCGGCCTATAAAGCGGCGCTGAACAAACGCGGCGGCGCGGCGCAGCCCCAGTCCGGATTTTCCGGCGGCGCCGCGATCGGCGTGCAGCGGCATATTTTCGTCGCCGATACCGACGCCGAGGCGCAACGCTTCGCCAAACCAGCCATGGAAGTGCATCTCGCCAATATGAGCTGGCTGCGCACCAAGCACGGCGTGACCGGACTGACGTCGCGCCTGAACATGCCGCACGGGCTCGACTTCAATGAAGCCGTAGCGAATGGCACCGTCATCGCCGGCGCGCCCGACACCGTGCGCATGGAGATCGAACGGCAGGTCAAGGAGCTCGGCATCAATTACCTGCTGACCTATCTCTTCCTCGGCACGATGTCGCTCGCCGACGCGCTGCGCTCGCTGAGCCTGTTTCGCACCGAGGTCATGCCGCATTTAGCGAAGCTTTAGCGCGCCGTCACTTCGCGGCGTCATCCGCCGGGCGTTGATTGTCCGCGCGCAGCGCGTCCGGATGCGGCATGGCGATCACGTTGTAGCCCGAATCGACGAAGTGGATTTCGCCGGTGACGCCGGTGGAGAGATCGGAGAGCAGATAGAGCCCGGCGCCGCCGAGCTCATCGAGCGTGACGCCGCGATGCAGCGGCGAATGCCGCTGCTGGAACGCGAACATCGCCCGCGCGTCGCCGATGCCGGCGCCGGCCAGGGTGCGGATCGGCCCGGCTGAAATCGCGTTGACCCGAATTTTGCTCGAACCGAAATCGACCGCGAGATAGCGCACCGATGCTTCGAGCGCCGCCTTGGCAGGACCCATGGCGTTGTAGTTCGGCATCGCGCGCTCGCCGCCATTGTAGGTCAGCGTGAGCATGGCGCCGCCGTTCGGCATCAGCGCCGCCGCGCGCTTTGCCGCCTCGGTGAAGGCGAAACACGAAATCAGCATGGTGTGGAGGAAATTCTCGCGCGTGGTGTCGGCAAAACGGCCGGTCAGCTGCGTCTTGTCGGAGAAGGCGATGGCGTGGACCAGAAAATCGAGCGTTCCCCAGGCCCGCCCGATTTCGGCAAAGACTTTATCGACCGAGGCGAGATCCTCGACGTCGCACGGTAGCACCAGTTCGGCTCCGATCGATTGCGCCAGCGGCTTGACGCGCTTGCCGAGCGCGTCGCCCTGATAGGTAAAGGCAAGCTTGGCACCATGCGCCGCCAGCGCTTTGGCGATGCCCCAGGCGATCGAGTGGTCGTTGGCGACCCCCATGACCAGGCCGCGCTTGCCGTCCATCAACCCCGGCATGCGTCAGGCATCCACGTGCTTGAATACGAGGCAGGCATTGGTGCCGCCGAAGCCGAATGAGTTCGACAGCACACAGCCGAGCGTCACGTCGTCGCGGCGCACGCGCACGATCGGCATGTCGGAGAAAGCCGGATCGAGGTTCTCGATATTGGCGCTTTCGCAAATGAAGCCTGAGTTCATCATCAGCAGCGAATAGATCGCTTCGTGCACGCCGGTCGCGCCTTGGGAGTGTCCGGTGAGCGACTTGGTGGCGGAGATCGGCGGGCATTTATCGCCTGAGCCGAAAACGGCGCGAATCGCCTCGATCTCCTTGAGGTCGCCGATCGGGGTCGAAGTGGCGTGCGGATTGATGTAGTCGACCGGCGGCTTTACCGTCGCAACCGCCATCTTCATGCAACGCGCGGCGCCTTCGCCCGACGGCGCCACCATGTCGGCGCCGTCGGACGTTGCGCCGTAACCGGCAATTTCGGCATAGATTTTCGCGCCACGCGCCTTGGCGTGATCCAACTCTTCGAGCACCAGGACGCCGGCGCCGCCGCTGATGACGAAGCCGTCGCGATCCGCGTCATAGGCGCGAGAAGCTTTGGCCGGAGTATCGTTGAATTTCGACGACAACGCTCCCATCGCGTCGAACAGGACCGACAAGGTCCAGTCGAGCTCCTCGCATCCGCCGGCGAACATCATGTCCTGCTTGCCGTTCTGGATCAGTTCATAGGCATTGCCGATGCAATGATTTGACGTCGCGCAGGCGGACGAGATCGAATAGCTCAAGCCCTTGATTTTGAACCAGGTCGCAAGTGTGGCGGAGGCTGAAGACGACATCGATTTGGGCACCGCGAACGGCCCGACGCGCTTCGGGCCCTTGGCGCGCGCGATATCCGCACTCTCGACGATCGTGCGTGTCGAGGGGCCGCCCGAGCCCATGACGATGCCGGTGCGCTCATTGGAAATATCGGTTTCTTCGACGCCCGAATCGCGGATCGCCTGCTCCATCGCGACATGGTTCCAGGCGGCGCCGCCGCCAAGAAAGCGCATCGCGCGGCGATCGACGGATTCGCTCGGATCGAGCGTCGGCGCCCCATGCACCTGGCAGCGGAACCCCAGCTCAACGTATTTATCGGCGCGGACGATGCCGGATTTTGCCTCGCGTAGCGACGCCAGCACTTCCTGCGTGTTGTTGCCGATGGACGAGACGATGCCCATGCCGGTGACGACCACGCGTTTCATGTTTGCCTCGTTATAATATTAAATTTGAGCACGGGATCATGCTCTAGCGCGGCAACTTACGCTTGGCTCGGTTGCGGCTCTTCGTTGCGGAACAGGCCGACTTTGAGATCGAGCGCACGGTAAATCACCGAGCCATCCGCCGAGAGCCAGCCGTCGGCGATGCCGAGCACCAGCTTCGAGCGCATCACGCGCTTGATGTCGATGCCGTACACGATGTTCTTCATGGTCGGCAGCACCTGGCCGGAAAACTTGATCTCACCCATGCCGAGCGCGCGGCCTTTCCCGGGCGAGCCGAGCCAGCCGAGAAAAAAGCCGAGCAATTGCCACAGCGCATCAATACCGAGGCAGCCGGGCATCACCGGGTCGCCCTTGAAGTGGCAGGGAAAGAACCACAGGTCGGGCTTGAGATCGAGCACCGCGCGAACCAGGCCCTTGCCGTATTCGCCGCCCACTTCCGCGATCTCGGAAATGCGATCGAACATCAGCATCGGCGGCAACGGCAGCTGCGGGCCTTCGACAAAAAGCTCGCCCCGCCCGCAGGCGAGAAGATCCTCATATTCGAAATTCGATCGGCGATCCTGCATTTGCATCCAGCTCCGCCGTTCCCGGCCGGTTCCTCAATCCCTAACATATTGGGACAATGCGGCAAAGCCGCACTCCCGGCGCTGTGCCTGCTTGGTGGGACGCGGGCCCGCGGCTTAATGGCGGGGCAGTTGCAGCAGGCGCAGGGTGGCGTATAATAATTTCAGTTGCAACGATCTTGTCGGCCGCTAAAGGCCGTTGGTGCCCGCTATGACAGAATCGCGTTCAGTCTTTACAGCGCGTCCGAGTGTCCCCGGTGGGGCCGTCCCGGCGGCGATTCCGTCGGGCCGTGCCGACCTCACGGGGTGCCCGTGGCATGACGTCAAGGCGAAGCTGCGCGACGTGGGGCTGCGTCCAACCCGGCAGCGCATGGCGCTCGGCTGGATTTTGTTCGCCAAAGGCGACCGCCATGTGACGGCGGAAATGCTCTACGAGGAGGCGACGCACGCCAAGGTGCCGGTGTCGCTCGCCACTGTCTACAACACGCTGCATCAATTCACGGAAGTCGGCCTGCTGCGGCAGGTGGCTGTCGACGGCTCGAAAGCTTATTTCGACACCAATAATTCCGAGCATCACCACTTCTTCATCGAAGACCAGAATGATCTCATGGACATCCCGGCAAGCGACGTCGTCGTCGGCAAGGCGCCGGTGCCGCCCGAGGGCTATGAGATCGACCGCATCGACGTCGTGGTGCGGCTGCGGCGCAAGAGCCGCTGAGACATCCCATTTTTGCGGCCAGGATTGTTCACGCCGAGCCGGTAGCCGCCGGGCGGCTGGAGGCCGCCTCTTGTATTACCGACCGGGCGGCAGCTATGGCGTCCTCTACATTGGCCGCGAAACGTGCGGCCGGCGGGCGAACGCCGTGGGTCAGCAAAATGCGCCGGACGGCCGAAGCAGCGCCGGCGACGTAGACTGCGGCGTGGTGTCGGCTGGCCTTGCGCACGAAGCCTTCAATCGTCGCAGCCGCCGTCGAATCGATAACCGAAACAGCTGAGAAGTCGATTACATAGGCTTTTGGATGGGCGCCAATGCGGTCGAGCGCGGCCGCGACCGTCGCGGCTGCGCCGAAAAAGAACGCGCCCGAGATCCGGTAGACGATGATGTCTCGATCGGTGGCGAGCGCAACATCGTAGGGCGTCTGCCGGTTGCCGTTGTCCCGGTCCGGGACGTCGCTTTCGAGAAGCGGCTTACCCTCTTCCACTTCGAGCGTTTGCGCCATTCGGTGCAGAAATAACAGCGCGCCGAGTGCGAAACCGATGAGAATGCCCTCAGTCAGATCTCGGAACACGACCAGCAGGAAGGTTGTGAGCAGGATCACGGCATCGCCGCGCGAAGCGCGCAGCAGTGTCGCAAACTGGTTCTTCTCCGCCATGTTCCAGGCGACGGCGGAGAGCACAGCGGCGAGCGCCGCAAGCGGTATATAGGCCGCCAGCGGCGCCGCCACGATCACGAACAGCAACAGGAATAGCGCATGCGACATGCCCGCAACGGGTCCGCGGGCGCCGGCGCGCACGTTCGTTGCGGTTCGGGCAATGGTGCCGGTGACGCAGATGCCGCCGAACAGTCCCGATGCAATGTTGGCAAAGCCCTGTGCGACCAGTTCCGCATTCGAGCGATGACGACGCCCCGTCATGCTGTCGGCGACCACCGCCGAGAGCAGACTCTCGATGCTGCCCAAAAGCGTAAACGACACGGCCGCCGGAAGCATTTCCAGCACCTTGCTGACCGAAAGCGCCGGCAAATGTGGAAGCGGTAACGAGCCCGGAATTCCGCCAAAGCGGCTGCCGATGGTTTCGACGTGGAGATGGAACGACCAGGCGACGACGCTGCCGAACGCCACGACGATCAGGTAGGCCGGCCATTGCGGCCGCCAGCGCCGCACCGCGATAATCGCGCCGATCGACAGCGCGGCAACCGTTACCGCCGCGACATTGACCGTGGCCGCGGCCTCGAACAGCGCCATGAATTTGGGGATCAGCGGCCCTGGTTCCTTACCGGCGAGTTTCAAGCCGAAAAGATCAGCCAGTTCACCGGAAAAAATGATGACGGCGATGCCCGCGGTGAACCCGACCGTCACGGGATAGGGAATGTATTTGATGAAGGTGCCGAGCCCGAGAAATCCGACGGCGAGCAGCATCAGGCCGGAGAGGATCGTGGCGAGTATGAGGCCGTCGACCCCATGCTGGTCCACTGTCGCCGCGACGAGCACGATGAAGGCGCCCGCCGGGCCGCCGATCTGGAAGCGGCTGCCGCCCAATGCCGAGACCAGAAAACCACCGACGATCGAAGTGTAGAGCCCGCGCTCGGGCGAGACGCCGGACGCGATCGCGATCGCCATCGACAGTGGTAGCGCGACGATCGCAACCGTTAGGCCGGCGAGGATATCGGCGCGGAAATCGCTGAAGCCGTAGCGCTCGCTGAGGACGGTATGCAGCTTCGGCGTATAAAGTTCGATAAAGGTGGGTGATTGATTTGGCGCAAGCATCGGTCAGCATGACTCAAAAATGTGAAAGCTAGTTATCAGCAATTTCACAGCAGTATTGATTGATTTTGGTCAAAATCACATCCAGCCGTCCAAAAATGCGGCAGACCGGGTGCTGTCGCGTCAATCGATCTTCTCGTCGGGGTAAACGCCCCAGAGCTCGTTCTGTTCGATCCAGCCGTCGAAACCCTCGCCCGAGATTTGGCACCAAGTGCCGGTGCAATGCTTGACCGCGGCCAGCACGCCGACTTGTAATTGGGCGGTCACCGCGCTTTTGGCATCCGGTTTTTCATAGAGCGGCGCCAGATCGGTCTTCGATTTGAGCTGCACGGTTGCCATGCGCTTGCCCGAGAGCAGTGAATGGTACACCCATCCTTCCGACCCGTCGGAATCGCGGATGCGGCGCCAGTTCTCGAATTCCGCGGTAATCTCGACCGGCCAGCCGACCCGGGTATAAATCCAGGCGACATCGTGGTCCTTGTCGGGGCCGCCGCGTACGGTCACACGATCGGCCTTGAGGCTTACGAAGCGCGGCACCGGCAGTCCGCTGGACGCGGGATCGTTCCCCGCTCGCGCCATCTCGGCGGCGCCGGTGAGCGTCAGCAGGGCGGCAATGGCCCAGCTCAAGGCAATCCAACTGGCAGCGATCGGCGGCCGCCCGCGTCGCAACGTCATCGCGTAACGCCCGGTTTCCATTATCGGCGCGTAAGCGCGCCGGGAGGCCCGGCGCGCTTTGTAGGAGCGCGGCCATCTGGTAGAGAGATTTTAATGAACCACCTCCCGGCGATCAGTGTCGGCGAGCGGGGTTAAAGAGACCTGAACGGGCGGATGCGGCAATCGGCCGTTGCGGCCGGCGGATTTTTCAGGCCGAATTGCACGTCCCCGTGCGCAGGAGGCAGCGAATGGCAACCGCCAAGAAGCCGCTGGTCGTAGTCACCCGCAGACTGCCGGACAGCGTCGAAATGCGCATGCGCGAACTGTTCGACGCCCGTCTCAATGCCGACGACAAGCCGATGAGCCCGGCGCAGCTGGTCGAGGCCGCCAAGACCGCCGATGTTATCGTGCCGACGGTGACCGACCACATCGACCGCGCGGTGTTGAGTCAATCCGGCGAACGATTGAAATTGATCGCCAATTTCGGCAACGGCGTCGACAACATCGACGTTGCCACCGCCGTGCAGCGCGGCATCACCGTGACCAATACGCCGGGCGTCCTCACCGAGGACACCGCCGATATGACAATGGCCCTGATCCTCGCGGTGCCGCGGCGGCTGGCGGAGGGCGCGCAGGTGCTCATTAGCGACCGCGAATGGGGTGGCTGGAGCCCGACCTGGATGCTCGGCCACCGTATCTGGGGCAAACGGCTCGGCATCGTCGGCCTCGGCCGCATCGGCCAGGCGGTGGCGCGGCGCGCGCAAGCGTTCGGCTTGAAGATCCACTACCACGATCGCCGCCGCGTCACGCCGCAAATCGAGGAGGAATTGCACGCGACCTACTGGGAGAGCCTCGATCAGATGCTCGCGCGCATGGACATCATCTCAATCAACTGCCCGCACACGCCGGCAACCTATCATTTGCTGTCGGCGCGCCGGCTCAAGCTCGTCCGTTCCGACGCCTATATCGTCAACACCGCGCGCGGCGAGGTGATCGACGAGAACGCGCTGGCGCGGCTCATCGAGGCCGAGGACATCGCCGGCGCCGGCCTCGATGTGTTCGAGCACGAGCCGGCGGTGAGCCCCAAGCTCGTCAAGCTGGCGCGCGCCGGCAAGGTCGTGCTGCTGCCGCATCTCGCCTCCGCCACCGTCGAAGGCCGGGTCGACATGGGCGAGAAGGTCATCGTCAATATCAAGACCTTCCTCGACGGTCATCGCCCGCCGGATCGTGTGCTGCCGTCGATGCTGTAATGGCGCGTTCAGCGCCGGCTAACGTGGAAACGGCCAGTCGTCCGGGCCGGTGACGCGTTTCATGCCTTCGACCTTCCGGACGTCGCCGTTCGGCAGGCACATCATATCGATCGAGACAATTCCGGGAAAAACGTTGGTCGCATTGCGATAGAAATTATCCGGTGTGTAGAGCGGCGGCACGTGCCAGTAGCAAACATAATCCAGGTCGGTCAGTTGCCGGATTAAATCCGGAGATTGATGCCGGCGATCGTTCTCCACGTAGAGCGCCGGCCGGAAGCGAGCGATTGTCGCAACGGCGCCGGCGATCACCGATCGTTCCTGGCCTTCGACGTCGATCTTGATGAATTGGCAGGCAGGAAGTTTCAGGCTGTCTATCGTCGCAACCGGTACGGGCTCGCCGCCTTTGTCGGTCAATTCGGTGCCGCCGAAATTTCCCGGTTTGCTGTAATCCGAAACCGGCACGAACGTCCGGCCCGCCCTCTGCCCCGCCGCCGCGTGAATTGGGCGGACATTGTTGATCTCGTTGAGCGCCAGATTTGTGCACAGGAGCTGATAGACCGCGCGTTGCGGCTCGAAGGCAACGACAGTCCCGCCTGGGCCCACGATCTGCGCGAGAGACAGCGTAAGCGCACCGATATTGGCGCCGATGTCGAGGGCCACTCCACCCAGTCCGGCAAGTTGCGCAAACAGCGAAACCTCGCCGCGCGAATACTCGCCGTAACAATCGAGTGAACGGCCGACAAAGGTATCGTTGATGTTGTAAGCCATCAGGCCGTGACGCGTTCGCTTGATCCGCACACTGCCGTTGGCTAACAGAGCCTCACTGACATCCATCCGGATGCTCCGCGATCGCCAGAGAGTAACCGTAACAATCGCAGCCGAGAAGCTGACTTGACGAGAAGCTGACTTGAAATGAGTGGAATTGGGTTAGTTGGCAGATCGAAGGCGATGTGCGCCGCCACCGCGCTTGCCGCCGCGGCGCTCGGAATACCGCCGACGGATGTCGCGGGGCAATCGGCAAGCCCGGCCGAGACCGCACTTCAAAAGGCAGTTCCGGTCGTCGCGCAGAACGGCATGGTTGTGGCGCAGGAGGCGCTGGCGGGGCGGATCGGCGTCGGCATTCTGCAAAAAGGCGGCAATGCGGTGGATGCGGCGGTCGCGGTCGGCTTTGCGCTTGCCGTAAGCTATCCGCGCGCCGGCAATATCGGCGGCGGTGGCTTCATGGTGATCCACCGCGCTGTCGGCGGCGATACCGCGATCGATTATCGCGAGACGGCGCCGCAGGCGATCAATGCCAAGAGCTTCCTCGATGCGCAGGGCAACGCCGACCCGCAGAAGTCGCGCGATTCCGCGCTCGCCATCGGCGTGCCGGGCACTGTCGCCGGCCTCGCGCTCGCGGAGGAAAAATATGGTTCCGGCCATTTCACGCTGGCCGATCTGATCGCGCCCGCAATCGCGATGGCGCGCGACGGTATCGTCTTCACCGACGATAGGGCGGAATCGTTGCCCAATGAGCATGAGCGGCTCGCCCGCTGGCCGTCCACCGCGAAGATCTTTCTCAAGTCCGACGGCGGCGCACTCGGGACAGGCGATCGCCTGGTGCAGAGCGATCTTGCCGATTCGCTTCAATCCATCGCGCGCGACGGTCCGCGCGCGTTCTACGAAGGCCCGATTGCCGAGAAACTTGCCGCGGCAGTTCAGGCTGCGGGCGGCGTGATGACCGCCGGCGATTTGAAAGCCTACCGCGCCGTCGAGCGCGTACCGGTGCGCGGCACCTATAGGGGCTATGACATCGTGTCGATGCCGCCGCCCTCGTCCGGCGGTGTCGAACTCGTCGAAATGCTCAATATCCTGGAGGGCTATGACCTCGCCCACACCGATCGGGTGCAGGGTCTGCACCTGATGATCGAAGCGATGAAGCGCGCTTATGCCGATCGCGCGCTGTTTCTCGGCGATCCCGATTCGGTCACCGTGCCGGTCACGCGGCTGATTTCGAAGAACTACGCCGCGGCCTGGCGCGCCACCATCGATCCCGAGCACGCGACACCGGCGAGCGAAATTCGCGCCGGCGGCAACGCGCCGCCCGAGGGCCGCAACACCACGCATTTTTCGATCGTCGACCGGTTCGGTAATGCGGTGTCCAATACTTACACGCTCAATTTCAGCTACGGCGTCGGACTTGTCGCGGAAGGTACCGGCATTCTGCTCAATAACGAGCTCGATGATTTTGCCGCCAAGCCGGATGCGCCGAACGCCTATGGTCTCATTGGTTACGAGGCCAACGAGCCCGGCCCCGGCAAGCGGCCGTTGTCGTCGATGAGCCCGACCATCGTGTTGAAGGACGGCAAACCGTTTCTTATCACCGGCTCGCCGGGCGGCAGCCGGATCATCACCGCGGTGTTGCAAATTGTCGTCGATGTGATCGATCGCGGCATGGATATCGCAAGCGCCGTGTCGGCGCCGCGCGTGCATAATCAATGGATGCCCGATCAGGTCTATGTCGAGCCGGGCCTTCCCGATGATGTTATTGCCGCGCTGCAGGCGCGCGGCGACAAGGTCGTGCCGCAGCGCCCATTCACGTCGGCCAATTCGATCCTGGTCACGCCCGACGGCTTTGTCGGCGCCGCCGATCCCCGCACGCGCGGCGCGCTGGCGATCGGATATTAGTTTTGCGACGCAGGCCCGCGGTGCACCTGACGGACGGTCGAAGCGAGAGCGATGACCACGAGTCCGCACAGGGCGACCGGCGCGATACCGGCGAACGGCGTGTGCGTTAGATCCCACAGCCAGCCGCCGACGACCGACAGCACCATGGCGACGCTATAACTGATGGTGAACATGCCGGCCGACGTACGATGCACGTCGTCGGGCGCGCCGAGCACCGACGGCAGCGCCAGCGCCAGAATGAGCGTGATCGCAGTGACAAAGCCAAGGATTCCGGCCCAGACAACGATCCAGGCCCCGTTCGTGACCATCATCCCGACGACGCTTATGAGCGCCAGCGCGCCGGTCGCTCGGTAGGCCCACGGTTGCTTCACCAGACGTCCGGCCACGCCCAGCATCAGAAACGAAGCCGGCAACTGCGACAGATTGAGCGCGGTGAGCGCACTGGCGATCAAGTCGGGACGGCCGGCGGCGGTGACGTAATCGGGCAAGAATGCGTTAGACACGAAATACATCGCGTTGACGCTGCCGAGGATCAGACCGAGCCGCCAAATGAGCGGGCTGTGCCAATCCGGCCACCACCGCCGGTTCGCCGCGAGCGTTGCGTTCTCGACGTGGCCGAGCCGCGACGCACAGACCACGACCAGCAGTGCGGTCAACAGGACAGGGATCGACCAGACGACAAAGCTCAACCGCCAGCTATCGCCGACGAGCGGCAGGACCAGCGGAATAGTGAGCGCAACGGCAAGTATCTCGCCGATCAGAAGACCGTTGGTATAGATCGCCGTAGCAAATCCGATGCGGCTCGGGAACCACGCGCGCACCAGCGGCGGCAATGACGGCTGCATGATCGAGACGCCGGCCGCCATGACAATCGTCGACGCATAGAGAAATACCGCGTCGGGAAACGCCGCGCGCGCCGCCGAGCCGACGGCATTGAGGAGCAAGCCTACCACCAAGGCCGGCACAATGCCGAAGCGGGCGATCAGTATGGCGCCCGGCACCGCGGCGATCGCAAATAGCATCGGCGGCAAACTCGACAGCCAACCGATATCCGTTTCCGACAAATGCAAATCGGCGTGCAAGAGCGGCACCACCGGCGGGATCGCCAAGACGGTCAGACGCAAAGACGCGCCGCACAGCCAGAGCAGCAAGAACGCGATGGCACGCTGTCCCGTCGATTGGGGGAGCTGATGTTCGACGACCGTCATTGCAAGAATCCCGGCAAGGGCCGCGATGTTAACCTAAACGGGCGTTTCCGGGGCACTTTCTAATGTCGCCTCCTGGCGGGCGTGCAAACACCGTCGGAACCTGCGGTTTGCCGTCTGATTTCGAGGGGCTTCGGTCCGATGGAAAGTGAAGCTGCCGAGGCGCTCGAGCCCGCTGTCGTCATTCGCGGTGAGCTCAACGGCCTTGGCGTGGTTCGCAGCTTGGCGAAAGGCCATGTGCCGACCGTCGTCGTCGACACGACTTTGCGGCATGCGGCGATGTGGTCGCGTTGCAGCAAGCGCCATCTCGTCGATCAGCTTTCCGGAAGACCCTTCGTCGAAAGCCTGTTGCGCCTGCGACACGAGCTCGGCCCGCGGCCGGTGCTCATCCTGACTGACGAAATGTCCGTGCATACCGTTTCCGAATACCGGGAGGAGCTCAGCCCGCATTACCGGTTTCAACTGCCGTCGGCGGAGATGGTATCGATGCTTTCCAACAAGGCATTGTTCCAGAATTTTGCCGAGGCGCACGATCTCACCGTTCCACGGGCCGTCATTCTGGAACGGGACAGCGACATTGCGGATATTCCCGATCTTGGAATGCCGGTGATCGTCAAGCCGGCCGATAAGCGCCCGGTTCATCTCGGCCTCGTCGAACGCATCAATTGCCTCGATCGCATGGAGGATGCCGCGGCGGCTTGCCGGCGCATGCTGCGCGGCCCGGGAACGCTGGTCGTTCAGGAATGGATCGAAGGCCCCGACAGCAGCATTTATTTTGCGCTGTTCCATTGCGGGCCGGCGTCGCGAAACATCTTCTTCGGCCGCAAGATCGCCGTCTATCCGCCCGGCTTGGGCAGCACGGCGGTGTGCGTGCCGGCGGCGGAGGCGACCGATCTCCTGCTGCCGCTGACGGAAAGATTTCTCGACGTTTCCGGCTACCAAGGATTGGGCAGCCTGGAATTCAAATGGGATTCGCGGGCGCGGCGCTTCGTGATCATCGGGCCGACGGTCGGCCGAACCGATTGGCAGGAAGAGATCGCGACACTGAACGGCGTCAATCTTCCGCTGATTGCCTATTGCCACGAGGTCGGCCTACCGAACCCGGCCGAGTGGGCCACCGGCGCCGCAGCATGGCGCGAGTCGCTGTTCTATCTCCGGCGCTGCGCCGACGTCAGCGAGCGCACTTATGACGGCTATTGGCGCGGCGACGATCCGTTGCCGGCGATCGCATTTTTCGTCGATCAGATCGTGCGCGGCAGCCGCCGGTTGCTGACACGGCCGTTGTTGGAGCGCCGGAAGCCGCCGTTTCGCCGGCGGCGGATTGCATAGCGAGCCGGCATGGCGACATTCGAGACCATCATCATCGGCGCGGGGCCGTATGGCCTGTCGATCGCCGCGCATTTGCGCAGCGCCAATGTAAGCCACGCTGTCGTCGGCCAGCCGATGGCGAGCTAGCGCCGCCACATGCCGGCCGGCATGGCGCTTAAATCGGAAGCCTTTGCCTCGAATCTGTCCGATCCGGAGCGCCGCTACACACTGCAGCGATTTTGCGCGTCGCGCGGCTTGGCCTATGCGCACAAAGGCGTGCCGTTATCGATCGTGGACTTTCTCGATTACGCCGATTGTTTTCAGCGCCAGGCGGCACCCGAAATCTGGGACTCGACGCTTGACAATCTGCGTTGGCTCGGCAACGGATTTGAGCTGACGCTTGACGATCGTCCGGTAATGGCAAAACGCGTCATCGTGGCGACCGGTCATCTGGCGTTTCGCCATGTTCCGCATGCGCTGCGGCATCTCGCGGACGGCGCTCATCGGCCGGTCTCGCATAGCGCCGACCATCAGGACCTGGCGAGATTTTGCGGCGACGACGTGACCGTGATCGGCTGCGGCCAATCCGGCCTGGAAACGGCGGCGCTGTTGCATGAGCAGCGCGCCAATGTCCGTGTCCTTGCTCGCGCGGCGGCGGTCGACTGGAATCCGGACCTTGATCGATCCAAATCTCTGTTCGCGCGGCTGCGCCAGCCCGAATCCGGTCTCGGGCCCGGATGGCGCAGCCTGTTCTATTCGCAAGCGCCACGCGCGTTCTTCATGCTGCCGGCGGCCAAGCGCCGGCATATCGTCGCCACGTCGCATGCTCCCGCCGGCGCCTGGTGGCTGAAAGACCGGGTTGTGGGCAAGGTTACGCTCCTGACCTCGCATCACGTCAGCGCCGCCGCCGAACGCGCCGGCAGGCTTGAACTGTCGGTTCGCAGCGATGGTGACACCGTGCAGATTGCGACGGATCACGTGATCGCCGCGACCGGCTATCGGGTCGATCTCAACCGTCTCGCCTTTCTTGATCCGGATATACGCGCTGCAATCAAGACCGCTGACGGCGCTCCGGTGCTCAATTCGGTTTTCGAGTCGTCGGTGCCCGGCTTGCATTTTGTCGGCATTGCCAGCGCGCGGTCGTTCGGCCCGGTGATGCGCTTCGTCTACGGCGCCAGGCACGCGGCGGCGATCCTGACCTCCCACATCCGTTCTTCGGCGCGGCAACGGTCGAAGTCGCCGAGCACGGCATTCGGCGCAAAATCCGCCGCGCGCTGAAGCGGCTGTAACAGGTCCTGAACCGAGAAAATCTTGGAGCGGGCGAAGGGATTCGAACCCTCGACCCCGACCTTGGCAAGGTCGTGCTCTACCCCTGAGCTACACCCGCATCCGAGAAGGGTAAGCGGCCACCGCATCAGCGGGACCGTGGCCAAGCTATGCCAAAGAGCGCCCGGGTTTGCAACCGCGTCCGGCTGGAACTATTAACGCGCCGATGCCCGCCTCGCCCGACGAGCTTTTTGTCTATTTGGATCAGCTCGGCATCGCCCACCAGACCGTCACCCATCCGCCCGTTTTCACGGTCGAGGAGGGGCGGGAATTGCGCGGCGCGATTGCCGGCGGACACACCAAGAACCTGTTCCTGCGCGACAAGAAAGGTGTTCCGTATCTGGTCGTGGCGGGCGAGGAGGCGGCGATCGAGTTGCGGTCGCTCCACCGGCTCCTCGGCGCGACCGGCCGGTTCTCGTTCGGCTCGGCCGAATTGATGCGCGAACTCCTCGGCGTCGAGCCCGGCTCGGTGACGCCGTTTGCCGTGATCAACGATACCGGCCACCGCGTCACGGTTGTGCTCGACGCCGCCATGATGGCGCATCCGGCGCTCAATTTTCATCCGCTTAAGAACACCGGCACCACCACGATTTCGCGCGAGGGGCTGCTCAAGTTCCTCGAAGCCACCGGGCATGTGCCGCGCATCGAGCCGGTTTCCGAACCGCCGGGGGCCTAAAACCCTGATTGCATTCCCCCGTTTTCTTCCCATTTAATCATGCGAACAGGGCAGATGCCGGCGCGCCTGTTTAAAGCCGGCATTTTGGGCAGGAAATATGTTGCAGCAAGCTGGAACCGCGACCGCAGACGCGCCGATCAAAGACACGACGACGCAAAGTTTCGTCAAGGATGTCATCGAGGAATCGAAGCGCCAGCCGGTGCTGGTCGATTTCTGGGCGCCGTGGTGCGGCCCGTGCAAGCAGTTGACCCCGGTCCTGGAGAAGGCCGTGAAAGCGGCCAAGGGCAAGGTGAAACTCGTCAAGATGAACATTGACGACCATCCGGCGATCCCCGGCCAAATGGGCATTCAGTCAATCCCGGCCGTGATCGCCTTCGTCAACGGGCAGCCTGCCGACGGTTTCATGGGGGCGCTGCCGGAGAGCCAGGTTGTCGCCTTCCTTGAGCGCCTGACTAAGGATCGCATCGGCGGCGAGGCCAAGGATTTGCTCAAAGCGGCCGACGCCGCGCTCGCGGAAGGCGATGCCGCAGGCGCCGCGGAAATGTATGGCCAACTTCTCGCCGAGGATGCCGCGAACCTGCCTGCGCTCGCCGGTCTGGTGCGCTGCTACGTTGCGACCGGCGCGCTCGAACAGGCGCGGCAGACGCTTGCCATGGTGCCGGAAGGTAAAGCCAATGACGCCGCGGTCGCCGCGGCCCGCGCCGCGCTGGAGCTTGCCGAGCAGGCCAAGACGCTTGGTCCCCTGATCGAGCTTGAGCAGAAGGTCGCCGCCGATCCGCTCGATCATCAGGCGCGCTTCGATCTCGCGCTCGCGCTCAACGGCAAGGGCCGGCGCGCGGACGCACTCGAGCAGTTGATCACGATCATCAAGCGCGACCGCAAATGGAATGACGACGGCGCCCGCAAGCAGCTCGTGCAGTTTTTCGACGCTTGGGGTCCGGCCGACGAGACCACGATCGAGGGACGCAAGCGGTTGTCGTCGATCCTCTTTGCGTGAAATAATTTTCGGTGCCGTCGCGGTGCGGAGTGCGACATGCCGATGAACACGACTTACAAAGGGCCGGATGCGCTGCCCGACGTGATTCCGGTATTTCCGCTGCCGGGGGCGTTGCTGCTGCCGCGCGGCCAGATGCCGCTCAATATTTTCGAGCCGCGCTATCTGTCGATGACCGATGACGTGCTGCGCTCGGCGCATCGGCTGGTCGGCATGATCCAGCCCGATGCCGCGCATCCGGGTCCGGACGAGAACAAGCCGCATTTGTTTCGGGTCGGCTGCGTCGGCCGGATGACGCAATTCGCCGAAAGCGGCGACGGCCGCTATCTCATTCAGCTCACCGGCGTCGCACGCTTCCGCATCGAGGAGGAGCTTGCGGTCGATACGCCGTACCGGCAGTGCCGGGTCACCTATCAGCCCTATGTCGACGACTTCACCGCCCGCAAAGGCGAGGACGAGGTCGATCGCAAGGCGCTGCTGCGCGCGCTGACGTCGTTTCTCAAGGCCAACAATCTCAAGGCCGATTGGGAGGGCATCGAAAGCGCGCCCAACGAGGCTCTGGTGAATGCGCTGGCGATGATGTCGCCCTACGACGCCGCCGAGAAGCAGGCCCTGCTGGAAGCACCGGACCTGAAAACCCGCGCCGAGATCCTGGTCGCGGTGACCGAGATCGAGCTTGCCAAGAGCCGGACGCCGGGCGAAACACCGTTGCAGTAAAAGGCCTCGAACCGGAGCGCCCGATGTCCGATTCTTCCACGCCAAATTTGCCCACGCCGCCGCCTTCCCCCGACCGGCCCGCCGACAGCGTCGATCCGAAACTCCTGGAAATCCTGGTCTGCCCGGTGACCAAGACGCCGCTCGAATACGACGCGGACAAGCAGGAGCTGATTTCGCGGGCGGCCAAGCTCGCCTATCCGATCCGCGACGGCATCCCGATCATGCTGCCCGAGGAGGCGCGCCGGATCGATTGACAGCGCTGGCGCACTCCTACGTTCGTCATGCCCGGCCTTGTGCCGGGCATCCACGTCTTTCAACATGTGCAAGACCTAAGACGTCGATGGCCGGAACAAGCCGGCCGTGACGCCCCGTTACCTAAACATTGGAGGGTCGTCGTGATCAAAATCTGGGGCCGCAATACCTCGTCGAATGTGCAGAAGGCGATGTGGGCGATCGGCGAGATGCGCCTGCCGCATGAGCGCATCGACGTCGGCGGCGCCTTCGGCAAGAATCGCGAGGCGGCGTATCTGGCGATGAACCCGAACGGACTCGTCCCGACGCTGGAGGAGGAAGACGGCTTCCTGTTGTGGGAATCGAATTCGATCGTGCGTTACCTCGCCGCCAAACATAAGGCGGCCGTGCTCGAACCGGCCGACTTGCGCGCGCGCGCCAACGCCAGCAAGTGGATGGATTGGCAGCTCTCGGTCGTCGCGCCGGCGATCTTCGACTGCTTCTGGGGCTTGATTCGCACGCCGCCGGACAAGCGCAATCACGCGGCCATCGAAGACTCCAAAAAGAAGACTACGGCGGCGATGAAGATGATGGACGAGCAGCTCGCCAAGACCGCCTATCTCGCCGGCGACGGATTTTCGTATGGCGATATTCCGGTCGGTATCATGGCCTATCGTTATCGCCAGCTCGTGCCCGATCGGCCGCCGTTTCCGCATTTCGAGCGCTGGTACGCCGCGATCTCATCGCGGCAACCTTTCAAGGATCAAGTCGCCGCGGTGCCGTTGTCGTAGTCCGTCATTCCGCGGCGCGCGAAGCGCGAGCCCGGAATCCGTAACCCCTGCGCTGGGATTATGGATTCCGGACTTGCCGTTTCGCGGCAATCCGGAATGACGAGTGGGATTACTCCGCCGCCGCCCGCGCGCCGCCGGAATGCGCCGACACGATGTAATCCATCGCCGCCTGCGCACCGCCTTTCTTGTGTGGAATGCCGGCCAGCGCGAGCCCCATTTCGGTGATCGACACCGCGCCGATCAACGTGCCGTCGTTGATGTCGCCGAGATGGCCGATACGGAAATATTTCTTGGCGTAGGGGCCGAAGCTCGCGCCGTAGGAAATATTGAACGTGTCGAGCGTGAGGTTGCGGAAGGCGTCGGCGTCGTGGCCGTCCGGCAGCAGCACCGCGGTGACGGTCGGCGAATAATATTTCGGATCGCGACACAGGATTTCGAGGCCCCAACTGCGCACCGCGCGCCGCGTCGCCTCGGCCAGCCGGGCGTGGCGCGCGAACACGTTGTCGAGGCCTTCTTCGTGCAGCATCTCGATCGAGACCGCGAGGCCTTGCAGCATCTGCGTCGCCGGCGTGTAGGGGAAGAAGCCGATCTTGTTCATGGTGAGCATGTCATCCCACGCCCAAAATGATTTCGGCAGCTTCGACGTCTTCGCGGCGTTGAGCGCCTTGTCGCTCACCGCGTTGAACGATATGCCGGGCGGCAGCATCAGACCCTTCTGCGCGCCGCCTATGGTGACGTCGACACCCCATTCGTCGTGCCGGTAGTCGGCCGAAGCGAGCGAGGAGATGGTATCGACCATCAACAGCGCCGGGTGGCCGGCGGCATTGATCGCCTTGCGGATCGGCTCGATCGGCGACAGGCAGCCGGTCGCGGTCTCGTTGTGCAGCACGCAGACCGCCTTGATCTCGTGCGCCTTGTCCTTGCGCAGATGCTCTTCGATCTTGGCGGCATCGGCGCCGGTGCGCCAGTCGCCGGGAATGAATTCAGGCTTCAATCCGAGTTTTTCCGCCATCACCTTCCACAGCGTCGCGAATTGGCCGGTCTCGGACATCAGCACGCGATCGCCGGGCGAGAGCGTATTGACCAGCGCCGCTTCCCACGCGCCGGTGCCGGTCGCGGTGTAGATGATGACCGGATTGGCGGTCTTGAAAATGGTCTTGATGCCCTCAAGGCAGCGTTTTGCGAGCTTTGCGAATTCCGGGCCGCGATGATCGATGATGGGCGTGTCCATCGCCCGCAGCACGCGGTCGGGCAGCGGCGTCGGCCCTGGGATTTGCAGGAAGTGACGCCCGGCGGCGCGCGAAGCGTTCTGCGGCATATTCGGCACTCCTTCGGACGATTGCTTGGCCCGGCGGCGCATGTCCGAGAGCGCGCGCGGCTTGTGGGGTTGAATAGCGAATGCGACATTCGGGTCAAGTCTAATTGACGCGAGCCGTACAGCATTGTTATCGCGTCATTTTTGGACGTGGAGGAAATGGCGTGCCAGCGCGGCTAATGCCGGGGCTAGAACGGCGGCTCAAGGCGGACCAGGTGGGCGACGTTCGCTTCGACGCGTTCACACGTGGGCGCTATTCCACCGACGCGTCCCATTACCAGATCATGCCGATGGGCGTGGTCACGCCGCGCACGATCGCGGAGGCCGAACGCGCGATTGCGATTTGCCGTGCCGAACGGGTGCCGGTCACGGCCCGCGGCGGCGGCACGTCGCAAGCCGGGCAAACCGTCAATGAATCCCTGATCGTCGATTGCTCGGCGCATCTCGATCGCGTCGTCTCTCTGGATGCCGCGGCCCGGCGTTGCGTCGTCGAGCCGGGCATCGTGCTCGACGAGCTTAATCGCAAATTGAAACCTTCCGGATTGTGGTTTCCAGTCGACATATCGACCGCGTCGCGCGCCACCATCGGCGGCATGGTCGGCAATAATTCCTGCGGCGCGCGTTCGCTGCGCTACGGCAATACGCGTGAGAATGTTCTTTCGATCGATGCCATGCTGGCCGACGGCACGCGCGCGCATTTCGGGCGAATCGGGGATGCCGGCGTCGATGTGCCGCAAACGCTGGTGCGCAACCTGCTCGCCATTGCCGCGCGCGAGTCAGCCGAGATCGAACGGCGGTTTCCAAAGGTGCAGCGCCGGGTCGGCGGCTACAATCTCGATGCGCTCGTCCCGAGCCGCAACGACATCAATCTCGCGCATATTTTGGTCGGCTCCGAAGGCACGCTGGCATTCTCGACCAAGATCGAATTGAAGCTCTCGCCGCTGCTCGGCCGCCGCGCGGTCGGCGCCTGCCATTTCGGCAGTTTCCACGAAGCGATGCTGGCGGCGCAGCACATCGTCAAACTTAATCCGATTGCGGTCGAGCTGATCGACCGCACCATGCTCGGGCTGGCACGCGACATTGCGATGTTCAAGCCGACGGTCGATGCGTTTCTGCGCGGCGAGCCCGAGGCCATTCTTTTTGTCGAATTCGCCGAGGCCGATTGGGACGAGAACCTGCGCCGGCTCGAGCAGCTCGGCGCTCTGATCGGCGATCTCGGTCTGTCGTGGGATAAAGCCGGCGCCAAATGGGGCGGCGTGGTCGAGGTGCTCGATCCGAAATTGCAGGCCGGCATCACCGAAGTGCGCACCGCGGGCCTCAACATCATGATGTCGATGAAAGAGGCGGGCAAGCCGATCTCCTTCGTCGAGGATTGCGCAGTGCCGCTCGAACATCTCGCCGACTACACCGCGCGCCTGACGGAAATATTCGAAAAGAACGGCACGCGCGGCACCTGGTATGCGCATGCGGCGGTCGGCTGCCTGCATGTACGGCCGGTGCTGAACCTGCGCCTCGACAAGGACGTGCGCGCCATGCGCGCCATTGCCGAGGACGCCTTCGCCATGGTGCGCGAATATAAAGGCTCGCATTCGGGCGAACACGGCGACGGCATCGTGCGCTCGGAATTCCATGAAAAGATGTTCGGCGCCGAGCTGGTGCAGGCCTTCGAGGAGGTGAAGGACAGCTTCGATCCGCAACACTTGTTCAATCCCGGCAAGATCGTGCGGGCGCCGAAATTCGATGACCGCCGCAATTTTCGTTACGGGCCCGGTTATCGCGCCGACGACATGACGACCGCGCTCGATTGGTCGGCCTATCCGGGCGCCGGTGGCGGGTTTCAGGGCGCGGTCGAGATGTGCAACAACAACGGCGCCTGCCGCGCGCTCGAAGGCGGCGTCATGTGCCCGAGCTATCGCGTCACCCGCGACGAGCGCGACGTGACGCGCGGCCGCGCCAATACGCTCCGGCTCGCCATGACCGGGCAACTCGGTCCGGACGCGCTGACGTCGGATGAAATGGCGGAGACGCTAAAGCTCTGCGTCTCTTGCAAGGCCTGCCGGCGCGAATGCCCGACCGGCGTCGACATGGCGCGCATGAAGATCGAGGTTTTGCGCGCGCGGACGGAAAAATTCGGCCTATCGCTGCACGATCGGCTGATCGGTTATTTGCCGCGTTACGCGCCTTATGCGGCGCGGCTGCATTGGCTCCTGAATTTGCGCGACACTGTTCCCGGCGCGGCAAGGCTGTCTGAAGCCGTTGCCGGCTTTAGCGCCGGCCGCAGTCTGCCGAAATGGCGGCGGGATTATTTTCAAGAACCCCAGTCGTCCCGGCCGGGCTTGTCCCGGCATGACGGCAGAGAGAACCGCGAAGTGGTCATATTCGCCGACACCTTCAATCGATACTTCGAGCGCGAAAACATCGACGCCGCGGCCGCGGTGCTGGAGTCTGCCGGTTATCGAATTCATTTCGCGACGCCGGGCGACGGCAAGCGCCCGCTGTGTTGCGGCCGCACGTTTCTGTCGATCGGAAAAGTCGAGGAAGCGCGGCATGAGGCGGAGCGCACGCTGGCGGCGCTTGCGCCATACCTGGAACGAGGCATGCCGGTGATCGGCCTGGAACCCAGCTGTCTGTTCAGCTTCCGCGACGAAATCACGTCGCTGGTACGGAGCGATTTGGCACGTCGAGCCGCCGATGCCGCGCTTTTGTTCGAGGAGTTTCTGGCCCGCGAGGCTGAGGCCGGGAGGCTTAATCTCGCTCTGGCACCCGTGAAGAAGCGGGCGCTGCTGCACGGTCATTGCCATCAAAAATCGTTCGATACGATGACGGCCGTGGAGGCAGCGCTCAAGCTCATCCCCGATCTTCAAGTCGAGGCGATCGAATCGACTTGCTGCGGCATGGCAGGCGCCTTCGGTTATCACGCCGATACGATTGAGGTGTCGCGCGCCATGGGCGAACTTTCGCTACTGCCCGCCGTGCGCAACGCGCCGGCCGACGCGTTCATTGTCGCCGACGGGACGTCGTGCCGGCATCAAATCCACGACGGCGCCATGCGGCAGGCGGTCCACGTCGCGCGCGTCCTGGCCATGAGTCTCAAGGAAGGGCAGAAGCCGGCTGAGCTCACCGCTCTTGCCCCAGCGCGCTCTCATGCCAGCGCCGCAGCGCCAGATAATTGATGAGCGACAGCAGGTAGAAAATCACGATGCCGGCGAGCGAAAGCAGCAAAAGCGCCGCGAACATGCGCGGGATGTTGAGGCGGTAGCCGGACTCGGCAATCCGGTAAGCAAGCCCGGAGCCGGCGCCCGCCGAGCCGGCCGCGATCTCGGCGACCACCGCGCCGATCAGCGACAGGCCGCCGGCGATGCGCAAGCCGCCGAGGATATAGGGGAGCGCCGCCGGCAGCTTGAGATTCCACAGCACCTGGCCGCGCGAGGCGCCGTAGAGCGCGAACAGATCGGCGAGATTGCGGTCGACCGAGTTCAAGCCCAGCGTCGTGTTCGCCAGCACCGGAAAGAACGCCACGATCCAGGCGCAAGCGAGAACGGCGAGCGGCTGCGGCAAATAGATCAACAATAGCGGCGCGACGGCGATGATCGGCGTCACCTGCAAGATGACGGCGTAAGGATAGAGCGAATATTCGACGAGCCGCGATTGATTGAACAAGACGGCCAAGCCGACGCCGCCGAATGCGGCAAGCAGAAAGCCTTCGAAGGTGGTCGCAAGCGTGACGACAAGCGATCGAAACAGCAAATCCCAATCGCTGACGAGCGTCCGCAGGATCAGGCTGGGGCTGGGCAGAACATAGGGCGGAATATTCTCGATCCGCACCAGCGCTTCCCAGAGCGCGATGCCGAGCGCGAGCACGATGACGGGCAACGCAATGCGCAGCACGCGGTCGCGGTGTTCGCGGGACGTGCGCGGACTCATGGATCGCCTCCTGCCGCCATCGCCTGTGCCAGCGCCTCCGAGGCGCGCCGGCAGAAGGCTGCATACTCCGCCGAAGTGCGGAAATCGTGGTCGCGCGGATAAGGTGCGCCGATCTCGAGCTCGGTGAAGATGCGACCCGGCCGCGCCGCCATAACCACGACGCGGCTCGACAGATACACCGACTCGAACACCGAATGGGTGACGAACACGATCGTCGTGCGCAGCGCCTGCCACAACTGGAGCAGATCGTTGTTGAGTTTAAAGCGCGTGATCTCGTCGAGGGCGGCGAACGGCTCGTCCATCAGCAGCAGCCGCGGCTCGGTGACGAGCGCGCGCGCGATCGAGACGCGCATGCGCATGCCGCCCGACAATTCGCGCGGATAGGCGCGGCCGAATTCCTTCAACCCGACGCGGTCGAGCGCCGCCACGACCCGCGCCCGCGCCTTTTTGGTGGGAATGCCTTTGAGCTTGAGCGGCAGCAGGACGTTGTCGAACACCGACGCCCATGGCATCAGCGTCGGCTCCTGAAACACGAAGCCGATCCGGCTTTCGGTCTCCGGCTGGGTCGGCGAGGACGGCCATTCGACCGTGCCTTCGCTGGGCTCGCTCAATCCGGCGATAATCCGCAGCGCCGTCGATTTGCCGCAGCCCGACGGACCCAACAGCGACACGAACTCGCCGGCCTGCACATCGAGATCGAGGCCTTCGAGCGCTATCGTGCCGTTGGGAAATCCCTTGCCGACGCCGCGCAGCGCGACCAGGGGATGATTGGACGGCGTCACAGTTGCCTGGCTCATCATTGTCATGCCCCGCGACGGCGGAGCATCCGGTAATCTTGGCCGCCGCAGATCATCACAAACACCGATAATTACTGGATTATCCGCCTTCGCAGATGATGACGGCAAGCGGCCCTACTGCGGCCGCAGATCGAGCCCGACTTTCTTGTCGACGAATTGCAACGTGTAGCTCTTGCGATAATCGAGATTCGGCTTGGCGACGCCGGCGCGCACCATCTCATCGAAGAAAGCCTTCACGCGCGCGTCCGTCATGGCGCCAACGCCGAGCGTCAAGGTGTCGCCGGAATCGACGATGCCGTATGATTTCATCGCGTTCACCGAATAGGCCAGGAGATCGTCGGTCATTTCCGGGTTCTGCTGCTTGATCTGCGCATTGGCCGCGCTGTTGTCATGATAGATGTAATTGTACCAGCCGATGATCGAGGCATCGACAAAGCGCTGCACCAGATCGGGCTTCTTATCGACGAGGTCGCGGCGCGCTTCAAGCAGCGTCGAATAGGCGGAAAAACCCTGATCGGCGAGCAGAAAGACCTTCGGCGTGAAATTCGCGGCCTTCTCGATCGCGAAAGGCTCCGACGTCACATAGCCTTGCATCGCGCTGTTTTTGTCGGCGAGGAACGGCTGCGGGTTGAAGGTGTAGGGTTTGACCTTGGCGTCGCTAAAGCCGTAGTCGGCCTTGAGCCACTGAAAATAACTTGTCATGCCTTCCTGCGAGACGAATAGCGTCAGGTTCTTCAAATCCTGCAGCTTGTCGATACCCTGTCCGGGATGGGCGATGAGGACTTGCGGGTCCTTTTGAAACAGCGCGGCGACCTCGACCGTCGGCACATTCTGCGCGACGGCATCGAAGCCTTCGAGCGTGTTGGCGCTGAGGAAGAAATCGATCTTGCCCACCAGCAGCAGAATACGATTGTTCACTTGCGGTCCGCCCGGCACGATGCTGACGTCGAGGCCGAATTTGCGGTAGGTGCCGTCGGCGAGCGCCTGGTAGAAGCCGCCGTGCTCGGCCTCCGCCACCCAATTGGTGCCGAATGCGACCTTGTCGAGCATCTGCGCGGACGACAATGTCGCCGATACCGCGAGCCCGGCCAGCGCGACCCCGAAAATTCTTGCCAGCGGCATCGGTTGCTCCTTTCGCTTGGCGACGCGAGAATAGGAGAGCACGCGAGCATTGGCGAGTGAAGCATGACGGCGCTGCCCAAACGCGACTGGATGGAAATGACCTGGCAGGAGATTGCCGGGGCCGCGACCGCGCGCTGGATCGCCGTTCTGCCGCTTGCCGCGGTGGAGCAGCATGGGCCGCATCTGCCGCTCGGCGTCGATACCTTTATCGCCGAAGCCTACTTGCAGCGGGTCCGCGCCGGATTGCCCGACGACCTGCCGGTCACGTTTCTGCCGGTACAGCGCGTCGGCGTCTCGGCCGAGCATTTGTCCTATCCCGGCACGCTGACGTTTTCGGCGACGACCGCGATCGCGGCGTGGACCGAGCTCGGCGAGAGCTTGGCGCGGGCGGGCCTGCGCAAGCTCGTTCTGGTCACCAGCCACGGCGGCAATGTCGCGGCGATGGAGTTGGTGGCGCGCGATCTGCGCGCCCGGCTCGACATGCTTGCCGTCACCGTCGGCTGGCACCGCTTCGGTTATCCGGATGGCACGTTTACGGCCGAGGAGAAGAAGCACGGCATCCACGGCGGCGACATCGAGACCTCGCTGATGCTCGCGGCGCTGCCTGAGACCGTGCGCATGGACCTGGTGCCCAACGCGACGCCCGAAACAGTTGCGATGATGCGCGAGTTCAAGTGGCTTGGCGCTTATCGGCCGGCGGGCTTTGCCTGGATGACGCAGGATCTCAATCCGACCGGCGCGGTCGGCGATGCGACGCTTGCCACCGCCGCAAAGGGCGAGGCGGCGCTCAAGCTCGGCGCGACAGCCTTCATCGAACTGCTGCGCGAAGTCGACCGCTTCGATCTCGCGCGCCTGCGCGACGGGCCGTCGGATATCTGACCGTTACGCCGCGATCTTCACGTATTCGAAGTCGCCGGGCTTGTTGTCGATGCCGAGGCGCGGCGGCGCGATCCAGCTCGCGAATTTGCCGGGTTCGACCACCTGCGCCATGAGGCTGGCGATGAAATCGCCGTCGGCCTTCGACGGCAGCCACTGGCTCTTCTCGCGATTCCAGGCCGGTTCGTCGAGAATTTTCCCGACCGGCGAGACTTTGATGTCCTTGAACTCGCCGATCTGGCGGTGGAAGCCGACATGCGGCAATTCCAGTTTGAACGCCACGCCGGTCTTGTCGATGATCTTGTTCCAGCGGTCGAGCCCGCGCTGGCAGTCCGCGGTATAGTCGTCGCGCAGCCGCATATTGATCGCGGTCAGTGCCGGCTCTTCGACACGCTTGATCTCGCCGTCGACGAGCTTGAGCACCGGATAGGTCGCGCTTTCGAGCCGGTGATCGTCGTCGATCCTGGTCTCCTGGAAGCGGCCTTTGAGACCCGCGGTGAACGTGTTTGCCGCATTGGTCGAGACTTCCGAGCCGAACAGATCGAGCGACAACGTGTAGTGCAGATTGAGCTTCTTCTGGATGGTCGGCAGGTCGATCACGCCGAGCGCGCGCACTTTGTCGATCTCGTTCGGGTCCTCGATGCCAGCCGCCTTCATCGCCTCGCAGGTGCGCTGGACGGTGCGGCCGACGCCGGTCTCGCCGACGAACATGTGGTGCGCTTCCTCCGTCAGCATGAAGCGGCAGGTGCGCGACAACGGATCGAAGCCGGATTGCGCCAGGCTTTCGAGCTGCATCTTGCCGTCGCGGTCGGTGAAGAAGGTGAACATGTGGAACGACAGCCAGTCCGGCGTCGCCTCGTTGAAGGCGCCCAGCATGCGCGGCTTGTCGGCGTCGCCGGAGCGGCGTTGCAGGAGCTCGGCGGCTTCCCCGCGGCCGTCACGGCCGAAATATTTCTGCAGGATGTAGACCATCGCCCAGAGGTGACGGCCTTCCTCGACATTGACCTGGAACACATTGCGCATGTCGTAAAGCGACGGCGCGGTCTTGCCGAGATAACGCTGCTGCTCGACAGAGGCCGGCTCGGTGTCGCCCTGGATGACGACCAAGCGGCGCAGCATGGCGCGGTATTCGCCCGGAATGTCCTGCCAGACCGGCTCGCCGTAATGGCGGCCGAACGGGATTTTGCGGTTCTCCTCCTGGGGGGCGAGCAAAATGCCCCAGCGGTATTCCGGCATTTTCACGTAGTCGAACTTGGCCCAGCCTTTCGGATCGACCGATACCGCGGTGCGCAGATAAACTTCGGAGTTCTGGAAGCCTTCCGGCCCCATATCCATCCACCAGTCGATGTAGCCCGGATGCCAGCTTTCGAGCGCGCGCAGCACCTGCCGGTCCTCGGCGAGATTGACGTTGTTCGGAATCTTGGTCGTGTAGTCGACGTTGTCGATATTCATGGCCAACTCCTGTCAGACCCTACGCGTGTCGAACACCGGTTTCTGGCCGGTGCCATAACGTTTGAGCGCGCCTTCTTCGCCGATGGCGTTGGGGCGTTGGAAAATCCAGTTCTGCCACGCAGTCAGTCGGGCGAAGATTTTTGATTCCATCGTCTCCGGCCCGGCGAAGCGCAAATTGGCTTCAAGCCCGGTCAGGCCGTCGGGCGAGAAGCTGGCGCGCTCTTCGAGAAACACGCGCACCTCGTCGTCCCAGTCGATGTCGTCGAGCGCGAAGGTGATGAGGCCGAGCTTTTGCGCCGTTTCGGCGTCGAGCATTGTCCCACGCTCGGCTTTCGCCACGTCGACATCGGCGGGATCGGCCAAGAACCGGCATTCGAGCCGGCTCAGCCCGGTCGACATCGGATAGGCGCCGAAATTGACGTCGGCGAGCGCGATCGCCGCCGGCGGCTTGTTGTCGCCGTCGCGCAGCCCGATCAGCATGTAGGCGCGATCGGACGCGAACGGCAATTCGGCAAGCGTGCCGGCAAAGCACGAGCCCGGCTCGATCAGCGTGACCAGGGAACGCGACGTGAGATCGACACGCTTGAGCACGCGCTTCCACAACAGCCTGATTTCACGCGTCAGCCAATGCGCCTTGTTGGCATCGAGGAAGCGATCGTAGGCGAGGACCTGCTCCGGATCGCCGGAGGATTTGAACACGATCGCGGCGACGTCGAGTTCGTTGATCCGGATATTCAGAATGGCGTCATCGAGTTCGCGCGCGAGCTGGAGCGGCCAGAAATCCGCGCCGAGTGTCAGCATGGCCTCGGCCGAAGCCGGTGGCGGCGCGGTGGGTCCACGCAACGTCATGGTCGCGATCCGCTCCGCGCGCCGGAACTCGACCGAGACCGCGCCATAGTCGACGCCGTCGGCGGTAAAGGCGCGTGCCAGCGGCGTCAGTTTGATGCCGGGGCCGGCGCCGCCGCGGCCGGACTTCGCCGCGAATTCCTTGGCGCGCGCCGCCACCGTGTCATCGAATTTCGATCCCGGCACCACGTCGTCGACCAGCCGCCATTCGACCGCGCGCTTGCCTTTGACGCCTTCCTCGGTGGTGCAGAACACGTCGGCATGGTCGCGGCGCACTTTGCGCTTGTCGGAGACGCGGGTGAGGCCGCCGGTGCCGGGCAATACCGCAAGCAGAGGCAATTCCGGCAGCGAGACGGTCGCCGCGCCGTCGTCGACCAGCATGATGTAATCGGTCGCTAGCGCCAGTTCGTAGCCGCCGCCGGCCGCGGTGCCGTTGATGGCGCAGATCGATTTGAGCCCCGAATGCTCGCTCAAATCCTCGATGCCGTTGCGCGTCTCATTGGTGAATTTGCAGAAGTTGACCTTATGCGCGTGCGTCGCGCCGGCCAGCATGCGGATATTGGCGCCGGCGGAGAATACCCGCGGCTTCGCCGAGCGCAGCACCACGACGCGGACTTGCGGATGCTCGAAACGCAGGCGGTCGATGGCGTCGGCCAGTTCGATATCGACGCCGAGATCGTAGGAATTCAGTTTCAGATCGTAGCCTTCGAACAGGCCCGCCTTTTCGTCGACGTCCATGATCAACGTCGCCACATCGCCGTCGACGGCAAGTTTCCAATGATGATAGCGCGCGGGCTCGGTCTGGAAATCGATCCGCGTCCGGCCGTTCGCCAAAGCGCGCTCCTTGGCATGATCCGTGTCGCCCATTTCCGTGCCTCAACCGTCCCGAAGTCTCGTCCCTATTATGTATTATAATTCCTGCGTCAGCTTAGGTAGTGTGCATTATAATTCATGGCACAGCAACCCCTGAATCGGCCTGCCGCTCGCCCTCATGGTGGTCGCGCAACAGCCGATTGATGAAGCCGGCGACGGCGGCGAGCGTCAGTTCGGGCGCCTCGCGCTGCGGCACATGCCGGACGCCCGGCAGGATCGCGGTCTCGACCGGACAGTAGCATTCCTGTTGCGCCGTCTCGATCTGCTTGAGCGTGCCGTATTGATCGTCGGTGCCCTGCACGATCAGGATCGGCACGCGGACATAGCCGAGCGCCTCGATGATGTCCCATTTTTGAAAGGCCGGATCGAGCCACGGCTCGTTCCAGGAGCGGAAGGCAGTGTCGACGTCGGCGTGCCAGCGCTCGAGTTTTTCGCGAAGCCCGCCGGATTCGAACGACTTCTTGGCACGGCGGATTTCGGCGAGCCCGATCTCTTCGGTGAAAAAATGCGGCGCGATCAGCACCAGGCCGCGCACGCGGTGATCCTGCACGCTGCCGGCGTAGATGGTGGCGATCGAGGCGCCGTCGCTGTGACCGAGCAAGAGGCCGCGCCGGAATCCGATCGCCGCCAACACGCGCGGCAAGACTTCGCGCGCCTCCTCATTCAAGAACAGCGTCGAGCGCGGCAAATTCGCGCCGCTCGATTCGCCGTAACCCGCGCGCGAATAGACAAAAACGCCGGCGCCGGTCGCCTTGGCGAGTTCATCCGGAAACGATCCCCACAGGCCGGCCGAACCCAAGCCCTCGTGCAGCATGACGATGGTGGGCGCCGCATCGGGGCGCGGACCGATCATGCGATATTCGAGCCGTAGCGGCGCAAGTTCGAGAAAGCCGGAATCGGACAGCGTCATGGCTGCGCCAGCGCTGGCGGCCCGATCAACCGGGTGACGATGCGCAACAGCTTGGCAAAGCTTTGCTCCACGGCGTCGCCCGCAGTGTCGAGTTCGGCCTCGGCGCGAGCATAGTCGGCGCGGCGCGCCTCGAGGATCGCCACCAGATCGGCCATCGCGCCTTTGGAATTGGCTTCGCGGTTTTGCGCCATCGGCCGGAAATCGCCCTGCGCCATCACGCGGCTCATATGATCTTCGGGCTTCGCCTGGATCCAGACGGTGTGGGTACGGTGCAGCAGCAGCGCGTAGGTTTCGGGATTTGAGACGATGCCGCCGGCGGTGGTGATGATCGCCGCCTGCTGCGCGGTGACGATGCGATCGAGCGCGCTGCGCTCCTGGCGTCGGAACGTCGCTGTCCCGGCCATCTCGATTAGATCGGGAATGCTGGCGCCGTAATCCTCCTCGACGACGCGGTCGAGCTCGATGAAGGGCCAGCCGAGATGCCGGGCGAGCATGCGCCCGAGCGTCGACTTGCCGGCGCCGCGCAAGCCCACCAGCGCAACGCGCCGGGCGCGGTCGGCGCTGCCGGGACGTGCGGCGCGCGCCTCGATCAGCTTGGTCAGCTCAGGTAGTTCGCGCTCCGGCACGCGCGCGAGCAAATCGAGGATGTCGCCCAGCGCCGCCGTGCGCGCGCCGGACCCCGGCAGCAAGGCC
>Ga0181525_10000621_pt1 | contig 30746 bp, 26 predicted proteins | sample PEATcosm2014_Bin_48_FD_121100 | JGI IMG/M metagenome (GOLD analysis project Ga0181525, IMG submission 121100) | Peatland microbial communities from MTU Mesocosm Facility, Houghton, MI, USA - PEATcosm2014_Bin06_10_metaG | ecosystem: Environmental > Terrestrial > Soil > Wetlands > Peat | place... | reverse complement strand
GAGCGGGGGCTCGAGACCGCAGCCGGCCGCGAGGGCGTTGACGCTATCTCGAGCTTGGCCGCTGCCCAGCGAGTGGCAACCAGAGTAATTCGCTATACACCCAATGCCTTGGATCTGGAGTTAGATTGTCCGCAGGCCGGCTGGCTGCTGGTGACTGACCGCTGGTCCCGAGGATGGCAGGCGAAAGTGAACGGAGAATCTGCTGAAGTGTTCGGCGGAGACTTCATTTTTCGTGCGGTTCGTGTACAGGCGGGAGAGAACAGGGTTCAGTTCTACTACCGTCCGGCAGGGTGGCCAGTCCTATTCGTCATCAGTTGGGGCACGCTCGCCCTGGTTTTTGCGGGACCGCGCATTGTGCCGAGACGATTGTTGAGCCGCCTCCAGAAGCAAATGGGATGGCGCGCAAACTCTATCGCGATATAAGAAGAAAGAGCTTTTATGAATGCTGCTGTGGTCCACGCTTTTGATGCGCCTCCCCGCTATGACTCCTTCACCGATCCCGTTGCCGCGGAAGGAGAAGTCCTGGTTCGAGTAACGGCCGCGGGCCTCCACCCCATCGTCAGGTCGCTTGCCAACGGAACGCACTACGGCGGTACGGGCAAGCTTCCGTTCATTCCCGGCGTCGACGGAGTGGGACGTCTTGAGGATAATTCGCGAGTCTATTTTGGCATGACGCGGAGCCCCTTCGGCACATTCGCTGAACGTACGGTAACCTCCCGCGGAATGTACCTGACTTTGTCCGGCGGCCTGGATGACGCCACGATCGCCGGCATAGCGAATCCGGGCATGTCATCCTGGGTTGCGCTGACCAAGCGAGCTGGATTTGTCGCGGGCGAAAACGTTCTGATCCTCGGCGCCGCGGGCACCGCCGGCCGGCTGGCAGTGCAGATTGCAAAACACCTCGGGGCGGGATTCGTGTACGCGGCGGCGCGTAACAAAGACGGACTCGAAGGCCTCAAACAATTGGGCGCCGATGCCATCATTCCCCTCGATCAGGAGCGAACGGCGCTGGTATCCGCCTTTCGAAGCGCGTGGGCCGGCACGGGTTTGAATATCGTCCTCGACTACCTTTGGGGTGACCCGGCTGAAGCCGTGCTGGAAGCGATTTCGCAAAAAGGACTTCAGCAGAAGACCGCGCGCATTCGCTACGTGCAGATCGGCGAAATCGCGGGTCGCGCCATTTCCCTGCCCGCGGCGACTCTGCGCAGCTCCGACCTCCAGTTGCTCGGAAGCGGCTTCGGCAGCGCATCCATCGAAGACATCTTTAAGGCCCTCGCGCAGTTTTTTCAGTTCGTGGAAGAGCGGTCGCTGAAGATCAATACCAGGCCCGTCCCGCTTCGCGACGTCGAGATGCTGTGGACAAGCCCCGCACAAGGCGCACGCCTGGTGTTCATGCCGTAAGAAATCAACCGCGGTTTGCCTTACCCAGGCATGCGGCGGCCTGTTTCCCGACTCGCCGGCCGACATCCGTGAGCCATGCACAGCGATGAATCGCTCGTCACATCAATATACCGAATAGGGATTATTCCGAGAGTGAATCCGGTTAATCAGCCAGCCGCCTGATGAGGTTTCCCGAAGTTCGTACCATTGTTGCGTGCTTCGGAACGATTGTTTCAGAACGCCAAACTAACGCAAGCAGTCTCGCGACAATTAACTTCGATAACGAAGTCTGTTTTCGCCGATGAGAGAGGTGTGAATGGCTAGCTCAGGTACGCAACCACAGAGGGAACCAACGATGTCTTTCGAGCTTGATGAAGAGGCAGCTTCTGAGATTAAGCGTATTTCCGAAAAACGGAAGGTATCTCCCGAGGAGCTGATTGGGCTTGCCTTGCGGTTCATGATCATGACCGCAGATGCGAGCGGCCAAAACCGAAAGGTTCTGGTAACTACACTCTCCGGCTATCCGATTTCGGAACTCGTGGTCCCGCAGCGTTAAGCTCGCACCGCCAAGAGGCAAATGCCGGCCATACCACGCGTTTCCCTGACGCCCGCACGCGACGCACAAGACCGGATCAGATCCGTTACAGTCTTCCGATACGTGGCCATCTCGGTTCTGTACGTATGCTTCTTTGCAATTGCGCTGGTCGCGTTTGGCGGCGCCGTTCACTTCGCCTTTATGGGCCTCGACTGGCAGCACCTGCATAGAGTTTTTTCCATGCTCGGCGCCGGAGTTGGCAGTGGGGGAATAGGGTCCTTCGTTTTCTGGGTGGATGGCCGCGAGCGCGACTACGCCAGGCAACAGCAGGCGTTCGATCTGATTCAAACGCAGCTAGAGTCGCACCCGGAGGACGAGGAATTCAACAAAAAGTATCAGGCTCTTATACTCCAATTAGCGTCGTCGCCCCGGACCAGAAAGTAATGCAGGAGTATTCCGCCGGCCGTTGACAGTCGTTGCACTTCCCCCGATCGTTGGTAATTCAGTAATTTAAGTTACACATAATAACGCCTCGGAGCTAGTGAAACCGATTACTATCGTTAAGGAGGCTAACTATGTCGTCGACTCGCGTCTGCCTAACACGTATATTACCGGTCCGAGCAGGCCTGCTGCTAATTCTAGGTGCGACACAGATTTTTGCCCAGAACGCGGCGGCTTCCGTGAGCGTGGACGCAAACGCCAACCGCCACGCGATTAGTCCCAACATTTACGGGTTCGCTTTTGGCGCAACCAGTGACCTGGCTGCCATGAACTTCACGATGAACCGCGACGGCGGCAACGAGACGAGCACTTACAACTGGCAGATCAACGCCGCCAATCACGACAGCGACTGGTATTTCGAAAGCATTCTCGATCCCCCGGAAACAGCCGGTTACGACGGCGACACATTTATCACAAACACGCGAGCCGCGAAGGTGGGCGCCCAGGCGCTGCTGACCATCCCCATGATCAACTACATCGCCAACCTGGGTCCCGCCGGCGCCATGCTTTGGTCATTCTCCATCAAGAAATACGGAGCCCAGACCGGCTCGGATCCATACCAACCGGACGCGGGCAATGGAATCAGCGCGGCGACGGGCAACCCGATCACCGGGAACAACCCGCTTGACGCCAACACCCCAAACTCGGTTGCCATTCAGCAAGCCTGGGTTGCGCACCTTATCAAGACCTGGGGGCTAGAGGCCGATGGCGGGCTCAAATACTACATCATGGATAATGAGCCCTCGCTCTGGAACTCGACCCATCGCGACATTCATCCGGCCCCTGAAACGTACAGCGAAATTCTTAGCGACTACGTCAACTATGCTGCCGCTGTCCGCGCTCTCGACCCAAACGCTGTGATTGTAGGTCCCGAAGAGTGGGGTTGGTGGGCGATGTTCTTGAGCGGTTACGATCAGCAGAATGGAATCAGCGCGACGGGATCTGACTACAACACACACGCCCAAACCTATTACTACCCCTGGCTGCTCCAGCAGCTATACGCCCACCAGCAGAGCACCGGCATACAGCTTCTCAACATCCTGAGCGTTCATTACTATCCCCAGGAGCTATCCAACAGCAACGATGATTCCCTCTCAGGGCAGCTCATCCGCAACCAATCCACGCGCGCGCTTTGGGACCCCAACTATGTGGACCCGTCGTGGCTTAATGAGGTGGGCATCAACGGCGGCATTGTGAATCTGATTCCTACGCTGCAAAACTGGGTCAATCTGTACTATCCGGGGCTGCAGACCGCCATTACCGAGTACAACTGGGGCGACGAGGCGAATCTGAACGGGGCGACCACCCAGGCCGACGTACTGGGCATTTTCGGGCGCGAAGGATTGGACGTAGCGACCCGCTGGACCGTCCCGCTTAACCCATCGCCGACCTATCTGGCCATGGAAATCTACCGCAACTATGACGGCAAGCTTTCCACCTTCGGAGACACCAGCGTCTCGGCTGAGGTGGAGAACCCGGATTATCTGTCGTCGTTTGCCGCGGTGCGCTCTTCCGACGGCGCGCTCACCGTAATGGTGATCAACAAGCAGCAGGGCACTACGCCGGTCACCGTCAGCCTGGCGAATTTCGGAACCACCGGAACCGCGCAGGCTTACCAGATTGCCTCGGCAACCCAAACCAAGATCACCCAATTAGCCAGCGTCGCGATCGCCAACAACGCGATCACGGCCACGTTGCCTTCGCAAAGCATCACGCTCTTCGTGATTCCGGCTGGTAACGTTGTATCTGTTCCGACCGCTCCGACTGGCCTGGCGGCGACAGTGGGCAGTGGTACCGTAACGCTAACCTGGGATAGCGGCGGCGGAGCCACCAGTTATACCGTCAAGCGCGGTACAGTAAGCGGCGGACCTTATACGACTCTCGGCTCGGTTGCCGACAGTTCGCCGGCAACTTACACGGACTCGGGGCTGAAGAATGGGACGACTTATTACTACGTAGTGTCGGGAACAAACGCGGCCGGCACAAGCCCTAACTCGACACAGCTCGCCGTTAAACCGATTGTGCCTCCTACGTTCGCAACCGCCGCCAGCGCGTCGCCGAAACCGGTAACTCAAGGCGTAGCCACATCCATCATGGCGGTCGTCACCTGCGAAACCAACACGCTCAGCGACGGCAATATTCAGATGCTTATTCTCGATCCCAACGGCAACGCGGTACTTACCAACAATTACGCCGCCCAGAGCTTCGAAGCGAAGCAGACTCACGATTACACGGTGACCTTGACGCCATCGATCCCGGGCACCTACACGGTTGAAGTAGGCGTATTCAGCGCCACCTGGCAATTGTGGAGCTGGAATGCATCGGCCCTCAGCCTCACGGTCAATCCCTCCGTGGTATTCACCACCTCGGCAAAAGGCCCCTCCACATTAGCGGCCGGCGGAACTGCCTCCATTTCCGTCACCGTCACTGAAACCGGCAAGAGCGCGCTTACGGATGGAAATGTCGAGTTGCAAATTTTCAACTCGGCCGGCACGGCGGTTGCTACTCAAGTCTGGAGTTCGCAGAACTTTGCCGCGGGCTCGAGCCTGAAGTATACCTATAGCTGGACTCCAGCCTCGACGTTAGCGCCAGGAAGTTACACGGTCGACCTCGGAGTATTCAACTCCGCCTGGAGCTATGACTATTACTGGAACACCGACGCAACGATCGCCGTAACGGCGCCGGCGGCAGCGATCAGTTCTGAGCGCTAACCTAGCAAAAAGCCGAAAGCCCAAACCGACCCCGAACCGCCTCAGTCTTTGAGATAATGAGCTTATGGCAGCCACGGATCACGCGGACGTTTCCCGTATCACGATCATGGTTGGTCAGCGGTCTGGCCAACCCTGCATTCGTGGGCTCCGGGTCACCGTGTGGGATGTTCTTGACATGCTCGCTTCTGGCATGACCGAAACTGAGATTCTGCAGGACTACCCCTACCTTGAGAAAGCCGATTTCCCGGCTGTTTATGCCTACGCCGCCCAAGCGGGACGTGAGCACGCAACCCGTTGAAGCTGCTCTTTGACGCAAATCTCTCGCCCAAACTTCCCCGCCGTCTTGCGGAGTTGTTTCCGGATTCAACGCACGTTTTCGATACAGGTCTCGCCCAACTCACCTCTGACGAGGCCATCTGGGCGTACGCGCGGGACAACGGGTTTGTGATCGTGACCGCCGACGCCGACTTCCTGTCTCTAGCGCGCGATCAGGGAAGCCCGCCTCATGTCGTTCTGCTCGAGAACTGTAACTACCGGACGGCAAGGGTCGAGGAACTCCTTCGAACTCATGCCGTGCGAATTGCGGAACTGACGAATTCGTGGCGGGCCGTGCTCGTCATTCGAAATACCTCTCGACCTCATGGCAATCCTAGGCTGCAGTTTGTAGTGCTACAGTTTGTAGCGTAGAATAAATGACGATTTCTCGCCCTCTTTCGCTGCTCGAACAGCTCGTCATGGACGTCGTGTGGCGGCGAGGCTCCGCGACTGCCGACATCGTCCGAGCGGCCCTCGATCCCGACCGGCCACTTAAGGATTCCAGCGTTCGGACTGTCTTGAAGCGCCTTGAAGACAAGGGCTACTTACGCCACACGGTGGAAGGCAGAACTTATGTCTATAGCGGGTCGGAGCCCCGGCAGAACATCGCTGTTCGGGCAGTGAAGCAGATTCTGGATCGCTTTTGTAGCGGATCTGTCGAGTCTTTGCTCGTTGGAATGGTCGACCAGGAAGTCGTCGACGCCGATGATTTGGAACGTATGGTGACACGCCTGAAGGTACGGCGCGCCGCGGCGCGAACGCCCGCAAAACGCGCGAGGAGGTGACAGGTGCCATTTTCGACTTTGAGCATTTGGGCTGCCCGCCTGCTTGAGGTTCTCGGCGACGCACTGATCAGGTCCACGGTGCTGGCGCTGGTTTGTCTGCTGCCCTCCTTTCTGGTTCGCCGCCGGACGGCCGCCCTGCGTCACCTTCTGTCGCATTGCGTTTTGGTCACATTACTGCTGCTGCCGGTTCTTTCATTTGTCTTGCCGCCGCTCCGCCGGCCCGCACTTGTCGTAACCCGCACTACACAGGAGATCGCTGCCGGGAGTGCAAATCGCGGCGCACCCGGCGGCGCCGTCCCCGCCTCCACTGCAGGCACCGGCGTCGGCGACAGCTTCGATAATCGCCGCACTGCGACGGTAATTTTCGTCCTTGCCGGGCTCTATGTCGCTGGCGTCGTTGTTTTGCTTTTCCGTCTCGCCGCCGGACTCTGTCGCTTGCATCGCCTCTCAGCCCTAAGTCAGGGCATCCTCGATCCGGATCTTCGTGAGCAGATTCACTCCGTCTGGCTCGCCAACCTCTGGTCGGTCAAGCCGCGCGTGTTGGAATCCGCCGAAATCTCCGTGCCCCTCACCATCGGCATGTTTGAGCCCGTCGTTCTGCTCCCATCTGACTGGCGCCACTGGGATCGCGTAAAACGGGAGGCCGTTCTAACTCATGAAATGGCGCACGCCGGAAGGAACGACACCAGAACCTTACTCCTTGCGTCCCTGGCCACCTGCCTCTACTGGTTCCACCCGCTGGCATGGATTCTGAAGCGCCGTCTTGCGCTGCTTGCCGAGCAATCCTGCGACGAGCAGGTGGTTCGCTCTCTGGATTGCGAGCGCTACGCCGGCATCCTCATCGACATCGCCCGCGACTTGCAGCATGGCGGCAGACGCTTCCTGGCGCCGATCGTAGCCGCACCCATGGTTAAGTCTTCGCAAATGAAGCTGCGCCTGGAACATATCCTCTCCCGCACTCCCGTGCTGGAAACCGGCTCGCGCTTCTTCCGCATCGCTCTTCTGGCCTGTCTTCCACCGCTCGCTTATCTCAGCGCGGCTGGACATCTGGCGCAGCAGGTTATTGAAGAGAATCCCCAGCTCGCGAGCCGCCCGGCCGCTACGGCAGAAGACGCCACCAATCTCGAAGCGCGGCTGGCGCGCGATCCCGCCACCCAGGAGGTCCACGAGAAGCTCCTGTTCATCTACCATGACGAGTGGCTGACCGGCGATCCTCTGGCTGCCGAAAAGCACGACACACAACTGCTTTGGTTGATAGCGAACCATCCTGAGTCTTACGCCTTGGCTGATTGGTATATCGCTCGGCCGGCTAACGATCGGCCCGGAACTTTTCAACCGCACTATCAGGAAGCTCAAAACCTCTGGACGAACCAGATCGCCAAGTTCCCTGATTCTCCGGCGGTGCTGGCCCACGCAGGGGCCTTCTTTAGGGACAAAGATGCACCGCGCGCTCTCGATCTCTACAAGCAAGCCCGGCAACTGGATCCCAACGAGGTGGACTATACCCGCTCTGTAGCTTGGTTCTATGAGCAGGCGGAAATGCTATCGCGAGTCCCACCGGGCGTAATGGGGGTGGGACCAATGCTCGATGCCGCCTTCGCCGAAAGTCTACGAGAGGAACTTACTTCGTCGACTGATGCCTCGCTGCTGGCGACCCTCGGCTCCATCCTGGCGCGGATCTCCCAATTACTGGGAGCGCCCTTCGCGGGGACTGATCTGCCGGCCCTCGCCAAACAGTTGATGGACCGCGCACTCGCCTTAGATCCGGCAAACCCCCAGGTACAAAGGGCCGTCGAAGCTGTCCGAATCCCACCCCCCGACGCAAAATCCCTGGACGCGCCGCGGGGGGCGGTGCGGATAGGAGCCCGTGTCATGGAATTGTCCCTGACAACGAAAGTGGATCCTGTGTATCCGCCCTTGGCTAAAGTGGCCGGCATACAGGGCAACGTCGTTTTCGACGTGCTGATCGATAAAGATGGTTCTGTTGAGAGTGCTCAGCTCTCTAGCGGCCACCCGCTCCTGGCGAATGCAGCTCGCAAGGCGCTCTTCCAGTACCGCTACCGGCCCACGCTCTTGAGCGGCAATCCCGTACAAGTCGTCACCACCGTCGTCATAGCGTTCCGTTTGCCAGGCTCAAATTAGAGCGGCGTTCCTCAACCATCTGAAGGCCGGAGTCACAAAGGGTCACGTTGCCATTTGTGTCGCGGTCGTTGAAGATCAACACAAAGCCCGTTGCACTTCGCGACCTCGCTCGCGGGCGGCCAGTTTGTTTCGTAATTCGTCCTAGTTGGGATTTCAGGCCGAAAAACGTTGCGTCTACTCGAAGCCATCACTTCCTGAGCCCGGGTTTCGCCGGCGATGCCTTGGCAGGTACGACAGCAGGGGCGGCCGGCAGAGAAGGATAAAGCCGGCGATAGGTTTCCTCTCCCCTCAGCACAATCTGGACATAAGCGCGCGTCTCGTCAAACGGGATGGATTCGATATACTCGGCCGGCTCGCGGAAGGTGCCGCGCTGGCGCCATTGATCGGCGTGCGTCTTGCCGGCGTTGTACGCGGCTAAAGCGTACTGCAACTCACCCGCATAGGAATCGAGCAGATTCCTGAAGTAATAAGTGCCGAGCTCAAGATTAAGGTCAGCCGTGAGGAGTTGGCGGCTCGAGAAACCCTTGATTTTGAGGCGGCGCGCGAGTTCCTTGCCAGTGGAGGGCAGCACCTGCATCAGGCCATAGGCATTGGCGTGAGAGATGACTTTGACGTTGAACTCGGATTCCTGGCGGATGAGCGAGGCGACCAGGAAGGGATCCAAGCCTTGCGCACGCGAATAGCGATCCAGCGGGCCGCGGAAGGGCAGCGGGAACGCAAGGCGCCAGAATTCAGGAGGCGCGCTGTCAACCGGAAGTCCGAGATAGCCGGGTGCAAAGGCTTTAATATAGCGAATCGCCTGGTCCGGCGCGTCGCGTGAAGCGGCCAGTTTGGCGAGCGAGAGAGCGTAGACGTGGGGTTGCTCGCCATCGTTGCGGGCGCCAAACTTGAGTTCGCTTTCGGCCCAGTCTTCGAGATCGGCCAGCGCCAGCAACTGCGCGCGTTCGATGCGGCGTTGCGTGGTTTTGGCGGGGGAAAACGAGGGAGCCACCGGCTGCGGCGGCCAGGCGACGCTGCGCAGGAACTCGACGGTTTTGGGATCCGGAGAGGCGGCAGCCAACACCGGCTGGCGCAGACGTTCCCTCGCGCCGATGGCGTAGTAGGTGTTCGGATATCGATGGGCAAGCTCATCGAAGTAAGCCACGGCGGCGGGGCGGTCGTCGTGCTGCTCAGCGTACCTGCCGAGGAAATAGAGCGCGGAGTTAGCGTCGTTGGCGGCGGGATAGCGCTGAAGCTGCTCGCGGAGTAAGTCGAAGGCATCGGGCTTATTCTGCCAGTAGGAATAGAAAGCCAGTCGCCAATGGCAACCCGCCGCGCGAGGATCGTTGGGAAAACCGGCGGCGCAAGCCTGGTAGAGAGGCAGAAAGCTGGAGGCATCGTTATCGATGTGGGCCTGGCCGGCGGCGAAGATCAGGGCATCGAGGCGCCAGGTTGAATCCGGATGCTCACTCGCGAGTTGGTCGAGAAATGGCCGAAGGTTGGTTGTCCTATCGGCGCGCCGCGCGGCGCGAATGGTGTAAGCGAGTCTCTCGGCATCGCTTTCGGGGTCATCGACGCGAAGGTCCTTCAGGTAGCGGAAAGCGCCGCTCGCATCGCGGGCGGCAAGCTGCATTTCACCGAGACGCACGCGGGCCAGGTCGCGCTGAGCGCCCGCGAAAAGAGGCAGAGCCGCTTCGAGCTCGAGTCTCGCTTCGTCAAACTTCTTGAAATCGGCTAGTTTGTTGACACGTGCCATCACCGAACCACCCATCGGCGGAGGATAACCTTCTCCGAGGCGTAGCTTGAGCTCAGCCAGGGCAGCGGAGGCATGCACAGCATCGTCAGTGAGGGGATAAAAGTAATAGACGCGCTGGAAGTATTCGGTGGCCTGCGCGAGATCGCCTGTGCCGCGGAAGCACTCCGCCAGCAGGAAATCGGCATCCGGCTGTGAGATACGCGGATAGAAACGGCGAATCAGATCCAGCGCCTGCTTGGGGGAATCCTGTTCGAGGTCGGCCTTCACCGCGAGCGCGGCAGCAGGGCCACTGAGCGGGGACGCGGGAGCCACGTTGAAAACATGGGCGGCAGCTTTGGAAAGCTCGTTGAAGTCCTTCAGGTTGTAGGCGGCCTGCTCGCGAATGTATTCGGCGTAGTCTTCGAGCGCAGGCGCCTTTGCGCCGGCCTCTTTGGCATAGCGCGATGCGGCGTCAAAGTGGCGGGCTTCCAGTTCCCGCTGGGCAATGGCAATCAGGCCAGCTCCGCCCGCAACTTTTGGCTTTGGAGTCGTGGCTTTAGTCGCGGCCGGGTGCGAGTAGACGGCGGCTGAGAGCGGAGCCGCAGCGAGGGCAACACCAAATAGAAGAAGCCGCACTGCACCCGTGGCGCGCGCTGTCAAGCCTGCCGAGCCGAGAGTCGCCCCGGCTTTTCCCGCATCATGGCGCAAAGCATCCCGCCGCGCCAAGCGGACGCGCCGCAACTGACCTGCCCCGAATTTAAAGCATTTGTCCGGGATATTCGACTCCCAGCAAGAATTCGTCCCCATGGGCAAGAGAGGCAACCAACTCGAGATGCAGGTAATCCACCATCGACGGAATGGTCATAAACTGCGCACGGTACGACTCGCGGGCCGGCTCGATCTCGGGCTTCAGGTATAAGTAGAGGTCCTTGCGTTCAATGCCCTTCTGGCACAAATCGGCCTTGTAAAGCTGCATTTCGGCAACCCGAACCCTGGCGAAGCGCTGGGCGCGAATGTGGAGATTTCGTTCGGCATCGGCAAGATCGGCCCAGGCGGGCAGGGTTTTCGGTTTCACTGCCGCGGCGGGCGCGTGATCGGCGCCGGATTCGACGGCCACCAAATCAGGCCGCTTGCCATGTTGCTCGAGCACAGCCGAAGCAATCGTGGCGATCAGCTCGATGGCGTTGAGATCAGTTTGGTCGCCGGCGGCAAACAGCACCGCCACCACCCGGGTTCGATTCAATAGCGGCACCAGGTAGCAGCGTTGGGGCGTCTCGACCGGAAGGTATTCCGACTCCACGGCAGGCTCGGCCACAGAGACAGGCGGCTCGACCGCATTTTCAACGCTAGTGGAAGTGCCGCGCGCGACTTTACCGTCGGACTGCGGAAAGAGTGAGCCCTCCGCGTTGTGAGGTCTCGTGGGCGATAAAACGGCTAACACTCCGGAGACTTCCTCGGGTATGCGCAGTGCAATTACCGCTTCCTTACTTCCAATCGCGTCAGCGAACGCGGGCGCCTTGACGGCTTCGAAGGAAAGATCATCCGGCAAATCCAAACCGCGGCGGCCCCGCAGATGGAGCGCGGCGCCCGATTCCACAAAGAACAACGCGACGTGCTCTGCAAACGCCGCCGCCCCATCGAGAATGGCGTCCACCCAGTCGGCCTGCGTCTGGTAATTTGTCAATCGTCGCGCTACTTGATTCAACTCCGTGACAGTCTCGCGGCGGGAACTTGCTTTGGAAAGCTCGCAAGCGTGGTCGAACCTCTGAATAACCAGCGGCCAGATGGATTCGAGAGGATGGCTCACGCACCTTGATTTTAGCGAAGTGAGAGAGCATTCATCACCACGGGGCAAAATCTGGTAAACGAATCATCAAGGCTTCGGCGACAACAGCGAGTCCGTGTCCGCTCCCTGACGGTCGCGGTTCGGTGCAATCCGCTGACAGCACTGAACCGCGCGCGTCAGCAGCGGACTGGAGGAATCGGCGGGCTGGCGCGCAACCGTCTCCGCTGACGTCACTGAACCGCGCGCGTCAGCAAGCGGATAGAGTCTGTGCGCAAGCTTCCCCACGTGGCGCTAGTGGCTTGAAGCCACCGGACCGGCCGCGCTGGAGGAATCGGGTTGGGGCGCCACCGTGCTGACCACATGCAACAACCGGCGCCCGTTGGCGAAGTCGAACACCAGCTTGCCGTCCGCCTCGCTCGCCGCCGCCCCGTCCCAAAGCTCTTCGCCTTGAGTCGCCTTAAGCGCCGTAAGGCGGAGATCGGGCCAGCCACCGGACAGGGACAACCGGAATTTCCCCGCAACCTCCGAGAAGTCGGCGCCCGCGGCAAGCCGCCAGCCGGAGCCCTTAAACGTTCCGCTCGCGCGCAGGTTTCCGAGCGCATCGCCGCCCGTGCCCGACGTATCCAGGCTGCCGGATAAATCCAGACTGCCGCCTTTCCAACTCAGCCCGTCGGCATTGCCGGTCAGCCGATAACGAGGAACATTACCAGTTAAGTTAATGCTGCCCTTGCCGCGAGCGCGGCCCTGATCGAAGTCGAGGGCCACAGAAGTCAACTGGACGTTTCCGCCTTCCCAGAGGATGTGCGTTTTCAGTGATCCTAGCGGTATGCCGCCGGCTGAGAGCTTGCTGGTGAAGACGTCGCCCTCGAGATTGCGCGCGGCCATCCAGGCAGGCAGAGTTCGCCTGCCGAGACGAAAACGGGCCAGCAAGGTCTCTGAGCGAAGGGAAGGCTCCAGCAGAGTCTCGATTTGCTCGAGGTCGCCAGACTCCAGCTCGGCACGCACATGTTCATGATGCGGGCCTTTCAACGCGTAGCGGTAGTCGCCGGTAAGGCGAATGTCTGCAAGCGTGGCTGAGATGCGGGTCAGGTTCAAGCCGCCGGCATCAAGCTCCAGGTGGGCGGCAACATCCGTAAGAGGAGCGGAAAAGCCGGATGGCTGCAAAGCGGCGCCCGCGAGATCCAACTGGGCGCTCCAAGCGGGCGGAGCGGCGGGGGACTGTGTATAGCGCATCATGCCGGTGGCCTCGCCCGAGAGGAAATCGACGAGGCCGGGCGCGCTGGCAAACCACGAGCCCAAGGCCGCGGCAAGGGGTTGGATGGGAGTCGAGGCGGCATTCAGGAGCACGTCGAGACCGCGGGAAGAAGGATCGAAGTCCGCTGATGCTTCCAGCGTGGCGCTGCCGGCGAGATCGAGCTGTGTGGGTTCCAGGCGAATGCGGCTTTGCTCGACAGTGGCGGTTGCCCCAGCGGCGTGAAGCGGCGGGACGCCCGGAAGAGTGGCGGTGAGGTCAGTGAATCCGATCTGGCCGGAGAAACCGCCGCGGCTCGAATAGCCAATCACTCCCTGCAAGGAACCGTCGAGCGAAATTCCATTCGGAGGCGAGAGGCCGAGCCGTTGCACCAGTGGCAGCAGGCGGGCGGCCGGGACGCCTTCGACCGTGGCCAGAAAACCCCAGTTGGCTCGACCGAGAAAATCGTTAACGCGCAGCCGGAGCGCAACGGGCGACGGCCGATTTTCCTGGGCGGGAATCGTCTCCACGTCAAAGCGGTGACTAATCAGATCCACCGAGCCGCGGTAACGAATGCGCCAGTCTTCGCCCTTAACGGGCAACAGATCCCAGCGATGGACGTCCTCCATGCGAAGTTCTCCAGTTACCGTGAGGTTCGAGGAGGGGCCGCTCATGTGGGCGTTAGTACTCACTGTGCCGTGGATGCCGATGTCGTAGCCTTCCAGCAAGGTTGTGAGCTCGCTGAGGTCACTTGGCTCGAGCGCCAGATCCGCCTGCAAATACGGATCCGCGGACGGAGCGAGCGGCCACGTGACTTCGCCGCGAAAATGTCCGAAGCCGCGGCCCGTACGATCCGTGCGCGCGGGTGATCCTGCGAAGCGTACGGTGATGTTGCCGGAACGCTGGGGATAGAGGTCGAGGTCGGTTTCGGCAACGTAGAAAGTGGTCTTTCGCAGACCGAATTTGAAATCCAGACGCGCTTCAGAAAGAACCAGGGCAGGAACCATGTTGAGGGGCGCGCGGCGAGGGGCGCTGACGCGGCCGAGCAGCGCGACGACATTCCACGTGCCGTCTGCCTGCTTCACCAGGTTCAGCGATGGACGCACGAACCGGAGGCTGGCGATCTGCAATCTCCCGAAGAGGAGCTTGTCGGGGCGGACGCGCGCCACCAGTGTCTCCACGTAAGCAAAGGGCTCTACACCGAAGCGCGGGTCTTCGTCGATAGATACGTCAGTAAGCGAGAAACCAGGGCCGGCGAACAGCGTTAAGTGCACCGCGCCGATGTGCACCTTGCGGCCGAGGGTCTGCTCGAGCGCAGCCTGGATGGGGCCGCCCAGAAAGGCGACTTCCACCAGTGGCGCTATCAAACCGAGCAGCAGAACCGCGGCCAGCGCGGCCAACAGTATACGGATCACGCGGCCGCGGGAACGTCGAATCCAGGATGTGGCGCGAGCGATCACTCGCTGGAATTATAGCGGCCCGGCGCGCCCGCGATGACAAAGGCCCCTCTGCGGGCGTGCTATTCTCTCCGCCGTGACGTCACAAGCTTTGCCGGGCCTTGCCTTGCTGTTCGACCTGGATGGAGTGCTGATCGATTCCATGCCCATGCACACCGAAGCGTGGCAGATCTACCTCGAGCGCCTCGGGATTGAACAGCCCTACATCGCCGAACGCATGCACGGAAAGCGAAACTCGGAGCTGGTCCGCGAATTGATTGGCCCCGACCTGGCGCTGGACGTGGTGTTCGAGCACGGCGCAGCCAAAGAGCGGCTGTTTCGAGAGCTGATTCTGGCCGCGGACCTAACGCGATTTCGTGTTCCCGGCCTGGAGGATTTCCTGGCGCGTTACGAAGGAGTCCCGATGGCGGTGGCGTCGAATGCCGAGCCGGCAAATATCGACTTTGTGCTCGACCAGTTGCACCTGCGAAAATATTTTCCCGTCACGGTGAACGGCAGCGAGGTGGAGCGGCCAAAGCCATTTCCAGACGTGTACTTGAAGGCCGCGGAACGGCTTGGAATTAAGCCGGCGAATTGCATCGTCTTCGAAGACTCACCCACCGGGGTGGCAGCGGGCGTTGCGGCCGGGATGAGAGTGGTAGGAGTCGAGACCACGCCGACAGTGTTCGAGGGAATTGCCTACAAGATTCACGACTTCCGCGATCCAGGTTTACCGGCGTGGCTTGAGGCGGCGGGGCACTAAGGCTGTCAGCCATTAGCGATCAGCTTTCAGCCAAACCAGCGCGGCCGATCGCTGCCCCGTCCCTCGGAACCAGAAGCTCTACTTTCGCCGCGGGGTACGATGAAAGACAACGCTTACGCGTGCGAACCGCTCGACGAACGGTGCGCCGCGGGCGACTCTTCTCGAATCCTTATGAAACGCCGAACGTTTCTGAATACAGCCTGCCTGCTTGCCGCGTGGATTCCCTTGCCGCGCCTTTTCGCAGGAGATAAATATACAGGCCCACGCCCGCCCAAGAAGGATGTTCTTTACCTGGTCCTCGGCGACCGGCTGGTGGAGACCGAGGTAGCGACGGCCAAGCAATCGACGTCGAAAGAAGGCGCCGTTTATTCCGTGCCTGGCGCAACGTCCACGGCAAAGACCCCCATGGCGGAGCCGATTTTCCTGCTGGCTTCCGACCAGATCACACCTGAGAGCCTGGGGCTCTACCGGTTTGAAGTTCGCAACGGCAATCGGGAGATTACGATTTCTGGCAAGCGGGGAAAGTCTTCCAACAAGCAGTATCATCTGTCGGTGCGAAACCTGGAGCCGGGCTTAAATCGAATCGAGGCCTCTGACCCATTGGACGAGGGCGAGTACTCGGTTTCACCCGAAGGCTCGAACACCGCATTCTGCTTCAGCGTGTATTAAAGCCCACAGGCCTCACAGCACTGAACCGCGCGCGTCAGCAAGCGGATACAGGTCAATCACAGCCAGGTTCATGCGCCGCCCGATGCGGTCTTTGAACGGCTGCACACAACCAATTACCTCTAAATGAAATGAGGCAGAGGTGTCTGACACCGATTTCACGATGCGGTCTTTGAACGGCGGCAGACGACCATTACCTCTAAATGAAATGAGGCAGAGGTGTCTGACACCGATTTCACGAAATGAAATGAGGCAGAGGTGTCTGACACCGATTTCACGGAGACTCTCCCAAGACCTCCGTAAAGTCTGGAGTCGAGCATGGTCCACCCGCAGCCGGGCAAGGCACCCGGCTCAACCCAGGATTGCATGAGATTCTGTAGCCTGTACGGGGTCGCGAGGCAGGGGCTTGAGGTTGTGACGCCCATTTTCCTGGAACGATGCTCTCCGCCTTCATTACATTGCGATAATAACGATAGAGCTTTCACGATGACCATGACACTGGATCTGGCGCCCGAAGTACAGGCAGGCCTCTTGGCGCAGGCGCAGGAAAGCGGCCTGTCTCTGGAAGCGTTCGCCGAGTTGGTGCTGCGTGAGAAAAGCCGCCAGGCACTTTCCGCCTCGGGTGAGCAAAACAACTCTTCATCGGGGCCCAGCGAACCTTTCTGGAAGTCCTTTACAAGCCAGGTTCATGCACTCCCGGATGCGGTCTTTGAACGGCTGCCTAAGGACGGTGCGAGCGAACACGACCATTACCTCTACGGCGCGCCCAAGAGAAGCGTGTGAGCGCCGTTTTCGCCGACACGTTCTACTGGATTGCGCTGACCAACAAGCGCGATAGCTCCCACCAGGCTGTCATGAACTTCACGGCAAGCTTAGGCCCGCGAATGGTCATAACGAATGACGAGGTGCTCACGGAATTCCTGGCGTTCTGCGCATCTGATGAAACGCTTCGCGGCGTCGCAGGCCGTGCGGTGAAGGATCTAATGAGCAAGCCGGATATTCACGTCATTGCGCAAAGCCGGAGGTCATTCTTGGAAGGCCTAGCGCTCTACAATGAGCGACCAGACAAAGGCTACAGTCTAACCGACTGCATCTCGATGCAAACGATGCGCCAGGAAGGGCTGACCGAAGTGCTCACGAATGACCGGCATTTTGAACAGGAAGGCTTTCGGGCGATGTTTCGTGGCTGAGGGACCCCGGCGAAACCCGGCGAAACCCGGCGAAACCCGGCGAAACCCGGCGAAACCGTGTCAGAGACCTCAAATCCCGATTGTAGGCGAAACCGTGTCAGAGACCTCAAATCCCGATTGTTACGACTGAGGGCCGATCGGGTGGCCTATTCTCCGCACGACCAGCGAAGAATGTGACAAACGCGGAGAATACGCGGTATAATCTCCGCAGGATATGCGGAGAATGTATATTCACGAGCTTAAAGACTGGCCCCGATTCCACTGGAGCACGGAAAAGCTCGCTGGACCTCTGGCCTCGGTTCGTCACCAGCAGGGCCGCCTGATCGGCCACATGGAGGCGCTGGGATTTGATCTTCAGCAGGAGGCTGTCCTCGAAACCCTGACTTCCGATGTTCTTAAGAGCAGCGAAATCGAAGGAGAGAAGCTGGATGCGGAGCAGGTCCGCTCGTCGCTCGCCCGACGCCTGGGCATGGACGTCGGCGCCCTTAAGCGTGTGGACGATAACGTCGAAGGGGTTGTGGAAATGATGCTGGACGCCACGCGCCACTATAAGCAGCCGCTGACTGCCGAACGGCTGTTCGCGTGGCATGGCTCGCTGTTTCCTACGGGCCGCAGCGGAATGAGCAGGATCAGGACGGGGGCTTGGCGCGATGACAGCACGGGGCCTATGCAGATCGTCTCCGGCCCGATGGGAAAGGAACGCGTCCATTTCGAAGCGCCGAAGGCGGAGCGCCTTGCCGGCGAGATGGCATCGTTCCTCGATTGGTTCGAGGACAATCACCCGATTGATTCCGTGCTTAAAGCCGGACTTGCCCATCTTTGGTTCGTGACCATGCACCCGTTCGACGACGGCAACGGCCGAATTGCGCGCGCAATCGCCGACATGGCCCTGGCTCGATCTGAGAACAGCCCGCAAAGGTTCTACAGTATGTCGGCGCAGATCCGGCAAGAGCGCAACGCCTATTACGACATCCTGGAAAACACGCAGAAAGGGACCATGGACGTCACGCCGTGGATGGAATGGTTTCTTGGCTGCCTGGGCCGCGCGATCGACGGGGCCCAGATCACTTTAAGCGTCGTGCTTGGCAAGGCGCGCTTCTGGGAACGGATAAAAGATGTGCAGCTAAATGACCGGCAGCGGATGGTAATCAACCTCTTACTAGACGGTTTCGAAGGCAAGCTCACGACCTCCAAGTATGCCAAGCTCGCTAAGTGCTCACAGGACACGGCTCATCGGGACGTCCTCGCACTGGTCGATCACGGCGTCCTTCTGCGCAATCCCGAAGGGGGGCGCAGCACGAGCTATTCGCTCGCCACGTCGCGATAACCGCTGGCATACCTCAAAGCCGGGAAGGCTGTCGGAGAGCTCCCGCAGCCCATGAAACAAACGGGACCGGGCCCAGACGACCCCGCTCCTGCTACCATCGTTGCTGATGTTCACCGGTTTGGAGCATGTCGCCATCGCTTCGCCTGGACCCAAGCGGCTGGCTGAATGGTACGTGTCGACGCTCGATTTTCGAATCAACTTCGAGTACGACGGCAACTATTTTGTTCGGGCCCGCGATGGCGGAATGCTTGAAATCATTCCGTCGCTGGGCGACCGCGGCGACCCCCAAGCGCGCACGCCGGGGTTACGGCACATCGCCATTTCGGTGACTGACTTCGACGCGGCCTATGCTCATCTGAAGCAGTTGGGTGTGACTTTCACCGGCGAACCCTATGAAAATCAAGGCAACCGCCTGGTGTTTTTCTCCGACCCGGACGGCAACCTGCTGCACCTGATCGCGCGGCCGCGGCCCTTGCCGTAAGCTTCTCCAAACCAAAGAAACCCCCGGTGTTCAAGCGCGTCTTCAAAGCCTTCGAGTATCGCGATTTCCGGCTGATGTGGGCCGGAGCATGCACCTCGAGCATCGGCACGTGGATGCAAATACTGGCGCAGAGCTGGCTCGTGTATCAGCTCTCGAACTCACCGGTCTACCTGGGGATCGATCAGTTCCTGGGCCAGATTCCGGTTTTCCTGCTTTCGTTGTTCGGCGGCGTTTTTGCCGATCGCAAGAGCCGCCGGGGAATTCTGTTGGGTTCGCAGATTGTTCAGATGATGTGCGCGTTCACGCTTACCGTGCTGGTGGCAACTCATGTGGTTCAGGTGTGGCACATCTGGTGCCTCTCATTCACCGTTGGCATCGCACAGGCCTTTGGCGGGCCGGCGTATTTGGCGTTAGTGCCTTCGCTGGTGGGCAAGGAAGATCTGCAGAATGCAATCGCGCTGAACTCGATCCAGTTCAATCTTGCGCGAGTAATCGGACCGGTGCTGGGTGGCGTCGCCCTCGCCAAGCTGGGTGCTCAGTGGTGTTTCGCATTGAATGGCCTGTCGTTTGCCGCGCCCATCATTTCCCTCATCGCCATCCGTGTTTCCTTCATGCCCGAGCGAAAGGGCGAGACTGTGCTGGCGAGCATGCGAGCGGGTATCGCGTTCATGCGCACGCGCGACGGCATGGTGAGCCTGGTTGTGCTGGCTTTTCTGCTGACGGCCCTGGCGTTTCCCATGATTTCGTTTCTGCCGGTGTTTGCCAAGGACGTTTTCCATGGCGGCCCGAACGTCTACATGTGGTTCCTGGTGGCCTCGGGAGCCGGCAGCGTTGCCGGCGCTCTGACGGTAGCGGCCAGCCGAAAATCGGGAAATCCGTTCCGGCGCGCGCTGGTGGCGATGGTGGTGCTGGGCGGGTTGATCACGGCATTCGGCCTCTCGAACAGCCGGACGCTCTCGACGGCCCTGCTGTTTGGCGGCGGAGCGGCAATGATGGTTGTGTTCGCGCTGAATTCTTCGCTGGTTCAGGCGTATGTCGGAGACGCCATGCGCGGCCGCGTAATGAGCGTTTACAACGTGGCGCTCCGCGGAGGAATGCCAATGGGGAGCCTATTGAGCGGGTTCCTGATCAAATCCATGTCCGCGCCGGTGGTGATGAGGGTCAACGGCGTTTTGATGGGCATATTGGGAATTGGTTTTCTTCTGTTCCACCGATCGCGGCTGGCGGATGAGTAAAGAGACCTACTTGCCGCGATCGAGGAGCTGGTCGAGCTTGTGGTGCAGCAGGCGAACCTCCTGGTTGAGGTTGAGCACCGTGGTCTGAATCTCACCGAGGACCAGTTCCAGCTCACGTAGTTTTTCCGGAATGCTCGCCAGTTTCCGTAGATCCTCGCGGGCCACGCCGGCGCCGCCGGGCTCCCGCTTCGTTTCCGGCGAGGTTTCGGCAAGCTCCTTGCGCAGGCTTTCCAGGGTCAAGCCGGCCTCGCGAATCAGGCGGGCGGCATCGGTTTCCTCGCGCAACAGGCCCAGCACGAGGTGAGGCACATCGATATGATCGAGGCCCAATCGCCCGGCCTCTTCGGCGCTGTAAGCAAGCGCCCGTTTGCAAGCCGGCGACAGCGGTAGATCGATAGAGGTCGAGATCCGCTTCGCCTGCGGCAGCAAACGGCCGATGGCTTCACGCAAAGCGTCGCTGTTCAGCCTTTGCTTCATTTCCCCGCTCTGACGGACTACGCCCAGTAGAAGGTGCTCAGGTTCGATTTCACGAGAACCAAATTGGCTGGCTTCATAGCGGGCAAAAAAGATCACCCGGCGCGCATCCTCTGTGTAGCGTTCGAACATGAATGAGTCCTTCTCCACGAGTTTAGCCCGCATTTCTTACCTGATCATGTGGCGCGGGCACTCGTGCCTGCAGCGTCGGCATTCGTGCCGACGTTTTTGGCACATCGGCCGACATGTCTCGAGACGAGTCTCGAGACGGCAGGCATGAGTGCCTGCGCCACGAAAGGCGTGAGAAATGCGGGTGTGCGGCCTCAGTCTTGCGAGGCGAGGACGTCTTCGGCGACCAGAGGCATGCCCGGCTCCATGCGGGCGCGAGGATTCACGCGGTAGCGGGTGCGGGCTTCGAAGAGCTTTTGCACTTCTTCCCGGGGCAACGGGCGGGCGCCGCCGACCAGTTCCGCCACCAGGGTAATGCGGGCGAAATGCTCTACCATCTCCATGCGGAAAAAGGCGGTCCACACATCCGGGCCGTACGTGGTGCAGCCGTGGTTTTCCAGCAGCAGCGCATCGTAGTGCGGGATCAGGGGGATCATTGGATCGGTTATGGCGGGCGTGCCCGGGAGGCCGTAGGAAGCCAGCGGCACCGCGCCGAGCTGGATAATCACCTCCGGAAGCAGCGCTTTGTCCAAGGCGCGGCCCGCGGTGGCAAAGCCGGTCGCCACCGGAGGATGGGCGTGGACTACGGAGCGGACATCCGGACGCAGCTCATAGATGGTGGTGTGCATTGCGATTTCGCTGGTGCACTCCCGCTGGCCCTCCAGCCTGTGGCCCCTCATATCGCATACGATCAGGTCATCGAGGGTGACCAGCCCTTTGGAGACTGCGGTGGGTGTGCACAGGATGCGGTCGGCATCCAGACGGATGCTGAGATTGCCATCGTTCATGGCCACCCAGCCCTTCTCATAAACCATCCGGCACACCCGGATGATGTCTTCGCGGTATGAGTTCTCAGCACTGGACATCAAATAAAGATAATATCAGGCGACTGCCCTTCAGGACAGCCTCCCGCCTCGGATCCCTAGAGCCTGGCAATCGCCGGCGGCTACAATGAAGGCCGTGGCCAAACCCAGAATGTGCCCCAATTGCCGGGCCTTCATCTCCATGTCTGACAGAGTGTGCCCATACTGCGAAGTGCAGTTGGGCCCCAGGGCTATCGACGTGCAAGCCGCGTCGCTCGGCGAGTTTCTTCCGAAGGCCCATTCGACCAGCATCATTATCCTGACCCTGAATTTCGCTCTTTTTATCTCCAGCGCGATAGTCTCCATGAAGCACGGCGGAACCGCCATGGATATTCCTGCCCAAGTGTTGGTTTGGTTTGGCGCCAAGTATGGGCCCTTTATTGTTCAGGGAGGGCAGTGGTGGCGGCTGATCACGGCCGGATTCCTGCACGGCGGCATACTCCACATCCTGATGAACTCATGGGTGCTTTTTGACCTGATCGCGGAGGTGGAGCAGTTCTACGGCACGGCCAGGCTGATTGTGGTGTACGTCCTATCGTCGGTCGCGGGGTTTTACGTCAGTCTGCTGTTCAACCCCGGCACGGTTTCGATGGGCGCGTCAGCCGCCTGCTTTGGGCTGATCGGGGTGATGCTGGCCATCGGTCTGCACCGCAGCGACCCGATGGCGCAGATGATTCGCTCTTACTACAAGCGTTGGGCTATATACGGAATCATATTTAGCTTCATTCCCGGGATGAGAATCGATTTCACCGCGCACCTCGGCGGCCTTGCCGGCGGATTCCTGCTCGGATTGATCGTCGGGCTGCCGAAACTGCCGACCTCGCCCATCGAGCGGCTGTGGCGGATTGTCGCGATCGTTGTAGTGGCCGTTACTGTGTTCGCGTTCATCCAGGATTTCCGGATGTTCGCGTTTCTGACCCAGGAGCAATAAGTTACTGCCAAGTTGGCGTACAACCTCTATCCGCTTGCTGACGCGCGTGGTTCAGTGCCGTTAGCGGACGCGGGCTTCCGCAACTTGGTATTAGCTTGAAAACGATGGAGCCTCAGTGGCCCCGCCGGTAAAACCAGGGCCGGTGGACAAACCTTTGGCGAATGTCGGGCCAAAACTCCTGCAAGATGTTGCTCGCCCCGTCATTCAGAAACTGGCTGACCCATCTCTCGAAGGTTTTTTCGGCGCCGCGCTCCTGGCGAGGGTAATAACGGCCGGAAACCTCCGCTGCCACGCCGCTGCCCAGAATCTCGGAGACATTGAGTGTCTCGCCGCCTTTATCATTCCTGGTTATCCACAACCGGCTCACGGCATAGCGGGTGCGGCGCAAGAAGCCTCCGCGGTCGAGAGTGTAATAACGCGGGTCCTCGTGTGTAATTACCGGAAAGATGCCGCCGACCAGGTAGTTTTCGACACCCGCGTCCGCGAACGTGTGCCAGTAATAGCGGCCATAGGCTGCCGCCCCTTCGTGAAATTCGGGATACGAATCCGTCGCCTGCACAAAGCCGGCCTGCATTCCGACAGAGATGAACGACGAATAATCGAAAGTGCTCTCGGTGGTAAGCCAGAACTTGTCCGATGCAGACATCGGGGGAGGATGGCTGTTGGCGCTCACAGCCTGGAAGTTCGGCATTATTCCCAGAATCCGCTTGGTTTGCTGTCCCGGCGCCGGCGGGCTAGCGGATTGGGCGGCGTCACCGGACGCCTGTGGCGGCGATCCCGAAGCCTGGGCATCTGGCGTGGCGCCGCCGGGCGGCGATTGCGGCGCGGTCGCGGATTCCTGGCCCTGGGAAGTCGCCTGTGTTCCGGGAGCGGTGGCGGGAGGCGCACATTGCGAAGACAGGTGACAACCCGAGATCGCGAAGAGGAGAACAGCAGCCTTGGCGCTGCAGCCGGACGAAAGGAAAAGCGTTGATTTCGGCCGGCGCTTGACGTCCATTAAGTGCCTGCTTTAGAGGCTATCACCTTCTTGGCCGAGGCGATGTCGGGCGCCGAAGGCATAAGCAGATCGAGGTGGGTGAGTTCGAGCGAGTTCTGCAGCGTCTTGGTGACGCCGGCCAAAACCAGCGCGCAATTGCGGCGGGCGGCGAGAGTATAGACCAAGGTTAGCTCGCCGAGGCCGGCACTATCTACCATGCCAACCGACGACACGTCGAGGACCAGGCCGGCGGGCGCGGATGTCTCCAGTTCGCGGCGGATACGATGGCCCAGCGCGGACAGGGTCGGCCCGAGCGTCATCGGCCCCTTCAAAGTAAAAATCGAGACGTTACCATCGACTTGCGTCTCTATGACCAGTGGCATGGGCTACTCTGGCAACCTGCGCCTTTAACTTCCCCCCAGTACTTTACAGAGCATAGCAAGCGCACGGACTGTGGGGCGCCACTCGGAAGGCTCAAAGGAGTCGAAACTTTTTGTCGGGGTCTTCTCATCCAACCGGGCGTGGAATACAGAACACTGGGAAATTCGGGACTGAAAGTATCCGCTCTTAGCTTTGGCGCCGGCACCTTTGGGGGCACGACGGAATTCTTCAAAGCCTGGGGTGACACCAACGTAGAAGAGGCGAAGAGGATCGTGGACGTCTGCGTGGACGCGGGCGTCAATCTGTTCGACACCGCCGACATTTACTCTTACGGCGCTTCGGAAGAAATTCTTGGCAAGGCCCTGGAAGGCAAGCGCAACCAGGTTCTGATTTCAACCAAGGCAACCTTTCCCATGGACAAGAACGATCCGAACGCTGTGGGATCGTCGCGGTATCATTTGATCCGCTCCCTGGAAGGCAGCCTGCGGCGGCTAAAAACCGACCACGTGGATATTTATCACATGCACGGTTTCGATGCCATAACGCCGCTTGAAGAAACCATGGAGACGCTGGATGGGTTCGTAAGAAGCGGCAAGGTCCGCTACCTCGCTGCCTCCAATTTCTCAGGCTGGCATCTGATGAAATCGATTGCCATTTCCGAACGATATGGATGGGCGCGGCATGTGGCGCATCAAGTCTATTATTCCCTGGTTGGCCGCGATTACGAATCTGAGTTGATGCCTTTGGGCGTCGATCAGAAAGTGGGCGCTCTAATTTGGAGCCCTCTGGGCTGGGGCCGCCTCACCGGGAAGATCCGCCGCGGTCAACCGCTTCCGGAAGTGAGTCGCTTGCACAAAACCGCGGACCTGGGTCCGCAAATTCCGGACGAATATTTGTACAAAGTTGTCGATGCGGTGGATAAAGTGGCAGAAGAAACGGGTAAGACAGTTCCGCAAATCTCGCTGAATTGGCTGCTGGAGAGGCCTACCGTCTCGAGCATAATCATCGGCGCCCGCAACGAAGAGCAGCTGAAACAGAACCTTGGCGCCGTCGGCTGGGCGCTGACTGCCGATCAAATGAAGCAGTTGGATTCCGCCAGCCGCCTGCCCCGCCCCTATCCGTATTGGCATCAGGAAGGATTCGCCGATCGAAATCCGTTCCCAGTCTGACGGGAGGGTCCGGAGGCGTTGCCACGGTCTATAATGGCGGGCAATGTTCGCTTACGACGCGCAACTGGCCGCCGCTGCACAGGCGCCGCCGCAGTCAATACCCGGGGTGTTGCAGCTGCTTCAGACCATCGACAACACGTGCGTCGATGGCGATGGCCTGAAATGGTTCGACTGGCTCTACCTTCAGGTGACGCAGGCGGTGGAAACGCGCGTGGCAGCCGGCGGGTTCAACGATTCCGCATGGCTTGCGGAACTAGATGTCCAGTTCGCAAAACTGTATTTCAATGCCCTTAACGCCGCGCTCACAAACGCTGCATGCCCCGGTTGCTGGGCGGCCATGTTTTCGTGCCGCGATCAGAACCGGATCGCCCGGATCCAGTTTGCCCTGGCCGGCATGAACGCTCACATCAACCACGACCTGCCCCTGGCCGTGGTCGCCACATGCAAGGCGACCAATACGGCGCCGCAGCATGGAACCCCACAGTACAACGACTACACGGCCATCAATAGTACGCTCGATGCCCTCATCGACACGGCCAAGCAGACCCTGAATGTTCGCCTTCTCGGCGACCCGCTTCCGGCCGTCTCCCACTTGGAAGATTTGATCGCCGGGTGGGATTTGGCCGCTGCCCGCGAGAGCGCCTGGAACGTTGCCGAGGGTCTTTGGCAGGATGCGCCGGTCGCCTCGAGTATTCTAATGGACACAATTGATGGTCTTACAACGGTCATAGGAAAGGCCTTGCTGGTTCCCGTGCCGTGAATTTCAATCAACATTTCCGAGGGCGCAAGCAACGTTCCTTGAGGTAGTCTGAGGTTTGGCTGGTGGTCCCAAAAAGGAAACATTCCCATGAACGTGCCTGAGCAGGCAGGCCTCGAGATCTCAGTCGTCATCCCGGTATATAACGGCGGTGGCACCCTTCGGGCATGCCTGGATTCGGTGTATTCATCGGACTATCGCAGTTTCGAAGTGATTGTTGTGGACGACCGATCCACTGACGATACGGTCGCGGTGGCCCGCTCATTTCCCTGCACCGTTATTGAATTGCCGGAGAACGCCGGCCCAGCCGCGGCGCGCAATTGCGGGGCGGAGAATTCAACGGGCCGCATTCTGTTCTTCCTTGACGCCGATATCCTGGTGAGTCCGGGGACGCTCGGCTTGATCTCACACGCTTTGTCCGCCCAGCCTGATGTCGCGGCGCTCTTCGGCTCCTACTCGAAGCACACCCTTGCCAGTAACTTCTTTTCCCGCTACAAGAATCTGCTTCATCACTACACCCATCAGAACTCCTCGCGGAACTCGGTCAACTTTTGCGGTGGATTCGGGGCCATCCGTCGCGAAGTGTTTTTTCACCTTGGCGGATTCGATCCCCGATGGCGCTTCCTCGAAGACATGGAGCTGGGCCACCGCCTCTACCTTGGCGGGCATCAGACCGTGCTCTATAAGGAGCTCCAGTTCACCCACAGCAAGCGGTACAGCCTGGGCAGCCTCATCCGCAGCGACCTGTTCCATCGCGCCGTCCCGTGGACGCGCTTGATGATGAAAACACGCGTTGTCAGAAACGATTTGAACCTCAAATGGAACAACATAGCCAGCGTTCCGCTATCCTACTTGCTCCTGGCCGCGCTGTTGTCCCTTCCAACTGGCCGGACCTTCCTGCCGGCGGTCGTTGGGCTGGCTCTTCTGCTGGTGCTTCTGAATGCCCGATTCCTGTCCTTTGTGCGCCGCGAGCAGGGCATTCTTTTCGCAGGCCGCTGCTGCCTCATGAGCTGGTTCACCTACCTCTACAGCGGTCTCGGATTCTTTATCGGAATCTCCGGGTAACTTCTCTATCACTGGAGCGGCGCCCTCTCTGTCCGGCCTTCCGGCGAGATATGAGAGTACTTTGGCTGACGTACGGATTACCCTATCCGCCAAACGCCGGCTCGCGTATTCGCGAGGGCAATTTAATCCGCGAGGTAGCGCGCAGCGTCAGCGATAGCCGGGCAATCGTTTCGTTCTAACCAGAGCATTCCTTGCATTTGAATCTGCAGAATTTGCCGTGTATGCAAATGCCACGCACTGGCAAGCAGGCTGTCTTAGCCCTGTTTTGAAGTATCTTTGCTATCGCAAGAGTCGCGATCGTTTTGTTGTGGCTGTTTCAGCGAGGCGCCTCGCCTCAATGCGTTGATGATGTCGTTACGTTCTCTAGGGTTGCGACTTAGGAGCTGCACCTTAAAAGCGTCCAGCATCTCGAAGGATTCCGTGTGGGCCCATTTCGTGTGATCCCTGCGCTCGCCGGTAACGGCGCTTGAGGGATTTCCGTCCAAGGGGCCGTATGGCCCTTCTCGTGCCTTGCACATGAAAGGCGGTGGTCCCCGGTATCTAACCAGGAAATCTTCCGTCGTTCTCGTTCAAGGATTGTCGCGACCGCGTAGCGGAAATGGTGGCGGGTGACTTTTCAAACTGCATTACAGCGTTTTGTAGTGGCTCCCATGGTTGAAAAGGTGAAAGATGTTCGTTGCGCGGAGCTTACGGCCCAAATCCGTCTATTTCGAAGGATCCTGCAGCACCTCGTCCGGTGACGCGCCGAGAGGCGCCAAACAACGGAACGAAGGTGGGTGGTGAAACCGCGCAGTTACTCAACTCCGGCGGTTGTTGTCTGCATTGCACTAGCCCTCATCGCGTGGGCCGCCGTGTCGCGTGGGGGAGGCACTGTTCAAGCAGCCTCGTCTATAGCATTCGTGCAGAGTACCTCGACAGCCCAAACCGGTGGTCGAACCGCAAGCAAGGCCTTTCCAAATAGTGTTACCTCCGGGCACTTGATCATCGTAGGCAGCTTCGTCGGTCTGGGTGCGGCCGCGTCGGTAACGGACAGCTTGGGCAACACTTTTACCCAGGTCTCTCATCAGACGGTAGCCAGCGACCATGATGCGGATGTGTTCGTGGGCACAGCCGCTTCCTCAGGTGCGGACACGATCACGGTGAATGCAGGCAGCGGCGAGAATGTATATGCCTTCTCGATCCATGAATACAGCGGGGTTACGACCACTGTGGACGCCTCCGTCACCGCCCAAGGGAACAGCACGGCTGTCGCGAGTGGCAGCCTGACAACCGTCACTTCGAATGACCTTGTTTTTGCGTGGTTTACCAACGGCAGCAATTTTAGAAATGAGAACTTCAGTTCCCTGGACTCGGCATATACGAAGCGCGAGATGTCAGGGACCGGCACTCTGCAGTGTTATGCCTACGCCAATTGCGTGGAGTCGGGAGACCTGGTGGCTGGCACCACCCTCACGACGAATGCGACGGCAACCCTTAATGTATCCGACATTTGGTCCGCCACGGTCGTCGCATTTAAAGGGGCGGTTCTCGTCACAGGCGGGGCCGCGCCTACCGCGCTGATCTGTGTGCCCACCAGTTTGGGTCCGAACGCTTCGAGCACGTGCACAGTGACTTTGAATCAGGCTGCTCCCACGGGCGGCTCCTCGGTCACCCTGTCCAGCACGATTGCCGCGCTCACGGTGCCCACTTCTGTGACTGTCGCCGCAGGCGCAACATCGGCCAGCTTCGCGGCCACCACCGGCACTCTCGTCACCAGCCAGAATGCCACCGTCACGGCTACGCTGAACAGCGTTTCGCAGAGTGCCACCATCAGCCTCGTGGCGACCATGGCGCCTACCGCGCTGGTCTGCGCGCCCACCAGCCTGGGGCCGAATGCTTCGAGCACCTGCACCGTAACCCTGAATCAAGCGGCACCCACCGGCGGCTCGTCCGTCTCCCTCTCGAGCACCAATGCCGCGCTCACCGTGCCCGCTTCTGTGACTGTCGCCGCAGGCGCCACATCGGCCAGCTTCGGGGCCACCACCGGTACTCTCGTCACCAGCCAGAATGCCACCGTCACGGCTACGCTGAACAGCGTTTCGCAGAGTGCCACCATCAGCCTCGTGGCGATCATGGCGCCTACCGCGCTGGTCTGCGCGCCCACCAGTCTGGGACCGAATGCTTCGAGCACCTGCACCGTAACCCTGAATCAAGCCGCTCCCACCGGCGGCACGAGTGTCACGCTTACCAGCAGCGACACTTCGCTCACCGTGCCGGCATCGGTCACGGTAGCGGCCGGAACCGCTGCGGCGACATTCAGCGCTATCGCCGCGGCCACCATCGCGAGCAGTCAGAGCGCCACCATTACCGCCGCGGCCGGCAGCATTTCGCAGACAGCGATCATCGATCTCGTGATGACGCCCGCTCTGGCTATAACGTTCGTGCAGAGCACATCCACATCCCAAACCGGCGGTCGCACGGCAAGCAAGGCCTTTCCGAACAGCGTCACCTCCGCTCACCTGATCATCGTCGGGGTTTTCGTGGATCTGGGCGCTACCGAATCCGTAACGGACACCATGGGTGATACCTTTATCCAAGTCGCACATCAGACGGTCGCCAGCGACCATGATGCGGACGTTTTTGTGGGCACGGCCGGTTCTTCAGGTGCGGACACAATCACAGTGAATGCAGGCAGCGGCAAGAATGTATATGCCTTCTCGATCCATGAATACAGCGGGGTCACGGCGATTGTGGACGCCTCCGCCACTGCCCAGGGGAACAGCGCGGATGCCGCCAGTGGCAGCCTCACAACCGTCACTCCGAACGACCTCGTTTTCGCGTGGTTCACCAACGGCAGCAATCACAAGAATGAAAACTTCAGTTCTCTGAACTCCGCGTATACGAAGCGTGAGATGTCAGGGAGCGGCACCACGCAGTGTTATGGCTACGCCAATTGCGTGGAGTCAGGAGATCTGGTAGCTGGCGCCATCCTCACGACCAATGCGACGGCAACCCTTAATGTAGCCGACATTTGGTCGGCCACGGTGGTCGCACTTAGAGGGGCTGGCTCCATTCTCGACACCACGCCCCCGACGGTTCCTACTAACCTTGCCGCAACCGCCATTTCTCAGTCGCAGATCAACCTTTCCTGGTCGGCTTCAACGGATAATGTGGGCGTCGCTGGTTACCAGATATTTCAGAACGGGGCGCTGATTGCGACCAGCTCCGGAACATCCTTCTCGGATACGTCGCTGACTGCAAGCACGACGTATACCTACACCGTGACGGCCTTTGATGCAGCCGGCAACGTCTCGGCCCAGTCTCTCCCGGCAAGCGCGACCACACTGCCTCCGGGTATCCCGCCGCCATCCGGCGTTCCGACCCTTGTGCATTCCACGGCGTCGGAAAATAGTCAAGGGAACGTAGGGACCGGAGGGAACACGACCGTCTATATCGCCAACATAGACCCAGTCATTTCCGGTAACTGCCTCGGTGTGGCATTCGGTTGGAGCACTTATTATTCTCAGCCGAGTGGATTCGCCCCAACCGACGATAAGGGGGACAAATTTTATCAGGTTGCGGAGAATCCAGACGACACCACGAACTACTATAAGATGCAGGTGTGGATGACGCCGCCGATCACCTCCGGTGCGCGCTACGTCAGCATTCCATTCGGTGTGCAGACAACCGAGGTTCAGGCCATCGTTTTCGAAGTTACGAATTGCGGAGCTACATCGGCCGCGATCGTCGATGGGCACTCCAGTAACACCGGCAGCGGCACGGCG
>Ga0181525_10000619_pt1 | contig 30789 bp, 20 predicted proteins | sample PEATcosm2014_Bin_48_FD_121100 | JGI IMG/M metagenome (GOLD analysis project Ga0181525, IMG submission 121100) | Peatland microbial communities from MTU Mesocosm Facility, Houghton, MI, USA - PEATcosm2014_Bin06_10_metaG | ecosystem: Environmental > Terrestrial > Soil > Wetlands > Peat | place... | reverse complement strand
GGCCGGGGCTGGGCATGGAGATCGTGCGGCGGATCTCGCTGGAGCACTTGCTGGTTGGGTCGGCGATTACCGGGAGCCCGATCGACAACGGGCCTGGCGGGATTGCGGCAGGGTCGGGCGGCGTCGGGCCGGGTGCCACCGACTCCTACCTGTTCAGCGGCGGCGACCCGCGCACTCCGGTCGCGGTGGCGCTCGATGCCCCGCGACGCGGGTCGGCCGGGGAATGCCAGGCCGAATACGGGCGGCGTCCCGTGGTGGCGGTGCTGGATACCGGGGTACGGGCGCACCCGTGGCTGGACGTGACGGGCGATCCTGGCGGGTACGAACTGGCGGCCGACGGCTTCGTCGCGGTGGACGAAGCGATCCAGGACGCCGTACGGCGGACCGGGGAGCGGGCGCGGCAGGACGGCGACCGGCAGCGGCAGGTCATCCGGGACCCGTGGGACGCCCCAGTGACGGAGAACCCGCTGATGGGCGAGCTCGGCCCGGCGCTCGGCCACGGCACGTTCATCGCGGGCATCGTACGCCAGGTCGCGCCGAAGGCACGGGTCCTCGCGGTGCGGGTCATCCATAGCGACGACGTCTGCTACGAGGGCGACATCCTCTGCGCCCTGCGCCACCTGGCCACCCGGATCGCGCTGGCCGCCGACGGTGACCCGGCAGGCATGGTCGACGTGGTGTCGCTGTCGTTCGGGTACTTCGCCGAGTCCGCGGCCGACCTGGTGCTGACCTCGGGGCTGTGGCGGGCGATCGAGGTCCTGCTCGACCTGGGTGTCGTCGTGGTCGCGGCGGCGGGGAACTACGCGACCAGCCGGCCGTTCTACCCGGCGGCGTTCGCGCGGCAGGCCGCCGCGGTGCCGGTGATCAGCGTCGGCGCGCTGAACCCGAACGGGACGAAGGCGGTGTTCAGCAACGACGGCGACTGGGTCACGGCGTGGGCGCAGGGCGCCGCGGTGGTCAGCGCCTACCCGGTCGACGCCAACGCCAGCCGCACCCCCGAGCTCAGGGTTCGCGCCCCGGCGCGGGCCGGCCGAGAGTCCCTCGATCCCGACGATTACTCCGGCGGCTTCGCGGTCTGGAGCGGCACCTCGTTCTCGGCGCCCGGGCTGGCCGCGCTTGTGGCCGGATCGCTGCTCGACGGAGCGACCGGGGCTGGCCTGCGGCTCGACCAGCCCGGGATGCAGGCGGCGCGGGAACGCGCGGCGGCCGCGGTTGCCAACCTGCGGGGTGAGCAGGGTGCCTGAGCGCGGGCGCACCACCGGGCGGGCCGACCAGCAGGACCACGGTCAGGTCCCGGCGCAGGCCGGGCGGCAGGAACGCGGCGAGCGTGTCGCGGAACTGCTTGAGGCGGCCAGGGCGGGCAGTGATGAGGCGCTGGGCCGGATCGTCGCCGAGCACAGCCCGCTGCTGTGGCACGTCGCGCGAGCAGCCGGGCTGAGCTCCGGCGATGCCGAGGATGTGCTGCAGACGGTGTGGCTGCGCCTGCTCGCCCACCTGGACGACATCCGCACCTCGGCGGCCCTCACCGGCTGGCTGGTCGTCACGGCAAGGCGCGAGGCGTGGCGGGTGCGCGCCGCCGGGCGCAGGCAGGTCCCGGCGGAAGGCGAGGCCCTCGACACCCTGCCCGACCAGGGCGCCGGGCCGCAGGAGCAGGTCCTCATCGAGGACCAGCGCCGCACGCTGTGGGTGGCCATCGCCCAGCTTTCCGCGCGATGCCAGGAACTGCTGCGGATCGTCGCCTTCGTGCCCCGTCCGGACTACTCCGCGGTGGCCGCCGAACTCGGCATGCCGGTCGGGAGCGTGGGTCCCACCCGCGGCCGGTGCCTGGCCAAGCTCCGCATCCTGCTGGGCCTCGACCCGGAGGGGAGCCTGATATGACGTCCTCTTCTTCCTCTTCTTCGTCCTCGTCGTCGGCGGACGCGCCGCTCGATGACCTCGATCTGGGGCTGCTGGATCGCGTCCGCGAGATGTACCAGGCCGCCGACCCCATGCCGGAGGACCTGCCGGAACGGATCTGCTACCTGCTCGCGCTACGCGACCTTGAAGTGGAGGTCGCCCGGCTTGCCGCGGGCCAGGACCTGCTGGCATCCGCCGCCCGCGGGACCGAGCAGAGCCGCACGATCACGTTTGACAGCGACAGCCTGACCATCATGATCCGGATCGACGCGAACGGGGACGGGACGGTGCGCGTCGACGGCTGGCTGGCTCCGGCCCAGCGCGTCGGGATCGAGCTGAAGACCTCCGCCTCGGCGGATGCGCTGAGCGCGAGCAGCGACGAGCAAGGACGCTTCGCCTTCGCCCGGGTGCCGAGGGGAACCGCCCAGCTGATGGTCCGGCCCGAGGGTCAGGGGCGCTCGGTGGTGACGCCGGCGCTCGTCCTGTGACGGGCCCGCCTGTTGGCTCGCGCCGGGGAGTCTCCGTCCTCGATCGCCCGGGCGGAGCGCCTGGCCCGCGAGGCGCGCGAGCGCGGCTTGCGGGAGGGCAACGCCGGCCGCCCCGCGGTCGGCGCCCGTTACGTCCGAGCTGGGCTGCGGCGGCTCGGCTGGACGGAGAACGGGGACGACGCGCGGCAGGTGGCACGGGTGCATCACGGGCTGGCCGCCAGGCTGCTGATCATCTTGGCCGGATGGGAGGCCAAGCAGGGCCGAATGGAGTACGGGCTGGCCCTGCTTGACCGGGCCGAAGCGTTGGTCGCGGCCGACGAGCGCGCCATCCTGCTGATCCAGCGGGGCCTGCTGTGCCTGCGTCGCGGCCGGGCGGGCGAGGCGCTTGGCCTGTTCGACGACGCGATCGCCGCGCTGGCGCAGAACCGGGCCGAGACCGAGAACCTGGCCTCTGCCCTGCTCAACCGCAGCCTCATCCACCTGTCCCGCGGCGACGTCCGCCGGGCACGAGCCGACCTGGACTGGTGCCGGCGCGTCGCCATCGACGGCGGGCACGATCTGATCGTGCCCAAGGCGCTGCACAACCTGGGCTACTGCGACCTGCTGGCTGGCGACATTCCCGCCGCGCTGCAGCTGTTCACGGCGGCAGCGAGTGCGTACCGGCATGGCGCGGCCGGCAACCTGCCGGTGCTCGCGGTCGACAAGGCGCGCGCGCTGATGGCGGCCGGCCTGGCCGCAGAGGCGGCCGCGGAGCTTGACGAGGCGATGGCCTCGTTCCGGCGGCAGCGGCTCGACCACGATCTCGCGGAGGCTGAGCTGGCCCGCTCAGAGGCCGCGCTGGCCGCCGGGGAGCCGGACGTGGCGCACCGCTGGGCAGCGGCCGCCGAACGGCACTTCCGGCGGCTGGGCAACGAGACCCTCGCCGAGCTGGCCGTGCTCACCGGTCTGCGGGTCCGCTGGGCTTCACCCGGCCGACGCGCGCCGGACGGGATCGCCGCGCAGGCCGCTGGGGTCGCGGGACGGCTGCGCGGCTGCGGGCTGGGTCACGACGCGGACCTGGCCGAATTGCTCGCGGCCCGGGCGCTGATCGCGGCCGGGCGCCTGGCAGAGGCTCGGCAGCGGCTTGCCGCCGGGACGCACCATCGGACGGCTGAGCCGCTGGCGACCGGGCTGCTGCGGCGGCTGGCCCGGGCCGAGCTTGCCGAGCGGGAAGGGCAGCAAGGGGCGGCGCTTGCTGAGCTCCGGGCAGGCCTGGCGATGGTCCGGTCCAGACGCGGCCGGCTCGGTAGCCTGGACCTGCAGACCGGCACCGCCGCCCTCGGCACGGAGCTGGCCGCGGGCGGCCTGCGGCTGGCGCTCGACAGGGGTTCCGCGGCGCTGGTGTTCGCCTGGCTGGAACGCTCCCGGGCGCAGGCCTTCCTGGTCAGGCCGGTGCGGCCGCCGGCCGACCCGCAGGCGGCCGCCGCGCTGGCCGAACTGCGTCAGCTCGGCCACCTGATCCGCGCGGCGGAGCTGGCCGGCCGGCGCGATCCGCCAGTCATCGCCCGTCGTGCCGAGCTGCAGCGGGAGATCAGGGAGCACGGCTGGCAGGCAGACGGCCCCGGCGGCCCAGGGGGCGGCCCCGGCGGAGGCGACGGCCCTCGCGGCGGCCCGGGGAGCGGCCCGGGCGGAGGCCTAAGAGGAGGCACCGTGCAGGCCAGCCTCCGCGAGGTCGGCGCTGCCCTGGCGGCGAGCGGGCAGGTGATGGCGGGCCTGGCGGCCTGGCGCGGTCGGGCGCTCGCCGTGGTGGTAGGGCGCGGGCCGGCCCGTCTGGTCCGGCTCGGCGACTTCGAGGCGGCCGCCGAGGCGGCCAGGCGGCTGAACGCCGATCTCGACACCCTGGCGGGCCGGCGGCTGCCCGCCCGGCTCGAGGCCGTGATCAGGGAATCCATCCGGCACCAGGCGCGAACGCTCACGGCGGAGATCATCGAGCCGCTGCTGCCCTCGCTCGGCGACGGCGGGATCGTCATGGTGCCGACCGGCACGCTGGCGGGCATTCCATGGAGCGTTCTGCCCGACTTGCGCGGACGCGCGGTCAGCGTGTGCCCCTCCGCATCGGCCTGGCTGGCCGCCTGGCGGCGCGGCCGGGAAGCGCCGACCGGGGCGCCGCTGCTGGTCGCGGGGCCGGACCTGGCGCATGCGGAGACCGAGGTGACGCAGATAGCCGAGTGCTACCCGGGATGCCGCCCGCTGCTCGGCGAGGCCGCCATTGTTGGCGCCACCCTGGCAGCCCTCGACGGGGCGCCGCTGGCCCACCTGGCCGCGCACGGGCACCATGACGGGGACAATTTCCTGTTCTCCCGGCTCGACCTGGCCGACGGGCCGCTGATGGCGCACGACATCCAGCAGCTGGACGCCGCGCCACGGCACGTGGTGCTGTCCTGCTGCGACGTCGGGCGGACGGTGGTCCGTCCCGGCGAGGAGATCCTCGGCTTCACCGCCGCGCTGCTCTACGTCGGGACGGCCACGGTCGTCTCCAGCGTGACCCGGGTGGCCGACTCGGCCGCCATGGGCGTGATGACCGCCTATCACCGCTCGCTGGCGGTCGGCTCCAGGCCCGCCGAGGCGCTCGCCGAGGCCGCCGCGACGGAGGAGTTCAGCCCGTTCGTCTGCTTCGGCGCGGGCTAGCGCGCGCTCATGTGTAGCTGTGCGCCTGGTCGGGGTAGCGGTGGTCGGCGACCTCTGTGACGTACTGACGAGCGGCGTCCAGCAGGACCGCGCGGGTATCGGCGTACCGCTTGACGAACCTCGGCAGCCTGCCGGTAGTCAGGCCGGCCATGTCCTGCCAGACCATGATCTGGGCGTCGCAGTGGCGGCCGGCGCCGATGCCCACGGTGGGGATGCGCAGCGCGGCGGAGACCCGCCGGGCGAGTTCGGCAGGCACCGATTCGAGCACGAGCGCGAACGCGCCCGCCCGCTCCAGCGCTCTTGCATCGGCGAGCAGTTCCTCTCCGGCGTCGCCGCGGCCCTGCACCCGCCGCACGCCGCCGAGCACGTTGACGCTCTGCGGGGTAAGGCCGAGGTGGCCCATTACCGGGATGCCCGCGCCGGTCAGCGCCTCGACCTGCGGCAGCACGCGACGCCCGCCCTCCAGCTTCACCGCCTGCGCGCCGCCCTCCTTCAGGTGCCGCACTGCGTTGGCCAGGGCGGCCTGCGGCCCCGACTGGTAGCTGCCGAACGGCAGATCGGCCACCACGAGCGCGGTCCTCGTGCCGCGCACTACCGCCTGGACCATCGAGACCAACTGGTCCATCGTCACCGGCAGCGTGTCCTGGTAGCCGAGCACCATCTCCGCGCTGGTGTCGCCGACCAGCAGCGCGGCGACACCGGCCTGCTCGAAAACGCCCGCGGTGAGCGTGTCGTAGCTGGTGAGCATGGACCACCGCTCGCCCCGGTCGGTCGCCGCCTGGAGGTCACGGATGGTGATGCGGCGGTCGGCTGGCCATGCCGTTTCGCTGGTCATGACGGTTCCCTTTCTGGTCGCCACCACCGTGGTTGGCGCCACGTCCCATCGTTCACCACCGTCACGAACTGGGGAAGCACCGCGCGGTTCGCCCGCGGCGGGCGGCGGCTGGCACGATGTGGTGAGCAACCGGCCCTGGCTCTACACGGATGAAAGGCGCGGGCACGCAGATGACCAACTACAGGACGATTCGCTTCGAGCGCCGCGCCGATATCGGCACCCTGACGCTGGCCCGGCCCGCCAAGCTCAACGCGCAGAACCCGCTGATGTGGCAGGAACTGCAAGACCTGGGCCGCGCTCTGTCCGCCGAGGAGACGCTCCGGTGCCTGGTGGTAACCGGCGAGGGACCGTCCTTCTCGGCCGGCATCGACCTGGTGGAGGGGATGGCGGGGCTGCTGGCCGAGTTGGCGGACGGCGCCCCCGACGAGCAGAACATGGCGCGCGGGCTACAGGCGGCCACTACCTTCAGCTGGATACCGCGGTTGTCCTTCCCGAGCGTCGCCGCGGTCCGCGGGCATGCCTACGGCGCCGGGCTGCAACTGGCGCTGGCCTGCGACTTCAGGATCTTTGCCGAGAACGCTCGGGTCGGGCTGATCGAGACGCGCTATGGCCTGCTGCCCGACATGGGCGCCACCGTCCGGCTGCCGCGCATCGTCGGTGAGGGCAGGGCCAGGGAGCTGATCCTGCTCGGCGAGGTCATCGACGCCGCCGAGGCGTTGCGGATAGGGCTGGCCAACAGGGTGGTGCCCGACGGCGAGCTAGAAAGCGCAGCGGCGGACCTGGCTGATCGCCTGGCCGCGCAGCCGCCGCTGGCGGTCAGCGGGGCGCGGCGGGCCATCGACGCCGCCTGGTATCGCGATCCCGAGGCCGCCTTCCAGATCGCGGTCGAGGAACAGCTCCGCTGCGTCACCTCGGACGACTTCAAGGAAGCGGGCCGGGCGTTCGCCGAGGGCCGGGCACCGCAATGGCAGGGACGCTAGCGCCCGGGCGCCTGCCACGCTGTCGATCCGGCGGCAGGCCGAGCGCTGACCGGCTGGGCCAGGGGCGCGGTGCACCTATTCGGACGTGGGCTGTTCCCCAGGCTGGTTTCCTCCGGTGAACGGATTCAGGAAACGCACTCCGGTCGATTCGACATCGTCGGTGTTTCGGGTGACCAGGGTCCAGTCATGCACCAGGGCAGTCGCTGCCATCAGGCCGTCGACGACCGGCACGGGGTCAGGGACATTCAAGCGCCCCCACGTTTCGGCAACCCGTGCCGTGATCGGGATGATGCGGTCGCCGTAGGAGCGAACTAGTCGACTGAGCCACTGCTCGAAGATCTCGGCTTGGGTCGGGTCACGGCGGGCGAGTCTCCCGATGCCCTGCCTAATCTCACCGACTACCAGGACGCTCAGGAACAGCCCGTCGGCCTGAACTGAGGCGAACCAGGTGGCGACACCCGCATCGGGCGCCTTCTTTCTGATCTCGGACACCACGTTGGTGTCGAGAAGATAGCTCAGTCGCCCAGGCCGACAAGCCGCGCGGGCTCGCCTGACCGGTTAATCTCCAGGTCCTGGTCGGGAGCGGACTGCAGGAACACCTTGAAGTCCTCCTCTTCATGGCGCAGGTGTCGGTACTCCGCCATGCTGATAACGACCGCCACGTCCTGGCCGTGCCTGGTCACAACATCGATGAGCCGAGAGCCCTGCCATCCCGAGCAACTCGCCGGCACTACGGGCTATGGCCGCGGTCACTGGCACGACGGTGATCCTGGACAGCACGCGATGCAAGGGGCGTCGCGTGGGCTGCCCCTGAGCGCCTCGGTCAGGGTGATCGTGCTCACGACGACACGAGCACCGCGAGCGCGGGCGACGTCCAGATGGGCACGTGTGCGCGCGTTGCCCGCCGCTAGTTCGGAGAGCCCTTCAGCGTCGAGGACGAGAGCGCGAGGGCTGACCGCTGCTTACTGGGCAAGTGGGGGGCCTGGGAGCGCGTTTAGCTCGGCTAGCAGGTCGGGGGTCTCGGCCGCGCCAATCCGCTGGAATATCTCCAGTGCCTGCCGCAGCAGGGCCTGCGCCTGAGAGGCGTGGCCGTCGGTCAGAGCGCAGCGGCCCAGGCCGGCCAGCGCGTGCGCCTCGTGCCAAGAGCTGGCGATGGCGCGGGCCAGGTCCAGTGCCCGCCTGTGACATGCCTCTGCTCGGGCGAGGTCACCGCTGACCCGGTGCAGCGTGCCTCTCTCGTTGAGCGCCTCTGCCTCGCCATCCCGGCTGCCGAGGTCGCGGTAGATGTCCAGCGCCTGCTCCAGGTCCTGAGCCGCGGCCAGGTAGCCACCCGTCAGGCGTCGGACGGCCCCTAGGTAGAGGAGGGTGTTGGCCTGGCCTAGCCGGTCGCCGAGGTCGCGGTAGATGTCCAGCGCCTGCTCCAAGTCCTGAGCCGCGGCCAGGTAATCACCAGTCATCCGCCGCACGTCCCCAAGGTCGATGAGGGCATTGGCCTGGCCTAGCCGGTCGCCGAGGTCACGGTAGATGCCCAGCGCCTGCTCGCGGGCCTGGGCCGCGGCCGGGTAATCACCGGTCATCCGCCGCACGTCCCCGAGGCCGCTGAGGGCATTGGCCTGGCCTAGCCGGTCGCCGAGGTCACGGTAGATGCCCAGCGCTTGCTCGCGGGCCTGGGCCGCGGCCGGGTAATCACCGGTCAGCAACCGAACGGACGCGAGGCCGCTGAGCGCGTTGGCCAGGCCGAGCCGGTCACCGAGGTCACCGAAAACGTCAAGGGCATGCTCCAGCACCTGCGCCGCGGCCGGGTACTCACCCATCAGCAACCGCAGTGCCCCGAGGTGGTGCAGGGCGTTGGCCTGGCCGAGCCGGTCACCAAGATCCCGGTAAATGCCCAGCGCCTGCTGAAGGGCTTGGGTCGCGGCTGGGTACTCGCCGGTCAGCCGCCGCAGGATTCCGAGGTCGTTGAGGGCACCGGCCTGGCCAAGCCGGTCACCGAGATGTCGTGCGGCCTCGATCGCGGCGGCGTGGAGGGTGATCGCGTCGGCCCAGGGGCCGTCGCTGCGCAGCAAACCGGCGATGCCGACGGTCAGCGCAATGACGCTCGCATGCTGGCCAGTGCGGGTGGCGTGGTCCAGGCAGGCGAGCAAGTTGGCGCGCTCGGCCCGTGCCCAGGCCAGCGCCTGCTCCCGGTCGGCCAGGGCGGGAACCGCAGCCGGAACCGTGCCGTCCGCGGAGGCGAGAGCGGGGCGAGCCTGGCGGGTGATGAGCGCGTCTGCGCGGGCGGCAGCGCGGGAGTAGTAATCAAGCAGCCGGGCAACAGCCGGCTCCCGGTCCTGATCAACGCGATCGGCCAAGGCGCGGGCGTGCTCGCGGATCAGGTCGTGCATCCGGTACCGGCCGGCGGCAGGCTCGGTAAGCAGGTACTGGTCGTAAAGGGCCTCAAGCCCGCGGCGCGCCATCGCGAGGTCGGTGCCGTCCAGCGCGGCAGCGGCGTGCGCGTCAACGTCGGGACCTGGGTGCAGTCCGAGCCGGCGGAACAGCAGCTGCTGGTCCTCGGTCAGGTCGGCATATGACAGGTCAAACGCGGCGGCCACCGACAGGTTCTCGGTGACCATCAGCTCCAGCCTGTCCACCGCCGCGGACAGCTCGGCGGCCCGGGCGGCCGCGGTCCAGGCGGGGTGATGGTGCAGTTGGCGGGCCACCATCCCGATCGCCAGCGGCAGGTAGCCGCACAGGCGGATGATCTCCTCAACGGCCGGATCGATCGGGCTCAGCCCGGCCCGGCCCGCCAGCCGGACCAGCAGCGCGGCCGCCTCCCCGGGCGGCAGCGTGTCCAGGCTGACCGAGGTCGCGTCGTCCAGCGCGGACAGGTGGCGGCGGCTGGTGACCAGCACTAGGCTCCCGCCGGTCCCCGGTAGCAGCGGCCGGACCTGCTCGCTGCTGGCCGCGTCGTCCAGAATCAGCAGCAGCTGCCGCTCGGCCAGCCGGTCCCGCCACAGCGCCATTCGTGCCTCAAGGCCTGGCGGTATCTGCCCGGCCGGCACCCCGATCGTCGATAGCAGGCTGGCCAGCGCGTCGGCCGGGTCGGCCGGCTGCTGGCCGGGGGTATGCCCGTGCAGCGGGACGAAGATCTGCCCGCCGGGGAACCGGTCGGCGAGCCGGTGCGCGGCGTGCACGGCGAAGGCGGTCTTGCCGACTCCGGCCATCCCGCCTATCGCGTGGATGCTCACCACTCCGCCCAGGCCGCCCGCACCCGCCGCCAGCTGGTCAAGTTCCTGCTGCCGCCCGGTGAACGAGGCGATGTCGCGGGGCAGCGTACGCATGGCCACTGAGCCGCCGCTGGTTGACGCGGCGGGCACCGGCCGGCCCCGCGCGACCGCCTCGAACTCTGCCCTCGGCTGGCCGGCCAGACCCAGCGCGTCGGCCAGCAGCCGGATCGTGTCCCGGCGCGGGGTGGTCGCGATGCCGCGTTCCAGGTCGCTGATCGACCGATCGCTCAGGCCGGTCGCCTCGGCCAGCTCCTCTTGGGTGAGCCGGGCCTGCGTGCGTAGCTTCCGCAGGAGAGCCGCGAAGGTAACCGGCGGCTCGGTCACAGCCTCTCCCTTCCCGGCAGACGGCGCGTCCACGGCGAGCATACGCCGCGTGAATACGGGTCATCCCGTTTAGTCGTGAGCAAAACGGGGCCATCGGGACAGATGAGGGGTGCGGCCGCATTGGCCGCACCCCTCATGAACTGGGAACTTCTTAGCTGCAGCCGCTGGTGGAGCCGCAGCCTTCGCAGACGTAGCAGCTGCCGGCGGGGCGCATCTTGGTACCGCAGGTGAGGCAGAGCGGGGCGTCGGCGGTGCGGCCCTGCTGGGCCTCGATCAGCTCGGTGGAGCTGCGCGGCGCGGGCCGGGCGGTCGGCGCGGTGGGGGCGCGGGTCTGTCTGACCTGCCCCGGAGTCGGATTAGCTTGCGCTGGGGGGGATACCACCGCTCGTTCGGAATAATAGGGATTTTCTGCGGCGGCGGACTGGGCAAGTTCCTCGGGATCGGGGTCGTCGACCAGCCCGGGTGGGTACTGCCCGGCCACCTCGTTGGCGCGCTCGGGCGCAGACAGGATGCCGAGCTCGGCGCGGACGTCGTAGGGCAGGTGATCGAGCGCCAGGCGGCGGAAGATGTAGTCCATCACCGAGCTCGCGATCCTGATGTCGGGGTCGTCGGTCAGGCCGGCCGGCTCGAAGCGCATGTTGGTGAACTTGGCCACGTAGGAATCCAGCGGGATGCCGTACTGCAGGCCCACCGAGATCGCGATCGAGAAGGCGTCCATCACGCCGGCCAGGGTGGAGCCCTGCTTGCCGAGTTTGAGGAAGACCTCGCCCACGCCGTCGTCCGGGTAGCTCGACACCGTCATGTAGCCATCGGCGCCGGCCACCGAGAACTTGGTCACGGTGGCGGGCCGCTGCCTGGGCAGGCGCCTGCGGACCGGGCGATGCGGCTCTGGTGCCGGCGCAGGCGCGGCGGCCTCGGCGGGCTTCTTCCTCGCGTCGGACAGCGGCTGGCCGACCTTGCAGTTGTCGCGGTAGATCGCCAGCGCCTTCAGGCCCAGCTTCCAGCCCTCGAAGTAGATCCGCTCGACGTCCTCGACGGTGGCCGACTCCGGCATGTTCACCGTCTTGCTGATCGCGCCGGACAGATGCGGCTGGACGGCGGCCATCATCTGGACGTGGCCCATCGCGCCGATGCAGCGCTCGCCCATGGCGCAGTCGAAGACCTCGTAGTGCTCGGGGCGCAGGCCGGGCGCGTTCACCACGTGGCCGTTCTCGGCGATGTATTCGGTGATCGCCTCGACCTGCTCCTTCGGATAGCCGAGGTTCTTCAGCGCCCGCGGCACGGTCTGGTTCACGATCTGCATCGAGCCGCCGCCGACCAGCTTCTTGAACTTGACCAGGGCCAGGTCGGGCTCGATACCAGTGGTGTCACAATCCATCATGAGGCCTATGGTGCCTGTAGGTGCCAATAGGCTAGCTTGGGAATTTCTGTACCCATTTGTCTCGCCAAGATCTTCGCACTCCCGCCAGGTTGCCCTGGCCAGGTCGAGGATCTCGCGGTCCATGGCGCCGACCGTCCCGATCCGGGTGCTGGCGTCGGCGTGCATCCGGATGACGCGTTTGTGCGCCTCGGCGTTGCGCGGGTAGCCGTCATATGGGCCCACCGCGGCGGCCATCTCGGCAGAGGTCTTGTAGGCAGTGCCGGTCATCAGGGAGGTGATCGTGGCGGCGATGGCGCGGCCGCCATCGGAATCGTAGGCGTGGCCGGTGGCCATCAGCAGCGCGCCGAGGTTGGCGTAGCCGATGCCGAGCTGCCGGTAGGCGCGGGTGGTGGCGGCGATCTTCTCGGTCGGGAAGTCGGCGAAGGTGATGGAGATCTCCATCGCGGTGATGACCAGCTCGGTGACCCTGCGGAACCGGTCGGCGTCGAAGGTGTCGTCGTCGCGGAGGAACTTGAGCAGGTTGATGCTGGCCAGGTTGCAGCTGGAATTGTCCAGGTGGACGTACTCGGAGCAGTTGGCTACCACGGTGCCACCGACGATGTAGGAGTGGTTCCGCGGCTCAGTGAGGTTGTAGGTGGTCTCGAAGCCCTTGGACTCGCGGCTGACCATGCGGACGGTCCGATCGACCTTGTAGAAGCCCGTCTGCTCGACGATCCCGGTCAGCTTGGCCTGCTTACTCGGAAGGCTGAAGCCGATGAGCTGATGGAAGTCCCGCAGGGCGCCTGCGGTGATACGCAGGTCGAAGAACGGTCCTTCGGAACCGTAGCTGGCCTCGCTGCCGTCCCGCCGCGTGTAATGGAAGGTGGCTCTCTTACTCTTGCTGGCCAGGTAGATACGTGAGGCAATCCCTAGCGAGGCCAGAAGCTCCTGGACGCCGATAAGCAGCTCCTCTGAGCGGCTTCCCAGGCCCACATACCTGGTCTCGTTACCCACCTGACGCACGACGCAGCCGTCCGCGTCGAATAGGCCGCGCAGGAAGGAGATCACGGCATCCTCTGGGGCCTGGTAGACCGCGGCGGGAACTACCTTGTCCGGCGCATGGCCCTCGGCCACACCAAGCTGGTGCAGGAACTGGCCGAACGCCTGCCGGGTCACGCGCAGTTGCAGCGTGCCATTGGGTTGCACGCTCGGCTTGCTTTCGAAGCCGGTGATCCGGGTCAGCAGGGCGTGGTGCCTTGGCAGCGCGACGTCCTTGTCCTCGTCGGAGCCATAGACGGTCACCGCGTTCGCTTCGCGGGAGTCGACGCAGCCGTCACCGGTCAGCCAGCCCAGGTAGTGCGCGAACTCCTCGTCCCATTTGCTCGGTATCTGCAGCGGCTTGCGGGTCTTCTCATATTCGATGGCTAGGAGGGCGTGCATGGGGAAGCGGCTGTCCGCCATGGGGCGCGGAGCGTGCTGGAATGAACGGACGACCTTGTCTTCGGCGGTCAGTTCTTCGGCGTGGACCCAGCCTCGGTTAGCGGTCCAGATCCGGTGGCCGGGAGTGCACCGCAGCCTCGCGCCGTCGGAGAAGCGCAGTTCTAGGATCTCATTCCGCCCTGTGACCATGTAACGGGTGGGCATAGTCGCCGTTACCCGGTCCTGTGGATCGGCCTCGGCCGTCACATCGTTGGTGTACACCGCGAACTGTTCCTCGTTCGCGGCCCGGCGCACCAGGTCACCGATCCGAATGAGTCCCTTGTCGGTGAACACTCGCTGGTCGGCGGGGAAGCACGGGTTGCTCGCCGAGATGCGTCCCGACTCGGGGCAGGTGTGCCAGTTGTTGATCGTGCCGTCGTACTGGATGCCAGGGTCGGCGCACGCCCACGCCGCCTGCGCCAGCGAGCGGAACAGGCCCTTGGCCTGCACGCGCTCGACCGCCTCGCCGGTGAGGCGGGCGCATAGGTCGAAGTCCTTGCCCTCTTCCACCGCGTGCATGAATTCGTCGGACACGCGGACTGAGTTATTGGCGTTCTGGTACTGGACGCTGACGATGTCCTTGCCGCCGAGGTCCATGTCGAAGCCGGCGTCGCGGAGGACCCTTATCTTCTCCTCCTCGCGCGCCTTGGCCACGATGAACTCGGCGATGTCCGGGTGGTCGACGTCGAGGACGACCATCTTGGCCGCGCGCCTGGTGGCGCCGCCGGACTTGATCGTGCCCGCGGAGGCGTCGGCTCCGCGCATGAAGGACACCGGGCCGCTCGCGGTGCCGCCGGAGGACAGCAGCTCCTTGCTTGAGCGGATCTTGGACAGGTTGACGCCGGAGCCCGAGCCGCCCTTGAAGATCAGGCCCTCTTCCCGGTACCACTCCAGGATCGAGTCGATCGTGTCGTCGACGGCAAGGATGAAACACGCGGACACCTGCTGGGGGGAGGCGGTGCCGACGTTGAACCAGACCGGGGAGTTGAAGCTGAAGACCTGGTGGATCAGCGCGTAGCGGAGCTCGTGGCCGAAGATCTCGGCATCCTCGTCGGTGCCGAAATAACCGTGCTCGCGGCCGGTTTTTTCGTATACGCCAACTACGCGGTCGACGAGCTGCTTGAGGCTCCACTCGCGCTGTGCCGTGTCCATCGCGCCGCGGAAGTACTTGGTGGTCACGATGTTGGCCGCATTGACCGACCAGAAGTCGGGGAACTCCACGCCGTGCTGCTCGAAGTTGATCGAGCCGTCCCGCCAGTTCGTCATGACGACGTCCCGGCGTTCCCAGTTGACCTCGTCGTAGGGGTGCACTCCCGCGGTGGTGTAGATGCGCCGGACCTTGAGGCCGCGGGACCGGTTCTGCGCTCCCTTTCCCTTGCGGGACTGCGCGCCGCTGACAGTCTCTGTCATGTCGTTCCCCCTTCGTGGTCGTGCACGGTTTGCTCTGGCTTTGCTGCGTTGTTTGATGCTCTGCTTGATTGGCGCGGTTTCGGGGCGCCTAAGTCTGTGGGTGGCCCCATGGGTAGCTCGGCCTCGCGGTGGCCCTGGCGCAGGGTGGCGATCTCGTCCTCGAAGTCGGCGAGAGATTCGAAGCCTCTGTAGACCGAGGCGAACCTCAGGTATGCGACCTCGTCGAGTTCCCTGAGCGGGCCGAGGATGGCCAGGCCTACCTCGTGCGAGGGAACCTCGCCAAGCCCGCGGGCACGGATCGTCTCCTCGACGCTCTGCGCGAGGATTGCCAGCTTGTCCTCGCTGACCGGCCTTCCCTGGCAGGCGCGTTGCACGCCGCGGACGATCTTGTCGCGAGTGAAGGGCTCGGTGACGCCGCTGCGCTTGGCCACCATCAGGATGACCGTCTCTTGGGTGGTGAAGCGGCGGCCGCACTCCGGGCATGCCCGGCGGCGGCGGATCGCGGTGCCGTCGTCCGCGGTCCTGCTGTCGATGACCCTGCTGTCCGGGTGGCGACAGAATGGACAGTGCACGCGATCACCTCCCATGGTGCGGGTGCAAGATCCAGCTTAACACAACCTATGGAAAAATCACATCGTTGTAAGTACTAGATGTAGTGGTTACCGTAAACCCTGGGGCGGCTGGGAGCAAGAGTCGGGACCGGCGTGTCGCGCGGGCCGGAGTGGTGTGGGCTCAGCCGCGCGGGACCCATAGGCGCTGGCCGGCGTAGACGACGTCGCCGGTGAGCGCGTTCATATCGATTATCTGCTGGATGACAACGCGGGTGTCCTGGTCGGGATCGGCGCGCTCGGCGACCGACCACAGGCTCTCGCCCGGCGTGACTACGACCTGGGCAAGGCCGCCCGGTCTGCCTGGTGACGGCGGGCTGCTGGTCGCCTGGGCAGCGGCGGCGGCGGCGAACATCACTATTGCGATCAGCAGAGCTGCGGCGACGGCGACCACAAGACGTCCGCGCCTGGTCAGCCGTAGTGGGCCGACTGGAACGACCGCTGGCATCGCATTCATGGCGACCTCCATGCTCAAACCTTCATTCGAACCGAGTCTCGTTCGATCGTACTCTCATTCGATCGTAAAATTGTTCGATCGGAACCGCGACACCATCGTTGTATCGCGAGGGTCTGACATTTTCGGCGACACGTCGAACAGATGTTTGGGGTCTGGTGCGATAACCGCTAGTCTCTAGTCAGCAAGCAAGTACCCCGCCACTCATGGTCATCAGATGGAGGAAACACCGATGGCAACCAGCACGACGGGCACTCCCGGTACCGAAGCGGCCGACACGCCGAGACCCAAGGGTCGGCCGGGCCGCAAGCCCAAGGGCAGCGTGCCGGTCGTTGTCCCCGAGACCCCGGACCGACCAGATCCCGACCATGTGCTGACCTGGCGGCAGCGCAAGGTGCTCCAGGTCATCAGGGAATCGGTGCAAAGGCGCGGCTATCCGCCCTCGATGCGGGAGATCGGCGAAGCCGTCGGGCTTACCAGCACGTCCAGCGTCTCCTACCAGCTGAGCACGCTTCAGCGGAAGGGATACCTGCACCGCGATGTGGGCAGGCCGAGGACGGTCGAGGTGCGGCTGCCAGGGCACCCGGCGGTGCGGCCCGAGCCGGACCGCGAGGAGGTCGAGGTCGGCGACATTCCCGGCATCGACATCCCGTCGCAGGAGGCCATCTACGTGCCGCTGGTCGGGCGGATCGCCGCAGGCGGGCCGATACTGGCCGAGCAGTCGGTGGAAGACGTCTTCCCGCTGCCGCGGCAGATCGTCGGTGAGGGCACGCTGTTCCTGCTCAAGGTGGCGGGCGACTCGATGAGGGACGCCGCGATCACGGACGGGGACTGGGTCGTGGTCAGGCAGCAGCCGGACGCCCAGAACGGCGACATCGTGGCCGCGATGCTCGACGGCGACACGCCCGAGGCGACGGTCAAGACGTTCAAGCAGAGCGACGGGCACGTCTGGCTGATCCCGCACAACCCCGCCTACACGCCCATCCTTGGTGACGAGGCCACCATCCTCGGTCGCGTCGTCGCCGTACTCCGCCGGGTATAAGCACACTGGGTCAAGCAAGCGCACTGCCCTTGGCCCAGGGTGTACCCTCCCCTGCGGTTCCCGGTCCTTTCAGCCCCTTCCGGGCCGACAGCTAGGAACTTGTTAGGTCCACGACAATGCTGACCAGTTTCGGTGCGCGGACGATGACTCGGCTGACCTGCTGGCCGCCTAGCGTGCGGACCACCCCCGGCGCCAGCAGCGCCAGTTCGCGAAGCTCGTCCTCGCCGATCTCCGGCGACACTTCCAGCTTGTCGCGGACCTTGCCGTTGATCTGCACCACGCACGTGACCTTCTCCTGGGCCAGCAGCTTGGGGTCGGCCGACGGCCAGGCCGTGCGGGCCACCGAGGGCTTGTGCCCGAGCAGCTCCCAGCACTCTTCCGCGGTGTAGGGGGCGAACAGCGAGAGCATCACGGTCAGCGCCTCCGCCGCCTCGCGGACGGCGGGGTCGGCGGGTCCGGGCCCGGAGTCGATGGCCTTCCGGACCGCGCTGACCAGTTCCATCAGCCGTGCTACCGCCACGTTCAGGTGGTAGGACTCCACCTGGCGGGTGACTTCGTCGACGGTGCGGTGAGTGACACGGCGGAGCTCGGTGTCGCCGGCGGGTACCTGGGCGGGGGACTCGCCGGAGGCGGCGACGTCCGCGGCGATCCGGTACGCCCGGCCAAGGAACTTGACCATGGCCTCCGGGTGCATGTCCGCCCAGTCGATGTCGTCCTCGGGCGGGCTGGCGAAGACCATCGTCACCCGGACCGCGTCCACCCCGAAACGCTCGATCTGCTCGCCGAGGTCGACGCCGTTGCCCAGCGACTTCGACATCGCCTTGCCCTGGTTGATCACCTGGCCCTGGTTAATCAGCCTGGTGAACGGCTCGGTGAAGTCAAGCATGCCCATGTCGTAGAGCACCTTGGTGAAGAACCGGCTGTACAGCAGGTGCAAGATGGCGTGCTCGACGCCGCCCACGTACATGTCGACCGGCGCCCAGCGGCGGACTTCGGCCTCATCGAACGGACCGTCGGCGTAGTGAACCGAGCAGTAGCGGAACATGTACCAGGACGAGTCGACGAACGTGTCCATGGTATCGGTGTCGCGCTTGGCCGGGCCGCCGCAGCTCGGGCAGGCCACATTCACCCAGTCCTGCGCCGCGGCCAGCGGGGAGACTCCCCTGGGCACCAGGTCCTGGCCGCGAAGGTCGGGCAGCACGACGGGCAGCTGGTCGTCGGGGACCGGAACCTCGCCGCAGGACGGGCAGTGCACGATCGGGATCGGGGTGCCCCAGAAGCGCTGCCTGGAGACCAGCCAGTCGCGCAGCCGGTAGCTGACCGCCGCCCGGCCGAGGCCCTTGTCCGCCAGGATGGCGGTGATCGCGGCGATGGCGTCCGCCTTGGACAGCCCGTCGATCGGTCCGGAGTTGACCAGCGTGCCATCGCCGGCGGTGGCGATCCCGGTCTGAGCCGGGTCGGGCTGGCCGGTGTCCACCACGACCCGGACGCCCAGCCCGTAGGCGCGCGCGAAGTCCAGGTCGCGCTGGTCGTGTGCGGGCACGGCCATGATGGCGCCGGTGCCGTAGTCGGGCAGCACGTAGTCGGCGGCCCACACCGGGATCGCCTCGCCGTTCACCGGGTTGATCGCGTGGCGGCCCAGGAAGACTCCTGTCTTCTCGCGTTCGGTGGACTGGCGTTCGATGTCGGTCAGCTTCCTGACCTGCTCGGTGTAGGCGCGGAGCTCGGGCAGCCGGTCTGGGGCACACAGCTGCTCGGCCAGCGGCGAGTCGGCCGCCACCACGAAGAACGTCGCCCCGTACAGCGTGTCGGGCCTGGTGGTGAACACCGTGACCGGCTCGTCCCTGCCCTCCACCATGAAGTGGACCTCGGCGCCCTCGCTGCGGCCGATCCAGTTGTGCTGCATGAGCAGCACGCGGTCCGGCCAGCAGCCGGTCAGCTGGTCGGCGTCCGCGAGCAGCCTGTCCGCGTATTCGGTGATCTTGAAGTACCACTGGTTCAGCATCCGGCGCACCACGTCGGCGCCGCAGCGCTCGCACTTGCCCGCGATGACCTGCTCGTTGGCCAGAACGGTCTGGTCCACCGGGCACCAGTTCACGTAGCCATCCCGGCGGTAGGCCAGGCGGCGCTCGTAGAAGCGCAGGAAGAGCCACTGATTCCAGTGGTAGTACTCCGGATCGCAGGTGGCCAGCCGCCTGCTCCAGTCGAACGAGGGGGCATAGCGCCGGAACGAGGCGGCCTGGGTCTCGATGTTGGCGTAGGTCCAGTCGGCCGGGTGGGAGTTGTTCCTGATGGCGGCGTTCTCCGCGGGCAGGCCGAAGGCGTCCCAGCCGATCGGGTGCAGCACGTTGCGGCCCCGCAGGAACTGGTAACGGGCGAGGGCGTCACCGATCGCGTACGCCTCGGCGTGACCCATGTGCAGGTCACCCGACGGGTACGGGAACATGTCGACCAGGTAGTAGCGCTCCCTGGGATCGGCTGGATCCTCGCTGGCGTGGAACGGATCTAGGTCCGCCCAGCGCGCCTGCCACTTCTCCTGGACATCGCGGGGATCGTAGCGCTGCGCCAGTTCGGCGCTGTCGGCCGCTGTCATCGTTTTCCTCACCGTTGGATCGGTCCGGGCCCCGTTACCCTGCTGGGTTCTGCATGGGTTCTGCTCGGCGAAGAGCACCTGCAATGAAAACGCCCCTCGCGTACGAGGGGCAGCCGCGCCAACGACGGGAGGTCGGCGCGGCTAGGTAAGAAGCAGCCGGACGGCACGCATGGGCACAGGATAGCAAACCGCCCGCGCGCGCCGGTCGGCCAGGCGCGGGCCGGCGGGGTGCCGGCGGGGTGCCGGCGGGGTGCCGGCGGGGTGCCGGCGGCCCGGGTGGGGTGCTGGCGGACGCGGGCGGGAAGTGCATTTGGGTGGCTGGGTAGTGAATGTGGCAATGCCTACCGATTGTGGTATGTAATGCCACATTCACTACCTTCTCGGGGCGGCTCGGTGGAATTGCGGGCGCCGCAGGGGCCAATTGGACCTCGCTGGTCACGGTGGTTGCGGCCATCTGGGGGCGTGGGAGGAGCGTTGAGGCTGGCCCGGCGGTGCGGTCGGCACCGGTCCCGGGATGATCGTTGGCGTCGGGGATGGCGGGAAAAAGACGATAATTGCGGAGAAAAAGTATCAGCTTGGGGAAATCGTGGTGTTTCGCAATTCCTCTTGACGGGATGGGCCGGGCCGCACTATTCGTCATTACTGAGGAATCCAGGGTTAAGCATTCTGTGTGGCGGGGGGCGATGGACGGGCGGCGGGATCAGGGCGGGCCGATCGCCGTCATCGGCATCGCGTGCCGGTTTCCCGGCGCGCGCGATCCGGCGGAATTTCACGATCTGACCGTCGCCGGGCTCCGGCTGTTCCGGCCGGTCGCTGGCACGGTGCCGGGACGCGCGCGGCACGCGGCTCTGCTTGATGACTGGAAGGCCCCGCGGGCGTCGTACGGCGCGGCGGAACCGGGGTCGCATGATCCGATTCCGATCCAGCGGCTAGCGGCCGAGACCACCGCGCTCGCGCTTGCGGACGCTGGGCTCCGCGGGGCGGCCGGGGCCCTGGGTGACTTGGTGTGGACGCGGCGCGACGCGGCCCGAGCCGCGGTTCACGTGGGCGGAGGTGCTGGCCACGCGGCCGGAGCCTTGGGTCAGATGGCCGAGGCGCCGGGCCAGACGGCCGTAGCCCTCGGCCAAGCGGCTAGGGAACCGGGCCGCGCGACTGGGGAACCGGGCCGTACGACTGGGGAACCGGGCCGCGCGGCCGGGGCATCGGGCCGTGCGGCCGGGGAACCGGGCCGCGCGACTGGGGAACCGGGCCGCGCGGCCGGGGAACCGGGCCGTGCGGCTGGGGTTTTCGGCGAGGCTGCTCTTCGACATGGCCGGGCGGGGCTGATCATCGCGAGCGCGGCACCCGACGTGTGCGGGCTTGTCAGCGAGCAGTTCGGTTTCTCGACCGACGTGCGGTATCCGGAAACGGCGTACCTCTCGTCACTGCACGCGGTCATCGCGGCAGCCGACGCGCTGCAGGCCGGCGAGCTTGACCTCGCGGTGGCAGGCGGCGCGGAACTCGGCGTCGACCCGGCCTGGCTGGACCAGCAGGCGCGGGCTGGCACGCTGGGGTCTGACGAGATGCGTGTCTATGCCGCCGACCCGGCGGGGCTGCTGCCCGGCGAGGGCTGCGGCATCGTGATCCTGGTCCGCGCTGCCGACGCGCACGCGGCCGGGTTGCCGGTCTACGCGGAGATCGCGGGCTGGAGTACCGCTCCGGTGTTGCGTCCCACGCCAACCGGGACCGCGCTGCTTCGGGCCTATCACCGGGCCGGGATCGACCCTGCGGACGTTCACCTCGTCGAGGGCCACGGCACCGGGACCGCGGCGGGCGACCTGACCGAGTTGACCACTCTCGCGCAGTTGCGGAAAGAGGGCAAGACCACCGCCGCGCTGGGCGCGGTCTCGGCCAACATCGGCTACTCCAGGGCCGCCACGGGGATCGCTAGCCTGATCAAGGCGGCCCTGGCGATGGCCACGGGGACGATTCCACCCGGCACGGGATGCGCCCGTCCGCATCCGCTTATCGAGGCGGGCGACACGCGGCTCCGGCTGCCCGAGCGGCCAGAGGCATGGCCGGACGGGACGCGGCTAGCGGCGGTCAATTCACTTGGCACCGCCAATCCGGCGACCATGGACGGCGCCTCGGCCTGGCCCGGCGCGGAGGGAGTTCACCTGGTCCTGCGTCGGGAACTCGAGGCCGACCGTCGGGCCGGGCGTCGCCGCCGCACGACAGCCGGAGTACCGGAGGCCGCCGCCGACCGGGCCGCCGGAGCCAGCGGATCCTGGCCCCCGGCACCGGGAAAGCACGCAGCGCCCGGCCTTCCTGACACCGATGAGGGACCGCCGCGCGAGGCGTCTGGGCGCGTGGCCACCGCGACGCCGACTGGCGCCACCCCACCGCCGGCGGCCACCGGGCCATCTGCCGCTGCGCCGACTTCTGCCACATCATCGCCAGCGCCCACGGGGCTGCAGCTTGCGGATGCTGACACATCCGCGGACACCGGCGTGGTTCCGGCTTCTACTCCCGCGCCGCCTGTGACCGGCGCGGTGCTTGTTGCGGAGACCACCGAGCCGCCGGCCACACCCCTGCTCCCGGCACCCACCGCCGGGCTGCCCGCGGCCACCGACCTGCATTGTGGGGACGCCGACGTGTCCGCGGTTGCGTCCAGGCCTGCGGCGGCCGTCCCCGGGGCGGTTCCGGTTGCCAAGGCGCCTGCTGACGCTGACGGCGGTATTGCTCAGGCTGGTGCTCGGCTTGCTTTTCCGGCTGATGTTCTAGCGCCGCCTGGGGTTTTTGCGTTGTGCGGAGGGGATGCGCGGGCGCTGGCCGACAAGCTCGACGTCATTGCGGCTAGCGCGCCGGTGCTTTCGTACTCGGAACTTCGGGAGCTCGCCAGGCAGTTGGCGGTTGGTGCGGTCCGCGGTTGTGACGAGGGTGGAGCGGTGTTCAGAGTCGCGCTGGCGCCCGCCACGCCGCAGCAGTTGGCCGGGCAGGCGCGGCAGGCCGCTCGGCGGCTGCGGGCTGACGGACCGACCGCGACTGTGGAGCCGGGGGCACGCATCTCGGTCGGGGCGGCCGGGAACGTGGTAATGATCTTTCCCGGGCTGGCGGAGTCGGCGGCCGGGCATTCGGCGCTGCTTGCTGCCTCGCTCGCCGGGCTGCGAACCCTGGAACTCGCCGGGGTAAGGCCGGGCGCCGCCGTGGGTTACAGCCTGGGCGAGATTACCGGGCTCGTCTGGGCTGGCTGTCTGCCGGCGGCCGAGGCGGCGCGGCTGGTGGCCCAGCGTGGCCAGATCCTGCTGGGCTGTAGTACCGGGCCGGCCGCTATGGCCAGGATCGGGGCGGATGCCGCGGCCGTGCGCGCCTTGTGCGCGCCCGGGCGCCTGCATATCGCCGCCTACGAAGGGCCGCGAGCGCAGGTAGTCGCGGGTTCCATCGCGGGCATCCGGGACCTGGTCAGGCGGGGCGAGGCGGCAGGCCTGGCCGCGCAGGTGCTCGGGGTGGCCAGCGCTCAGCACTCCCCCGCGATGGCCAGTTGCACCGCCCCGTTGCGGAGCGTGCTGGCCGGCACGCCATTCGTGCCGCCGCAGCGGCGGCTGATCTCCACCATCACCGGTCGCCTCACCTCGCCGGGCGACGACATCGCGGACCTGCTGGCCCGCCAGCTGAGCCTGCCCGTGCTGTTCGGCCAGGCCCTGACGGGGGTGGCCGGGGAGGGCCTCGAGAGCCAACGACTGGAAGGGGCCGGAGGAGCCAGTGGGGTCCAAGGGGCTTGGGGGGGCCAGCGGACCGATCTGATCGTGACCGTGGGACCGGATGACGGGCTCGCGGCCGTGGCCGCCGGGTGCTGTGGCGTGGCCGCCATTGCCCTTCCCGCGACGAAGCACGGGACTCTGGACGCCAACTCGGTGACCTCGGCCCAGGCGATCGCCGCCCTGTTCGCGGCCGGGGCCGTCACCGATCTGTCCCCGTTCCTCGCCGGGCCGGAGAGCACGCTGGCGGCCGGGACGGTATCTCGGATGCGGGAGGCGGAAGCGGCTCACGAGCCGGACCAGGACCCGCCGACCATGCCGCTGCCATCCCTCAGGGACCGGGGGTACCGTTGATCACGGCACCGAGCGGAGAACCACGGCCCGTTCGGATGAAATTATTGGGCTAGTACCCTCGGCGACTCCCAGTCTGGGCGCAGCGGCATGCCCGAGGTGCCGTCTGCGTGCAGGCGGACGCCGAGCACCTGGTGGAGCTCGATGTGGTTGCGGTCGAAGCCGAGCCGCGAGCCCGCCATGTACAGCCGCCATACCCGCGCCGTGCCCTGGCCGACCTCGGCGACCGCCTCATCCCAGTGCGCGTCCAGGTTCGCGCACCAGGCGGCGAGGGTCTTCGCGTAATGCTCGCGCAGGTTCTCTTCGTGCCGGACCTCGAAGCCGGTGTCGTGCATGAGCGAGATCAGGTAGCCGGGGCCCTCGAGCTCGCCGTCAGGGAACACGTACCGGTTGATGAAGCCGGCCTTGCGGATGGGCGGCTCGATGTTGTCCGGCCGGGTGATGCAGTGGTTGAGCAGGCGACCGCCAACGTTCAGCTTGCCGAGCAGGAAGGAGAAGTACGACGGGAGGTTCTGCTTGCCGATGTGCTCGGTGAGGCCGATCGAGCTGACCGCGTCGAAGCCCGTCTCCGGCACGTCACGGTAGTCCAGGTGCCGCACCTCGGCGAGGCCGGACAGGCCCTCCCGCTCGATCGCCGCCTGGGCCCAGGCGGCCTGCTGGGCGGACAGCGTGGCGCCGAGCGCCCGCACGCCGTACTCCCGAGCGGCGTGCATCACCATGCCGCCCCAGCCGCAGCCCACGTCCAGCAGGCGCATGCCCGGCTGCAGCGCAAGCTTGCGCGCGACCAGGTCGAATTTGTACGTCTGCGCCTCTTCCAGGGTCGCATCCTGGGTCGGATAGCAGGCGCAGGTGTATGCCATCGTCGGCCCGAGCACCCACTCGTAGAACCGGTTGGACACGTCGTAGTGATGGGAGATGGCATGGGCGTCGCGGCTCTTGGAGTGCAGCCGGCCGGCTAGCCAGCGACGGCTCAACCTGTTCTCCTGCGGCGGCGGCGGGATCCGGTTCAGCAGCAGCTTCGGTCCGCCGAGGGCCTGTAGCAGGCGCAGCTTGTCCGCTACGCTCATGCCGCTGGACTGGGCCTTGGTCATCCTGGCCAGGGCCTCGTACATGTCGCCGTCCACGTCGAGGTGCCCGGAGACGTAGGCGCGGGCCAGCCCGAGGGCACCCGGCGCCTGGGCCAGGTATGCCACGGCCACCGGCGAGCGGACCGTCATCTTCACGTCGGACCCCGCCTTGCCCGCGCGGCTGCCGTCATAGGCCGCAAACTCCACCGGGGCGTCGGGCCCCATGACCGTCTCGAAGACCTCCGCCAGAGACATGCGTACTGTTCCTTTCATTCCTCAGCGTCCCCTGACGCACTTCTCGTACAGGCCGAGCAGCCGGCCCTCGCCGTCGTAGGCGTGCTTGAGCTTGAAGTAGGCGGTGCCGTTGTAGCGCCGGTAGAACTCGTCCTCGGCGTAGAACGACGTCGAGTACAGCGACTTGTGCCCGTCCAGCTTCGCCACCTCGTCCTCGACGAGGCGGTTGTAGTAGCCGTCGGCGCGCCCCGGCGGCAGCGCCACGGTGCCCCAGAAGCCGAAGTTCACGTACACCTCGTGCGGCCCCAGCGGGTACAGCGGCCAGGTGCGCTCACCGCGTAGCCGCAGCGGGCACATCCACACCGGGGTCATCCCCACCGCCTGTTGGAAGAAGCGCAGGAACTCGGCGCCACGAGAGACCGGGATCTCCACGTCCTGCATGACCGCTTCACGGGCCGGGAGCTGGCGCCGTGCGTTCAGGGCCTCGCCGAGGCCGTTCCGCCGGTAGTAGCCGACCAGCTTGCGGTACACGTCCGAGCGCCGGTAGCGGCGCGGCCACAGCCGCCTGATCGTGGGATTCTGCACGCCGAGCGCGCGGGAGCACCAGAACCAGTCGGTGTCCCAGCGCCACAGGTAGTCGTAGATGGTGAGGAAGTCCTCGTTCTCCCGCCTGATCGACTGGTAGTAGATCTGCTGCCGCGTGTAGTCGCCGCGCCAGGGCGCGACGTCGCTGAACGCGCCCACGGTGAGGTACAGCTCATCGGTCGAGAACGCGGTGCCGTCGAGGAAATCCGCGCGGTGGCCGCGGAAGCTTCCCTCGGCGGCTATCTGGCCTATCGCGTCCATGCAGGCCTGCGGGTCTGCGAAACGGAAGTGCCTGAGGTGCACGAAGCGCTGCACCGGCTCCAGCTCGATCCTGAGCGACAGGGTGTAGCCGAGGGTGCCATAGGAGTTCGGGAAGCCGAAGAACAGATCGGCGTACTCGTTATCCGCGGTGGCGCGGACGACGCGGCCGTCGCCGGTCAGGATCTCCATCTCTATGACCGACTCGTGCGGCATGCCGCTGCGCAGCGATGTCGACTCGATGCCGAGCCCGGTGACCGCGCCGCCCAGCGTGATCGTCTTGAGCTGGGGCACCACCAACGGCATCAGCCCGTGCCTGAGGGTGGCGTCGCACAGGTCCTCGTAGGTCGTCATGCCGCCCACCCACGCCGTCCTGGCGGCCGGGTCGACACCGATGACATGGTCGAACGCGGAGACGTCCAGTCCGGCCGCCGCTGTCCTGGCGAGCTGGGCCTTACGGTCCTTGGCGACATCCGGGCTCTTCGGAGCCTGATCGCGGAACCTGAACAGGTTGGTCGTGTGCTTGGCCAGCCGGACCGGGGTGCCTGGCGGCCAGGCGGCGTAGGCCTCACGCAACCTGGCCACCGCAGCCTCGTGCGCGTCGGCTGTCATGCGGACATCCTTCCGGTTAAGAGCTGCTATCCATGATGAGGAATGGACGATGAAGACGAAAGGCCTAGACCAGGCTGAGCTGGACCAAGGTCCCAGGCAGTGTAACCCGGCCCGGTGCGTGGCGATCTTCACGACCACCTCTGAGAGCCTCGTGACCTCAGCATTCGTCGCCCGGGTCCGGCTCGTAGCGGACTGGGCACGGGTTGGGTAGGTGGCTGTAGTCCTCTTCGTCCTCGTAATCCTCGTCTGTGTCGTCCTCGTCGTCCTCGTCGAGGGTTTCGATGGCCTCGTCGATGTCGGCGTAGGAGGCGGCGACCTCCTCCGGCGACATCGGAAGCCTGGCCAGCGACGGCGGGGCGCCGGCGCTGATCACCTGGCGGAGCAGCAGCGCCATGGAATAGCTGGGGTCGTCGGCCAGCGCCCGGTCGAGGGCGACGTTCGCCAGCGCCCCGTCGCCGCATTGCCAGGCGACGAAGGCGAGCAGGGACGCGGGCGCCGCCACGTGCCCGGCCTGCGCCCGCCGGACCACGTCGGTCCACAGCCGCCGGTGCGCCTCGCGGTGCCCGGGATCCATCCGGGCCCAGGCGTCATCCCTGACCCTCAGGTCCTTCAGCGCCACCGTCAGCCAGGCGACCTCGTAATCCGTCGCGGTGGCGTCGCCCTGGCGATAGGCGGCGATCATGCGGCCGACCGCGGCCAGGCCCTCGGCGGCGATCATGTGCCGCGCGGCGCCGATGCGGGCGGACTTGCGGACCTTGCCGAGCAGCTGGGCGACGTGCCGCTCCGCGCGGCGGGTCGCCTGGCGCATGGACTGCTCGGTTTTTCCGCGCAGCGGAGCGATGCGAGCGGCCATCGCGGCGCGGTCGGCAAGCACCGGCGCCTCGCGGCCGGCCAGGGCGGCCGAGGCGGGATGGGCGGCGGCATCGAAGGGCACGCCCGCCGCCGGGCAGCACGCCTCGTTGCCGCACAGGTAGGACCAGAACCGGCCGTCCTGCACCCGCAGGAACTCGCGCAGCTCGGCGTCGGCCTGGCGGAAGGCATCGCCTAGCACCGTCACAAGCGGGGTGACCAGCGCCTCGGGTCCGTACCCCACCGCCACCCCGGCGGTAAGGCGCTGCGCGGCGATGACGCCGGCGGCGTGCGCGGCAATGTCGGCGGCGAGGTCCGGATCGGGCGGATCGGGCAGATCGTACCTGAGGGTGACCTTGATGCGATCACGCGGCGGCGCCGTGCCGATCACGACGAGGCTCGCAGCGGGAAGGAAACCGAGCAGGTGCGGCACGATCGCTAGCAGCGCCGCGGGCGAGCCGACCCGGACCCGCACGGGGCTGGCCTGCGGGGCGGCGTCATCCGGTGAAATGGTGTGGTTCATATCGCTAGCGTGCTGGGCGGATGGCGGGCGGGCCACGGCGGTTTCTCGGCTGTGGATAACTGGGGGCATCATGCACAGTCATGCACAGGCTGGAATCGGGTCTTGACAATCTGGTGATTAAACGCTAAGTGATGAGGCGATGCCCGCGTTAGCTGCGGATACCGTTATATCCGCGAGATGTGCCAGCCATTGCAGCAGTCGCGCGCTATGGAAGAATGCCGTATGCGCGCGGAATCCAGGCTTCCGGCCCTGGGGAAGCTGACTCGCCGCGCGGGGAGGCGAGCGTGGGGGCCTGTGCGATTGGGCGAAGTCCGACCGGGGCACGCCTCGTCGGTCCAGATGGCACCGAGTTCGGTGATTCCGGTCGCCGGTCCCCGGCGCGGCGTCCGTTCCTTAGTCCTTGCGGGTTCCGGAGACCCGAGTGAACCGTGACGACCGGGACGCACGTACTAGGTGCCAGCGGGCGCCGCGTCATACCCGCCAAGCCACGTATCGACGCGACCGATGGTGTGAGGGGCGGTGCAAGGAATGAGCAGGCAAGGACCACTGCTCACGCTGGGCTCGGTGGTGGTGGTCGCCGGGCTCTTCCTCTACGGCAATGCCGTAGCCGCCAAGCCAGGCAAGACGCCCGCGGCGGTACCCACGCCGGCAGCCACATCATCGGCAGCGCCGGCGTCCTCGGCTCCGCTGCACGCCCTTTACGCGGGCCGGAGCAGTGGCGACCAGGTCACGATTGCGATCGCGATCAACGGCAAGAAGGCCGCGGCCGACCTCAACGCGGGCCTGGCCAGCGAGGTATCGCTGCAGGGTTCTGTGACAGGCAACCTGGTCACCTTGACCAGTTCAAGCGGCACGCGGCTGACCGGCTCGGTCTCCGGCGCGGACATGTTCGGCACGGTAAGCGGCTTCCTCGGGCAGAGCTTCCCGTTCTCCGCCGCGCAGGCCGTGGTGCAGGCGGTGTACGCCGGCCGGAGCAGCAACGGCGATGTGACGCTGGCGGTGAGCACCGACGGCGACCAGGCCGTGGCCTACGTGTGCAATGGCCACACCATCGAGGCCTGGCTGCAGGGCTCGGTGAAGGGCAATCAGGTCAACCTCGCCGGCAATAAGGGCGCCAGCCTGACCGGCTCGCTGTCCGGCCTGGCCATGTTCGGCATGGTCACGCCGAGTGCCGGGCTGAGCCTGCCGTTCTCGGCCGAGCTTTCGCCGCATCCGGCCGGGGTCTTCCAGGCCCGGATCACGGTCAACGGACTGGCCACCCGGATCGGCTGGGCGGTGCTACCGGATGGGACGCAGCTCGGCGTGGCCGTGATCGGCTCCACGAAGCAGCCCGCGCCGCCGCTGGATCTCAGCGACGGTGCCTTCACCCTGGACGGCAGCACCTTCACGGCCGCGCAGGTGGCGGGCAACGCGAACGTCGTCAGCCCGTGAGCGGCGGCGACGGAACCCGACACGGCGCGTGAGAGGAGCATCCAACGATGACAAGCCAACCAGCGGCCGTGCGCCCGGCCCCCGACCAGTACACCAAGCCGCTGCTTATCGCCCTGCTCAGCGGCTGCCTGGTCGCGCTCGCGCTCGGCCTGTACGGCGGGCTGCACCATCCCACTCATTACGCACTAGACATCGCCGGCTTCTCCTCGCCGCTGTACGCCAAGGCATGGCTGACCACCATCGCCGTCGTGTTCGCGGTCGTGCAGCTCGTCACCGGGATGCGGATCAACCGGCCGGACGCCCCGCGCGCGATGACGATCGTGCACCGCTGGTCGGGCCGGATCGCCATCTTGCTCACCGTGCCCGTGATCATCCACTGCCTGTACGCGCTTGGGTTCCAGACCTACTCGATCCGGGTACTCGCGCACTGCGTGCTCGGCTGCATTTTCTACGGCGCGTTCGTGGCGAAGATGCTCAGCCTGGTCAATCGTGAAACCATGCCGAAGTGGGTAGTCCCTGTCCTGGGCGGCGTGGTGTTCGTGTCGTTGATCGGGCTATGGGCAACCTCGTCGCTGTGGCTGTTTGCCACTAAGGGAGTACACGGCTGACCAGACTGGGGCGCGACATGGAATCCACGATGCATATAGGCGTCGAGCCTGGTGATGGCCTCGTCGGCCGGTTTGGCGACGCCGTCATCTTGATCCCGGCCTACGACGGCGGAACGGGCGGCGCCAGTGAGGCGGCGCGGGAACTGCTCGCGCTTGCCGCAGCGATCGCTTCGGATCGCCGGCTGCCGGCCGACGCGATCGCGACCCGCCTGGCCACCTGGGTGATCGGGCGCATGCCTGCGGGTGTCATCCCGTTCGGGATCGTGGTGCCGACCAGCGACGGGGTAGTGATGTTCCTGCGCGGGGCCGTGTGGTGCACGGTCACCGAGGGAGGATCGACCCGCCAGCTGTCCGGAGAACACGCCGTGACCTGGGTCGATCAGATCGTGCCGGGGTCGGTCGAGCAGCTGGTCATCGGCGCCGCCGGTGGCCAGGCCGTGCAGCCGCATCCGCTTTCTGACCTGCAGGGCGGGGTCGTTCCCGGGAAGGGCTTCGTGCTGACCCGGGTCGAGGGCGGTCGACCAGAGCAAGCGGCGTCCGGCGACGTGGTCGAGACGGAGCGGTACGGGACGCCCGCCCGGGCGGACGAGGCGGTTCCGGGTGACTGGACGCTGGTCGAGGCGGTTCAGGTGGAAGCGGCTCAGGCGGACGGCGGGCAGGCCGACGCAGGCCTGGCCGGGAACGCGCAGGCCGACGGGGCACAGGGCCAGGCCGCCCAGCACGGGGCCGCGCAGGACGGGGCCGCGCAGGACGGGGCCGCGCAGGACGGGGCTTCTGTCGCGGCGGCCGACCAGATGCCTGCCGCGGGAGAGGGACGGGGCTCGGACCAGGCCTGGGGCGCGGACACGGGCCGGGGCGCGGGCGAAGACCGGGGTGCCGACGGGGACCGGCGCGCGGACCAGGACCGGGGCGCGGACCAGGGCTGGGCCGCAGGCGGTGCGCAGGGCGCGGACCAGGGCTGGGCCGCAGGCGGTGCCCGGGGTGCTGGCCAGGGCTGGGGCGGGGGCGAGGACCCGGGCGCCGGCGGTGCCGGGGGCTCGGACCAGGGCCAGAGCTGGGGCGGTGCCGGGGGCTCGGACCAGGGCCAGAGCTGGGGCGGTGCCGGGGGCTCGGACCAGGGCCAGAGCTGGGG